>OATG01000600.1_pt1 | contig 37886 bp, 30 predicted proteins | sample 1516581 | NCBI WGS metagenome assembly OATG01 (sample SAMEA2579930, study PRJEB22360) | human gut metagenome | biome: human gut; feature: human-associated habitat; material: faeces | place: Denmark | collected 2008/2010
GGGCGACGGCTACACGTTCGCCAGCGAGGCGGGGCACGACATCGAACCGCTGCGTCCGTCGCTCACGCCGCTCGTCTCGCCGCACCCGCAGTTGAGAGAGTTGCACAAGTTGCTGCTGCGCAACATCCGCGCGACGCTCTTCATCGACGGCGAAGCCGTACGCGAGGAGTTCGGCGAGATCGGATTCTCGGAACGCGGCATTGAAGGCGCCGTGGCGTTGCGGATGAGCCGCGACGCCGTCGACGCACTCATCGACGGCCGGCGCGTGAAACTCTCGCTCGACCTGAAACCGGCACTCACGGTCGAAATCCTGCAAGAACGCATCCGCCGCGAAATCGCCGAGATGCCCGAAGAGGAGTTTTTCGCCGAACTGCTCCGCAAGTTGTTGCCCAAGCCCCTGGTGATGCCCGTCTGCAAAGAGTTGGACATTCAGTCGAAGACCTACGTCAAGAAGATCGGCGACAAGGAGATCGACCGCCTGATCGCACTGCTCAAAGGATTCGTGCTGCCGATCTCGGACTATGCGCCGTTCGAATACGCCGTCGTGACGGCCGGCGGCGTCCGCTGCGACGAAGTGAACCGCTACACGATGGAATCGCTCAAAGTCAAGGGTCTCTATTTTGCCGGCGAGGTGCTCGATCTGGACGCCAACACCGGCGGCTACAACCTCCAGATTGCATTCTCGACCGGACGGCTGGCCGGACAGCTCAAACAATGAAACTCGCCGTCCGATACCGTTTCCGCCGCAACGCCGAACGGCTCCGCAGCCACTTGGCGCGCGCACGGTTTTTCAGGGGACACGGCGTGCACTCGCCGTTCGTCTACGCGATCGTGCGGCAGGTATTCATGAAAACCGAATTGCGCGAAGGCGACCGTTCGCTCTACGCCGCCCTGCGCGAACGGGACGTGAACGAACGCCGCGCCGTGCAGTTGCAGAACCTCTTTATCCATTGCGGATACAACCGGTTCGGCATGAACCGTGCAACCGAAGCCGATCTGTGCATCGCAACCGCCGACACGCCGACCGACCGGCTGGCGGAGGCCGCCCGACGAGAGGGGGCGACGCTCTGCATCATGGAGCCGTATGCCGACGTCGAACGCCGCAACTGTTGCAGGCGTCTGGCGGCGGAACACCCCTCGACGTCGATCGACAACAGGGGTTATCTGCTGCTTTTCAACGGAACATTGCCGAAACAACATTTCAAACTATGACGAAAGTATATACGAAAACAGGAGACAAGGGAACGACGTCGCTCGTCGGCGGCGAGCGCGTGTCGAAGATCGACGAGCGGGTCGAAGCCTACGGAACGGTGGACGAGCTGGGCAGTTTCACGGCCTATCTGAGCGACCATCTGCGCTCGGACGAGGAGCTGGCCGAATACCTCGGAGACCTCGACCGCGTCGCATCGCAACTGATGAGCGTCGCCGCACTGCTGGCCGTAGGGCACGGCGGCGAAGGGAAACTGCCCGACATAAGTCCCGAGGCGATCGGGTATCTGGAAGAGCGCATCGACGCGATGCAGTCCCGCGTGCGGCCGATCACCAAATTCACGATTCCCGGCGGCCATCCAACTGTCTCGCTGTGCCACGTCTGCCGCACGGTCTGCCGCCGCGCGGAACGCGCCAGCCTGCGCGCAGCAGCACTTCACCCCACGATCAGTGCCAACACGCTGGCCTACCTCAACCGGCTGTCGGACTACTTCTACCTGCTGGGACGCGCGCTCACGGAGTATTACAAGGTCGAAGAGACACTCTGGCGCCCGTAACGTACCGCCGGACGCCATGTAAGGCCGGTCGGCAGCGAAACTTCCGCCGTGCCGTCGTCGTTTCCTGCGAAAAAGGTGCCCGACAGAACATTTTCATACCCGCGCGAAGATTTTTCGAGGATTTGTTTGCAGGTTCGATTTTTTTTATATTTTTGCACCTTCGAACAGCTGGGGACGTCTTTCGGACGTTTCCGGCCGCAGAACTAAAAACTTGATACCGTTATGTACTGGACACTTGAACTCGCATCGAAATTGGAAGATGCACCTTGGCCCGCGACCAAAGAGGAGCTGATCGATTACGCAGTTCGTTCGGGAGCGCCGTTGGAAGTGCTCGAAAACCTGCAAGAAATAGAGGACGAAGGCGATATTTACGAGTCGATCGAAGACATCTGGCCCGATTACCCCTCGAAGGACGATTTCTTCTTCAATGAGGAAGAGTATTAATGCGTTTTTAAGCGCGGAATAATCATTAAATACCTGCCAATCAGATAGATTGGCAGGGATTTAGTTTATTTGGACAATGGGTGTTTGACCGCCTCAAATGGTACGGTTTGTTTGGATAAAATACATTTTTTGGAGGAGAAATCGGGATTTGTTTGGACAAATTTCATTACCTTCACAGAGGTTTGTGAGTATTGCCACAAGCTGTATTTTCAACTCAAATATCCTCCACTAAGGGAAGACCTAAACGACTATATCCATTGGGATGCTACCGCCTGCATGTCAGGGGTGAGATTGATCCTATCAAACAGTATCTTGTCCAGCTTGAATACACTTGGAACCGACAGGTGATACGCCAGGGTGAATATTTTGTCCGGCTGGGAGACTGGAACGAGAAAGCCAACAAGGGGCGTTGGCGGAGTCAGGGCGAGTTATGGCCCGGAGGACAACCGGATCAACAGCCTGCTGCTTGCCCGTGCGGACAAGATCGACGGACTGCTGGCCGAATATCAGGAGAAGCATCCCAATCAGATTACGGCACAGGTAATCGCCGACTTCCTGGCCGACAAACCGCTCACACGGGAGGACAAGGGAAAAGATTTTGTCGAGTTTACGCTGGAAAAGCTCGATTCGGATTATTCCCGGAACCGGATCGGCCGGAGCCGCTATGAGAACGGCAAGAGTGGCATGAATATCTTCCGTATCTTTCTCCGTGCAACAAAGAACGGTACCTACAAGCCGGACAGTATCTATGTGGGTGAAATATCGGTTGAACTGATTGACGAGTACATCAGGTGGCGGCGCGAGGTGAAGCAGAACAGTAACGCAACCATCAACCATGCCTTGACACCTATTCTGAAAGCATGCGCCTATGCTGCCGAACTGAAAATGATTGACCATGCCGTCAATGCGCGGATTCAGGATATGCATATCGCTTCAAAGATATCTCTTGCGGACGAAGACAATGAGTTTGACGGCAAGTACCTTTCAAAGGAACAAATGTCTGCGTTACTGGAATATTACCATGCCTGCACCGAACCGCGCCGCAGGGAGTTTTTGGAAATGTTCTTCTTTGCCTTCCATGCCTGTGGACTCCGTGTTGTCGATGTGATGACATTGCAGTGGGGCCATGTCAATTTTGAGAAGAAGGAACTGAGAAAAATCATGATCAAGACAAACAAGCGCTATGTAATTCCTCTTAAAGAACCTGCCTTGAATATTCTTCACCGTTGGCAGGAGAAACGTGCCGGATGCCGGTATGTATTCAACTTAGTAAAGGATGATCTGGATGATGCAGAGGCTCTGTACAAGTCCGTAACAATGCAACGAAATGCATTAATCAGTCGTTGGCAGTTGTCGGAGAACAGATAGGGCTTCCGTTTACCCTCTCAATGCATGTGGCCCGGCATTCGTTTGCTGTCTTTGCACTGAACAAGGGACTTTCCATGTCGGTTGTCAGTCGTTTGCTCGGTCATGGAAGTACGGATGTCACCGAAAAGGTATATGCCAAATTCCTGCCGGAGACGCTGTCAGCGGAAGGGGCACGTCTGAAAGAGGATTTTGCATCTCTGGAAATTGTCTGATGAATGTAGATAGCTATTGGAAACATTCATTAATTTTACACCTAAATTGATTTGAGATGACTATTACGCAGATATTCATATTGTTGGTGTGTGCATTTGTTCTAGTATTGGTGCTTTCTACCCTATTCAAACGGTACCATAGAATAATCATGTGGTCTGCTGCAATAGTCTTTTTTATAGGGACTTTGCTCCTTATAGGTCTTGGGATAATTGATCCGGTAAAGGACAACCGTCCTGATCCTGTAGTAATAACAGGCATCTTCACCGCCCTTGTCTTATCGGGGCTATTTGCATACGGAGCAGAAAAACTGCGTATCAAACTTAGGGAAAAGAACCAGCAAACCGTTCAACCCATAGATAATCATTCTGAATGTCCGGATTCTCCCAAAGGAGTTGTATTGTCGGGAAGGCTTGACACTTCACTTGCCCGTACAAATTTTGCGAAAGCAATAGAAGCCGGATATATGGAAGAGGTCGGGTCCCATTATAGCTGGAAAGGCACAAAGGCTCTTCTTGCCTATATGTGTAGTCGAATATATTGCGGCGATTTTCCTGAATATTCCAAATACGAACAGAAGACTTTCTGGGAATTCGGCAACGGACTCTTTCCTGATGCCGAGCTTAACGCACTGTTTGAACAGACCGGTATCGGACTGTCCCGGCAGAACCGAAGGGATATGCCTGTCCCTACCAATGCCGGAGAAATCGACAAGTTATTTCAGAATTGACAAAAAACGAGGAGCATGACTTTGGGCTTGGCGAGTCCTACTTCAGGCTTGTCATGCATTTCGTGTTGTTCAATCTGGCAATCTTCGATTTTTTTTGATTTTTATTATCCTTTCGTTATCGCTTGTAATCAGTAGGTTACACGCCACGTTATGGCAGAATCATAACTTTCCATAACACCTGTCATAATATTGGACAATTTATTTCAACTTATTAGTTTTCAGCTATTTAATACATTCGCGCCGTAATTCTGGCGTGATGTGCACAATCGTACCAGATCATATAACCAGGCTGAAGGTCTGAGTGTGCATCAGGGCAATCGGCCATAATAGTTTTAAGTATGGCTAAAGAAACGAATGTAGAGAAGCTATGCGACCGGGAACTGCTTGAAAAGATCCTCAGCATAGTAGAGAGACCGGAGAAACTGCCGCCTCCGGCTCATGAAGGCGGACACTGTCTATATGACAACAAGTCTTTGATGGAGAAATTGAACATCAAAGAAAAGTATCTGAAAAAGTTGCGAGACAACGGCTATCTCGGCTACTCGCGTGAAGGTGATAAATACTGGTACACGCAGGAAGACGTAGACCGCTTTCTGCGTCGCTTCCATTATGAAGCTTTCGCTATTGGTGATGAACTTCCGCAACAAGAAGGAGGTGGCTATGTTTGACACTATTCATTTAACCAACATGCTTCGTTCGGAAGTGGAAGGCATTCCGGAAACAGGTCTTCCGTTGGATGCCTTCCCGGACAGGATACAGGAGATTATCCTCAATCTTGCCAGATACGAAAATTTCAATGTGGAATATACTGCGTCTATTGTTCTTTCTGCTGTTGCTACTGCAATAGGTAACTCTTGTCACATCCGTATAAAGGGCGAGTGGAAAACGTGCCCATCCCTTTATATGATGTTGGTCGGACGTCCCGGGCTTGGAAAGACTCCTCCCCTCGGTTTTATCTATAAGCCGATTAATGAGTATGATGACCGGCTGCATGAAAAATATAACGAAGAATATGACGAATATGAAAGAGCCATGTCTGCAGGCAAGCACGGAAGTGACGGGGAAGAACAACTGCTCAAGAAACCGAATTTTGTAACGACTGTCATTTATGATTCTACCCCGGAGGCTATGATGAATATTCATCAGCATAATCAGCGTGGGATAACATTGGTCGTCGATGAAATTCTGGCTTTGTTCAATTCCGTCAAAAGGTACAACAGCAAGAACAACCTCATTGAAGATCTGCTGACAGCTTATAGCGGACAGCCGTTAAAGATTATCCGCAAATCAGAGTCACGTCCTGTTCTAATCAAGAATCCATGTATAAATGTCATCGGTTCAGTACAGACGAATATGCTGCAGGAAGTATTCCGTGCAGAGTTCCTTGCCAACGGTTTGCTTGACCGTTTTCTGTTTGTCTATCCCAAAAACAGGAAGATCTCCGGATGGAGACGGGAAGAACGGAATACAGCCCGTCCTGACATCATGAATCAATGGAGGACAATAATCAACAGAATCTTAAGCATCCCCTGTATCCTTGATGACAAGGGTACAACGGTCAATCCCCGAATCCTTACAATGTCTGACGATGCGGAAGAATACTTTTATGAATGGTACAATGGAATTATCGATGCTGTAAATGCCATTGAGGAGGATGCGGATGTTGAAAGCCGGAAGATGAAACTCAACGGCCATGTAGCACGTCTTGCCCTGTTGTTTCAGGTAATAAAATGGGCTACTGATAGTGGAGGTGCGCAATATATTGAGCGGGATTCCGTAGAATCGGCAATCCGTATGATTGATTATTATGAGGAAACATACAGGAGGATTCAGGAAACCATTGTCATAAACAGTATCGGCGAAACTAAGGAAGCGTGGCTTTCTCTGTTGGAAGATCGGTTCACTTCCGGGGATGCTGTTATTGCCGGTAGAAAAGTTGATATGTCCCGACGTACAATCTATTATGCGCTTGACCAATTATGTCGGCTTAAGCACCCTCTTATAGAAAAGCTTCAGCATGGAGTCTATCGCAAACTTATGACAGAAAATACTGATGCACCTTGCACTATTGCACTTTCATCTTGTCAAGATACCGTGCAATCTTCTCAAAGTGCAAAAGTGCAGAGTGCAACCACACTAAAATCAGAGGACCATGAGTGAATACAGATTCCATTTACAGAAATACCGTCCTGGAAGCAAGACTACTTGTCCGAACTGTGGTAAAAGCCGATGTTTTGTCAGGTATATTGATGAACAAGGCAGCATTAGCTTTTCCGGTAATGTCGGCAAGTGTGATCATGAAAACAGTTGTGGCTACCACTATACACCCAAGGAATATTTCAAGGATAATCCTGATAAATTGGAAATGAATGAGAATACTGGTAAGCCACTGCTTTCTACCCCTTATAAGTCGGTAGATAAAACATCCGTTTGTATTACACCTTCGTATATTCCTTCATCTTATGTGTTAAGGAGTCAGTCACATTATTCAATCAATCCCTTATATCAGTATTTCTGTCAGGTGTTTGGTGAAGATGAGACAATCAGATTGTTTGAAATGTATCGCATCGGGACATCTTCAAAATGGGGAGGTGCAGAGGTTTTCTGGCAGACAGATATAAATGGACAGGTAAGAACCGGTAAGGTAATGTGTTATAATGCCGAGACAGGACATCGGGTTAAAGAGCCTCAGGCTTTTGTCAGCTGGGCGCATTCTGAGTTGAAGTTGCAAAATTTCCATTTGAAGCAGTGCCTGTTTGGAGAACATCTTCTGAAAAATTCATCGTCTCCGGTAATGCTGGTGGAAAGTGAAAAGACCGCTGTTGTAATGAGCCATTTTATCCCCGATTATATATGGCTGGCAACAGGTGGAAAGAACGGTTGTCTCAATAGTGAAGCTATGCAGGTTCTCAAAGGCAGGGAGGTTACTCTCATCCCTGATTTAGGAGCAACCGAACAATGGAAAGAAAAGTCTGCTTTGTTGTCTGGAATATGCAAACGGGTTGTTGTGTCCAATGTCTTGGAATGTACATCCGATGAAGAGCAACGCAGCCAAGGATTGGACATTGCAGACTTCTTTCTGTATTCACCATCAAAGAGGCAGATACTCCGTCAGATGATACAGCGTAATCCTGCATTGCAGTTGCTTATTGATGAATTTGATCTGGAACTTATTGAATAGTAAAGGAACTTGTTCCATGGATTTATGGAAAGTCCATAACACAATAAGGACTTTTTGCCTGGCGGCAATAAAATCCGGTCATTGTCCCGCAGAGCGGACTGGCACAAGAGCAAGCTCAAATATTAATCATTTATCAAAAGAATATCCTATATGAACACAGATATTAAACAGGCCATGCATGTTGAAGCCGGGAAGTCATTCGGCACATCAGAGGCAAATGAAAACGAAAGGCGTTGGAATAACGACAAAATTGACAGAAAGAATCAAGATCCGACCAATCACTATGACAAGACCCGAATGAAACCGAATTTCGAGATTGGGCCCGATGGGAAAGTTCATCCGTTGGGATATCAAGAGAAATCGCTTGAAGTCCGTTTGCAGGAACGGTTGACTGAGTTGGGCTGGAAACCTTTCAAACCGGACAGCAAAATTCAACCAAACTGTTGTGCGAAATTTATCTTCGGAGGCAATCATGACCGTACGCTTGAAATGGCATTTGGACCCCAAACCGTAAATCTGGATAAGGGTGCTGACAACAGCCATCTCCAGCGATGTCCGAAAATCGAACAATGGGCAAAAGATGTCTATGACTGGTGCGCCAAGCGATACGGACAGGAAAACATAATCGGCTTCCAGGTTCATCTTGATGAGAGCAGCCCGCATATCCATGCCTTGATCGTTCCTGTCGGACAACGTGCCAAAAGCGGACGCGAATGCGTCATGTGGTCGGCTAAGTTCGGTAAGAACCGCTACGCGTACGGACGGATTCTTCGGGAAATGCACACTTCACTCTACGAGGAGGTCGGCAGCAAGTACGGATTGGAACGTGGTGATAGTGTTGAAGGCCGGAACGTCAGTCATCTTAGTAAACGCGATTATATCCGGAAACTGTCCAAAGATGCGAAACAGGCGGAGAAAGCAGTCAAGGGACTGCAGACTATGACACGGAGATTGGAAGCACAGATATTCAGGTCTCAATCCCAACTTGAAGAAATAGAGAAGTCTCTGGCTTCCGGCAAAATCGCTCTTCAGGAATATGAAATTCAAAAGACCTGGATACAAAAACAGATTTCCGAATACCAGTCCAAGCTTGAAGACAAGGCAGGTAAGCTTCAAGAAAAGGAGCAGGAACTGGAGCAGATGACAAAGAATATAGACCGTGTCGGTAGAGTGGCGCAACCTTTCCGCAATCACAAGATAGATTTTGAGCCGCCACGGATCATTGGCAAACCTCCGATATTCGGTGTTGACAAATGGATTGAGGAACAGAACAGGTCTATCGCCAGCCGATTCGTGAAGATTGTCCGTCAGATTGAAGAACTGTATCGGAAAGATGCCGAACAGCAAATACAGGCGGTGCAGAATAATGCGTTGCTGGACTATCGGGAGCTTAAATGGCTGCAACAGGAGTATGCACGGCTGACGGATCTCAACTATAATCAGACTGAACAGATGCAGACGTTTCTTGACCAGCTGGCTGAACCTTCTGTGCGGGAACGAATCTTCTCTATCGCTGATGCTTTGATTGGCGGACAGCCTGTCGCTGTTTCATCCGGCGGAGGCGGTGGCAACTCCGACTCCGACCTTCGCTGGGATGGCCGCAGACCAGATGAGGAGGAAGAGGTGTATCGGAGAAGGTGTCTGCTTTATGCTATCCGAATAGTCAACAACCCGTCTAAGAAGTCTATACACAGATAAGACGTCTATTCGAGATGAATAAAAGGGGACTGAAACTAAAGCGTATTTATAAAGTTAATAAATTCTTTACTAAACACACCTTAGTTTACAGTCTCATTCATTGACTATCTTGTTCTTGAAGTCCTCAAGAAACATCTCCTTGTTCTCGTCAATAAGTTTCTTTATCTTAACATCTTCAGCCTGGCGAAGAAAGCGGCGAATCAGTTTATTGTACTCTTTTTCTATTTCATCACGCGAAAAATTCGGGCTGCGTAACATGGCCATAAACCGTCCGTCGGACTTTAGAAACTCATAAAATTCGTTTGTCTTCGCAAAGTAGAATTGTATCTCCTGCTCTCTTTCCTGTTCGGTTGCGTTTAGTCGGGCAAGGGTATCGAATATCGAGGCTAATCCACCTCGGTTCTCTCCCGTATTTTTCTTGCTTTTGGAGTTTTCGGGGTCGTCGTCTTGTTCCTGTGGCTCTTCAATCTCAACCTCATCACTCACGAGCAACCCGATTTCTCCGTCGAAGGTGGTGTGTATTGAGCCAATAGAATCTTTCTGCTCAAATATAGAGCGATAAATATTGCAGTATCGCTGCCAGAAGTCAATAAATACGGCATCCTTAAATTGAGCATCCAATTCGATTACACCTTGCAAGAGGACCAGCAGAGAGTTGTATCGGCCGATGGTTTTGCGCAGTGCTTTTGCCGGATCATCGTCGTTTGTGGTGACTGTTTCCTCACTATGTGTTTTAAGATCTTGCGTGTATTGTGTATGCGCCTCCATTACATTCTTAATCCATGCCCGAATGTCGGCATCCATATCGAGACATAGCTGGGCATTAGCCTCTGCATTATTGACAGAAGATCTATATCGCTCGAACCACTTGATATAAATTGGTTGTGCTAATAATTCTCGATACAACTCCTGAATAATCGCCTTTTCACGAAGCGGATCAAAGTCCGTGATAACCATACCACAGAACTTGGCAAAAGCATCCCGAATGTTTTTTTCGTTGACGTTGCCAAATGAGAAGTCTATAATATGGCACTCTTCTTTGTACTTGGCCTTGCGATTTACGCGCGAGATTGTCTGAATGGCATTAATGTCGCGAATCTCCTTATCGAGAAACAGCGTGTGTAGCTTGGGCTCGTCAAACCCCGTTTGCAGCTTATCAACAACAATGATAAGCCCGTTTTTTGCCGTCTTGAAGTTGTCTATCACCTTATTCTCTGCCACACCACCGTTCATCGATGAACATTTCTCATATTTTTGATTGTCGGAGTAAACGATAGCGACAGGTGCATCGGCATATTTAGCAAAAGTTCCCGATGCAGTCTTCTCCGCCATCAACCGACGAATGATTTTACAGTACTGAATAGCAATCGGAATAGAGCTAACCGCAAGCATGGCTTTTCCCGTGCCACGAATTTTTCCGTAAACCAGAGAAAGCAGACGATTGACCACGAACTCGGCAATTGCTTTCATTCGGTCCGGGTTTTCGTATATTTGTTTTCTGGCGAACGATATCCGTTCCTCCTGCCCCGAATTCATCGCTGCCGTTATAGCCTGCATAACGCCATTGGGGATTTCAAAATACATTTTTGCTGGTACGGGAATAATATGCTTCGTCGGATCAAGAATGTAACCGTCGGCTATGGCTTCCTTCATGGTGTATGAATCGAATGGCCTCCATAGCTGATTAAAATTGGTGCTTCTGTGAAATTCACCAAAGCGAGCCAACACTCGGTCGCTAGGAGTTGCCGTGAAACCGACAATCAGATTCTTCTTTGTAGAGCCTCTTGTGATAAACCCTCCGTCCTCATCAAAAATGTCCTGCAGCTCATCAAAAGCCGAATACATCTCCTGATGAACATCATCGGTGTTTGAGCGGTGTACCTCATCAATAAGAAAAGCCACGCGCATATTTTTGAAATCCTTGCCGGCTTTTTCGATGGCTTTCTTGAGTTCCCAGAATTTCTGAATGTTCACGACGATGATACGGCGTTTGTCGCTCAACGCCTTCACAAAGGTGTCCTGGTCGGTAGCCTCTATGAACATGGCCTTGTCGATGTTCATGTTGAGCATCATCGAGTCGAGCTGGTCGCGCAATTGCAGGCGATCGACAACGAGCAGAATCTTGTTATAGACCCATTCGCCTTTATAACGCAGATCTTTGAGCTGCAGAGCTGTCCAACCTATTATGTTGCTCTTACCGAATCCTGCAGCATATTGCAACAAGAGCGAATAGACATATTTGTTGTTGCAATAACTGTCTCTCTCGGCCACTACGCGGTCTATCAGGTCCTGTGGCGCATTGAGTGCTTGCAGTTCGGTCCGCAGTCGGTTGATAAAATACAAGGGTTCATTTTCGTGGTCCAGAAATTCCTGAACACGCTCCATGATCCGGTCGCAGCCGAATTTCTGCTTCGGACGCGGACATATCAAACGACCTGTTTTGTCCTTATACTCCTTTTTCTGTACTTTATGACCATTCACAACAGACGTTACGGTCTTATAGGTGTAGGCCATAAAGTTGTAGTAGAGGATCTCTTTCTCGATCATCTTCTTGGAGTAGAGCGAACGCATTGCCTCTTCGAAGCGAACGCGCGGATCGGTTGCTTCCACTTGCTTTATGGGGAGGGGCTTGAATACCTTCTCCACCACCGGACGGAAAGAAGAAATCGAGATGGTGTTGTCTTGAAAACCTCGCTTTGCTTCATCAAAGAACTGTCCCGGATCCCGCAGTATATATGTGTCCGTGATGTCTGTGGTTACGAGGTGAATCGATTTCTCAAACGGTCGGAGCATACGACGACGAAGCGTTTGCGATACATCATTGCCACTGGCAATCTTGGTATATTCCCACACGGCTTCGAGGTAGTCGGTAATGATTTTGTTCCTGCCGTTCGTTTTGGCCGTCTGATTGGTGAAGTTGCTCTTCAATTCGGCGTAGCCGAGAAAAATGCCGTTGACAAAGAACGACAGGTCGGGACGAAATGCGAATATCTTTTTGGCGTCGTGGTGGAATAAATAGCTCATCTCCTCGACGGCCGCAAATATGTTTTTGTTGAAGTCCGCGTCGCCGCGCAATTCCGAACCACTGACATAAATAAGTTGCAGAGTTTCGCCTTCGAATGTAATGGTTCGGTTTTTATTCAGGAAGATGGCCACATTGGCACTCACCTCAATCTTCTCGCGAATCATATCCATAATGGCCCGAAGCAATTTTTGCTCGTCGCCATTGTATTCACTCTTTTTGAGCAGATTATTCCAGGCCTTGCGCGAATTCTCTTTCAAGAACTCGTACAGATTGGCCGGAATAAACAAATCGGGTGAAACGGCATTATTCTTTATTTCACGAAAACCAAGACCATCTGCACGGCGGCAGAAAAAGTCCATTACATATTCACTTTGCAACTCAAGTTCGGTCATAATCCAATGTAGTTTTAGGAGCGCGATTCTGTCTCGATGACTCGCTGGCCGGTTACTACTTCATTTATCAGGGAGCGTTTCAGCTCCTTCAGACGCTCTACTTCGGTATTTATCTTTTCAAGGATGGCATCAATCTTTGCGCACTTCTCATCCAGATATGCGGCAATCTTTTTTTGCTCATCGATTGGTGGAATCGGAATTTCAAAATATCGCAACTCATTAAAAGATAGTGTCAACCGAATACCTTTCCCCATGCCATGAAAAAATTTGCGGTAATCAAAGGCTTTGAAAAGATAATTAAAGAAGTCAGAACATACATTATTGTACGGTCGTAAAACAATGTATGCAGATGTAATTATTCCATTTTCTGTTACTTTGCCGACACGCATGGATTTAAGATCATAATTAAGATTGAGCCCGTTGATTATTATATCATTAGGTTCAACAATAGTGTATTTTTCGTATGTATCTTGGTATTCGTCTTCTTCAAAAGTTTCATCTTTATGAATTATTGTCCCTTTGAAAAATTTGAATGCATGTTTGTATTGAAAATCCTTATTATATGAAGTGTTGTTGTGAAAATATTTTTCCACTCGTTCATACCCCCAATGTTGTGGAATATCTCCAATCCAATTATTGCCAGATGGTTTTAATGAAACATTGGGATCCAATCCGCGAGTGACGGCGCGGTTGATCAGGGAGCGACGAAGTCGGCTGTAAGCATCGGCTTTGCGCTCCAACAGTTCTATTTTTCGACCAATCTTCTCACACTCCTTATCCAAATATGCCGCAATTGCCTCCTGCTCCTTGATCGGGGGTACTACGATAAAAGCTTGTTTTAGTATTCCTTGTGTTATCGAATATAACTTTACGCTTTTAACTTTTTTGCGAATCTGAGAGCGCCATGGATCGCTCATAAATAAATATGCGAAGTATTTACCGCAACCAAGCCCTTCATTTCGTAAAAGAATTGTGTGATACCCGGCATATAAATCAATTGGTTCATTAATATAAATGCAATTGCCACATCCTTTTAAATCTTCTGATGTATCTGCAAATATAAAATCACCCTGTTTAACTTTTGATGACAATTTATCGTTAACCAACGAATCGGGAATGAATCTGATTAATTCATGATTGATTCTGGTTGTTGAGTTGTTTTTAGCATGGATTTGGCCATAACTAAGAACGGCATTCCCGCTATCTACGAGATTGGCTTTTGTAAAAGTAATACCAGTATTTGTTGCTGTATAATCTTTTAATCTGCACATCTTCCAATGTGAGGGGAAAGATTCTAGCCAACTCATTTTAGAAATACAACACTTTTTCATATGCCAAGACCTTTCTCAAGATTTGCGATTGCCTTGTCAATATCCGAAATTTCGGCAAGGATGGAATCTACCGGTTCAACGATCTCGGGAACATAGAATTCCTTGTTGAAGTTCACCTCGACACCCACGACATTCTCACCAATCGTATAGGGCTTGTAGATATAGCGTTGGAGAAAATCCTTGATGCCTTGTTCATTGACCTCGGGATTGTGGTCGAACGGAATAATCTCCGAGTCCTTGGTCGTACAATCAACAATTTTGGCAGATATGGTATGCTCTTCCCGGCGTTTATTATAGCCGAACTGAACATTGATAGCACCATTACCCAGACACTCATGCTCTCCGGCGTAGGTGGTGCGCATGATTTCGTTGTTTTCTTTATCCACCCAGTAGATAAAGTCCTGGCAAACAAGAACTGTCGAGGCTTTTATTTCAAGATTTCGCAGCATGGAATCTCGGACTTGTGACTCCTCGGCATCAATATCGCGCGGCCATACCCAGCACCCATCTAAATTGCAGTACGAAATATCCTTGACATTGTATGGTTTTCCATCTGTGTGTAGAGTCTGGCTGACATGGCGTCCTTCGCTGTCGATTTCGGTAAGAACGACAGACTGCTTGTTGAAATAGAAATGCCATTTGTCGTAAACTTTGGCAATGTCGCAATCCTTGAATTCAACCAATGCACGGACAATGGCTGCACGATGCTCTGGATTCATCTCTTTGCGTTTCGAACCCTTGTTTTTCTTCAACGGCTGCCAAAGATCGGCTGCGTTGATAAGGATTACCTTATCTTTTCGTTCTGCCGGTTTATTTTTGTTGAGAATCCACAAATAGGTGACGATGCCCGTATTGAAGAACTCATCGGACGGCATCTGAATGATGGCCTCGACCCAATCGTTGTCGAAAAGATATCTGCGGATATTGCTCTCACCACTACCGGCGTCGCCGCTGAACAGCGACGAGCCGTTGTTTACTTCTACGACAATACCTTTATCTTCGTGCAGATGCCAAGCGTTATGCTGCAAGAAGAGCAATTGCCCGTCGCTCACCGTAGGCAGGAACGAGAACTGGCCTGTTTGGTCGTTCCGAATCTCTTTCTCATAGCCTTTCCACGGAATTCCATAAGGAGGGTTGGCTACAACGACGTCAAACTCTTTACCCTTGAACGGCAGAGAGGTTAGGGTATTGCCATATTTTATTTCGGTATTCTCGCGGAATAACGATTCGATCTTCGCCAAAGCGTATAGCGCATCGTTCCAGTCACAACCGTGAGCGGCTATATATTTGTAGCCGGCCTTATCGCGCAAACGGTCCACGACGCCGAACAGCAAATTAGCTCCACCGCACGTCGGGTCGTAGATATGTACAAAGTCATCGGTGGATATGTCGATCTTCGCCGCAACAATTTCGGCAATCAGCGAAATAATATCTTCCGGGGTGTACTGCTCTCCGGCCGTTTCTGCCGATATGTCGGCCCATTTGCGTTTGATATGCTCCTCGAGAGTGGTTATTTCCGAGTTGTTGTAGTGAGAAAGGTCTATTTGAGACCATTGGGTGATATACTGCATTAGAATACCTTTCTTCCGCAACTCGGCAACCATGCCGTCCAGATTGAGGTATTTACTGTCGTCCGTACCACGCTCGATGCCGAGCAATTCTTTGAGCGTCCCATCAAAGCCTGCCAGATAGCTTCGGAAATCCTGCTCAAATGTCTTGTCGTTATTGCAAATGGTGGACAGTGTTTTGCCTTCGCGAACGATGTAGTCGTTATATCCACACTCACGGTCTCGGAACGCTTCGATAAATTCCTGCAAGTTGTTCTCGCGAGTCAGGCCCTCGGAGGCTTCAATATCTGCCATTTCATTTCGCATACGCCCTTCGAGCATGATGAGAGCGAAGAATGGCATCATGTAATCAGGGAATTTGCTTTGCTTGATTCCTGATGATATAAGTAAATCGGCGCACGACCAAATGTCGGATTCGTATGATAATATATCTTTCATAATCTACTATCGTTCTTCTTTGTCTGTGATTAGGTCTTTCAAGTCGACTTGCAGGATGACAGCTATTTGCTGAAGAGTATCCAGGTTGGGCTGAATCCTATTGCAGGCATAAGCGTTAACCATGCTGAAGCTCTTGTTTAGCTGCTTTGCTAGCCATGTCTGAGAGATACCTTTCTCTGCCAGAACGGCTTTTATTCTATTTAATTTCATATTATGCCTTGATTGAATAGCGCAAATATAGTGAATTATATTCAATATGCCGATTGATTTTGTTATCTTTGTCTACAAATTATAAGTGAGTACATATAAAGATAATATGCTGGTCTAATATCTTTGTATTTCCGGAGAGTAAAAAATTGTAATAAATGAGTAATTTTTCTGACATACCTTCGCAGTTCGATGATTTGGTAAAAGATCATCCTGTTGTTTTTATCAGCTATTCTTGGGATAGTGAGGAGCACAAATTATGGGTTCGTAAACTTTCAGATGATTTGCGAACAAAGTATGCTGTTAATACTTTACTTGACCAATATAATAGAGGCGGATATGACCTGATTCAATTTATGACCAAAGGTATAGAAATTGCTGATAGGGTCATTTTAATAGGGACTCCAACCTATAAAGAGAAAACTGAAAAATATGATAGCGGGGCAAAATATGAGGATCAATTGATTTCTACACAACTATATCACCAGATAGGGTCTAGCAAATTTATCCCCGTCTTACGCTTCGGTAAATTTGATACTTCTTTCAAATCATTAATTGAAACTAGAACGGGTTTCGATATGAGAGAAGACACTCAATATGAAGCGAATTTACATAACCTAGCTGCTGAATTGTGGAATAGTCCTTTAAATGCAGCCCCTGCTCTAGGTCCGAGACCTGAGTTTATTACGGATTCAACGGTACCTTCTACGCCCAATCGCCTTAAAGAACTTTCTTGTACCCAATTTGTTGAAGAAGTAAAACGATTGTTGTCAACTCCATATAGTGAAATAGCTTATACAGAACTCATAGAAAGTGAAACTAAACGTGCTTATGAAGCCGTACAATCAAAAGCTAATTATAATTTCTCCATTACTCCAGAGTTGTTTTCTCAATACCAAGAAATACATTTTAAAGCAGTAGAAAAACTAATGCCAGCATCCATTGTTGTGGTTAGATATGGGAACTTGAAGCAACAGCAATTATTTGTTGACGCTGTGGTAAAATTATGTATGAAGCCATTTATCAACGGAGAAGTAGGAGTAGTAGGTACAAATCTTTTACATTTATTTGCGGCTGCGTTCTTGTTGCACACTATCGGTGTTGCCTGTGTGAAATTTGGATATTTTCAGCTATTGAATGTGATATTCAAAACAAAAGTGTCAGCAGGTAATGTATTAAGTCCTAGTTATGGATATAATCTAGCATTTTAGCTGGTATATGCCATTGGAATACAGTGGATTTAAACATATATATGGGTTCTACATGGATTTATCCTTTTAGTGAACTTTTGTGGAGAAAACTATATCCCCTATTTAAAGAATTTACAATGGATGAAGAAGATTTTAAGTGTGTCTATTGTACATGGGAACACTTGTTTTCTTTGATGTATCATCATTGTCAATGCGGAATAATGCCTCATGATGACTTTCCGATAGGCCTTTTTGTGTTTAAACGTGCTGATTTATTTAGAATGCAAGATAATTTTTATACTTTGTTTTACAACGCCGCAAAGGAACAAAAAGACCAATGGGAACCATTAAAGCAAGGGGTATTCGAAGGTAATTATGCTGTGTTTGAACAAACTTACAATGATGGAGAAGAGTATTATAAGAAATATGGTAGTCTAAGATAAAATCTTGTAGTACCAAAATATATATTAAATAACAGCAAAGGCATTTTCGTCAAAAAGGCCATTAGTGGCGACGAATTTATTTGCCAATCTCATTTTTCCTGATAGACTCAGCCCGTCTCAGAAAGCTCGGTCTGCAAGCGCGAATTCCATTAATTGTAATACATTGTATTGATAATCAGTATAAACAAAATTCAGCAGCTAAAATTAGAGAGATCAATATATAGAAAAGAGATAATTATATGGGGACAATTGTAGAAAAAGAAAGAGAACTTTCAGAATATCTTGAGGAGTGGGTTGCAGCAAGATTTGGGGAGTGGACGGAAATATATCATGGTATAAATAGTAATAGACGTACAGGAATATATCGTCTGAAATTTGGAGAACAATTACATCAATTGCTATATGATATCATCGGAAATATCGATGAACATTTTGCAATAGGAGAAAGACAACACATCATTCCCTCTCGGTTCTCGTCTATACCTCAGTTATTACAATTTCTGGAGAACTTTCAGGAGCATATTAAGAACAGATATTATCTTATCGAACAAAATATGAATGGAGAGAATACGGATATGATTGTGTTTGATATATACAAGATTTGTAACGACATTAATGAAATGACATCTAGATGCCTAAATGCCTATCTCACAGATAATATTATTCCCATACCATATCAACAGGCTCTAAATGCACTACGAAATAATAATGTGGATTTATTTTGTTCTTTAATGTCTGGCTTGATTATGAATATTCCATATAACATACACAAAGAAAAATTGGATGAAGGATATTTTCATACCATTATTCATGTCATCACTTCCGTCTTAGGTATGTCCCCTCTTTCGGAAGCAGAAACTGCAGATGGGCGTATAGATATGATGATTGAGTTTCCCAACAAGATTTTTATTTTAGAGTTCAAATATTCTGCAAATAATCAGAATAGAGCTCTTGAGGCAATAGATCAAATAAAGGAAAAGGAATATGCGAAATCTTATTATATCAAAGGAAAAACAATATATGGAGTAGGAATATCTTTCTCTCAGGAAAGGCGAAATATAAATGGCTTTAAGCCGGAAATACTTTATAAACCAGATATTTCAATATATAATTATAAAATGCGGCAACATGAATAAGACAAAAGAAGAATTATGGCAAGAGTCCGAAGATAGACGTTTAGAGTATGAAGGCTATTGTAGAAAGATAATACAAGGGTTGGAAAGTCAAAGCGAAACGAGTGGAATTCGTGCCATCTGGGAATTGGTGCAGAATGCACGCGATGTGTCGGACAATGCAGTCATTAGAATAGAGTTAACTCATAACAATCTTATCTTTTCGCATCATGGAACGCCATTTGATTATACCTCATTTAGAGCTCTTGTAAAACAAGATAGCTCAAAAGACAGGGCTGATGCTGAGACTGTGGGCCAATATGGGACTGGCTTTATGACTACACACACATTTAATAGGCTTGTATATGTTTCTGCTCCATATGCTGTGAAACGTGGTAAAGATGAAATAACAGGGTATGTGCAGATAAAAGACTTTGAATTAGACCGAAGAAAAGTGGATTCAGACGAGGGGCCTGCCTTGATGGAGAAACAATTAGACGAGGTAAAAGAATTTTGGAAAAGGCCTCAACAAACAAAGATAATAGATGACCTAACATCGTTCAGGTATGAATTGAATAAAGATCAGATTGAGAAGGTTTCTTCCTATTTAGACAACGTTGTTAGGTTATTCCCTTTTGTCTTGGTCCTCAATGCTACTATTCATAAAGTAGAGGTTGAGAATAAGTATAGCAATGAACATTATACTATTAATAAGAGTAAATCGAGTACGACAAAGAATTTTGGTCTAGCAAATTGGACACTGAACACGGAATTTATCCGTATATATAACCACAACACAGGAGAGGACAATACATTGGAATGTAGTAGCTTAAAATCAAACAAAGGTGATGTAGTGATTATACCACCATATCCGACTTCATGTGGTAATGTAAAGCATATTCCTAGTTTGTTTTTGTGGTTCCCTTTACTCGGTACTGAGGAGTTTGGGGTAAACTTTATTTTTCACTCCGAACGTTTCTATCCAGTTGAGAAGCGTAATAACATAATGCTTCCAGGGGCTTCTATGAATAGTGTGGAAAAAGGCAGAGAAAATGTGCAGATTCTAGAAGAGATGATGAAGGCGATCTTTGAATATTATAGGGATGAGGAACATTCAAAGAGCCTAAGTCTCGATATGTGTCATGTGGAATTCCCTGAGGTGTGTGAGACCGATGAAACTGAGCTTATGTACAAAGAAATGCAAGAATTATGGAAAAATCAAGTTGTCAATTGGAAGGTTCTACCTATCGGTAATTCAAAGCATAGTATAAATGAAGAAAATGTTAAATTGTTGCATCCTGATTTTTATAGTAAACTCAATAATGATCAAAGAGTAAAATATGAACCAGTGATTGCAAGCTATGTTTCAATGGTAAAAGGAGCAGATGGCAATGGTATCCTTATTCCAGATAAGGATTTGATTGAATGGTCCGAGGTTGTAAACAGATGGGGTTGTGATAAAGATGAAGAGTTCTTTATCACTGTGGCAGATGTTTGTCAAGCCATACAACAAAATTCCGAAAAATTGTTTTCATTCTTGATGTTCTTGAAAGATAGCGGGAATAGTAAGATGATGGAGGATTATCCGCTGTTGCCTAATAGAAATGGCCAACTTAGAAAACGTGGTGAACTCTATTATGGAGCATTCATGGATGAAACAGTATATAACCTTGTGTGTACTGTAATGGGTGAGGATGCTGATAAAATGTATGATCCTAAATTCTTGGAGATATGCGAAGTAAATAACTATTCAACTAAAGATTTGCAAAAAGCTATTACGTTAACCATCACTTCTTGGCGAAATAAAATACTGAACAGCCGTGATAAGCTAAGTGATGAACAGTTGTATGCACTAATTCGTTTTTGTTCTGCATCGGCATTGGATGATTTTAAGAATCAACGTGGAAAGATAATGAGAGTTTTGCCAACATTTTATGGAAAAGTCTTTAGTCAAGAAGCTACTATAAAATATCGGGAAGAAGATGAAGAAGACTTCTATAGTCCAGCTTTTAATTTGCTGTTAGATTACACTTTGTCAAGAATATGCTGCAAAGATACAATATGGGTCGACAAGCACAAAGATTGGTTGTTGAGGTTTTTAGAGGAGTATGCTCCCAACGGCAATGATGATAGGAAAAAGAAACTGGATACATATGGAGTTCTGCCAAATCAGAATTCTGTGTTATGTATGATGAGTTCTTTAAAATCTAATCGAGGGGTTCCGGATGAGATGATGGAAATATACCAAGATGTGTTTGATAAAGATTTGAAGAATGAGTGGGTTGATCCAGCATTTGAGACTCTAGTAGAATTTCCGAATGTAACGCCTAACGCTATTGCACAGGAAATAGAAGCAGCAATTGTAGCGGATATGAAACAAGATATACATCAATATGAGAAAGTCGTTCGCAGAATAATACTAAAGATTGGAGAATCAGCTGAGTGGCAAGGTTGGTTTGGACAGATTGATGACAAAAAAGCTCTCTATACATTTAATATGAAAACAGGAGATGCTCAAAAAAGTTTATTTTCGTTGATGGATAATTTAAATGATAAAAACCTGCATAGGCTCGCTAAACTGAGCGAAATTGCCAATGTTGAGAATCTTATTGATCAACTAGAATGCATTCAAAAAAATGAAATTGCAAATAAAGCTAGATTTTATCATTTGCATACAATAGGTAAACGTATAGAAGACGTATTACGCGAGCATATAGGAAGTGATATTGTATCGATTGTTATTCCTAAAGAAAACGAAGATAAAGTTGGAGTGGATGATATTCAGGATGGGCAGGATATTGTAGTGAGTGTGAAGAAGGATGGTGCATGGCATAACATTTTTTTTGTGGAAGTTAAAAGTAAATGGGATTTTAATGAAGCAGCCCACATGAGTATGAGGCAGATACATATGGCCTGTTTGCATCCTGACGAGTATGCGTTATGTTGTGTTGATTTGCGGCCATATAAAAATCAAGATTTGACTAAACTGCCGGAATCATTAATTATAGGAGCAACTAATGTGAAAATGGATATTGGTAATACGCTCTTTCCCATGATGAAAGGAATTCTTAATGCTGATAATCAATCAGATGAAACTCATATAAAGATCGCGGAATATAGGGGTAACATACCAGCTAAGGTTTTTGAAATTGGAGTCCCGTTTGATAAGTTAATAGAAAAGATTGAGAAAAAGGTAAACGAAAAACTACTACTATAAAAGCATACGATAACGTAAACTTCACGAGATTAACTAAACTATTCCATGAAACAACGCCCTATTGTATCAAAAGGATTGCCTCAGACCGTCTCAGACGGTGTGGTTTGTTTGCGTAAATTTCATTGATTGTCACATAATATATTGATAATCAATGTAGATAAATTTCTTCAACGAGGAGGAGTATTGACGCTCTTCGAATAGACTAAACAATTAAATATCAGCGCGATAAACAATGAAAATTTGTTTATCGCGCTGGTGTTTTATGGTCTCATATAGTCGGAGTTTGTTTGTCTAAAATACATTACCTTTATTCATCCTCGGGAATATTAAAACAGGAGGAAAAACATATGGGAAGACCGAAAAGACGATACCCGCTTGGCAGATACCGGCTCCGTATTCCCAAAGATACGGAGGCGGACAAAGCCTCCCCTGTCGGATTGGAATATACCTAAAACCGGCAGATTATCCGAAAAACGACGAACGTCTTTGCAAAAATTGCCGACTGGAACCAGAACGGGAGTCAAGGATGTGGCTAGCTGCGTGTCAGTTACGGCAACGAGTACAAACGTCTCAACCAGCTTCTATCGGCCCGTGTCGAACGGATCGACAGCCAGCTTGGTCTTTCGCAGAAATTTGCAGCCATACGTTGACTAGGGTGGAGTACGAGCACTTCAAAGCATCAGACGAAATCGCGGCTTTGAATAATCGTCCAACCTTGTTAATCTTCGTCTAATCTATGTCCATGTTTATCTACACTATCAAGCAAGTGGTCATCCTGCAATCTGGCGAATGATGAATTGAATATTAGAATGATATTTTGCAGTCCGGGAGGACGGAATGTTCAATAAGATCGTTTATGCCTATGTTTGTGTTCGCCAAGTGAGATGTTTGCTGTCGGCTTCCTCAGATTTCATCTCACAATGAATACCTTGCCCTAGGCTATGTAATTCCCGCTATTAGAGCTTACCCGGACTTTCCACCCGTTAACAATGCTCATGCCGAGCATACAAAGAACGGGCTATAACTCGTGTTACAGCCCGTTTGTCGTTTGCGTCCGGCAAATCAGTACATATACTCAGTTTTGGATGGGTTGCCACCCTGCTGCGACCACGATGCGGCGCAGCCCTCGGCAGCACCTTTCACCGCGAAGACGGTGGGTTTGTCGTCCTTCATGCCGTTAACGTAGATCGTACCGTCGTAGGAGATCGTCGGCGACGAGCGCAACTCGTCGGCCAGCTTGATCTCCGCCACGCGCGAACCGTCCTCCGGGCGGAGTTTCACCAGCTTGCCCGTGGTTCGGTCGTTGTAATAGACGAAACCCTGGTCGTCAACGGCCGGAACACCGTTGATGTCGCCGTCGGCAGCGTGCTCCCAACGTTTCACACCCTGCGCGGAGATAGCCGTGACGTGGGCAGCCTCACTGCCGGTCTTCTGCGTCGCGGCGTAGACCGTACCGTCCTCGCCCAGCACCACGCCCATACCTGACTGGGCGCAGTCTCCCTTGACGGGACAGTACCAGTCCGGCTCGGGCGTCTGCCCGTAGACGGTCTTTGCCGGATCATAACAGTAGACGATACCCCCGCCCAGGCTCTTGTCCGCACGCACGCCCTGGTTCTGGAACAGAATGTAGACCTTGCCGCCGGGACCTGAAGCGGGCTGGGTTCCGTTCGGGGCTTCGCAGGTCTTATCTTCGCCCGTACCGCCGTAGTTGTGCTCGCGACCGTTCGATTTCACACAGGAAAATTTCCACTTCCCCGTGCCGTCTGGGAAATAGACGCGCATGCCGTGACTACCGCCCGTACCGGCGATCACCATACCGTTTTTGAGCGGTAATACGCCACCATAGGAGCCGCTGTTGACATGCCGCTCGTCCACCAGATTGCCCGACGATTTGTCATAGACCTGGAAATTCTGGTGTCCCGAAGGTAGGTTGCGCGCCACGATGAAGAGGTATTTCTCGGTAACAGCCGGCGAAAGGAACCTGAAACTGGTGTTTACGCCCGTGTTGACGTACCAGAGCTGCGATCCGCCCGCAGCACCGCCCGAGATGGCGTAGAAAGCACTGCCTCCGGCACCCTTGTTGGGTTCGTTGAAGCCTGCCAGCGCGTAGACCGTGCCGTCCCCGCCGACCGAAGGCGTCGGCGACTGAACCTTGATCGAGCCGCTGTTGTTCTCAGCCGACGCGCCATCCTTGCCGATATCGAAGGCCCAGAGACGCTCGCCCGCCTTCGTAAAGCAGACCAACGAATAGCCCGTCGAGGTCACATAAACGTATTCGCCGTCGGGACTGACCGCGGGTGACGTACCGAACACATAGGCATCCTTCGTATCATCGTAGGGGTACGACCAGAGCAGATCGAGGTTGATGGTGCCGCGCCCCACGTCGATGGTCACTGTCTTGGTGTTCTTGCCTTTCTTGTCATCGGTCACGGTGAGCGAAACCTCAGTGGGTCCTTGCGCCGCGAAAGTGAACTCGGGATTCTGCTTGTCGGAGGTCGTGGTTCCGAACTTCCACTCCCAGGCCACCACCTCGCCGTCCTCGTCGGTCGAACGGTCGGAGAATTGCACCGGTTCACCCGCCACGACCTTCTCGGGTGACCACGAGAAGTCGGCCACGGGCCGGATGTTGTTGTCTACGACCAGAATGGTCTTCTCGAACGACGACTTCTTCGCCCCACGGTCGGAGGTGACGGTCAGCTTGATGACGTACTCCCCGGCTTGGTCGTAGGAGATGTTCTCCGGAGTGGTTTCGTAGGAAACGACGCCCTTGCCCAACTCCCACTTGCAGATGGCGATGAGGGCGTTTTCGGCCGTCGAAGTATTGGTGAGCACCACCGGATCGCCCACGTCGTAGGACTCTTTGTCGGTGGTGAACGAGGCGTGAACCGCCACCTCCTCGTCCGGCTGGCAGGAGATAGCCCCCATGAGGGCGAAAGCGGCTATCATATAGATATATCGTTTCATTTCAATCGGTTTTGAGTTTTGGTTGCAGGATTACTTGAACTCCAACACGGCCGCAATGGGATAGTGATCCGAAATATAGGGGACCTTCTCGTAACGCTGGTCGACGGTAGTGAAGCGCAGGGGCGTAAAGCCCGAACTGAAGATATGGTCGATGCGCGGATAGTTGGTCGCGCCGCCGAAGTTGTTGAACGACGCCTTGTTGTCGGTCACGGGAGCGGTCGTACGCGCGTCGACCATGAACTTCTTCACGCCGTCGAAAATCGGGCTGTCGAGCATCTTGTTGAAGTCGGCGGTCAGCAGCGTCGGCAGGTTGTCAGGATTGAGCGACCTGATCTTCGCCTCGATCAGTTCCATCGATTTCTGGGCCGCCACCTGTCCCACGTGGTCGATGTGGGTGTTGACGTAGAAGAACTTGCGGCCCGACTTGTAGTGAGTGAACACGGCCCACGTGGCCGTGCGGTAGGTCGAGGCGTCCCAGCCGATCGACGGGGTGTCGGGGGTGTCGGAGAGCCAGAATGTCCCCCACTTTTCGAGCTTCACTGCATCGTCGAGGTAGTAGATGGCCATGAACTCACCGGCATTCTGACCGTCGGTGCGGCCCACGCCGATGCTCTTGTAGCCCGCGCAGTTTTCGTCCATGTAGGTCTTCTGGTCGAGCCGCGCCTCTTGCACGCCGAGCACCGTCGGCTGCTGGTCGGCGAACATCGCCGGAACGGCCTGCTTGCGGTTGTCCCAGCTGTTCGCTCCGTCGTCGCCAGAGCTGTAACGGATATTGAACGACATGACTTTCAACTGATTGTCATCAAGACCGGGATTGACCGGCTCTTCCGGCTCGTCGCCGGGCTGGGGTTTGTAGAATTCCGAGTAATCGGGCTTCGGATCGCTGCATCCGGCGACGAAAACGAAGGAGAAACTCAGCGTAAACGTCAGTAAATAACGAAATATTCTCATGGTCTTTCTATTTTTATTCGTTGTCCCAGTAGGGGTTCTGCGAGATCGTATAGCCCGCGTTCTTATAATCCCGGATCACCTTGGCGGGAATCGGATAGAGGTACTGGCGGCCGTCGGGATACCAATAACGATCGCCCGCACCGGTCTTGTAGACCAGATCATAACCTGCCACGGCATTCGCCTCGGCATAAAGCCCCACTCCGTCCTGGTTGACGCGGATGGCAATGTTCCGGTACGCCGCCGGAGCCGCCGTGACCTCGCCCTCGGTGAAATAATAGTCGTCCACACCGTCGCCGTTGACATCGACGGGCTGTTCCAATCCGGGTATGTGAATGCCGCTCCACGGCAGGGTTTCCATCAGTGACCCGCATTTCCAGCGGCGTAAATCATCGAAGCGCATGCCTTCGGCGACGAGTTCGATGGCCCGCTCGCGGCGGATTTCAAGCAGCACGGGGCTGGTCACGTCCGGATAAAAGGTGCGCTGCAAGTAGCCGTCGACGGTCGTAGGCAACGTTTCCGTGCCGCCCGTGATGCCGGCGCGTTTGCGCAGCGCGCCGACCGTAAGCGCCCATTCGGAATCGGTGATTATGCCCAACTCTGCCTGCGCTTCGGCGTAGTTGAGCAGCACCTCGGCATAGCGGATCAGCGGAATGCTGTTGATGTTCTTCGCTCCGCCGTCGTATTTCGATTCGTCGAGCGTGTACTTGATCACCTGGTAGCCCGTGAGCGAAAGGTTTTTGATGTCGGCGACTGCCGTCTTGCCGTCCCACAGGAAATTGCGCCCGCGCACGGTTTGCTCCAAACGCAGGTCACGCCCCTCCATCTCCTCGGTAAAAGATTTCACGGCATAGTCGGCGGCGTCGGTGAAAGGCGTACCGTCCAGCTTGAGGTAGGTGTGGACGAACGAGCGGACGAGGCTCCAACATAGTCCGTACGAACGGGCGTTGAACCACCAGTTCTGCTCGCCGAAGATACCGGATTTCTCGTTGGCGCAGACGGCGAGGATCACCTCCTGCGTCAGCGGCGTTTCGTTGTAGAATAAATCGCGGTAAGCGCCCTTCTTGCCCGTGGCGGTATTGAGCGAACAGCCGCTGTTATCGATCACCAGTTTAGCGGCCTTGGCGGCCTCGCGATATAGCTCCTCGGGGGTTATTTCAAGCCCCGTGAGATTATGGTAACGGCGGTAAGCCGCTTCGAAGAGGCAGACGCGCGACTTGAACGCGGCAGCAGCCCAGCGTGTGAGCGTCGAACTTCCGGTCGACGAGGTGGCCTGGATATGCTCGTAAGCGAAATCGAGATCGGCGATCAGATTGCGGATGATCACGTCGCGACTGTCGCGATCCTTGTACATCACGTCGTTCTGGTAGGACTGGATGTCGTGGGGGAACCAGGGCACTTCGCCATAGGTGGTCAGCTTATCGTAGTAAAACCACGCACGGAACCAGCGGGCGATGCCGAGGTAGTTGTCGCGCGTATTGTCGTCGACGGTGCAATATTTCGGGTCGTTGCAGCCGTCGATGAAATAGTTGATATTCTTCAAAGCGCCCCAGCTCCAACTGGTCGCAGTCTCGGTGTTGTAGGCTCCCTGCTTGATGAAAGTGTCGGTATTGCTGACGGCTCCCACATCGCACATCTTGTCCTGCATGAAACCGTTTTTGAGTGTCGGAAGAGCCTTGTAAAACGAATTGGAGTAGAGTTCGAGGCCCGATTTCGATCCGAAGATCATCGATTTGTCGGCTTTCACCTGCACGTTCTCCGTCAGGTCGCACGATGTGGCAAGCGCAACGCAGCCCACGAGCATACTCCATAATATAAGTTGATTTTTCATAGTACGGAAACAGTTTAATAGGTGATCGAGATGCCGAAGCTGAAACTCCGCATCACGGGATAATTATGTCCGTCGCCCTTGCTGTCGGAGATATCCGAGTCGGACTTCTTGTTGGCCACCGTCACATCGAAGTCCTTCGTGTGGCGGTAGAGCGGCGACCAGCTCCAAAGGTTCTCTCCCGAGAAGTAGACCGAAACCTTCGAAAGGCCGATCTTCGAGATCCACCGTTTGGGGAGGTCGTAACCGAATTGCAGGTTCTTCAACCGGATGTACGACACGTCCTGCAAATAGCGCGTATTGATGTTGGCCGTACCGGCGTTCATCGGACCGTAGTAGCCCACGTAGCGCGGCAGATAGGCATTCGGGCGCTCCTCGGTCCAATAGTTTTGCAGATGCCACGTCGGAACCTGGTTGTAGGGACGGTTGTACATGCCCCAGAAAAGGCTCTCGTCGCTGGGGAACCACTGTTGCCGGCCCACGCCGTCGAACAGCGCCGAGAGGAAAAAGCCGTTCCAGTCGGCATTGAGCGAAATGGTATAGATGTAACGCGGCTCGGAATTGCCGATAATCTTCCTATCGCCCGGATCGTCGACCGTGCTGCTGCCACGGTCGATGGCGTCGTTACCGTTCAGATCCTCGAAGCGCATGTCACCCGGATAGGTGATGTACTTCTCGGAGGTCTGCATGATGTCGTTCTTGTAGCCCTTGCCCCCGAACGCCGCGTCGATCTCGGCCTGGTTCTGAAACAGCCCGTTGCAGACGAAACCCCAGATCTCGCCCAGACGTTGCCCCTCGTAGTAATCGGAAAGTTTGCGCGAGGCGTTGTTATAACGGTCGATCACGGAATAATAGTCGGCCAACGTCGTCTTGATCCCGAAATTGAAAGGTTTGCCCGCCAGCCTGAACGAGTCGTTGTAGCTCAACGAGATCTCATAGCCGTAGGTGCTCATATCGGCGTAGTTGCCCTTGGGAGCCGTTGCTCCGAAGGTATCGGGAAGCGTCGGCCCGACGGTGTACATGTCGACCGTTTTGCGGACGTAGTAGTCGGCCGTGAGGTTCAGCCGGCCGTTCAGGAAACCGGCGTCCAGTCCTACGTCGAAGGTTTTGGAGGTTTCCCAGCCGATGTTGTCGGGAATCTGCCCCGGGAGGCTCGTGTAGCGCAACTTGGCCTGCCCGAAGAGGTAGCGGGCCGCATCGCCCGAACCGGTACCGAAGGTCGACAGGCCGAACGTTTCGAGATAGGTGTAGGGATCGACGTTACTGTTGCCCAGCGCACCGTACGAAGCGCGCACTTTGAGGTTCGAAACAGCCATAGGGCTGACATTCCAGAACTTTTCCTGCGAAACGCGCCAGGCGGCCGAAGCCGAAGGGAAGAAACCCCACTGCGAGTTATTGGGGAATTTCGAGGAACCGTCGTAGCGGCCGTTGACTTCGAGCAGATAGCGGTCGTCGTAGGCATAGTTGAAACGGAAGAAGGCTCCCACATAACGCCAGCGGCTACCGCCGCCGGTGATCGACATGACGTCGCCCAGCGCGAAGTTGATGTTGCCGGCGTCGGGCATCAGCAGACCGTTGCGCTCAGAGTAGGTCGACTTGTAGTCCTGCTGCTCGTAGTTGTAACCGGCCAACGCCTTGAAATAGTGTTTCTCGGCGAAGGTGTCCTCGAATTCGGCGTAGGCGTTGGTGGCCATATAGGTCGTCAGCTGCAACGACTCCTTCATCACGTCGTCGGTCTCGGGCGTGCCGAGATAGACAGTTTCGCCCTCGTAGGCACTGTAAGGAATGGCAGTGGTCTTCTTGGTTTCGGTGTAGTCCTTGGTGCGGAACGAGAAGTCGCCCGTCAGGTGCAGGCGGTTTTCCAGCATCGTGACGTTGAGTGTGGTGGTGTTTTTGAGCGTCTTGGTCGTACGGTCGAGCCAATTGTCGCCCGTCACCAGTCCGCCGATGGCATAGGCGCCCGACTTGGTCAGCGTACCGTCGGGATTGAAGATCGGCGACGAGGGATGCCCCTGATCGTTGACCGAACGCCACAGCACGCCGCCACCCTCCTTCGAATAGCCCATCGGCTGACGATAGCGGTCGTGCGTATAGTCGAAGTTATTGCTTATTTTCAACCATTTGAACACCTGTGAGGAAACCTTCGAACGGAGGTTCATCGTGCGGTAAGTGTCGGGTGTGAAGTTGAACAGACCGTTGTAATCGTACAGACGCCCCGAAAGATAGTGGCTGATCTTGCCGTTCGAACCGCTGATCGAAACGTTGTGCGTCTGTGCGATCACCGTATCCTTGTAGAGCGCGTCGTAGTAGTCCGTATTGCCGTAGTAAACGTACTTACCGTCGGGATCGACGGTCGTTTCGAGCTTGTTACCCGCGAGTTTGCGCTGGCGGAAGGTGTCGAGCCACGCACGCGAAAAGTCCTGCGAGTTATTGAAGCCCGTCGGTTCGTTGAAACGGTAGTTATACCATGCGTCGTAGAAAAGGCGCGCATAGACGTACCCGTCGTCCACGACGTCGGGAATGGCCGTCGGCTGCTGGATGGAAACGTTGCCCGTGTAGTTGATCGTGAACTTGTCAGGAAGCTTTCCCGGATCCTTGGTGGTGATGAGCACTACGCCGTAGGGTGCGCGCGAACCGTAGATGGCAGCCGAGGCAGCGTCTTTGAGCACCGAAACCGACTCGATGTCGTTAGGGTTGAGCATCGCGGGGTCGCCCTCGACACCGTCGATCAGCACCAGAGCCGATCCGCCCGCACCGATCGACGTCTTGCCGCGGATGTTGTACGACGCCGAACGGTTGGGTTTGCCGTCGGCCAGCGAGATATTGAGGTTGGGAACGGCACCCTGCAACATCTGCGTGACATTAGCCACTGGACGGTTTTCCAGAAGGTCCGAAGAAACCTGGTCGACAGCGCCTGTCAAGTTAGCCCTCTTCTGCGTGCCGTAGCCCACGACCACCACCTTGTCGACGAGCTTGGTGTCCTCTTTCAGTTCGACCGCGACGAACGAGCGGTTGCCGACCGGCACCTCAGAGGCCGCATATCCCAGCGCTGAAACCTGCAACACGGCATCGCCCGCCAGATCGTCGAAGGCAAACGAGCCGTCGGCTCCCGAACTCACACCCCTTGTCGTACCCTTGACGATCACCGCAGCGCCGACCACAGGCTGTCCCGCAGCGTCGCGGACAACGCCTTTGACGGATTGCTCCCTGGCAGCAGCCTGCAAGAGAAGGGGGGGGGAAAGATAGATCTTACCGTCACGGATCTCTATCTCGACCTTGTCGGCCGCCAGCAGTTGCTTCAGCGCCGCACGCACGTCGACATCCTTGACGGCAATGCTCACGATCTTGTCGGGATTGACCGTCGGACGCGCATAGTAGAACGTGTAGCCCGTCTGCTCGGTGATCCGCCCGAACACCTGTTCGAGTTTGGCATCCCGGAAGTTCAACGTCACTTTCTGCGCCCGAACCGTCGAGACAGTTCCGGCAGCACAAAGCAGCATCAGAAATAATAGTCTGATTCGTTTCATACAGATTAGTTTAGGTAGTAGTTTACTAAAAAGCCCGTTTGCGCGCTTTTCATACAATAGACACGCAAACGGGAAAAAACGATGAGCCGGAACTCTATTTTTTATCTGAAACTCACCCTGATTTCGGATCGGGAACGTTCGAAGCGCACCGGAGAGATCAGTTCCATCTCATGCAACACGTTATCCAATAGCGTATTGTCGGTGGTAAAAGTATAGGATATGGGTTGCGGAGGCAACTGCGTCATTTCGAAATGCACGTCGTACCACCGCGACAAGGTTTCGAGCACCTCCCCCAACGGCGTGTCGCGGAACAGGATCACGTCGTCCTTCCAGATCGAGTAACACATGGCGTCGCCGACTCGGACAATGCGCCCCTCTCCTGAACGGCGATCGTAGAGCAGCTGTTCAGAAGGGGTCAGCTCGAAGCTGCCGCTGCGGCCGTCGAGCACCACGCGCCCCTCATCGAGCGTCACGGCAACTATGTCGTCACCGCGATAAGCCTTGACGTTGAACGAAGTACCGAGCACCCTGATCTCACCGCCCTCGAACTCCACGATAAACGGCCGCCGGGTGTTGTGCTCCACCTTGAAATAGGCTTCGCCTTCGAGCCGGATGCGGCGTTCGAAAAGCCCGAACTTCACGGGATAGATAATTTTCGACTCGGAATTGAGATAGGCAATCGAGCCGTCCTGGAACAAGCATTGCGTGCGCCGGCCTCTGTCGACGACGAATTCGTCGTACTCCGCGGCCGAAAAGATGCCCCCTACCTGACGGTCGAGGCGCAGGGCGACACCCAAGACCAACACGACGGGGATCACGACAGCAGCAACGCGGAAAAGAATGCGGCGTCGGCGTCCGCGTGTGAGTGTGGATTTGATCCGTGTAAAAATGCGTTCCGAATCGACCTCCGCCTGTTCGCAGTCGCCACAGGCCTCTCGGCGGTCGAAATCGCGGCCGATGTAACGACTGGCCCACGCCTGCCCCGAATCGGTGGCGAGCCACTCGGCGACCGAAGCAGCCTCGGCGGCAGTGGCGCGGTTTTCGAGCGTCTTATGCAAAAGTTCTTCCGAAGGTCTGTTCATAAAAATAAGGTTTGCAGGATGAAGATAAGCAGAACGATATGGCCGAAACGGCTTTTCAGGAGTTTGACACCCTCCTGGTAGTGCGAACGGACGGTATTGACCGAGAGATTGAGCATCTCAGCGATCTCGGGGTTCGAATAGCCTGCCTTGCGCAGATGCATGACCTGCCGCTTCTGGGGCGGAAGCCTTGCAATCACCGTGTCGAGCACCTGCGACAGATCCTCGCGCTCGATCTGAGCGTCGAGCGGATCCGAAGCCTCGGGGACGAGCTGTGCCAGGCGGTAACTGTGCACCAGTTCGGTATTGCGGCTGCGCAGGTAATTGAGGATGTAGTTGCGGGTCATCGTGTAGAGGTAGTTCCGCAGGCTCAACATGACGGTCATGTCTTGCCGCCCGACCCAGAGTTTCACGAAGACGTACTGCACGGCATTCTCAGCCGCGGAGCGATCCTTCAACATTTTCAGGGCCACAGCATAGAGAATCCGGTGGTACTTCTCGTAGACCTCCCGGAAAGCCTCCTCGCTCCCCTGTTTGATCTGTCGGAACAGCTCCCTGTCCTCGGGTTCCTGCGTGAAATCTTCGGTCATAGTTTCAGCAAAGACGGTATCGGCCAGAAACGGCGGCAAGCATTGGCATTGCATATCCGAACGGCAGACCATCTTCTGCAAAGATAATATTAATTTCAAATTTGCAAGATCCGTCTTCGAAAAACAGGAAACCGGCTGTCGTTCCCCTACCTCTACGATAAACCGTCGTTCGATTTTATCGGCTGGCATGAAAACACCGATTCTCTTCCATTTTCCGCACCCGACGACGTCTGCAAACACCGCGGCCTCCGCCAGCCGAAGACGCTGGCATAAAGGTTGCGACACCGACCAAGAAAACCAAACCCAGTCACCATGAAAATATCCACAGGCAAAGGCACGATCTCGCTTCCGGTGCTATTGGCGATCTGGTCGGTATCGGCCGTAACGTCGTTGCCCGGACTGGCCGTTTCACCGATTCTGGGCGACCTGAATACGATTTTCCCTTCGGCGAGCGACCTCGAAATCCAGATGCTCACTTCGCTGCCTTCGCTGCTCATCATCCCGTTCGTGCTGCTGTCGGGGAAACTGTCGGTCGGCCGCGACAAACTGCGGATTCTGGTCGTCGGACTCGTGATCTTCCTGCTGAGCGGCATCGCCTGCCTGTTCATCCGCAACATCACGGCGCTGATCCTCGTCAGCTGCATCCTCGGCATCGGAGCCGGTATGGTCATCCCGCTTTCCACGGGACTCGTCGTCGCCTACTTCACCGGAGAGTACCGCGTCCGGCAGTTGGGATACAGCTCCTCGATCAACAATCTGACGCTCGTACTCGCCACGGCGCTTTCGGGCTATCTCGCCAACATCGACTGGCATCTCTCGTTTCTGGTCTACACGCTGCCGGCCGTTTCGCTCGTCCTCTCGCCGTTCCTGCATCGGCAACGTTCGACGCCCGAACCGGCCGCCAGCGACCAGATGCGCAACAAAACGATCGATCGCCCGAAGCTCGTCCGACTCATGGCGCTCTACTTTTTCATCACCTACGCCGCACTGACGATCACCTTCTACGCCGCGTTTCTGGTCGACGGATATCATCTGCCCAAAGCCTTTTCGGGTGTGCCGATTTCGCTCTTCTTCCTCGCAATCATGGCTCCGGGACTGATTCTCGACCGCATCATCGGGATCTTCAAAGGCTATACGAACGTCGCCGCCATCGCCATGATCGGCGCAGGGTTGTTCTGCTTCGGGATTTTCCGGGACCGCGGGATGCTGGTCGTCGGAGCGTTGCTGGCGGGATTCGGCTACGGACTGATGCAGCCGCTCATCTACGACAAGACCGCCATCATCGCTCCGCCACGCGCGGCGACGCTGGCACTGTCGTTCGTCATGGCGGTCAACTACCTGGCCATCATGCTCTGTCCCTTCCTCATCGACACCTTCACCCGTCTCACCGCACTGCACGGCGACCGCGTGCCCTTCCTGCTCAACGGCATGCTGACCGCAGGACTCGCCCTGTTGGCTTTCCGCCGCCGCGACGACTTCACGCTCGGTCTGGACGCATCCTATTACAAGCGATAGCAAAACGGACGGACGATTTTCAGCGAAAAGCGCTATCTTTGCGGGCGACAAACCCCTGCAAAGAGTCGAATCATGGAGAAAAACCTCGTCTACACGACATGCGGAACCTGCTCGAAACTGCTCGACGTCACCGTTGAAAATGATCGTGTCAAGCGCGTGCAATTCATCGGCGGCTGCCACGGCAACTCGCAGGGCATCGCCGCACTGATCGCCGGCATGGAGGTGGACGAAGCGATCGCCCGCCTGAGCGGCATCGACTGCGGCGGCAGGGGCACCTCCTGCCCCGACCAGTTGGCGAAGGCGCTGACGCAGTTGAAAAACAGCCGGTAGCCGCCGAAAACCCGCCTTCCGTCCGCCGCGCCGCACGATAAATCTCCGCTCCGGCATTCTGCGCACCGCCGAAGGAAAACTCCGTCGGTATGAGGCGAATACCCCGCAGAACGGAATGTTCTCGTCAGGCCGAATGCAGAGCCGAACTCGTCCGGACTATGCCGAGGCGAGAAACCGGAGGTTGGAAACGGAACGTTTTTTGCAATCGGTCTACGAAACCAATCATTTTCGTACTATGTATTTTCTCTGGTATCTGCTTATCGGGCTCGTCGCCGGCTGGCTGGCCAATCTTCTGGTCAAAGGACACGGTTCGGGGCTCGTCGTCAATCTGATCGTCGGCATCGTCGGCGGTATTCTGGGCGGCTGGATTCTGTCGCTGCTGGGGCTGGTCGCCGTCGGGACGCTGGGCAGCCTGATCGCATCGGTCGTCGGCGCCGTCGTCCTGCTCTGGATCGCATCGCTTCTGGCACGTTCCTCAAAAAAACACTCCTCGCAATGAACAAGGAAAAGATCAACGCCAGCATCGACCGAATGGCCGAAGAGGCGAAAGAGACGATGAATCTGCTGTCGGACAAAATCGACCGGGCGACCCGCTGCGGAAACGAAAAGGCCGCACGAATCAAACGGTCGGCCAAGGCGGGGCTGCGCCGGACGACCGACGCCGTACAAGAGACCGTCGACCGTACCGCCGAGCGTATTCGGGACAAACTGTCCGAATAAACCGGCGCATACGAAACCGCACGGCCGCACCTTTCGGGGATGCGGCCGCCTGCATGAAACCTCAGGCCAAACAGCCCGCCACACGCCCCCTGCTTCTCGAACGGATTCTCCCGACGGCTGCCGGCGCAATCGATTCGCAGGCGACACGCGATGTCGGACAAAAAAATTTTGCAATATTGAAATCTTTACTATACCTTTGCACAGCTTTCGAGCGACGGATTGAGCTATGGTGTAATGGTAACACGTCAGATTTTGGTTCTGAAATTTTGGGTTCGAGTCCCGATAGCTCAACAAAAATGCGGATAAACGAATTCTTGTTTATCCGCATTTATTCATTTCCGATCGAACCTGACCGATCTGCCAGCTGAGAGTAAAAGCGCCGGAAATCATCCGGCCAGGCGGTACGCTTCGCACTACTTCCCTACCTTCTCCATGAACCGGCGCCGATCGACCGCATAACGAATGTGGATGCCCTCGCCGATCATTCCTTCGGCGTCGCGGGCACCGACGTTGAAGGTCAGCTTGCGCCCTTCCACTCCGGTCAGCACCGCCGTCGCCACGATCTCGGCGCCGAGCCCCGAAGGCTTGATGTGCGTCACGTTCATCTCGGCCCCCACGGTCGTCGAGCCTTCCGGCAGCGCATCGGCGACGGCCTTCATCGCGGCATTCTCCATCAACGCCACCATCGCCGGCGTGGCGAAAACATCCAGATCGCCCGAACCCATCGCAGCGGCCGTATTTCCGGCCGATACCGTCACCGAGCTCTGGGACGACAATCCCTTTTTCAGTTCCATTATTCCGTTTCGTTATTTCGTTAAACCAAAAAATCGTTACATTTGCAAAGGTAGAAATTTTTCGGGGCCTATGAAAAAGTACCTTCTCTTTCTGCTGGCGGCGATACTCCCGGCACTCCGGATCGGAGCGCAACAGCCTCCGGGCGTCGCCTGTCAGGAGTGGCAGGTCGTCGCGGGCGATACGATTCCCCACGTCCGCATTTGCCCGGTGTGGGTCTTCGCCCGCGGAGCCGACCTGCGCCGCTACCGCAAACTGGTCGCAGCCGTCAAAAAAGTCTACCCCGTCGCAAAGATCGCCAGAGCACGCATGACCGAAATGGAGGCCGAGCTGCAACGCCTGCCGACCAAAAAGGCGCAAAAAGCCTACATCAGGGGCGTCTATCGCCAAATCAAGGAGGAGTACACGCCCGTCGTCAGACACATGACCCGCACGCAAGGCAAAGTACTGCTCAAACTCATCGACCGCGAGACGGACTACACCGCCTACGAAGTACTGCGGGAATTCCGCGGCGGATTCGTGGCCGGATTCTGGCAGACCTTGTCGCGCGTCTTCGGGCAGGACCTCAAATCGGAGTACGACGCCGAAGGGGACGACCGCCTGCTCGAACAGATCGTCCGCTACTACGAAGCGGGATTGCTCTGACCTGCCGTCCGTTCCGTTCCACGGGCGTCGGGACGAACCGTATTCCGAAAAATACAGACTTTTCAGCGACCGATCGGAATATTCTCGAATTTTTTCCGTAAATTTGTAAATGAACCGGCAGGAATCCGCCTGCCGTTCGACGAATAACCCTCAACCGCTCCGCCATGCCGACCCTGCCGAACAACGGGACTCTGCGCCCGACCACTCCTTTATATTATCCACTCCTTAAATTACATTCTATGAAACACGAAAAAGAGAAAGCCGTCTATGTGCTTCCACGAATCGAGGCGACGGACGTCGCCGTGGAACGGGGATTCGAAGGCTCCTGGGCCGGAGAGAGCGACAATGAAGAGTACGACATCGAAAAAGATATCTGGGGATAACCCGCAACCGCACGAAACCATGAGAAAAAATTACCTCGCATTGGCAGCGGCAGGATTGATCCTCGCCTCCTGTCAGAAAGACAACGAACCCTCGGCACAACTTCCGCCGACCGCTCCGCAATCGGCGATGACCCTCCTGGGTACGATCGACGCTTCGGCGCCCGAATCCCGCACGCACCTCGACGAAGAAGCCGGAGGGGGGGGGGAATTCGAGCCTCGTTAAATGGGATCTTTACGACGCCGTA
>OATG01000630.1_pt1 | contig 36417 bp, 46 predicted proteins | sample 1516581 | NCBI WGS metagenome assembly OATG01 (sample SAMEA2579930, study PRJEB22360) | human gut metagenome | biome: human gut; feature: human-associated habitat; material: faeces | place: Denmark | collected 2008/2010
ACAAATTATAAGCCAAAAGATTTTGCTGAACTATTAGGAGTTTCAGTAAAAACATTGCAACGTTGGGATAGGGAAAATATTTTAAAAGCAAATCGTACTCCAACAAATAGAAGATATTACACTTACGACCAATATCTACAATTTAAAGGGATAAAAATAGAAAATGATATAAGAGATGTGGTTATTTATGCAAGAGTTTCAACAAGAAATCAAAAAGATGATTTACATAATCAAGTAGAATTTTTAAAACAGTTTTGTAATTCAAAAGGCATAATTGTAAATCAGTGTATTGAAGATTTTGGTAGTGGACTTAATTATAATCGTAAAAAATGGAATAAATTACTTGAAGAAGTTATGGAAAATAAGATAAAAACAATAATAATTTCAAATAAAGATAGATTTATACGTTTTGGATATAATTGGTTTGAGAAATTTTGCGAAAAATTTAATACAAAAATAATTATTGTAAATAATGAAACTCTTTCTCCAAATGAAGAGTTGGTTCAAGATATTATATCAATCTTACATGTATTTAGTTGTAGACTATATGGCTTAAGAAAATATAAAAAACAAATACAGGAGGACGAAGAAATTGCTAAAGAGTTATAAAACGGAAATAAATCCAACAACAAAACAAATACAAAAAATCAATAAAACAATTGGAACTTGTAGATTTATTTATAATTTTTACCTTACTCACAACAAAGGACTTTATGATAATGGCGAAAAATTTATGACAGCTAAAGATTTTAGTATTTGGATGAATAATGAGTTTATTCCTAATAATCCTGAATATTTATGGATTAAAGAAGTCAGTTCAAAATCAATTAAAAAATCTATGGAAAATGCAAATACTGCTTTTGTTCGTTTTTTCAAAAAACAAAGTGGGTTTCCTAAATTTAAAAAGAAAAACAAATCTAATGTAAAAATGTATTTTGTGAAAAATAATCCAAAGGATTGTATTTGTGAAAGGCATAGAATAAAAATTCCTACTTTAGGATGGATTAAATTAAAAGAAAAGGGATATATTCCCACAACAAAACAAGGATATACAATCAAGAGTGGAACAATTTCGTATAAAGCAGGAAGATATTATGTATCAGTTCTAATAGATGTACCCAACGCTAAAAAATTACAATTAAATGATTTTGGATTAGGGATTGATTTAGGTGTTAAGAATTTTGCAGTTATAAGTAATGGCATTACAAAGAAAAATATAAATAAAAGCAAAAAAATAAGAAAATTAGAAAAACAATTAAAAAGAGAACAACATTGTCTATCGAGAAAATACGAAGACTTTAAAAAATATAATAAAAAGAAAGGAGTAGCCACTAGGCAAAATATCCAAAAACAAGTCTTGAGGATACAAAAACTTCATTATAGAATAGATAATATTCGTACTGATTATATTAACAAGTGTGTAAATGAGATAGTGAAAACCAAACCATCTTATATTACAATTGAAGATTTAAATGTATCTAGTATGATGAAAAACAAGTATCTTTCAAAGGCAGTAGCTTCGCAAAAATTCTATGAATTTAGAACAAAATTAGAAGCAAAATGTAAAGAGATAGGAATTGAATTAAGAATTGTAGATAGATGGTATCCGTCAAGTAAATTATGTCATGAGTGTGGTTATATCAAGAAAGATTTAAAACTTTCTGATAGAGAATTCGTTTGTGAATGTGGTTATCATGTTGATAGAGACTATAATGCAAGTCTTAATTTAAGAGATGCAAAAACTTACAAAATAGCATAAAAAGCAATTGTAAGTATGTACCGATGGCTAGTCGGGAATTTACGACTGTGGACTATACTAGAACTTGTTAGTAGCGAATTACTTGTAATCGCCAAAGCATATAGAATGAAACAGTAAGAAATGTTTGTGAAAACTTTCAATATCTCGATATGGGTATATTTGTCCATATTTTGAGTGGCAGTTGTGAGATATGTTTATAGAGCCTTATTTTAAACGGAAAGGTAAATCTTGTAAGGATTATTTTTTAAGTATAGTTTCAACTAGTTCTTTAGATGTATTAAATGAAATAGGAGTTTCTTATGTAAAAAATGTAACGATGGAAGATAGTTTAGGATTTCCTCAATTTACAGAAACAAATGAAGAACCAGATGATATTGTTTTGGAATTATGTTTAGAAAAAGATAATATTCCACTTGTATGGACAAATTCAATTTATAACGAAGTAGCGACATGGCTTATAAGTGATTCTTTTGAAAGATTTGAACCATATGATAACTTAGATTATTTTTATTATTTTAAATGTACTAAAATAGTTAAAAAGTTTGATTTCAAAAGACGAGGAGTAATAGAAGTTACTTTTAAACCAATGGTTAATTATGCTTTTAAATATGTAGAAATAGAGAAAAGAGTTAAAGGAAAAGAATTTATAGATATTTATAACGAATCAGATTCTGAATATGAGCCTGTAATTGTAGTTGAAAATTTTGGAACGAAAAAGACATTAAATAAAATAAATAATTTAGAACTAATAGGATTAGAAGAACATGAAGTGGCTACAATAGATAATTATATGCTTACTGTTCAAAATCAGAATAATGAAAATATTATAAGCAAATGTAATAGAGAATGGATTGTATTAAATAAGAAAGAAAATCAATTAGTAATAGAAGGAAATTGTAAAGTAAGGATAATATGTGAATTTCCTAGTATAATATAGTGGTGATGATATGGATATAATTGTTAAAGAATTAAAACCCATAAATGAGATTTTACTTGAAAAACTTAACGGAGAAGTCATAGGACAAATCCCTGTAAAATTCGTTAGTAATCAATCAAGAAATTTTGACGATATAGATTCTTTGGAATTTGAAATACCTAGATTTATACCTTCACAAATTGGGAAAATTTCAAAGGAAAATCCTTTATATTTTGAACTTATGACAGAAAGAGTTATATCAATAGATGATGAAAAATTCATTATAAAAAAGGTTAAAACAGATGATGATAAAGAAATAAAAACAGTAACTGTTTATGGTTATGAAAAAAAACTAGAGAAAAACAATTTTGTCATGTCCAATATGGGATTGTCATTATTAGATAAAAATGAAAATGATGAAGTAGAATCTTTTGATGAATGGTTATATAAAGATACAGGATGGCATATAGGCTATGTAGACGATAGTGTTCGTTATATGGAAAATGGACAACCTAAAGTAAGAATACAAGAAGATACTAAAGCCGCATACTATTCTTTTATTACAGATACAATCCAGGAACAATTTTGTTGTGTTCCAATATTTGATAGAAAAAATAAACTTGTAAATTTATTTGATATGGATTCATTTGGAGATAATTTACAACTTATATTATCAAGAGATAATTATATTAAATCAAAAGAAGTTACAGATGATTCTACTGACATAGTGACAAGACTTACCTTAGAGGGTAATGATGAAAAATGTATTGTTTCAGAAGTAAATCCAACTGGATTTGATTATATAGAAGATTACTCTTATTTTATGGAAATAGGAGAAATGAGTGAAGAATTAAATAATGCTCTGATTAAATTTGAACAACTTACAATAGAAAGAACAAAAACATGGAAAGATAAAACAGCAAAAAGAGAAACTGTCAGAACAGAGCTTTCTAATAAACAAGCTAATGAAAACATCTTATTAGCACAAATAGAACAATATGAAAATATTATAAAAGCATATGAAGATTTAGAAACAGAAACAGAGACTTATGATTTTACCTCTTATGAAAATCAGATACAAATACTTAAAGATGAACAGGCTCAATTATCAGTAGAAATAGCTCAATTAGAACTAGAATACAGTAATCTATCTAATGACATAGATAAATTAAATATACTTTTAAGAAGAGAAACTTCTACAGACGAAAAAGGAAATTTATTATTTACACAAGATTTGTTAAATGAATTAAAAGAGTATGTCTATTGTGATACTTATTCAGATGATTCATTTATTGATGCAAATGAACTTATAAAAACAGGTAGACAACAATTAAAGCTCAAAAGCCGTCCTACAACAGAATTTACAATTGATTCAATAGATTTCACAAATAGATTAATAGAGAATAGATTTAGAAGAAATTGGAATGGAAGAATAGGATTAGGAGATATAGTTGCCTTATATGATAAAGAAACAAAAGTTGAAACTTATTTATATTTAGTTGGTTGGCAAAAAAACTATAAAGATAATTCATTAAGTTTAACTTTTTCAAATAAGAAAACAAATAAAGATAGCTCTAAGCTTATTTCAGATGTTTTAAGAGAGGCAAAGAATAATAAAAAAATTATAAATACAAATAAATGGTTATGGAATAATCAAAAATACAATAAAGTAAGTACAGATTTAATTTCAGATATAGATTTAGATGTGGCAAAAAATCCCCCAGAACTTACGGATACAAAATACATTAGAAGTATTACATTAGATAAAACAGAATTAAATTTAGATTCAGATGAATCTTATACTCTTACTGCGACAATAGTCCCTCCAAATCCTGAACTTGATGAAGTATTTTGGATGTCTAGTAATGAAAGAGTTGCCATTGTCGAAGGAGGAAAAGTAACAGGCTTAGATTATGGAAAATGTGTTATAAGTGCTGTTTCAAAAGAATTTAATAAGTCTGCCTCATGTATTGTTACTGTTGGAGATTATGACGAAACTAAAGATGTTCAAGTTACTGGAATAAGATTAGATACAAAAGATTTACTATTAGATAAAAATGAAACTCGTTATCTTGTGGCAAGTGTTGTTCCTACAAATGCCACAAATCAAAACTTATCTTATTATTCAACAGATACTAAGATAGCCACAGTCAGCTCGGAAGGACTTGTTACAGGAGTTTCAAATGGAACTTGTAAAATAAATGTTGTTTCAACTGAAAATACAAAAATAGTAGCTAGCTGTTTAGTTGTTGTAACTCAAAAGGAAGTTTCTTTAAAATACGAGAACATAAAAGGCTCTCTTCTTATTGGAGACGATAGAATAGAACACATGAAAGAAAGTCATTTCTTAGATGATTTAAGTGTATATGCCAAAAGTAAAATTAATGCAAATTACTTTTCTGAACACAATATTATAGATACATTCCCTTCTAACCCAACTTGTGTTCTCACAATGCTAGGAATAAATGATTTAACAAGTTTAGGAATTTTATATTATAAATCTTTATTAGATAAATTGCTTATTAAATATCCTTCTAAAGACATTATAGTCATAAAAGAATTGCCTGTCGCAATAACTTATAAAAATGATATATATGACTATATTACAACCAATTCAAATATAGTTAATTTTAATGACGAAATTGAAAAATATTGTACTGAAAAATCAATTAAAACAGTTAATGTTTCAGCAGGATTAACAATTGATAAATTGTTAAATACTACATATTCAAGAAATGGATATTTACTTACTGAAAATGGATATAAGATTTTAAGAAATAATATAAATAGCTATGTCTTAGATGTTTTAAATAAAGCATCAGAAGAACCAGAAGACCCAATAGAAGATGATGAAAAAGGTAAATTAAGTGTAATGAGACAAAAAATCGTAGCAAGAGCAGAAGAAATTGTCCAGTTATGTATTGATGGTAAGGCTTGGTATTCTCAATACAATAGAACTGTCGACTATAATAAAAAACAAGTTATCAAAAGTTCTTATGAAACTATTCGTTCTCAAAAGAAAAAGAAAACATATAAACAACCAGGAGTTGGGAAATGGGGATTTGATTGTAGTTCCTTTGTAGGTTGTTGTTATCAAGCAGCAGGACTTGATTTCATGAAAGGACTATCATGTGCTGGAGGAACAATTCAAGATGCGGCTAAGGAACATAATGCTAAAGCTTGGAGATATGTAGATACAAAATTTGAAAATGCATTACCTGGAGATATTGTTATGTTTGCAAATGACGATGTTAAATTAACAAAGAATAATATGTTTACCTGTGATACTCACCATACTGCTATATATATGGGAGATGGGTATATTGCAGAAGCAATAGGGTATTCATCAGGAATTCAAAAAAGAAAAAGAAAGACAAATTCTCAATGGTTTTTCTTTAGATTAGAAGAGTTAATTAAAGCAGATAAAAAGATAAGTGATATTCCAAGCGATAATACAAAAGGAGATTCTAAAGAACAATATAAGAATTGTTTTAATGAAACAGGAACAATTGATGGCAAGAGTTATATTTATAGATTCCAAAATGCAAGATGTACGAGTTATGGTGGAGACGATTCTAGTGGTTGTAGTATTCCATTAAACCTCGGAAAAACTTGTGGAATGCTAAATGTTCCTTACGGTACGAAAGTATATGTACCAAAATTAAAAGGGAAAAAAATTGTCGATGGACATGGAAAATCTGTAACTTGTAACGGAATATTTACAGTCAACGATTGTGGGGTTGGAATGTCAGATATGGATATATATATGTCAACTTATTCTGACTCTAATGCAGAAAAGATTTTTGGAAATCCTATTAGAAGTGATATATATGTTTTATCATGGGGTTCAGGATATGGAACGAGTTGGTCATTTACTCAAAGTTATAAATGGGCATATAATCATGGAAGTTTATCAGCTTATAAAACGGCATTTAAATATTACATATCAGGAGGAGGAGTTTTAATTAACTTTACAAAATTTAAATCAGATGATAAAGATATAAGAAACTCTAAATATTGGAGTATATTAAATTCATAATTTGTCTCCTTTTTACAAAAATGACTATTATTATGCAATAAGGAGGAATGCTATGAAAATAAAAACAGATGATAATTTATCTTCAAAAAATAGATTTTTTGATAATCGTGATGATGAATTTAAACAATATTGTAAAAAATTAGGTGGATTCTATTATATATGTTGTGAATCTGAAAAGAAATTTTTAGAAGAATTGGAAATTTCAGATGTAACAGCTATGAGGTTGATGTATTTAGCTACATATATGGATTATAATTACAGAGAAGAAAATGTCTTAGTAAAACATGGTAAGAATTATAAATTAGAGTATCTAACAAGAAAAGATTTAAAAGAGTTATTAAATTTAACGGATAGAACATTTAATAACTTCTTAAAGGAAACTAAAGAGAAAAATTTATTATATTGTGTTGATAAAAAATATTATATATCTCCAAAATATTTTACAAGAGGAAGACTTTCTTATTCTCGTAACAATAAAGTCTTTATAAAGGTATTTATTAAGCCAATAAGAGAAATATATTTAGATAAATCAAATATGGGACAAAGTTTAAAAGGTGGATTATTTAGATTAATCCCATTTCTTAACGGAAATAATATTTTAACAATAGAAGATAGACCAATGGTTAGAAAAGAAATTTCATTAACATGTTCTAAAGAATCTAAATCCAAAAAAGTTTCAAATTTTGAAAAAATACTTTATAATAATGAATCTATCTTTAAAAAGACAAAAGACGGATATCGGATTTCCCCTCAAATTGCTCTTATAGGAAATAAGATTATAGATTTAGATTTAAAGATTCAGAAAGAATTTACAAGTATTGGAGAACAGAAAATAAAAGATTTCTTAACAGAGCACGATATAAAATTTGAAGAAGAATATGCCTTTAAGGATTTGATTGGAAAACATGGAGGACATTTAAGATATGATTTTTATCTTCCTGATTATAAGTTATTAATTGAGTTTCAAGGACAACAACATTTGAAATATATACCTTATATACATGGTTCTTATGGTAGTTTTATAAAAAATATACATTATGATATGAAAAAGAGAGAATATGCAGCAAAACATAAAATTAATTTACTTGAGATTTGGTATTATAATCAAGATAATATAGAATACATATTAACCGAACATTTGAGAGAAATGGAAAAGTTAAATTAATAATAACAAGTCTACCCCCTTCAGCTCCTATGAGTATGTACGAAGGGGGGAGTAGACCTATTTACACAAACTTAAAGGAGGCTTAATATGGCTCTGTTAGATAATATTCCCAATATGGGATTTATATATATACAAAATTTAGTCATTACATATGATAATAAAGCTTATGTAATAAATAATATCTATACAGATAAAAAATATATTTATTGGGATTTATCAAATCCTTCAAATTTATTCTGTACAGATACAAGACAAATCAAAGAAAAATTATTTTTTATAATTAAAAACAATAGCGGAAATGCTATAAAAATAAACCCAGAAGAAATTACTTTAACTTTCGATGGATATAATTCAAAAGTTATTACAAAAAAGATTCAACTTCTTAACAATAAAAATGAGGCATACCAACAAAAGCTTACAGAAATAACTACTAAAACTCAAGAACTTTCAGATGAATATAAACAAGACAAAAGTTTTTCAGAGATAAAAGAAGAATTAAACACTTTAATTATAAATTATAATTCTCAGCTTATTACATTAAATAATACATTAGATACATATGTTGAAGATAATAAGCTTATAGATTCTGAAAAAACAGACATAAATGCCAAAACAACAGATATAGAAACCCAATCAACCAGAGTGTTAGCTTGTGCAGATGCTTTGGCAGACTTAGTGTGCACAGAAGATAATATAGATAAAGACGAAGATGGAATCATAGCCGTTTCTCAATATAGAACAGTTTTAGAACAACTTGTTGCACAATTAGTTACAAATATCAATGATTTAGTCTTATCTAAAAATGAAGATGTAACTCCTTCTGATATTTCTATTGTAAGTATATGTATAGATGATATGCTAAATTCTCTATCTAATTTAAAAGATTCTTGCAATTCGCTGTTGTTTCTAGGTTCTGGGGGAACTATTTCAGATGAAGTTTATAACATAACTGTGAGACTGAATAATACTATCGAAAAGTTAAATGAATTACAAGAATCCGTCTTGAATGATTCAGATAATGAAAAACAAGATGTTCATTATTATTTTAATTCTATAAAATCAACAATAAATAAAATAATAACAATAACAAATGAAGTTAGAAGAAATAGTGGAGTAGTTACAAATGCACAATATTCAAGCTTAAGAAGTTATAATGTCAGCTTAAAAGAATATACAGATAAAGTTACAGGAATTTATCAGTCATATTATTCAAATAAGAATACAACGGAAACCATAAAAAAAGACCTTAAAGTAGCTTATGAAAATTTTATCGCAAGATATAATGATTTTGCAGATGTTATAATAAATAGACTTAAAGACTTAGAATTAGATTCTAGTGATGGAAATAGACTTACTTATACCCTTACAGAATTTAGAAGTGCTTGTAATGTTCTTGATTCAAAACTTGTCAGTTGTATAAATCAAATCAGTAATACAACAAATGAAACCGCCCTTAAGCAAATCAAAGAAGACCTTCAAAAACAAGTAGATGACTTAAAAACCAAATATGAATCACTAAATAAAAAATATGAAACATTAAATAATAATTACACTACTCTGTCTAATGAATACAAAGCATTGGCAGAAAGAGTAAGTAAATTAGAAAGTTAGGTGAAAAAATGTCTTTAGAAAAAGAATATGTTCTAACTATACAAAATAAAGAAAGCTTGTTAAGTGAACAATTATTCATTTCACAACATGAAAAAGGTATTGATATTTTATTTAAGATTATTGACAGTCCTTCTTTAAAGATTTCTAAACATAAATATATATATAGTGATATAGTTCTTATTGATATGTTTGGAAACGAAATAGTTGGGGATATAACTCCAGTTGTTGAAAACAGAGTTTTATTTACTCTGACAAATGAAATAATTGGGAATATGTCTAATTTCGGAAAATACAATGTATATATTCGACTTTATAACGATAGAGGTATTTCAACTATATTGCCCCCATTTCCTATGACATATGAAGAAAGTCCAGTCTCTGAAAAAACTTTAGCATTAGGAGAAGTTAATGCAAGTGAAGTAGATAATTGCAAAATATTTAAATTAGGAAAAGAAATTCCAATCTATAATGCAGATGGAACTTATAATTTAAAGATATGGGTAGCAGGAGATATTATAACAGATTCTAAATTAAATCAAATAGAACAAGCTATCTATGACCTTATAAACCATAAAATAGAAACAGATAAGAAATTAAAAGAATTAGACAAATCGAAAGGATATATTATTAAAGTAGGAACAGATGATTTCCCTATTGTAATTGAAGACTTAAAGAAAGGAACTTACCTAATAGAAGGAAGTATTCAAGATTTTAATGAAGGAGTTCCTTATGAATTAGAAGGTAAAAATTATTTATATGTAACTTATGCATCTGAAAAATACTTAAAAGTTGTTAGATGTTTTAATGAAGAAGTTTTTAAATTATATAAATATGATAGAACAACAAAGAAAATTATTCCTTTAGGAGAAGAAGTAAAGGTAATAACTCCTGTTGATGATGTATTAACACTTACAGAAGATAGAAATCAATTATCGACATTGTCAGCAGCAACTACTATTGCATTACCAAGTATAGAAACATTTAGTAAAATAACTTTATATTTAAATGTTCTTAGTAGCACAACTATGACATTTCCAAAAGTAATCTGGTTAAATGAACCAAATGTAGATAATGATGGTTTACTTGAAATAAACTTTACATATACAAATGGAAAATGGTATGCAAAAGCAGAAATCTATGAAGGATAAGGAGAGAAAATATGTTTGGAAAAGTAGTAAATGGGAAACTAGAAGTTGCTCCTCATAATTTAAAATTAGACGATGGCAGCTTAATTGTAAACTTTGATGAAAATGAAACATTATTAAAAGCATATGGATATAAAGAAGTTATAGAAAATCCTCCTGCATACGATAAAGAAAAAGAATGCATAATCATGAAGGATTTTACAGAAACAGACACAACAATCACTCCTAGTTATGAGGTTGTTAAAATAGAAAGCTTATTAGAAGAAACTACCGATATGGAAAAATTAGTAGACATACTTAAAGCAGAGATGCTTAATGCTAGAAGTGGAGACGGAGAACATGATGATTTTGGTTCATTAGGAGAAAAGCTTTCATATATGATGAAATATTTTACTCCAGAAGAAATATTTATAGGTTCAGATTTACCTAATGACGGAAAATATAAACTATGGTTTGTAATGGATAAACAAGAAAATCCTGACGATAGTGGAAATACAGATAAACCAAATCCTATCCCAACTCCAGAGCCTACTCCTAGTACTAGTATAGTAGTAGGGCAACAAAAAGATTGTATGTTTGTTCCTTATTATAATGAAAATGTTGACGATACAACAACAGAAGGATATCCTGACAAACTGTATTGTTCTGCTTGTGACGCTTCATTACTAGGAAAATCAGTTAAAATTTTTGGTACAAGTACAGAGCTAGACGGAAAGACATTCTTAATTAATGAAATTCTTCCAGATACTGCTCTTATGGGACAAGTTTCTCAAACAAAACCAATTATTGGTATTTGTTGTAAGAATGAAACAGAAAAAAATAAACTTAATACATGTACGGGAAAAGGTATTATTGGAATTGTAGTTAGTGATTCTGCTAAAGTTGCTACAATAAATGAAGGTATAGGATTAAATGTAAGAAGTGGGACAGGAACTACTAATTCTAAAATAGGATATGTATATGACGGTACAAAAGTACTTATATTAGAAGAATATGATAATACAACATGGATAAAAATTTATTATAACGGCAAAGAAGGATATATAAACGGAGCAGATAAATATGTTCAAAAATCTACAATACAATTAGATTCTGATGGAAATCCAGTTGGAGTTAATGAAATAACTAGATTCCCTTCTAAATGCAAAGGAATAGATGTTTCGAGACATAATGGAACAATAGATTGGAAAAAAGTTAAAGAAGGAGAAGAAGTTAAATTTGCCATTATTCGTATTGGATATGGTAGTAGAAGTCATAATGGTGGAGTTATAGACGAACAATTTAAAAATAATGTTGAAGCATGTAAAAAATATGACATACCAATGGGAGTATATTTCTTTAGTTATGCAGCATCTCTTACTAAGCTTAAAGCAGAGGCAAACTGGGTTATAGAACAATTAGCTAAATATCCTGCTACTTTTGAATTGCCTATATTCTTTGACCAAGAATATGATTCATTAAAAACAAGTAAAAATAGTGCAGGAAATTACGTTTCAAAGAATCCAGGAAAATCAACTCTAACAAATTATATGAATACATTTTGCGATATGTTAGAATCGGCAGGATATAAAACAGGAATATACAGTAATGTTGACTGGTTAAATAACTATGTAAATTTCAATGATGTATCAAAAAGAGATTTATGGTTAGCTAAATGGAATGCAGATTCTCATGGCTGGACTAAATCAGATGTTAAAGTATGGCAAAATGGCTCTAGTAAGTTTATGGGAATGAATGAATCAGTTGATAGTAACATATGCTATGTTGATTATCCTTCATTAATAAAAGCAGAAAAGAAAAATGGATTTTAGGTGATATAGATGTTAATGAAAGTATTAGTAAATGGAGATTGGGTTACTGTCTGTGATTTTAGTAACTCTGGAATTAATGAAAATTCATTATATGTACAGTCAGATAAAAATGAATTAACAACTACAACTTTTTATAGAGAATTACCTGGAGGACTTGTTATGCAAGGAGTTCAAGTAATGCTAGATGCTCCAAAAGATAATTATTACTTTGTTAAAGAGATAGACCTTCCAAAACCTTTTTCAGAAGTTTGCATAACAGCAGTAGCTAGTGGAAATACAACTGGAAACGACTGTTATTGCTTAAATACAGTAGCATATCCTCGCTCAAATTCAAAGATAAGACTTGGAATGAGACATATAACTGGAAAGAATTTGTCGGGAACAGTTACAATTTATTTATTCTGTGTAGGAAAGTAAGGTGGAAATATGGCAATTTATAATAGATATGAAGTAAGAATCAGTGGAGCAAGTGCAACATTAGATAAAGATATCTTATTAACTAGAGGAGATAAAGATGTCTCTTTGATTTTTAATATAGATAAATTTGGTTTTAAAAGTAAAACTAATTTTACAAAAGTTGAAATGACTTTATTGAAACCAAATATGGACACAGTTTTTTTAAATCCAACAATTGAAGAAGGAGAAATTGTTGTAAAAATATCTGAAGACATAATAGATGAAAGTATTGAAGTTGGAGGATATTCTTTTCAATTTTCTTTATTTGATAGTGAGGATTCAAAAATTAGTATTCCGATTATACATAATCAATTTTATGTATCAGAACCTCTAGGAAAGAATGTAGGCAGTTCTGACAAAGTTGACAATAGTTTATCCAATAGTGCCTACTCGAGTGGTAATAGCTCAAATATGAGTGTTTTAAATAATGATGGCACTTTCAATAAGAAAACATGGGGAGATAAAAATGTTATCTCTAGTGAAAAATTAAATCAATACGAAAATGCTTTTGATATGTTATTTGATAATAAAATATCTGTAAAGACAATCGTGGACGGAGTTATTACTTTAGATAATTCAAAATACCAACAAGCAGAAGTTGAGAATGAAGTTACTATAAAATTACCGAGTGCAACATATAATAGTAAGTTTATATTGTTTTTAAACTGTTTGCAAACAGTCGCAGTTTCATTTAAATCAACATCTTCAATAAATACGATTAAATTGGAAAAGGGTTATTATGCAATAGAATTGTATTATATTGGAGATTGGATTATAAAATATTAGGGAGTGATATTATGAGTGATAAAATTTATATTATCCCTAGAGACGTAGGAAATAAAGGAACAGGAAAATCTTTATATTTCATGTGGCAAGGAACAGCTTTAGGAATTAAGCAAGAAGGAGATGCCGATTATACTTTTGTAGAACTCAAAGGAAAAGACGGAACGAATGGTAAAAAAGGAGATAATGGTGTTACTCCAAACATCAAAATAGGAAATGTTACAACTTTAAGCCCAACTTTAAGTGCTTATGCTACAATTGAAGGAACTGCGGAAAATCCTATTATTTCCTTTGGTATTCCTAAAGGTGAAAGTGGAGAAGACGGGAAAACTCCAACTAAGGGAGTAGATTATTATACTACTCAAGAAATAAATGCTTTAAAAATAGATATTCAAAATAATCTGAAATCGTTTATTTCAACAGAAATAGATGAAAAACTTCCTGATGCTACTAAATTAAAAATAAAAGATGCTGCAAATATCTTTGATGCCACAAATACAGAAGATGCATTAATAGAAATCTATAATTCTATAAATAAAATTATGGAAGAGGAATATTAATGATAATACAAATAAAAGAGAAATTAAAAGAAATAGCAAATGCCATTAGAAGTGTTAAGGGGACAACAGAAACTATTGTTGGAAATAATTTTGCAGATGAAATAAAAAAAATGGCATATATCGAAAATGGGACAATAAGTGGACCAATAAAATCTAAGGCAGGAAGTACAATAACTCCTTCAACTAGTAATCAAGTTATTAGTGGAGGAGTTTATTTAAATGGGAATATAACAGTGCAAGGAGATAGTAATTTAAAAGCAGAAAATATTGCTAGAGGAAGAACTGTTGGAAATTATATATTTGGAGTTCGAGGAACGGCAGATAAAATAGTTGAAGTAAAATATGAAAAACCAATTTGGACTGGGGCATATGCAAATGAAGCTTTAAAGGTTGCAAGAAGTTATTGGGATGCGAGAGTAAGTGGAAAAGTAAATTTTGTCTATAGTGGTGGAGATACCATATTTGAAGGAAAGTTAACAGACTCTAATGGGAAGTGTTACATAGATTGTTCAACATATATATTATTATACCTATTAGGAATTGATTATATACATTCTCCTTATCATAAAGTATCTGGTCAAGTAAATCAAATTATAGATGCATCAACTATTATTCCAAGAACTGATTATAGTTATAATTTTTCGTCTCTTGTAAACCAATCTGCAAGTAATTTCTCAAATGGGAAAATTAGATATGCTGCAGACTTGGCAGAATATTTTTATTGTTTAGGCACATTGATTGATGTAACAGAAGTTATGCCTGGAGATTTAACTTTTCATGCAGCTAAAAACGAAGATGGGACTTATCATATAAATAATAGATTTAAAAATATTTCTCATGTAGGAATAGTTGCAGAAGAAAGTTATATGCAAAGAGATTCTAACGGAAAAGTTACTTATTTTGAATATTATAATGTAACGAGCTATGAAGGAGTTTGCATTAGAACTAAATCAACTTCAAGAAGTGATATTGTTTTCTGTTGTAGACCCGATTACAGACCGAGAGAGCCAATTTCAGAGATTTCAAGCATAAACTTAATATCTAATTTATATAGAAGTGGAGATGTTGGAGAAACTGTTTTAAACGGTGTTACATTTAATGTGTTTGAAACAGGTCAAATTACAACAACAGGAACTCCAACTGTTGAAACGACTTTTTACATTACAAATAAGTCCTATCCAATTTCTCTTAAGAAAGGAAAGTATTCTTTAACTGGATGTCCATTACGAGCAGATGTTACAACTGGAACAACATGGGGATTAGCAATAAGAAAAGCAAGTGATGAAACTTTATTAGGTTGGGACTTAGGTAACGGTGTAGAATTTGAAATTACGAATAATTTTGAAAGTGTTTATATTTATATCTATATATCTCCGACAAAAGATAGTACAGGATATATTTGGAATCCTAAGTTATTAAGGATAGAATAGAGGTGAAAAAATGCCTAATGAAATTTATGTATCAAGAAGAAAACAATATATAAAAGATTCTGTAAATGATTTAAAATTAAGTAGTAATAATAATGATTTGTTTTTAATAGACGATTTAGGTAATAAAATAGGAAAGGGAGTATCTCTTCCTATTATGTCTAAAAAATCTATTATTGATAAAATAAAAGATGATTTTGAATATATTAATGTGTTAAATTATGGAGTAAAAAATGATGGAGAGACAGATAATTCTGGAATTTTATTAAAATTAATCAATAATGGATATAAAAATTTATATTTCCCAAACGGAATATATAAATTCACTTTAAGTATAAATAAATCAGGAATATCTTTTAGAGGGCAGAGCATTGCGAATACAATTTTTGTTCCTTCGAGTAATACTTTTTGTTTAGAATTAAATTCAGTAAATGGAAATATAAATAATAACTTATTTTCAAATTTTACATTAAGAAATAATTCAAATTTTTCTTCAGTTAATGCAATTTCTTTTATTGGAGAAAAAGAAAATGATAGACATGTATTCAATAACATTATTATACAAAATGGATTTAAATATGGAATAAGCATGGAAGGTAGATGTATTTGGTCTATATTTGAAAATTTTTGGATAGAAAATTGCTATAGTGGATTAAGTATAAATGGGAACGGAGCAAAAAATTTATTAACATTTAATAATATACACATAAGAAACTCACAAACTAATGCTATTTTTCTTGATGGAGGGAATGCTGAAACATTTAAAACAATATCTTTTAATAATTGTAATTTTGAAAATAATTGTAGAAATATAGATATCTCAATACAATATGCTGTGAAATTGCTTGATTTTGATGAAGTATCTTTCAATAACTGTTACATTGAAAATAATTCAAATAGAACATCTCAAACATATGCGATTTATTGCGGTGGTACTTATAATAGATGTTTAAATATTGTGAATTCATTAATATGGGGGCAAGAATATGGCATATGCATTGAAGGAACAATTATGTCAGGGACAATCTCTGGTAATAGAATTATTAATACTAATGAAGACATTATTATCGGAACAGAAACAAATGCAGGAGGCGGACACGAAGAGTCTGCTTTTTCTTTACTTGGGAATACCTTATCTCACCCTTTAAAAAAGAATCAAGATATAAATATGAATAATAGTGTAACAACTTTAAATCCTTTATCTTTGGCATATAGACATGCAAATAACAACCCAACTCCAGACGTTAGAAATTGCAATGTAATAATGAGTTGGACTAGTGAATCTATAACTAATTTTTTAAATGGAACAAATGGACAAGTCGTTATTGTTTATATATACGGAAATGCAAATAAAGTTTTTTCAAATAATACTTATATTCAACTAAGAGATAGTAGTGAGGTAACAATATCTAAAGGAGAATCTATCGGATTTATGTTTTTTAATGACAAATGGATAGAAATTTTTAGAAATACAAAATAAAGGAGGATATTAAGTGATAAAATTATTAAAGTATTTTAATGACAAATACGGACAAAGATATGGAAATTTAGATTATCCTAAAAATAATAAACAATTTTATAAAATATATCAAACAATCAAATCCTATGGAATATCAGATAATGATTTAATAGATTTACTTAAAAAAACAAATTTACCAATTCCAAAGACAATTGAAGAAAAAGAAATGTATGCAGATTGTCTTTATAATATTGACGATAGTGAAATATTAAAGCAAATTACAGAAAATGTTGACATATCTAAATTAATAAAAAATATTCTTTCTTTTAATGAAGATGGAGAACTTGTTGTTACAATAGGAGAAACCACTAAAACATTTGTGCCTAAAGAACAATCTATCAATGCAACTTACGATAGTGATTCTGAAAAAATAAAAATAAGTAAAGCTATAAATGAATAGAGGTGATTATATGCTAGATAAAAAATACAAAGCTATTTATTTAGATTTAATCTCAAGAAAAGAAAATGATTTAAAAATGGAGTTCTCTTTAAGTGATAATCAAACAAGTGATTTTTATATTAATATTACAAGAAATGGATTTAAGATTGATTTAACAAATTTTAAAACAACTTTATATATAAAAAATCCAAAGGGAGATGTGTTAAAGAAAGAGCTTACAAAATATGATAAAAACAATAACTTATATTACTGTAATTTAGAAGATAAATATAAAAATATTGAAGGAAAATATTCTTGTCAAATTATTATTGAAGATAAATCAACAACTGAAAAAGTCGTTCCTTTAAATACATTTTTATATGAGGTGAATAAGGATATTATGTCAGAAGGAACTACTCCAGATATTCCGAGTGGAAGTATTGAATTAGAATATAATCCAGATGAAGAAAAAATTATTATTACAGGTAAGATAGATTATGATAATAATTCTGAAAAAATAAAGGAAGTGATTTAATTGGCAGATGCAAAATCAATTGAGATAAATGGAATAGAAATTAATCTTAAAGACGCTAAAGCTCGTGAAGATATAGAAACACTTAATTCGCAATTTAAAGATATTGCGAACAACCAACCAACTGATTTGTCATTAGATAGTGCTACTAATTTACTTCAACTTGTAAATTCAAAGGGTAGTAAATTAGGCAATGGAATAACACTTCCTATATCAAGTGGTGGGGGCACAAGTCAGTATTTACATATAAAATATTCAACTACAGGAGCACCACAGTTAGCAGGACAAATATCAGATACACCAAACGCATATATAGGCTTATGTGTAGATGCAAATGCAGATGCTCCAATAAACCCACATTCTTATACTTGGTATAAATGGAAGGGCGAAGCTGGTGCAAAAGGAGATACTGGAGCAACTCCAAGCTTGCAAATTGGTACAGTAGAAACACTTGAGAGTGGAAGTAGTGCGACTGCGAGTATTACAGGAACTACAGAAAATCCTCTATTGAATTTAGGTATTCCTCGAGGTGAAGGTGGTACTGGTGGAAGTGAAAAAGAGTGGAAATTATTGAAAGATTTAACTTTAACAGAAACTGTTAGTGCAATTACGGAAATTTTTGATAATGATTATAAAGAAATATTAATAATAGCAAAAGGAAAAGCAGGAAGAACATCTAATTGTGGAATGGCAATAACTAGTTATTCTGAAAATCAAGCAAGTGGGGTTGATTTAGTATTATCATCGATATTATGGCAAGTAAATGAAGAACGTACATTTTCGATATATTTATGTGCTGAAAATCCAGTTTTATTTTTAATTTGGAAAAGATGCAATAATTCAAATCTTTCTAGCAGTGATGGCACATATAATTCAGCAAATTGGAATGATAAAAAAGGTATAAATAAATTGCTTTTTAGATATGGTACCTTTGCTGAAGGTAATAATTATAAGATTTATGGCAGATAAGGAGGGATATTATGACATATAGAATATACGATAATGGAATATATAGAGATGCTACAACAGAAGAAATAGAAGAATTTGAAAAAATGCAACAACAAGAACAAACAGAACAATCTAAAACTCAACTAGACTTGATTCAAGAAGAACAAGAAAGACAAGCACAAGCGATTGAGGAATTAATAATGATGACTTTGGGAGGAGGTGAATGATATGGCAGAATTTTTAGCTTATAGAATAATGCAAGGTAAATTAACATATGCAAAAGTACCTGCAAAACTTAAAGAGCAAGTTAAACAAATACTTATAGAAAGTGGTTGCGAAGAACTAATAACTGAATAGTTCTTTTTTTATTGCAAAAATGAATTAATTCGCAATTTAAAAAGTAGGTGATTATTAAAAATGTTTAAATTTATCAAAAATATAATTGAATCTTTAATAGGGGATTGTGATAGTTGTAAACATAAAGAAAATTGTCCTTACTTAGAAGAAGGAAAAGGAAGTTGTTTTGAAATAAGTGGTTTCGAACCTCATTATGAAAAAAAGGAGAATTATTAATATGGATACATTGAAAACAGTCGTACTAGACTTTGATGGAGTAATCCACTCTTATATTAGTGGATGGCAAGGATTGGAAAATATACCTGACCCACCTTGCAAAGGAATAAAAGAGGCTATTGATGAAATTAGACAAAAATATAAAGTGGTAGTTGTATCGAGTAGAACATCTACACAAAAAGGTATAAAGGCTATAGAAGATTATTTACGTAAATATAACATAGTAGTTGATGAAATATCAGATACAAAACCACCAGCTATAGTATATGTTGATGATAGAGCTATTTCTTTTTCTAATGATGCTAATACTTTATTAGAAAGAATAGGAAACTTCAAACCTTGGCAAGAAATATAAAAATATTTAGTTCGCAATTTAAAAATATTGCGAATCAATAAGTAACTTGATTTACCTCATTTAATAAAATACTTATTAGGATTAAACTTAAACGTCAATAGAATCTTTAAATAAAAATAAAACCCCTAGATTTTTCTAGGGGTTCTTTTTAAATACAATTTCAATTTCATAACCTAATGCTTTTGAAAACTTTTCTAAGTCTTTAATATTAAAATTATTTCTTCTAAGCTTCGCAGAAACATTTGGCTGCGATGTATCTAATCTTTTAGCCAATTCAACTATATTTACTTTTTCATCTAACATTATTTTTCTTATTTGTGTTGAAATATCCATATTCCACCTCCTGTTTATATTATACACTAAAATTCTAAAAATATAAATATTTAATTAAAAATATATTTTTTTTGTTGAAAATATAACCAAAATGTTATATTATGTAAGTATAATTTAAATAAAGGAGGAATAAAAATGAACAAAGATAATGAAAAAATAATAAAACAAATAATGAATAGAATTGTTGATAATACTATAGAAAAAGATGATTTAGAAAAAATATTATATGATGTAGTAAGAAACTATGATATTGAATTAATAAATAAAAAAGGGAACAATACACAAGAAATTTTAGACGAATATAAACAAGACATGGAAACTTTAGACTATGCAAGTGGAACTATTAGAAACAGAATGTATACTTTAAAATATTTCTTAGATTATGTAAATAAAGAGATTCCTCAAATTACAGTAGTTGATTTAAAAGCTTATTTAAATTTTAAAAAGAAATCAGTAAAAACTTCAACTGTAAATGGATTAATTTCAGTAATAAAGTCATTTTTCAGTTGGTTAGTAGAAGAAGAATACATAGACAAAAATCCAACAAAGAAGTTAAGAAAAATAAAAGAACCTCAAAGGATTAGAGAACCTTTGTCTATAGAAGAAATGGAAAATTTACGAATGTGTTGTAAAACAGATAGAGAAAGAGCTTTAGTTGAATTTATGTTAGCAACAGGCATGAGAGTTTCTGAAATTCAAAAGACAAACATATTTGAATTAGATTTTTCTTCAAATAAATTAAAAACAATTGGAAAAGGAAATAAAGAAAGAGTTATATTATTTAATGACAAATGTAAATTATATCTAAAACAATATTTAGACAACAGAAAAGGTAAAAATGAAGCCTTGTTTATCTCTGAAAGAAAACCATACAGAAGACTTGGAGTTCGTGCAATTCAAAAGATATTAACAAATATATCTAAGAGAAAAACAATTCTTCCTATAATTTTCCCTCATAAGTTAAGACACACTTTTGCTACATCTTTATTCAATAGTGGAGCAGATATTGAAACTGTTCAATTCCTTTTAGGACATGAAAATATAGTCACAACTCAAATATATGCTAAAACATCTATGGATAAAGTTAATTATCAGTATAATAAATGTTTGGTTGTATAATTATTGTAAAACAGGGTAATATATTAATAGTTGTTCTATTTGTATATAGTCTCCTTTAGACTAACCCTTAGTTTCGACTAAGGGAATTTTTTTTGGAATATTTTTCAGTACTTTTACATATAATCTATTAAAAGACAGTAAAAGGAGGGAAAATTTATGAATAAAAATAAAAAGTCATTTCAGATAAGTTTCAAGAATAATATGGAAGACACTCTTTTATATTCTTGGTTAGAAGAAAAATTTTCTGCATACGGGAATAAGAGTGCCTATATCAAATATGTTTTAAGAGAGAAAATGTATTCAGAGTTAAATCAAACTACGCAAGCAGTTAAAAGCAAAAGATAGTCCAAACCAAAATAAAGCTTCACCCATTGTTATATCACCTCGTTTTATTTTTTAGTATAGCCAAAAGGAGGTAAATTATACATGAAATCTTATACATTTTCAGAATATAAACAAATGATAGAAAATGAAAATATTAGTAAATATATTATTGTTGAAAAGTTTCTTAATAGCCTAAGTAAAGTAGAATATAAAAAAATTATTATTTTAATAGCTATATTTATGCATAAAGGATTTATTTCTTATGGAATAACAACTGAAACCGAAATATCAAATGTAGCAAATCAAATACTCGATTTATTAATGATATTTGCACAATATGGTTGCATGTGCATGGGGATTAAAAGCATTATAGAAAATGCATTGCAAGGAGCAGACTTCCGTCAAGCAACAACAGCAGGAATCCAATACTTTTTGATATATATACTTTTAACATTTTACCCAAAATTATTTTCAATGATAAAAATGTAAAGGAGAGAAAGTTATGGAAGAAAAATTTATGCAAGTTATGGATAAATTAGATATTCTTTTACATCCGATAGAAAGTTTAAAAGAAACTGGATATGAGCTTTTAATTCTTATTGAAAAATTTTCATTTAATGTTTGCCTTGTTGCAGGATTTGTAGCACTATTATTGTATGTTTTTGGCTACGACAAAGGTAAAAAATGGGCATTTATGATTCCTTGCATATACTTAATTTTAAATATAATTATTGGAGTTATTACAAATGCTTAGTATTCCTATATCTAAATATTTTGAAATAAAAAATCAGGAATATATTTATCTTAAGCTCATTCCTACAAAATCTATAAAAAACAATAAAACTCATGACATTTTAAGATTAGTCAATAAAATGTTTATAAGCCTAAATAAATTAATATGTATAGAAGATAAAAAATTAGTAATAAAAACGCAACTTAAAGCTAGCTATTATGTCTATATTACTAAAGAAAAAATTAATTTCTATTTCATTGTTCCAAAAATCTTTTATTCTAAATTTAAAGTAAAATTCAAAGAGGTTTGGAAGTCGGTAGAAATAGAAGAACTTGATAATATTCCACTAATAGAAAATGGAATTCAATATCAACTTATGTACAAGAAAAAAGATTTTTTCTCTACTAATGCAGATATGAGAAACAATGAGCTTCTTAATGCAAATATGACAATTATAGAACTTTTACAAAGTGATGAAGAAGTTAGCATTCTATATAATTTTATTCCTACCTCTGAAAAGCAGCTAAACTATTTTAAAGCTTCTTGTCAAAAATTCATAAAAGAATATAAAGAAAGTTCTGTAAAATATACATCTAATAAACTCCTTAATATAGTAATAAAAATATTAGATTATAGTATTGATTTTATAAACTCTACATTAGATTTTATATTTGATATAAAACAAACTGAAAGAAAAGTTGTATTTGATAAGTTAAGTCAAAAGACACTTGATAAAAGCAATTCTGACATTTGTAAAACACAAATACTAATAACTACTAACGGAAACTCCAAAAGTCGCTCTAAAACGATTGCAGAGAGTCTCATAGGGACATATAGTGAAGTGAGTAATGACAATGAACTTGTTAGCAAAAGATTAAAAAAAGAAATAGACATCACTAAACCAGTATTACCATATGTAAAAATTCTTAATACTTCTATATATGAAGATGCTAATTTCGTAGCATTACCTGGAGATTCTATTATTAAACAATATAAAAGCATTGAACACAATGATATATATGATAAAGCCATTCCAAATTCTTTGAAAACAGGAGATTTATTTATGGCGCATTCCTTAAAAGGAGAAGAAGTATATTATTCTACTGACAAAAACTTTAGTAGATTAGGAAGAGTTTTAATAGGAGGAATGGGTTCAGGTAAAACTAATAATATGACTCGTTTAGCAGAAAGTATAATACAAAAAGGGGATGGCTTAGTAGTTTTAGACATCATAAAAGATTGCGAATTAGCAGAAAATATTAAAGCAGTAACTCCAAGGAATAGATTAATAGAAATAGATTGTTCAGATGTTCATCAACTGCAAGGATTTTGTTTTAACGAACTTACCTGTAATAGTCCTGATAAATATAGAAAAATAGCGAAATGTATGGAAAAATCATCTCAACTTTATATGCTTTTAAATACTATAAATGCAGAAACAAAATTAACTCCACGAATGTTAAGATATTTTAATACAGCATGTACAATATCTTTTTATAAAGACTCAAATTCAAGTTTTAAAGACATTATAAGAGTTTTAATGAGTCCTAATTCAAGAGAAGATTTACTACATGGTCTAAGTGGAAATGACAAGGTATTATTAGAAGATGAAATAAATGACTTAATGGAATTAGATAAAATAGATAAAAACGGAAATGTTGAAAATTATGATACAAAAATTGATGGAATTATAGATAGAATCAGTATATTAAAAACAAACTTATATACTAAATTAGCTTTTAATAAATCTGCTGCAAATAATATTAATTTTGTTAAAGCTCTTAATGAAAATAAAATTATATTAATAAAGGCTAGAGAAGAAGATTTTACAAATAGAAGTATAAGAGATTTAATTGCTACATTTTATCTTAGCAAAGTATGGTTAGCTAAACAAATTAGCTCCAAGACTAAAACTCATATATTTATTGATGAAATTAATTTATTTCCAACTGCTCAAATCATATTCCAAGACATTTTAACTGAATGTAGAAAATTCTCTTTTATTCCAACAATAAGCTTGCATTTTCTTAATCAATGTAATAAGAAGTGTAAAGAAGCAATATTAAGTAGTGGTATGAGTTTCATACTCATTGCTGGAGCGGATATAAGAAACTTCTTTGAACTTAAGGAACTATTTATCAAGGAAGGCTATACAGAGTCTGATTTCCTTAATTTGAAAAGATTTCATGCACTCTGTTTGGTTAAGAGTGATGAAAAAGTATATTCTGCATTTGTGGTTAAATTACCAAAATAAAAAGGAGAGAAATCTCCTTATTTTTCTGGAAAAATATATAATTCTATGTAAAGATTTTAAAAGACTTTAAAAGACATAGATATCCTAAATTGCTATAACCTTGATATGACCGTTTCACGATTACTCTCGGTCGCTATCGCTCCCTATATAATCGTTACACATATCATAGCATATGATTTTTGTCTTTGAAAATATTCCAATTTTACAAAATTTTAACATATAATTTAAAGCATAAAATCTATTTAGGCAAATATAATATAAATATACACTTTTACCATACAGGATACGGAAATGAGCCTAGAAATTAATCTGGGTTTGTTTTATATATGTAAATAATTCCAAATATTAAATTGCTTTATGCAATTTTTTTATTGAAATACATGGGTAATTATGGTATTATTACATATATTGCTCCTACTTGCCAAAAAAAGAAAGATACACTTATGGAGCTTGCCACCTTTTATGGTGGCTTTTTTATTGTCTATTTTAGGATTTTAATATAGATATTTTATATAAAGGAGGTGGAAGTTTAAAGAAAGAAACAGTAATTTATTGTAATAAAATTAGAAAGGAAGATTTTTATGGAAAAATATTTTAATACTATAAGTATTTTTGCAGCCATATTAGGTGGATTCAGATTCATAGGACAGCACTTAGGAGGTTGGGATATGTTATTAAGCACAATGCTAACTCTGGTTGTCTTAGACTATATAGCAGGTGTTTTAAAAGCTATATATAATAAAAAATTATCTAGCAAAATTGGATATAGGGGAATAATTAGAAAAGTATTCATATTTATAGTGATAGCTGTTGCATACGAAATACAAAAAGTAACTGCAAGTAATATTGCTATAAGAGAAATGGTTATAATGTTTTTTATTGCAAATGAATCTATAAGCTTATTAGAGAATGCAAGCGAATTCATTCCTATTCCTGATGCATTAAAAGATGTTTTAGAACAACTAAGAGATTCAACTGAAAATAAAGATAAATAACAATCAAACAAAATAAGTTGACAAATTTACATAAAAATAATTAAAGAAAGGTGATGTTAAATGTCAGTTAAAAAACCAACAATAGTTGAAAAATGGCAAAAGAAAAACAAATATGGTAGACCTGGAACATCATTAAATTATACAAAGGTTGCCATTCATTACACAGGTCAAGCAGATGTAAAAGGAAGTGCAACAGTCTCTTACTTTAACAATGTCGTTGCAAATGGAACTAAAGTAAATGGTAGATATATTTATGCATCTGCTCATTATGTAATAGACCTTGATGGTACTATATATCAATTAATACCAATTAATGAAATGTGTTATGCTACAAATAGTGCTAATTCATATGCGGTTGGAATTGAAGTTGCGACAACAGGTAAAGATAATCATTATACAGATGCAACTTATAGAAGTATGGTTCAATTATGTGCATGGCTATGTGATAGAAAAGGACTAAATTGTAAAAAGGATATAATAAGACATACAGATGTTGTTGGTAGAGCTTATAAGTTATGTCCAATATATATGGTTTTAAATCCTAAAAAATACGAACAGTTTAAATTAGACTGTTATAATTTAACAAAAGGAAAAATAAAAGTCAACGATATAGTAAATTGTACAAATGGGAAAGGTAAAGTAACTCAAGTTCCAAATACTACAACTACTAAAACTAAATACTTAAGAGTAATTAAGGAAATAAATATGCATAATGCTCCAAATTTCAATAAAGATTCTGTATGTGGAAAACTTGAAGTTGGAACAGTATTAACTATAGTAAAGAAAATAGAAAGAACTGGAACTGATATGTATCTTACTAAATCAGGAATTTATGTAACTGCATCAAGTAAATATATAGAAGTATTTGAAAGATAATTGTTTTATATTATAAAAAACTAAAGCAAAAGGGACGGGGTAACTCCCGTCCCTAATTTTTTTCTTATTGCGAAAGGAACACTCAAATGCCAATAAGAGTGTTCTATAATAAGTAATATTTTTGAGAATATTCACTCAAAGCAAAAATATTTCTATGCATATAGAATATCATAATTATAAAAATATGTCAATGTCATTTTTCTAATTCATATATATTTGATTCTGCTTTTTTATCTTTTTCTCCTCTAACACTAGGTTTAATCCATACTTTTTTACCGTTTTTATAAGTTCTCCAGAAACCTTTGACTTTCCAACTTTCAGTTCTTCTGATATAACTTCTTTTAATTGGATTATTATTCAAATTATTCGGAATAGTGATTACTTTAGTAGATAAAGTTATTTTTTTAGATTTATTCTTTGTTTTATTTTTTTTACTAGAAACATTAGAATATTTGTTTACTATTTTTCTTTCAACTTTTTGATAATATGTTACATCACTATTTGTGGCATAATAATTAATGCAAGCAATTTGAACCATAACCATTTCAGAGACTTCTTTAATTACCTGTTCCATTTCTTCTTTATTCTTTATAAAAATTTTATCATCAACATTTATTTGTGCATTAATTTTATCAATATCATAAATTATTTCAAAATATATATTAAAATGTTTTTCAGATACAAATATAAGTACATAAATATTGTTTTCTTGTTTTTTAAAATAACATTTAATAAAATTATCTTGACTTATTGTATATATATAATAACCTTCTTCAATGAACATATTCCCTAATGATTTATAGTATGTATCTATTGAATATGAATCTGTAAAACAATTAGGATTAGCTTTAATAACATCTAAATCATAATTATTTTTTTTCATTTTATTAAGAAGAAGTATTATTTGTTCTTTCTTTTTAAATTTCATATTTTCACCTCTTTTTTTGATATTATATTAGCATAAAAATAATATTTTTAATATGAAAATTATTGAAATTATTATTTCAAGATAACTAAATTACCTTATTTCCAACATACCAATATATCAATATCTGTATCGTCAAATATCTCTCTTATCATTTTTTCAACTTTCTTCCATGACAGTTTATCTAACCCACATCCAATCTTAGGCATTCCAATTTCTTTATAACCATTCATAAGACAAATATATTTAACCTCTATTAGAGCCTTTCTAAACTCTGAATATGTAGGTTTATTAAAGTATCTTGGCTTAGTTATCATGTTTATAACAACCATATCCTTTTCACAATATGGAATGGAAACTGGATATTTAATTTTGTTTTCAGATAACTCATATAAAAGGGCATTTCTCATGTTTGGAAACTTTTTATCAAATGTTTTAGCAATTCCTGCACCCATAGCACAATCTTGTGAAATACAATGAACTAATACTTTTCTTTTACTTTTAAACAAGTCCATTTGCTTTATTGTTAATTTCATTTTATTCTCCTTTCTAAACACTTAATATTTCTTATCTATTACATTTAAAGCCTTATCTAATTTATCTATAAATACATCTTCTGAAATATGTGACTTATCTAAAGATGTTTTATATTCTATAATATCAAACAGAGTTTCTAATAAGTCTTTTATTATTAATTCATTTTGAGATACAGATTTATTATTTTTTACTTTATTTCTTATGTCTATGTATTTATCTAGTAATGTAGTATTATCCATTTTTATATATCCTTTACCTTATTAACTCCAACAATTATTATTGGAGAAAAGTTTTTTGTTACATCTAGAAATGATTTTATCGCAGCTCTAGTATTTCTTCCTGCCACGAAAGATATATTAATGGTATTATATATTTTATATTTCCATTCAATTTCATACATTTTCATACGTTTCTCCTTATTTTAAAATTAAATGTAGAACAACAAATATTATTATTTGTATTAATACAACTATTACTACTGGAGCAAACACAATCCACCATGAAATATTAATTATATTTAGCACCTTTAATACAAGTAACACTACTGTAATAACTCCCGATAAAGTCATAAATTCACCTCCTTTAATAACCTTTATAATGTTTTACAATATATTCGCTAGGAGATATTTGGATTACTTTACAACCAAAAGGGAATCCTTTAGTTGCTTTTGGATTCCAAGCTCTTATATATCCGTTAGCAAAACAAGCTACTTCTAATCGAGTACAATCTGATGAAACTCTTTCAAAATCTCTTACTACTTTTATTTCATATCGGTCTCCATAATTTTTTAGTGTTGATATGTCGAATTTATTGGGATTGAGATTGTCGTAACAATTAGCTCTTTCTATTTCTAATTTCTTTCCATTAATTGTTTCCCAATCTGATTCAAAATAAGTTTCTATTGGATATTCATTCATATTTACTCTTCCTTCCTTGTTAAATAATAAAACTAGAACCAACTATTTCAATCTGATTAATTTCTTGAAACAATAAACAAGCTTCCATTCCATTGTCTATATAAAAACTTCCGTCATAAAATTTAACTTCTCCGTAAAATACACTATCAGGAGTTATTGGAGAAGAAATTAATTTTAAATCTGACATTGAATCAATATCTAATCTGACTAAATCTCGCTCATAAATGTCTTGCCCGTTTATATCTTTTATTCCTGTATATTGTCCCACACTATTTGGATAAACTTGTTCATATCCTTTGTTAGTACATAAAATAGCGATATTTTCTTCTTTAACTCTTATTTCTTTTGCTCCAAATCCAATAATCCAAGCATTTTTTGACTTAGAAAATCCTTTAAATTTATACTCTCTCATTATTTTCCTCCAATACCTTTTTATCTTTATAGATATTTCCAATAACAAGTAAATCTTTTGAAGGTATCCCTTCGTCATTAAGAACATACGTTCCTAATTTATTTCTAATTATTTTTATGTATTTTTCTTTTGCAGTATTATAATTTTTTAAGGCTTGTTCATATTCTGATTTCATACAAAGTTCTCTAGGTTTACAATCACATTTAAAATATACACATTCGGTATAAGGTTGCCATTCTTCACATCTTTCTTTTGCATATTCACATTCTGAAACACGGCAACATTTTTCAATTTCTTTCTTTAGTTGCATTAATTGTTTACAATATCTATATTGCATATGGTTTACAATCTTACATAATTCACAAGTTCTATCTGCTTGAAAATTATCAAAACAACTCATTAATTTCATGCTATACCCTCCTTATGTAAAATCAACCTGTTTCTTTCTTTGTCTGGTTATTCATTATCTAATTCATTATTTATCATATGAATAACATATTTTTCAGGAATTGTATTTACTTCTATAATATCAAGTACTTGTTTTGAAAATACTAAAGCCGACAATACTATCCATATCGCTAATCCCATGCTTATATATTCTTTAATTTCTTCGTCTTTTATAAGTTTTCTTATAGCAAGTAATATTAATATTCCTAAGATAAATAATATAATTCAAGCTATGCTAGTGTATGTTTCATATTTTACAATTCTTGTCATCAAATCTTGAAGATATGGTACAACATTTGCAGAAGACCAGTCTATAGCTATACCAAATTTCTCACCAAGATTATCTAAGACTTTTATTATTTCGTTCGCCATATTTTCTCCTTTCTATAGGTCGCCCTGTAATTAGAGCAACCTAATTTATTTTAAGCGACTTAACCTGTAGTGTGTCTAACAATAAAAACAGTCAAAGGTAGTGTAAATAGAACATTAGGTAGATAATTTCTATTTAAATTCAGTCAATAAAAGGCACTGCAAAGGTGGACAGTTTCTTTATTTTGAGTCCTCCAAAAGTGGAATACCTAATTATTAAAGACAAGAGATTCTAAAATTTCTTTACTACTATTTAGGTTAGAACCTTTCCAAATTACACAAGGATTGATTGCAAAGAAATCATTTCTACCAATTACACCTTCTTCAATAATTCTTTTGTATTTTGTCACTTAATTACTCCATTCTTTGGAAATTTAAGATAATTATTTTATCTACTTCACAATCCTCTCCTATCACATAATCAAGAATTTCTTTTTCTACGTCTCTAAAGTCTGCTACTGTTTTTATTTCTGTTTTTCTTCCCACAATAGTATTTCCGATTGCAAATCCTCCGTCTACTTTATAATGATAAGAAATAAAATAACTATAATTATATGGCTTAGGAGCTTTATGTGTTTCTTCTTTTTGATAAAATGCCCAACCTATAGCATCTAAAGTGGCTATTTCTAAATCAGTATATTTACTTCTATCTAGTTGTTTATCCCCTAAAAAATCTGGTTGTTTTCTGTAAATCTTATATCCTAATTCTTCAACAAAAGAACTGTTATTGAGTATATCCAATAACTCATATTCCATTTGTTTATCTTTATTATATTGATATATTTTCGAGATATTAATCTCTTTACATAATTCTTCATATAAAGTTTTTTCTTTTTCATCTAAAAGTATATAATTTACATCATATAATTCAGTATATTGATTTATGCGATAAGCAATATCACTAAAATCTTTGTCGTAAAAATTAGTTAATTCCACTACCTTGCCATTGTAAGTTACACATATAGAAGTCCATTTGTCTTGATACCCAATTCCTAATGTTGGCATAATTACACCTCCTTAAATTTTATTGGTAGCTTAATTGTCATTAATCTGCCCTCAAAATTTAAATCAAGCTGCACATTTCCGATTAAATATTTAAAATCTCTGTTTCCAAAATTTTTATTTCCGTATTTAGGAAGTATTTCTTTTGTAATTAATTTTAAATATATTCCCAATAAAGCATTTTGTAATTCAAAAGTGGAAGTATCCCAAACAGTTTTTAGATAATGACAATAATCACAATTAGATTCTGTAACTTTTTCATCACAAATTACATAATTGACTTTTAAATCAGAAGAAAATCTAGTTATTTGAGAAAGCCTTGTATTTACAATTCTAACAAGTTCTGTATTCTTTATTGAACTAATCATCGACCAGTTCCTCCAAACCCACCTCTCGCCTCATTGCCAAGGTCATCTACTTCTTCAAATTCATATTGTTCCATAACATCTTCTATTTTTAATTGTACGAGTCTTTCTCCAATTGAAATTCTTGTTTGTCTTGTTGAATAAAACATAGCCATTACAACATCTGTATTCCCATTATAGTTATTGTCTATTATGCCTTCGCTATTTGTAAGTAAAAGTCCATATTTACGGAATGTCCCACTTCTAGGTAATATGTGCATTTCTTTACCTTCTGGTAGACTTATTGCAAATCCTAGATTTATAACAACTACTGCATCACTAGGAACATATATTGTTTTCGCACCTTCACATATTTCACTTGTCCATTCTAAATTACTCATTTTGAAATCTTGATTATTAGATACAATTGCTACATCTGCAACATAAGCATCTATCCAATTTCCATTTTTATATTCTGGTATTTTACTATCTTTGTGTGTTTTTTTTATTTTAACTTTCATAAAACCCTCCTATTACAAAGGGACTAGAAAATTTCCAGTCCCTATATTGTCCCAATTATCTTATTTATTGTCTTATTTTCTTGATGTTTTATAATACATTGGCATTTTCATACCTTTTGCAAATCCATATTCTATATTAGCTCCTCTGCTAGTTTGCCAAGAATCTAAAAATATTATTTCATCACATGTTTTTAATAATTCTAAACACATATCAAGTCCTTCTTCATAAGGAACTACATCATACAAATATCCGAAACAATGAACTGGAGAAATATAAATAATATCATCTATTCCCATTTCTTTATCATATTCAATTAATTCTTTTATTTGTTTTTCTATAATATCTTTATTTTCTTGTTTTCCTCCATATTTAGCAGAAACATATACTCGTCTTTTTTTATGGCATTTCATAAGTCTCTTACAAATATTTTGCTCTAACATCTCCAAGCTCTCCCTCGATTCCTTCACCTTTAGCATTAAACTTCCATTCTCCATTATGTCTGTATATTTCTCCTAGAATCATAGAAGTTTCAACTGAATAATCTTCTGATAAATCAAATTTAACTAAGTTTTCGTTAGATTCTGAATTTACTAATTGAATGAAAGCATTATTAACTTGTCCAAAATTTTGTCTTCTTGCATTTGCTTGATATATACTTACAACAAATACTATTTTATTTATTGAATCAGGAACTTTAGATAAATCTATGTTTATAGCCTCGTCTACTCCTTCTCCTACTCCTGTAAGGTTATCTCCACTATGTTTTATTGCTCCACTACTGTGTGCAAGATTTCCATAGAATACCATATCTGATTTATCTACTAGTTTATCATTTGTTAAACATAAAGCAACTGCATCTAAATCAAAGTCTGCTCCATTTCCTGCTTTCACATCCCAACCAAGTCCAACTTGAATTTTAGTTAATCCTGGGTTTCCTTTTGTTAAGTCAACTTTTTGACCTTTTACTAAATCTTGAAATTCGCTCATTTCATTTCCTCCTTTTTTATTTCTATGAGTTTATTATAATATTTTTGTAATAGTATGTCAACAAAAAAAGTAGGAAAAATCCTACTCTTTTAACATTTTATTATTATGTGCTATTGCTATACTTATTGCATCGTATATATCAGATGTTTTATTATTTCCTTGCTTATCACTATATTCACCTATGTCAATGTAGTTTTCTTGAATATACTTAGCCACATCTTCCTTTGTGGCTCTTCCATTGCCTGTTACAAGCTTTTTAACAGAAGAAGGGAATATTAGGTCGATGTCAATCTGATTCATCTGTAAGGCTCTTATAAGCTCTCCTTTTAATATATTAAGCTGCATAACACTTCTACTACTTTTAACTGGAATACTGTCTTCAAGAGCTGCTATTTTAATTTTATTTTGTATAGCTATTTTTTCAATTTCGTCTGTAATATGTTTTAATCTCTGTAAGTCATTATCAAAGTCTGATTTCTTTGTTTGAATTTTACCATATGAAATTACTTTATTGTTTTCTAATATACACCGCCCTGTACAAGACAGAGATGCATCTAGTCCTAATATTTTTATGTCAATCACTCCTATACTCTACCTTTTTTAAACTCTTTAAAACTTCCCATAACTCTACGTTCTAGCTCTTGTAATACAATTAATTCTTTACTTACTATTTTCTTTTCTAAATTTAGTTGTTCTATTGTTTTAGGTTGTAAATAATTTGATTCTTTTTTTATTAAAACATTCACTTCATCAAGTCTTTCATTAAGGAGCGATTTAACATATTCTATTTCATTACTTATTCTTTTTTCTAAATCTCTAATATCCATATTATTCTCCTTACTTATATTTTAATTTTAATTCAGTTAAGTCTTCTTCTAAGTCTTCAAATCCTTGCATAATTTTATTACAAATAGGAATTACTCTGCTTTTCCCATCTTCAAAAATTATTTTTTCTGTGTGTTCAAATGGAGAATTTTTAGTAATATTCCAAATAGATATATCACATTCGTTATATGTTTTTGGAGATATCGTTATTCTATATTGAGATTTGTTAATTACAATATATTTTTGATAACAAATTTTTGAACTTTGAAAAGTTAATTTAAATCCTATAAATTCTAAAAAATTTGAAACAGTTTCTTCTTTACAATCTAATAAAGTCTTTCCTTCATTTTTTAATATCTTCGTCATAATTAAATAATTTTCTTTATCCATATTATTCTCCTTTTCTTTTAGTGTTTAATTATATTTAAAGATAGACAAATGTGTTTATGTCACACTATCTATCCAATAAATTTTATTATATTTCCAAAGTAATCTACATTTTCTTGCATTGACTTTTTTGCAATGTTTTGTAGGACTTTGAAAATTTAACGCATTTAGATGTGGATACAATGCTGTAACATATCCTTTATGAGTTTCTCCATTTCTATAGGTATATTCAACTAAATCTCTATGTTTAATTCCTAGCACGTCATTTGTTTTTGCTTTTGATTTTCCACGCATTGGTTTAATTATCCATTCTTTTATATTGCAAGTATTTGGAAAACAATTTGTTATACAGATAGCATCGTTTGAATGAGATTTTTCTATATTCCATTCAATTCTTTTATTTGCAGTATCTCCACCTGTTGTAAGATGTAATATCCCTAACTGTTTAATATTTTCTCTAAGATAATTTTTACCCTGCATAACATGCATTGCATAATCAAATCTTTTTGGCTTATTTTTTATTTTAGTGAAATATCTCTCTTCAAATTCTTGTTCTTTCCCTTCTGTCTTTTGATGACAAGAAGAACAAAGAGTAATAAGATTTCCAATAGTATTTGCTCCACCAAATCTCTTTGCTCGAATATGATGAACTTCAAGTACGGTATTTGTTTTCCCACATTCTTGACATTTACAGTCATCTCTTAATATTGTAGCTTTTCTAAGATTTTCATCCAATCTACTACTCTTCTGATATTGCCAATTATAAGGTTTATATCCATCAGTCATTGCTCTTATATCTATTGCTACATCTTCAAGATAATATTCTTTAATATTTATCCATTTATTTAATTGATATAAAACTCTAAGAATGGAATCTTTCTTTTGTTTAATGCTTGGTGCTAATCTATTAGTTCTTTTTGAAGATGCTCTATTATTAAATCTAGGTTTACGATATCTTTTATGATATCTGCGATATCGTCTATATCCTCTACGAACATCCATTAAGTGTTTTACATCTTGTCTTTGTTCAATAGTTCCTTTAAATACAACTTTATTTTTACTTGGACATTTTTGAACAATCGCTATTCCAACATGAGAGCTACCATCGTCAATTCCACAAACCATATGACTTTTATCTTCATCATCAGATTCAACTTCTTTTTTTAACTGAATCACCATAGGATATTTACTTTTTAATTTTGCTCGACCTTTTCTAATTAAATACCAACCTTTATTTACTTTAGTTGGAGCTAAAGGTCTATTGTTTTTATCCACAACAAAACAATATTCAATTTTATTTTCCATCTCTGGACACCTTCCTTTCGGAGAATTTTTCGTCTTGGGAATGTCAAGTAGAGGATATGTGTTTCCCTGTTATCAATGCAGGACATTAGCATTATTTCTTGGTTGGCACTCACAGAGTTTTAGACTGACGATTACATCTAAAAGTGTGTGTTTACCTTACTACTCAACGTAGTTCATATCTGCAATATATGTTTCCATAAAAGCAGTCACTAACCCTTGAAACCATTTTGTTAAGCCATATGCAAAAGACAAATGTGTCCACTTTTGTATATGTTTGAATACATATTTCTATGTATATAGTTACTTAACAATTAGTCCTTGTTTAGATTTTATTATTGCTAAAAGCTCATTATAAGCTTTGCAAAAGTCTTTATTATTTATTTTATAGTCATATAAATCTGTATGTTCAAAGTCTTTTTCATCACGCAAATATCTATCAATAATTTCTTTAACATTAGAATCTCTGATTAAAGCTCTTTGTAAACGAATCCTATCATCACATTCTATTAGTATTGTGGTTATATAAGGGACTAAATCAGTTGCTAGAATGGATTTTAAGCCTTTTGGATTTACTATTGCTACTACATTATCTGATTTAGTCAACTCGCCCTTTATAGAGCCATATAGCCAGTTAGTGTTTTCTGAATCTATTTGATATGATTCGTATTCTAGTATTTCTCCATTTCTAAGCTTTTCTTCAAAGTCTTGTTCTGTAATGAAATTATATGTAAGTCCGTCAACTTCTCCTTCTCTTTTTGGTCTAGTGGTAAAGTTTATTGCTTTTTCTACATGACAAAAAGGATTTTGTATTAAAGCATTTACTAA
>OATG01000661.1_pt1 | contig 34621 bp, 16 predicted proteins | sample 1516581 | NCBI WGS metagenome assembly OATG01 (sample SAMEA2579930, study PRJEB22360) | human gut metagenome | biome: human gut; feature: human-associated habitat; material: faeces | place: Denmark | collected 2008/2010
ATGTAACCGCAGTTACGGCATTGCCATACCACTTCGCCTTCTTTAGCGAATACAGTCATATTTTCGATGTTGTTCATGAAAGCCAGGTATCTTTCTTCGTGGCCTTTCTCAGCGATTGAGATATTGCGGTACATAGCAGCAATCATCGGGAAACCTTCCTGTTCTGCCACATCAGCGAAATGAGGATAATCCAGTGACCATTCTTCGTGTTCGCCGGCAGCGGCAGCGCGAAGATTTTCGAGTGTATTACCGATCACACCAGCCGGATAGCTGGCAGTAATTTCTACCATACCACCTTCCAGGAACTTGAACATACGTTTAGCGTGTTCCTTTTCCTGATCAGCTGTCTCTGTGAAGATTGCTGAAATTTGTTCGTAACCTTCCTTCTTTGCAACACTTGCAAAATAAGTGTAACGCATTCTAGCCTGTGATTCTCCTGCGAATGAAGTCAGCAGATTCTTCTCTGTCTGGGTTCCTTTAATACTTTTAGTCATAATTCTAATCTATATTTAAATTGGTTATTACCAAACGTAACTTGTCGTACTATTTATAACGCAAATATAAGCGATTTGTTCGTAATAAGCTCCCTTTTCTTGATGAATAAAAACTATCGATTCATAGATAAAACCTATCAACAATCAAATAGCATGTTGCTAAACATACTTATCTCGATTATTTTGCGTAATTTTGCAACCTCTACTTTGCAAAAGAGCAAATTATATATAATAATTCACAGAAATGAAGTTATTTGAATTTAAACCCAAATTGGTTTCTTGTTTAAAGAATTATTCGAAAGAAACGTTTATGGCGGACCTGATGGCAGGCGTCATTGTCGGCATCGTAGCACTTCCACTGGCCATCGCCTTCGGTATTGCTTCGGGAGTATCGCCCGAGAAAGGTATTATCACTGCTATTATTGCCGGATTCATCATCTCTCTGCTGGGAGGAAGCAAAGTCCAGATCGGCGGACCGACAGGAGCTTTCATTGTGATCATCTACGGCATCATCCAGCAATATGGCGAAGCCGGACTGATTGTGGCGACGCTTATGGCAGGTGTTCTCCTTATATTATTAGGAGTGTTCAAGCTCGGAGCCGTTATCAAGTTTATTCCGTATCCCATTATCGTCGGTTTCACCAGCGGTATTGCCGTTACCATTTTTACTACGCAGATTGCCGATATCTTCGGCCTGTCTTTCGGAGGTGAAAAAGTACCGGGAGACTTTGTCGGGAAATGGATGATTTATTTCCGTCATTTCGATACCGTGAATTGGTGGAATACCATTGTAAGTATTGTCAGCATCATTATCATTGCAATCACTCCCCGGTTTTCTAAAAAAATTCCCGGATCGCTGATTGCCATTATTGTAGTGACAGTGGCCGTCTATCTGATGAAGACTTATGGCGGAATAGATTGCATTCCGACCATCGGCGACCGTTTCACCATTAAGTCAGAGTTGCCGGATGCCGTTGTACCGGCTCTGGATTGGGAAGCTATCAAAAATCTGTTTCCGGTAGCTATCACTATTGCAGTGCTGGGAGCTATCGAATCACTCTTGTCTGCCACCGTAGCCGATGGTGTGATAGGCGACCGTCATGATTCCAACACAGAACTAATCGCACAGGGTGCGGCAAATATCGTAGCGCCATTGTTCGGAGGTATCCCCGCTACCGGAGCTATTGCCCGTACGATGACGAATATCAACAATGGAGGTAAGACACCGATTGCAGGTATTATCCATGCGATTGTTCTTCTTCTGATTCTTCTTTTCCTGATGCCGCTGGCACAGTATATTCCGATGGCTTGCCTTGCCGGAGTACTGGTCATCGTATCTTATAATATGAGCGGCTGGCGCGTCTTCAAGGCTTTACTGAAGAATCCGAAATCCGATGTCACCGTACTGCTGATCACTTTCTTCCTGACTGTTATCTTCGACTTGACAGTTGCCATCGAAGTAGGACTGATCATCGCCTGCGTACTCTTCATGAAACGTGTCATGGAGACTACTGAAATCTCCGTCATTACGGATGAGATCGACCCGAATAAAGAATCGGATATCGCCGTCAACGAAGAAAACATCATGATCCCTAAAGGAGTGGAAGTATATGAGATCAACGGTCCTTACTTCTTCGGTATCGCTACGAAGTTCGAGGAAACGATGGCGCAGCTGGGAGACCGTCCGAATGTACGCATCATCCGTATGCGTAAAGTTCCGTTCATCGACTCCACAGGTATTCATAATCTGACTACACTTTGCGAAATGTCGCAGAAAGAAAAGATTACCGTCATTCTTTCCGGAGTCAATGAGAAAGTATATAAGGTACTGGAGAAATCCGGATTCTATGAATTGCTGGGAAAAGAAAATATCTGCCCGAACTTCAAGGTAGCGCTGGATAGAGCGGAAGAAGTCATGAAATAAAGAGATTCCAACATAAAGAAAGAGCCATTTTATCTCCTGCTTTTCGGGATTAAAATGGCTCTTTTTATTTTAAAAGAGGAGGGATTACCGCTCCACTAAACTTTTAGAAACAAGCCCCGTTTATACATCATTCTCAACAGGAAGAAAAGAATAAGATAATTAGCAAAAGTAAGCCATACGGGATAATAATCTCCGATGTATTGTTTCAACCCGTAACTGACCGAATCAGCAATGCAACGGAAGTTCACCACTTCGCCCAACAGATAAGCCGTGATGGAGTTCATACCATACACTTTCAACCAGTTCAATCCACGACTGTGTCCCTTATAGTCAATCCAGTAATAAAACAATGCCATCAACAGAAAGCAATAACCACCGGACAGTAATGTCATACTACCTGTCCACAAACGCTTAATGATAGGCATCTGCAAACTCCAAAGCATCGCCAGCCCCACTAAAAGCACACCAATGACCGACAGAGTCTGTACCACCTTTTTACGGTTCGCTTTCCCTTCTTTCATAATCTTTCCGGCAAAAGCTCCGAGCATGACAGTCACTCCGAATGTCAGACTGCTCCATATCCATGTGTAATTGTAATAAGGTGAAAAGCTCCACGTTCCGTCTTCATTCCAGAAAACACCATCTCTGAAACGACCTAACACCCATCTGTCCACCTGTTCGGCAAAATTTCCAGCCGGTGTGAAGTCACCCAGAAATGTCATGGGAATCCAGTATATGAAAAGCAACAGCAAAGTGATTCCTATCTGCCACCTGAATGAAAAATGTAACTGAATGACTGCCGCAATAAAATAGCCGACAGCAATAGACTGCAAAGTATTCGAATAGAGATAAATATGTCTGCTGTCCAGTCCAAGCAGATTTCCCTGAACAATCATTCCGAAAATAAACAGCAGAAACACCCGCCTCAGAATCCTCCGATAGACGGGCCGGTAACTGCCGGACATACCGACGTACTTTGACAGTGAAAACGGCATCGAAGCACCTGTCATAAAGAGGAACAATGGCATCACAAGATCCCAAAAACGGAATCCCTCCCACACTTCATGATCAAACTGATAAAGTACTTCGTTGAGAAACGGCAGATTCAACTGTCGTACCAACGCCGCAAACACCGGCTGAAAGAAGACAAGAAGAAACAGGTCAAAGCCACGAAGGATATCCAACGATGCCAAACGGGTTGTGTTTTTCTCAGATAATTTATTCATCGCATTTATAAATTTAAGTTTTCATCACTCTTCCTTACTTCACGGGATAAATGGTGAAAGTAAATGTTTGCTTTCCCAACGGAACCAGATACGGCGACAACACCCCCGGTCCGCATGTAGCAGTACCTACACCTGCCTGCTTAGCATCCAAATGTACGGTAATCCTGCCATTACATTCCAAGTCATTGATATGAAGTGCCTTCTCCAATAATAAATCAGAAAAAGGGAGAGCACTAAACTGGAATGGAGAATCAGACTCTATCCAGCAGCCTTTTCCGCTGTCGTCTGCCAGCTGCACCCAACGTACATCGGTGCGGTTTCCCGTGGACTGGGGAATCACATAATAATGGAACGTCTTTTCGGGCGTTGTAGTATAGATGCCTATTTTACCCGACTGGTTCCGGTCAGCGTATGTTTCGTGTTCACCACGTCCCAGATAAGTCACATTTCCATAGGTATCGTTCATTTCAAACGTTAATCCCAGTCGTGCTATTGATTTCACCCATGTCGTGTCCGGCTGAAAAGTAGTCTGTACTTTCAAAGATCCATTGTGATTCAGCGTATATTCCAATGTAGCATCTCCTACTTTCTTCCCAGTCACATTCAATATATTTACCTGTGCGGTAGCGGATGTCTTACTTTCTTTCAAAGAAACCACCTTTTGGGTCAATGTATGCAATCCGGCTTTTCTCCATAGTTTTGCACCCATTCTGTCCCGATTATCATTATCCGTTGCCGGACGGAACAGGCTTATAGTGACCGGACTAGCCAACAACTCTTCTCCGTCCAGACAAAGAGACTTCAAAGCACCTGTGTTTTCATCGACTTCAAATGTCGTTTTTCCGGCTTCAGAATGTTTTCTATTCCATACTTTTCCGAGTGCAGGAAGCACAAACTGGTCATAAGCAATTTCCCAAGCGGTGTCCACTAAAGGAGTGGACTTTTTACGTGTCCACCCCAAATCAAGATAAGCTTCACGGATAGTCTTGGGAAGCTGCACCGCCCCTAAAGTAAACTCCGCCGTTGCATGCGGCTCACATGCCACCTCCTTGTTGCCTTCTGCCAAAACAGTACCATCATCTCCCGTCACCTTCCAATGCAGGATATATTCATTCAAATCAGAGAAGTCGAACCAGTTCTTCACACGAACCGTCAGATTCTTTTTATCAATCAGTGTGCTCTTAATATTCTGATAGATCTTCTTTACTTCCAGCAAATGCGGATGAGGTTCCCGGACAGCATTTACCAACCCATTGCAACAGAAGTTTCCAAAGCTGGGCACATCTTTCGGCCCGTAATCTCCTCCGTATGTCCAATACCATTTACCATCCTTGTCTACTTCACGGAACGACTGATCTACCCAGTCCCAGATACACCCCCCTTGTGCCATCGGCTCATTTTCGAAGACCTCCCAGTATTCTTTCATTCCGCCGCAGCTATTGCCCATTGCATGCAAATACTCGCAAAGAATGAAAGGACGATAAATATCCTTGCGTGCCACATAATTTTTGATCACATCCACACTGCGATACATCCGGCAATAGATATCAGTATTATAGTTTTCTTCCGCACGTTCGTATTGTACCGGACGGTTTTTCTCCACCGATTTCAGCCAATCATACGTACGTTCGAAATTGATTCCGTTGCCGGCTTCATTACCGAGCGACCAGATGACAACAGAGGGATGATTCTTCGAACGTTCATACATACGGCGTGTACGGTCTATATGGGCAGGAAGCCACGTACTGTCCTTTGCAAGAGAGGCAGGACCATAACCCATACCGTGCGATTCAATATTAGCCTCATCAATCACATAAAGTCCGTAACGGTCGCAAAGCTGATACCAGTAGGGATGTGCCGGATAATGCGAATTGCGTACCGTATTAATGTTATGCTGTTTCATTAACCTGATATCCTGTTCCATTAGTTCTTTGCTTACTGTACGTCCGAGTTGCGAATGTTCATGCCGGTTAACACCTTTCACCAATACGGGCACACCGTTTATACAGAAACGTCCGTTCTTTATCTCAGAAGTTCTGAACCCGACTTTTGTTCCGGTTATTTCCGTAACCTTTCCTTCGGCATCTTTCAACTCCAACAACAAGGTATAAAGTTCGGGATGCTCCGCATTCCATCTTCTCACATCAGGAAGGCGCTGTTCATCGAATACGATCAGATTGCCCGATCCATGTGATTCCAGCTTCCGGCTTCCTTCCAGCACTGTCTTGTCCGAAGCATCTTTCAATGTATAAGCAATGGAGGACGTTCCCGAAGCCGTTCCTCCGACTGCCACCTCCAGTTCGAAGATACCCTCTTTGTAATGTTCTTTTTCGAGAAGGGAAGTCACCTTGTAATCGGCAATATATTGTTCGGGAGTGCTGTAAAGATACACATCCCGTTCAATACCACTCAATCGCCACATATCCTGACATTCCAAATATGCTCCCGAACTCCAGCGATATACTTCAAGCGCAATCGTATTTTCTCCGTCGGTGAGCTTGTCCGTGATATCCCATTCGGCAGCAGTCTTGGAACCTTGATTGTATCCGAGAAACTCACCGTTTACCCATACATAATAAAACGATATCACTCCTTCACAGCAGAGTACCACACGACGTCCTTCCCATCCGGCAGGCACTTTAAAAGTCCGCCGATAAGAACCGACCTCGTTCTCTTTGTAAGGTACCAAAGGAGGATTCTTTTTGAAATTAAACATCTTATCATCAAATTCGTACGTCTCATTCACATAAATAGCCGTACCATATCCCTGACGTTCCCAGTTTCCCGGCACCTTTATATCTGCCCATCCACCTGTATAGTACGACGGCTTATAAAAATCTTTTGGACGAGTGTCCGGATTCTTCACCCAATGGAACTTCCACTGCCCGTTCAGACTCATATAATAAGGTGACTGCTCGAATGTGCCTTTCTCCACCTCCGAAGCATCTGCATAAGGCCATACATAAGTATGAAGATCGAGCTTGTTCAATCCTACGGCATACTGGCTCTGCCATTCAGGCTGTTGCTGTTGTGCCGTAGTGGAAATGATAGCGGGCGCCGCCAGCATCATTAAGAAAAATGGTTTCAACAAATTATTCATTTTTATCATTCTATCATCACTTCATCAAAATGCACTCTTGCCTCCTGCCCGGGACGGACATGGTTATCAGGACATTTTCCTATCCCTTTTGCCGTTACCCTTATATAGCGGGTTTCAACGCCTCCCAAACTTATCGATATATCCTCAATATAATTACCTTCACGGAAAATCTCTTCCGGAGTAAAGGTCCGTTCTCCTGCCTTATCGAAAGTTTTATTATCACCGGATACCGCAATCTCTATCAAGCGCGGTTTATGTACAGCCATACCATAACTGGTTATGCAACCAATAGTGAAGGTATTCACCTTCTCCATCTTCTCCATATCTATAGTAAAAGAGATAGAATCATTATTCGTCCAAGAACACCATTCAAAATCCGAATACTTCAGGCTTCCACGTATCCCGTTAGTCAGAAGTTTCTCATTCGGATTACATCCCGACACAGGTTTGGCGGTTGCCAGATTCCAACGAACAGGAAGCGTCAGTGTCTTTCCCATTTGTCTGCCTTTCACAAAAGTAGCACTTTTAAGATTCAATGTCCCTTTTACAGCCAATTTTTCTTTATAAAGAGGTGAAGTAGCTATAGGTTCACTGCCATCTGTCGTATAATGTATTTCTGCATCCGGCCGGATACATTCCAGTTTCACTTTCAGTGCTCCATCTTCGGGAGTCACCGTGTGCTGGATATTATACATCGAACGGGCATAGACAATTCCTTTTGCCGTCAGATGTTCATTATAAATATCCATTGCTTTCAGAAATGAAGCCCAATCCTTTTTCTCCGGCTGTGTCCATGCTATCTCCGCCAATGCAGCCAGACGGGGAAATACTAAATAATCCACGTCTTCAGGTTTATTGCAGAACTCTGTCCACATGGATGCCTGCACGCCCATGAGTAAAGAAGCGTACTCCGGCTTCCAGTCTGTCTGCACCGGTTCATAATCATAAATATCCTTCAACGTATTATTACCAAAGTAGGTTTGAGGTTCAAACCATTGCGGTCCCTGATAACGAATCAGATACATGATACGTGCAGGTGTCATGATGAACGGATGTCCTTGCTCCGCTGCTTTCAGAGCAGCCGTTCCCAGTCCTCTCCATCCCTGGATGATAACGCCTTCGGGCAGGAAACTACTGTTGGTCAGTTCGTCCCAGCCAATCACTTTTCGTCCTTTGCTGCACACGTAGTCACTCATCCGTTTCATAAAGTAACCTTGCAAGTCTTCTTCATTGTCCAGATGTTCATTTTTCATCCGTGCCTGACAAAGCGGGCACTTTTCCCAATATCCTTTTTGCGCTTCATCACCTCCCAGATGGATATAGCGGGAAGGAAACAAAGCCATCACTTCATCCAGAACATTCTGCAAAAAAGTAAAGACACTATCTTTTCCCGCACAGTAGATCACTCCTGAGTTGCCTCCACCCAAACCCGGGATCACCCCGATATAACTCTTTACTATCGGACAGGTCAATTCCGGATAAGCAGCCAATGCAGCATTACTATGGGCAGGCATATCAATCTCAGGAATAATTTCTATCTGCCGTTCGGCAGCGTAAGCCACCATCTCCTTTACATCCTCCTGTGTATAGAATCCTCCGATAGGCGTAGGTTCTCCCGGTTCCGGATTGCGCCGGAAATAGAAAGGAACATCCATACGGTTGACCCGCCAGGCTCCTGTTTCCGTCCGACGGGGATATTTTTTGATTTCCAGCCTCCAGCCGTTGTCATCCGTCAGATGAAAATGGAGAGTATTGATTTTAAGCACTGCCATACAATCGATGATACGCAAAACGTTCGCTTTAGGAATAAAGAATCGGGCGACATCCAACATCAGTGCCCGATAACCAAAGCGTGGTTCATCCTGAATAGTCACTGCGGGAATATTCCAGTCAAGGCACTTTGCCCGTTGATTGCCTTCGATAGCAGGTGGCAGTAGTAAACGGATCGTCTGCAATGCGTAGAAAAATCCTTTCGTATCGGAAGCTTTCACCAAAATCTGCTGCGGAGTAACTTCCAGCAGGTATGCTTCACTTTTTAGAGAAGAGTCAGTCGTAAAACGAACATGACTCTTCTCACTGCTACCCATTGTCAACTGAGGAATTATCCCTGAGCTTTTTTTAAATAAGTCTATAAAGTTACGGGCGATAACCGCCTGTTCATGGTTTTCTACGGAAAAGACTGTCTTGTCGGAAAAGGTAAAGTTACCCTTGCCCGGTACTACACGTACCGGACAAGGAACTATTGAAATAGGGGATGGTGTTAAGTTATCAGCGCATACACCCGCTATAGGTGTCAGCAGCATGAGAATGATTAAGATGTAATTCGTCATGATAGTCAGTTTTATTATTATTCCTTGTCTCTCTCAGGGGAGAAACGGACCGGATCATTATACTGTTCCTGCAGTTTTTCCATTTCTACTATCAGTTCTTCGGCGATGGATTCATATTCGGGTTGACCGTAAAGGTTGTGCATCTCCGTAGGATCAGCCTGCAGGTCGTAAAGTTCCCACCAGTTGATGTTATTATAAAAATGAATCAGTTTATAGCGTTCGGTACGTATGCCGTAATGGCGTTTCACCATGTGTTCGGCAGGATATTCATAGAAATGATAATATAAGGCTGTCCGCCAGTCCTGAGGATGTTCGCCTTTCAGCAACGGGACAAGTGACACTCCGTGGATGTCTTCGGGCACAGGAGCTCCGGCAAGTTCGAGGAAGGTAGGGGCATAGTCGATGTTCTGCACCATTTCCGTGATCTTTCCCCTACGGTCAAAGCCTTTCGGCAGGCGCATGATAAGAGGAGTACGCATGGACTCTTCGTACATGAAACGTTTGTCAAACCAACCATGCTCACCCATGTAGAAGCCTTGATCGGAAGTATAAACTACCAGTGTATTGTCCAGTAATCCCTTCTTTTTCAGATAGTCGAGTACTCTACCGACATTGTCATCCAATGATTTCACCGTCTTCATATAGTCGCGCATATAACGCTGGAATTTCCAGTTGGCAAGTTCTTTCCCCTGCAGGTTCTGCCGGTAGAAATCGGCTATGATCGGATCATAAAACTTATCCCATGCGGCACGCTGTGCTTTGTCCATCCGTCCGATATACTTTTCATACAAGGCTTTCAGGCGGGAGTCTTTATCAGGACGCAGCATTTTAAGATCGTAGATCATATCCATATCTTTGGCAATGCTCATTTCCTGTGAGGCGGCAGCCGGACGTCCCTCATAATCGTCGAAGAAATTATCCGGCAACGGGAAGGTCTTATCTTCATACAAAGCCAGATTACACGTATCTGCCAACCAGTTGCGATGGATCGCTTTGTGATGAATCAACAAGCAAAAAGGTTTATCAAGATCACGTTTGTGTTCCATCCAGTCAATGGCATCATCGGTAATCAGATTTGTGATATATCCGTGCTTCCGGATGGTGTCGTTGTTCTGTGTAATGAAATCCGGATTGTAGTAATCGCCCTGACCGGGAACTATTTCCCAGTAGTTAAATCCGGAAGGAAGGCTTTCAAGATGCCATTTACCTACCAATGCGGTCTGATATCCGGCTTTTTGCAACAATTTGGGGAATGTCTGTTGAGCACTATCGAATACACAAGTGGTGTTATCATAGAATTTGTTGGCACAACTGTGCTTGCCCGTTATCATGCAGGCACGGCTGGGTCCGCTCAGAGAATTAGCCACAAAGCTGTTGGTAAAGAGTACTCCTTCTTCCGCTATGCGGTCAAGATTAGGAGTTTCCATATATCGGGTATCATAGCAACTCATCATTTGTGCTGTATGATCATCGGTCATGATATAGACGATGTTCAGTGGCTTCTGTACAGCCTCTTTTTTTACCGAAGTACAACTACAAGCTACAGCAGCCAATCCGGTGACAGGAATTATATAAGTATACTTCATTTGATTTATTCATTGATTTAAAAGAAATCATCCGGAGAATACTTGCGGGATTCCCCGGATGATTGATAATACGGATTATTGATTAATAGAACTTAGTACCATTTTTAGCTTTACCCAGTTCATAATCTGCTACCGTAGCTTTATTGATGTATGTACGAACCCAGTCAATCTCCAGACGAGGGATAGCGTCATTTTCCTTATCTCGCTCATAGTTATTGTAACTTGCGAATCCGGAATCCCAGCCGGCATCAGGAGACCACACTCCGCCTGTTTCTGTTCCACCGCCAAGTCCCCATTTATTAGGTGCACCCATAGTGAGGATGAACTTAAGTCCCTTCTCATTCTTTGCATTCGTGAAGGTCCACTCCTCTTCGGTACATTCGCTCTTCTTCAAGGTTACGGTTTCTTCTCCGTTGATACCCATTGCAACTTCCGTATCCGAACGCCACTCTACCCAATAAATATTCCACTCTGTCATATTGATTGTATTATTAGCAGTTTTACTCTTCTTATCAGTTGCAGAAGGACCGCTATGGAATGTCTGATGTGCTCTGTCTCCGGTTACAGGTCCGACGGGATTTTCAAGAATATCTATTTCCGTATAAGATTTCTGACCGGCAGATTCGTCAGAAAGCAACCAGATACCCATATTAAAGCCGTTCTTCTGCCCACGAAGACGGGCACGGATTTCCATTCTGCAACCTTCTGATATCAACTGACTGTTGGACTTCCACGGAGAACCCGTTCCACAACCATAGAAAGCTGCTGTACCATAATCTCTTTGCCCTGATGCAGGAGCCGTAGCATTTGACGGTACTTTCATTTCTATCATTCGCAGATAGCCGTCGTCCGTAATCTTTGAGAACTGTTCGTTTATACAAGCAGCATGGTTCTGAACGATCACGGTATTACGTGCCGCCAGGAACAGAGGTACTTTATTACCAAAAGAGTTGCCATTGTTCCACATGTCGCCCGAATTTCCCACACTATGGAATTCCCACGCATTATAGAATTTCCAGCCTGCCGCAGCCAAGTCCGCATTAGGATGCGCATCCAACTCCTTCATTAAAACAGCATCACCATATTGCTCAATCACAGCCGTCTGCCTTCCACTGGAAGCAAACGGGATCCCCGGATGATCATATACCCAGCGTTCGTCAAGAAGTTTACTACCCTTTCCTGCTTCGAGGTCTTTCATGATGATTTCCATTTTATCATTATCCAGCGGATACATAACAGAAACAGTTGTAAAATTCAGTACCAGCGTTTCGTGCTGTGTAGGACTGAGGTTATGTTTTGTTTTCACTTTTGCCTCTGCCAAAGTTTCACCTGCGTTTACTGTCAATGTAACAGGAGGCAACGTTTCATAGAGACTCTTTTGATCATCAGGAATAGTGATGTTAATATCCATATCGTCTTTCACCGGAACAGGAGTCTGCACCTGAATAGTAAACTCATCACCTTCATTAATTATATTATCCGAATTGTTCTTCAGTGACACTACGGTATAATAGTGGTCGGAGACCACCACCGTTTGAGTAGGATTAGTCATGGCATAGCCACGCACGAAGGCAGTCACGTTCACAGTTAATTTCTGTTTCGGTTCAAGACCACTTTCCACAACCGGCAATTTAATATCGAAGCTACTCACCCCTTTGGGGACCGTAACCATCGAAGGAAAATCTTTAAATGCGGTTTTCGATACATCCGTTTCTCCGTCTTTAGCGGTCAGATACACATCAAAATCTTCATTAGTCGTCAATTGCGGATTCTTTTCATCATTAACTTTGACGGTAAGAGTCAGTTCTTCTCCCATCACAAAGCTTTTTCCACTTGCTTCTATAATCAACGGTACAGTCTCCGGCAATGGTTCTACCGCATCGTCGTCACAACCTGCAAATCCTGTTGCAAGCAGGCAAACGGGTAAAAATGTATATAATATTCTTTTTATCATAATAGTATAGTTTATAAAATGAGGTATTTATTCACTTACATTCTCCCAACCCGGATTTTGACGTAACTGGCGGTTTAATTGTAGTTCATCCTGTGGGATTGGTAATAAATAGTCCCGTTTCAGATCGAAAAGGTATCCATTAGGCAAGTATTGTTGCAATGGGTCCATCCAACCCTCATTATCCTTCAATACGAGCTTTAACGATTCCTGTCCCTCGGGTGAGAAACTCCGGTACAGAATCCCCTCTTTACCCAGATAGGCACCTCTGCCACGGCCATTTATTCCTTTCAGAGTTCCGGCACCTGCCCAACGCATCAAATCATCCAGACGGAAACCCTGAAGAGCCAGTTCCGAACGCCGCTCACGGCGAATCTCCTGAATTACAGGACTAATTCCCGTAAATGGGAAATTGGGATCGGTTGTCGGAGTAATATATTTCACACCTGCTCTTTCACGCAACGCTTTTATCGTTTTTGCGGCTACATTATCATCATATTTATTGAGTTCTGCGGCTGCTTCCGCATAGCAGAGCAATCCTTCCGCATAGCGGAACATAATAATGGCTGTTTCACTGTTACCGTCTACATAAGTGGTATCGATGCCCATCCGAATATGGAATCCTGTAACGTTTTTACTGTTCCCGTTGCCATTCAAACTCGGAGATACGATATCATCATTCTTCAGTTTTATTTCTTCCTTAGTACCTGTAGGATCATAAGCTCTGACGTTCATTGGCTTAGAAGCAGTAGCTCCTGCATTCGAGCGATATTTACAGCCTGTATGCATCACTGTAGCAAGAAGCCGCGCATCCCGATCTTTAAACATTTGATTGAAATCCTTAAATTTCGGTTCAGCAGGATCAATAAAAGTGCCATCGGCATACAAATAATTATCAACCAAAGATTTTGATAATCCTGCCGGACCGTCGGTATTGACCACACCACTGGAAAGTAAGCCTCCCAGAGCATTGAAGATACCATCATTCAAAGAGTACTTTTTCCAGAAAACAGCCTCTTGAATCCCGGAGAGATCTTTCTTATTAAACAAATGTGCAAAAGCGTCTTCCGCACTGATAGCTTCCTTATCAGAATCCTTTGTATTCAAGGTCAGACCGGCAGGGAAAAGTTGCTGATCACCCCAGTTCAATACTTCCTGATAAAATTCTGCGGAATTATCCTCTTTGGCAAACTCTGTTCCTTTGTGATATTTTTCCCATGAACCTTCGTAAAGCGCTACCCGCATAGCGAGAATAATAGCCGCTTCCTTGTTAATACGCAATCCTTGATATTTACTACGGGAAAAGAGACTTGCCCGAGTTTCGGGAAGCTCGCCTATAGCAGCCTTCAGATCGCTCAGAATGAACCGTGCCACATCCGAACGCTTGGTAGCCGGAATTTGTAAACCGGCAACTGTGGCATTCCCATCCCAAAAATCATCCATAATAGGTATATCCCCAAAGCGGGTTAGCAAATAAAAGTGCCAGTAAGCCCGTAAGAAATAAGCTTCTCCTCGCAAAGATTGTATCTCGGCTGTTTCCTCTATTTCAGGAACACAATAATAGTAGAAGAAATAGTTGACATCACGCAGGTTCTCATACCCCTTCTTCCAGTCGGACGAGCCGCTGAACAAATTATTTTCGCCATTCAGGCGCATATCATACTTTTCCGCCAGAATATTATCGCTGTTCACCTCTTCTCCTCTGACACCCATTCCATATTGTGCCGGAGCGGGCAATGCCGGATATAAAGCATTGATATAGTTCTCTACCTGTTCCCGTCCTGACAGGAAGGTAGTGTTATCTGGCTGCGTCAATGGTTTCCGGTCCAGAAAGTCGGAACAAGCGGACAGCATCAGTCCCATAAAAGCAGTTAGAATAATTATCTTCTTTTTCATAATAGTTCCTCTCTAATTAAAATGTGACATCAATTCCAAATACAAAGTTCCGGTTCATAGGATATACACGTCCGTTACCATTGGCATTCAATGGTGAAGTAAGTGCCGGGGCAGTGTCATTACTGCCGCCTACCCATCCGTTCACCTGATTCAGTGTTTCCGGATCAAACTGTTTCGGCAATTTGGAAACAGTAAACAGGTTATCACAAGTGACGTATACTCTCAAATTACTCAGTCCTATATGTTGCACCAGCTGAGGCTTGAACGAATAAGACACCGTCAGATTCTTTAGGCGCATATAAGCTGCATTCAGCAAATAACGGGTGGTATTGTAGCCTGTATTGGCTGCCAGAGTCTGTTTATCATCCGTCAGACGTGGTAAATATCCTTCAGGATTCTGAGCATTGAAATGGTCCAGATGTTCCTTGAAATAGCTATTTCCACCAAAGAAATAAGCTGCACCGGAGATGGGGAATTGCCGTTTGGCCACCCCTTGGAAAAGAGCAGATACTTCAAATCCTTTATAGCCTGCATTCAGGTTGAAGCCAAAAGAATATTTGGGAGTAGCGTTACCGATCACTTTCAGGTCACCGTGATCTGCCAGTGTACCCTTGCCCGAATCGACTTTTCCGTCGTGATTTGAATCTATATATTTCACATCGCCTCGTTGCCACTTATCACCCGGCTTAAAGAAACTAAGGTCTACCGTTTTGAGGTATTCATCCACTTCACGGTTGGTTCGGAAGAGGTCATCGGCCTGGAATCCCCAGATTTCGCCGATATCCATTCCCTCATAATAACCTTTGTTACGTGCCAGACCGGTATGATTGTTGTAAAGCAGGCCTTCGGGATTATTATATTTCGTAACTACAGCCTTATAATCGGAAATATTGAACCCGATACCGTAGCTAAAGCCACATTTCAGTCTATCCTGCCAGTTGACCGATAATTCCCAGCCACGATTGCGCAAAGTTGCATTATTTATTTTCGAACGGTCTTCAGTATTAATACCGCTGATAGAAGGTATTGCCTCAGCCGGACCGATCATATCCCGGGTTGTACGCTGATAAATATCGGCAGTTACAGAAAGTCGGTTTCTGAACAGCATCAGGTCAATACCAAGATTGGCATTATCCACTTTCTCCCATGTGATATAAGGACTGATCATTTTAGGTGTTCTGGCAAGTACTCCTTTGGACGGAGTATCACTTACTCCCGGCAGTAACCAAGAGTCGGTAGAATCAGGAACCAGATTCATAAATCCAAGATAGTCATACAATCCGGCACCATTCTGATTTCCCAGACGTCCATAAGACACACGTAGCTTCAACTGGGAGAACGGAAGGTTCCATCCCTTGAAATAATCGGTACGTGCCATATCATAACCGGCGGAGAAAGAAGGGAAAAATCCCCAACGATGTCCCGGAGCAAAACGGGAAGAACCGTCATAGCGTCCGCTAAATTCCAGAAAATACACCTCCTGATAGTTCCAGTTCAACTTGGCATACATACCCATCGTGGCCCAGTGAGTACGGTCTTCATTACCGGAAAGGTTACCATTGGCATTGGCAAACGAGAAAATGTCACTGGTCAGCAGACCGTCTTTATAGGTATAACCGTCAGAGTTTTCCTGCAGTTCCATCTGAAAACCTGCCATTGCCCTAAAGGTATGGTCGCCCCAGCCAAAAATATAAGAAGAGAGTATATTCGGAGAAAGATAATAGTCGAAGGCATTCCCACGGGTGTAAGATCCCCAGCGGGAATTTTTCCAGTTCATACCCGGATATACGTATCCCTGCTTGGTCGACTTATCTATCGATAACTCTCCGTCGGGTTTTTCGTAAGTAGGATAACCACGTTTGAAGCTATTATCTTCCACATCGAAACGGACTTTCATTTCTCCTACAATATCCCATCCTTGGAGCGGAGTGATGGTAGCGGAGAAAGACATAGCATCGGAAATACGGTTTTCTACATAATGTGATTCTTTCAGATAACGGAACTCTGAAGCATCATTATATTTCGACTCAATGGGATAATGAGTCGGGGCATTCGGTATAGTCTGACCAATGGTTCCATAAAAGATGGTTTGGTTCGCCATCGGACGCTTCAGAATATTCAATGTCAGGTTGTTGTTGAAGTTGAACTTCAACCATTTATTAGCATTAATCTGAAATTTCGTATTCACATTGTATTTACTCAGGTTATCATCTACCTTATCCATCAGACCTTCCTGATAAATATAGCCTAAACCTACATAATAGCTGACCTTATCAGAACCGCCGGATATACTCAGATTATGAGAATGACGAATGGAAGCATCCTTAAAATAATAATCAAACCAGTCGGTATTGGCATATACCGCATCCTTTGATGATGCCCAGTTGGTCTTATTCTGATTAGGTTCGATACCCGGAAATTCAGTGGAATAAGGATTCTTCATAAACCCTTCCATCTTTTCTATGAGTGCGTCAGAAATCTCGTGTTTCTTGCCATCATTATCATTGCGTTCGTTTATATAATGAGCAAACTCCAGAGAGTTCATCATTTTGGGCATATTGATAGGTGAACTGAAGCCGACTGTTCCATTGTAAGAGACACGTGTTTTATCCTTTCCACCGCTTTTGGTAGTAACAATAATCACACCATAGGCAGCACGGGCACCATAAACAGCGGCTGCAGAAGCATCTTTCAATATACTGATCGTTTCAATATCGTTAGGATTCACATTCTGAAGGCTCTGCTCAACTCCGTCGATCAGCACATAAGGTTCTCCTTTATTAATAGAACCCGTACCACGAATATTGAACTTGATTTCAGCACCCATTTCACCGCCGACACCATCAGCGACTGCATCTGTTGAAAAATTCAAGCCTGCGACATTACCCTGAAGGGCACTGGTCAAGTCCGTTACCGGACGACTGGCGATTGCTTCCGAACTTACCGTAGCAACGGCAGGCCAGCCGTAATAGTGCTGCGCTTCTGCTTGTCCATACCCACAACCACTACCTCATCAAGCACTTTAGTATCTTCTCTCAATACGAAACGGTTACCTTCAAGTTTCTTCACTTTCACTTCAAGAGGAGAATAACCTACATAAGAAATGGACAATGTTGTACCGACTTTACCTTTCAGAGAGAAATTTCCGTCAAAATCGGTCAAAGTCCCTTCTTTGGCCCCTTTCACCATGATTGTGGCTCCGATAATAGATTCACCACTATCATCCACTACTTGTCCTTTAATCATTTGTTGCTGTGCAAACGCTCCTAAAGGAAATAATAGGAGGAGCATCAGAAGACTAACAAAACAACTTTGTTTTTTCATCTGTTTCCTTTTTTTCATAATACTACATTTAATAATAAAGATTCATACTTTCACTAGCTAACAATAAGTTTCAATCTTCGACAAAAATACAACTGCAGTATAGAAGGAAACATTCAAAAATCATCAATTAAAATTCAATAATGATCAAAAGAACCCTGTGTAATCCGCTAAATGATCATTATTGATAGAGAAATGATCAAAAACAAATGCCAATATATGGTGACTCACTTCCCGTACAGTGACAAACAAACTGTTTTTTTAGGCAAAAACCCGCATTTTTTAGATACAGGATGTTTTGCAGCCAATCAATTGCAGGCGTAAGACAGAACGTTATCAATCATTATCAAGTTAATAGACAGCACAATACAGATTACTATATTCTCAAAGTATTCTCATCGTGATGAGAAAAAATTCTCACCACAGTGAGAAAAAATACTCATGCCTATGAGAATATTTTCTCATTGCAGTGAGAATTTTTTCTCATTTCGGTGAGAATCGAAGTGTCTGTACTAACCTGCTAATGGTCAACTACTCATTTACTACACAATTTTATTCATTTCCGAGTCAAGAAGGAGCTAACAAGGCATTTTTATCGATTTTTGAAAGCCTATTGAACAAAATTGAAAAAGAGTCAGAACATGGATAAGGAAGAAAAGGAGTACTTTTGCACGTACTCCTTTAAATTAATTTATTATGAAGAAACTTTATTCTTTTTTTATTTGCACACTCTTCTCTCTTTTCGCATCATCAATAGAGACTGTTGATTATACCAAAGGACTCTCCGTCTGGTTCGACACTCCCAACAATCTAGACGGACAAGCTATCTGGCTACGTGCTTCCGGTTTAGGAGCCAATCCTGACAAAACGTGGGAAAGTCGTTCACTTCCTATCGGAAACGGTAGTCTGGGAGCGAACATCTTAGGGTCGGTGGCTGCCGAACGCATCACTCTCAATGAGAAAACTCTCTGGAAAGGAGGACCGAATACTTCGAAAGGAGCGGAATATTACTGGGACGTAAACAAACAATCGGCAGGGGTATTAAAAGAAATCCGCCAGGCATTTCTGGATGAAGACAAAGAAAAAGCCGCCCAACTCACCCGGAACAACTTCAACGGTTTAGCAGCTTACGAAGAGAAAGATGAAACTCCATTCCGATTCGGTTCGTTCACCACGATGGGAGAACTGTATGTAGAAACCGGACTCAATGAACTCAGAATGAGTAACTATCGCCGTATCTTGTCATTAGATTCTGCCATGGTTGTGGTGCAGTTCGATAAAGATGGAGTGCAATATCAACGGAAATATTTCATTTCCTATCCGGACAGCGTCATGGTAATGAAGTTCACCGCCAACCAATCTGGAAAACAGAACCTTATATTGAGCTATTGCCCCAACAGCGAAGCAAAAAGTAACCTCAGGGCAGACGGGAAAGACGGACTGGTGTATACCGGAGTACTCGATAACAACGATATGAAGTTTGCCTTCCGAATCAAAGCTATCCACAAAGGAGGAACTCTGGAAGCTGAAAACGACCGCCTTATCGTAAAAGGCGCTGACGAAGTGGTATTTCTGCTCACAGCGGACACCGATTATAAAATGAACTTCAATCCCGATTTCAAAGACCCGAAAACGTATGTAGGCAACGATCCGGAACAAACCACCCGAATCATGATGGACCAAGCCGCACAAAAAGGATATGATGAACTGTACCGTAATCATGAAGCCGACTATACGGCACTGTTCAACCGGGTACGGCTGCAACTCAATCCGGATATAAGCAGTCCCAACCTCCCCACCTACCAACGTCTGGCTAATTATAAAAAAGGAACCCCGGATTATCAACTGGAACAGTTGTACTATCAATTCGGGCGTTACCTGCTGATAGCCAGTTCGCGCCCCGGCAATATGCCCGCCAATCTGCAAGGTATGTGGCACAACAATCTGGACGGTCCCTGGAGAGTGGATTATCACAATAACATTAATATCCAGATGAACTACTGGCCGGCCTGCTCCGCCAACCTTTCGGAATGCACATGGCCTTTGATAGACTTTATACGCAGCCTGGTGAAACCCGGTGAACAAACGGCACAAGCCTACTTCAACGCACGCGGATGGACGGCATCCATCTCTGCCAATATCTTCGGATTTACAGCGCCTTTATCCAGCAATATGATGTCATGGAACTTGAATCCCACCGCAGGCCCATGGCTTGCCACACACATCTGGGAATATTATGACTACACCCGTGATAAGAAATTCCTGAAAGAGATCGGGTATGACCTTATCAAAAGCAGTGCACAATTTGCAGTGGACCATTTATGGCATAAACCCGACGGCACTTATACCGCTGCTCCTTCCACCTCTCCCGAACACGGACCGATAGACGAGGGAGTAACCTTTGCACATGCCGTAGTGCGTGAAATACTATTGGACGCTATCCAAGCCAGCATAGAACTGGGGATCGACTCCAAAGAACGCAAACAATGGGAAAAGGTACTGGATAAATTAGTTCCCTACCGCATCGGACGTTACGGGCAGTTAATGGAATGGTCGACCGACATAGACGACCCTGAAGACGAACACCGCCATGTGAACCATCTCTTCGGATTGCACCCGGGACATACCATTTCGCCTATCACGACTCCCAAACTTGCAGAAGCCGCAAAAGTGGTATTGGAACACCGCGGAGACGGAGCCACCGGATGGAGCATGGGATGGAAACTTAACCAGTGGGCACGCCTTCAGGACGGGAACCATGCTTATAAGTTATACGGCAATCTGTTGAAAAACGGAACACTGGACAATTTATGGGATACCCACGCGCCTTTCCAGATTGACGGAAACTTTGGAGGTACGGCAGGAATAACCGAAATGCTGTTGCAAAGCCACATGGGATTTATCCAATTGTTGCCAGCCTTGCCGGATGCCTGGAAGAACGGTTCGATAACCGGCATCTGTGCCAAAGGCAATTTCGAAATTTCCATTTCATGGAAAGAAGGACAACTGGACAAAGCAACCATTCTTTCCGGGTCAGGAACTCCCTGCAACGTAAGATACGGAGGTAAAACTCTCTCATTCAGCACCGTGAAAGGGAAGAAATATGAAATCACTTTAGTAGGAAATCTGTTAAAACTGCTGTAAACAGCACCTATTTCATCATATATTCAGCAAAAACCGGCTGAATATATGATGAAAGTATTATCTTTGGTAAACCAAACCAAGGATCAATGTGCCAATCTCAGACGATCCGCTAACCTACTTTTACATGAAAACAAGATTGCTTACTTTACCAGGGATTATAGCTATTATACTATTGATAACTACCCTCCCTCTCCGCGCAGAACATTATTATTATAAGCAAATCTCCCTCAAAGAAGGACTGCCGTCCAATGTACGCTGCATCCTCAGAGACGAACAGGGTTTCATCTGGATAGGCACCAAAGCAGGACTCGGAAAGTTCGACGGACATCAGTTGAAAAGATACAAACACCAGGCGAATGATCCGCACTCGCTTCTTCACAACCTGATCTACCAAATAGCGGAAGACAAACAACATAACATCTGGATACTGACCGAAAAAGGAATTGCACGCTATCAGCAACAGAGCAACAACTTCACCTTTCCTACGGACGAAGAAGGGAATTACATTACTGCCTATTCCTTCTGCCTCGTTCCGGATGGAATCCTGTTCGGTGGCAAAGACAGAATCTATAAGTACAGCTATAAGGACTCTTCGTTGAGACTCCTTCAATATTTCAATGCCAACTCTTTTAAAATCACCGCTCTCAGTGTATGGGACTCAAAGACACTGCTCTGTTGCAGCCGATGGACCGGTTTATATCTCGTGGACCTGCAAACCGGAGAGCACAGACGCCCGCCCTTTGACTGCGGACCGGAAATCACAAGTATGATAACCGATTCTAAAAATAGAATCTGGATTGCCCCCTACAGCGGTGGACTGCGCTGCTACTCACACAACGGCAAACTATCGGCTTCGTACACTACCCATAACTCCTCACTCAGCAACGACATCGTATTGAGCCTCGCCGAAAGAGAAGAACAACTGTGGATAGGAACAGACGGAGGAGGCATCAATATACTCCATCCCGAAACCGGAGAAATCTCCCAACTGGAGTATATTCCGGGCCGTGAGAACTATTCTCTGCCTGCCAACTCCATTCTCTGCCTTCACAACGATTACAACAACAATGTATGGGCAGGAAGCACCTGCAACGGATTGATCAGCATCCGGGAAGTATCAATGAAAACCTATACGGACGTAGTGCCGGGCAACGACCGCGGATTGAGCAACGGCACTGTACGGAGCCTTTACCGGCAATCGCCGGATAGCATCTGGATTGGCACCGATGGGGGAGGCATCAACCTTTTCAGCCCGCACACCGAAAAGTTTACCCATTATTCGTCTACTTGGGGAGATAAGGTGGCATTCATCAGTGGCTTTACACCCGGAAAACTACTGATCTCGCTTTTCTCAAAAGGAGTCTTTGTCTTCAACCCCGCCACAGGAGAGAAGCAACCTTTCACCATCATCGACAAAGAAACGACTACACGGCTCTGCAACCGTGGAAAGTCCGTCAACTTATATCAAAATACGCCCAACACCGTGTTATTCCTGGGAGACCACATCTACCAGTATCACCTCAAAGAGAAGAAATTCAGCACCATCACCGAAGAGGAAGGGAAAGATATTGTGGGTACCCTTGTCCCGTTCGATCATCAAGAGAACCTGACCTATATCAATGATATCAAACATATCTATGAACTGGACGACCAGACCTCCCGGCTGAAAACCGTTTTCGAATGCTACACGGATACAGTGATCAGTTCCGTATCCCACGACGAACAGGGACATTTCTGGATCGGAAGCAATTTCGGACTTATCCACTACGACCCTGTCTTAAAAAGCCGAACTCTTGTCCCTACCAATCTGTTCACCGAAATTAATATGGTACTGTGCGACCAGAAAGGCAAAGTATGGATAGGCGTTGACAATATGCTTTTCGCCTACTTCATCAAAGAACAGAAGTTTGTACTTTTCGGAGAATCGAACGGAGCCATACAAAACGAATATCTCCCCAATGCACGGTTGGTGAACGAACAAGGGGATGCCTACATAGGCGGTGTGAAGGGTATGCTGCGCATCGACGGGCAACTTCTTCTGAACACATCGGAAATGCCGGAACTTCAATTGCTGGATATTACCATCAATGGCGAATCGGCGAATCATGAATGGTACAACCATCCGGCAAAAATCTCGGTACCCTGGAACAGCAATATATCCATCCGCATCATGTCGAGGGAAGAAGACATCTTCCGGCAAAAGATTTACAGGTATCAGATAGAAGGATTGAACAACGAATATACCGAATCATACAATCCGGAACTGGTGATCCGATCACTGCTTCCGGGAAGTTATAGAATCATGGCTTCGTGCACTGCAAAAGACGGTAGCTGGATTCCCGACCAACAAGTACTGGAACTAACCGTACTTCCGCCCTGGTACCGGACATGGTGGTTTAGCCTGATCTGTGCCGTACTCGTTTCTATAGCAATCATCGAAACTTTCCGAAGAACGGTGAAGCGCAACGAAGAGAAATTGAAATGGGCAATGAAGGAACACGAGAAACAAACGTATGAAGAAAAAGTACGTTTCCTTATCAATATCAGCCATGAACTCCGCACTCCGTTGACACTTATTCATGCGCCGCTCAACCGGATACTGAAATCTTTGTCTTCCGAAGATCCCCAATATCTGCCGCTAAAAGCTATTTATCGTCAGGCCCAACGAATGAAGAACCTGATAAACATGGTACTTGACGTACGCAAAATGGAGGTCGGTGAGAGCAAACTGCTTATTCAACCGCATCCCCTTAACCACTGGATTGAGCACGTATCACAAGATTTCATCAGTGAAGGAGAAGCAAAGAACGTACGCATCCGTTACCAGCTCGATCCGCAGATTGAAACAGTAAGTTTCGATAAGGACAAATGCGAAATCATCTTAAGCAATCTGCTTATCAATGCGCTCAAACATAGTCCTCAGGATACGGAAATAACCATTGTCTCGGAATTGCTTCCCGAAACAGGAAGAGTACGTATCTCCATCATCGATCAGGGATGCGGATTGAAACAGGTAGATACACATAAACTCTTTACCCGCTTCTATCAGGGAACAGGAGAACAAAGTGGAACCGGAATCGGATTGTCTTACTCAAAAATTCTGGTCGAACAACATGGCGGCTCTATCGGTGCACAAGATAACCCCGAATCGGGAGCTACCTTCTTTTTCGAGCTACCGTTGAAGCAAGAATCAGAAGAGATTATCTGCCAGCCGAAAGCGTATCTGAACGAACTGATGCTTAGTGATAATCTGAAGCAGGCAACCGATAAAGAAACTTTCGATACAACTCCATACACCATCCTGGTGGTGGATGACAATCCGGATATGACAGACTTTCTAAAAAAGACACTGGAAGAATCTTTCAAACGGGTAATCATTGCCGCTGATGGGGTGGAGGCTCTCCAGCTTATCAAAAGTCACATTCCGGATATCATTGTCAGCGATGTGATGATGCCGCGGATGAACGGATACGAGCTGTGCATAAACATCAAAGAAGATATTACGATCAGCCATATTCCCATTATCTTGCTCACGGCACGAGATGATAAACAAAGTCTCATCAGCGGTTATAAGAATGGAGCAGATGCCTACCTGACAAAACCTTTTGAAGTAGAAATGCTGATGGAGATAATCAGTAACCGTCTGAAAAACAGGGAATACATTAAGAAAAGGTATTTGCATACGGGCATAATACCTGTCCCGAAAGAGACCACTTTCAGTCAGGTAGACGAGAGCTTCTTACTTAAAGTGAACAAAACAATCCAGGAGAATCTGAGTAATACCAATCTGGACATTCAGTTCATTTGCAAGGAAATAGGTTTAAGCCGTACTTCGCTTTACACTAAACTGAAAGCACTTACCGGGATAGGAGCAAATGATTACATCAATAAATTCCGAATAGAAAAAGCACTTACGTTAATTGCCAATACCGAAATGACATTTACGGAAATTTCAGAAGAAGTCGGATTTACATCTCCCAGTTATTTCAGCACTGCTTTCAAGCAGTACACAGGGGAGACGCCGACTCAATACAAAGAAAAAACAAGTAAAATATAATATCATCATAATCTGAAGACAATATTTATCAAAAAACAAAAGGAGAAAGCTAAGTTAGAGTAAATCGACCAAAATCTGTCAGAGAATGACTAAATAGTATTATTCCATATTCAAATTAGGTTGTAATTTTGCCCTAGACCTAAGTGAAGTATTTGTCAAATCCTAATTAATAAAACAATAGTATGAAAAAACATTTTCTGATTTTTACAATCTCGCTTCTATTTTTCTCGCTTGCACAAGGCAAAGTGAAGCTCCCTGCCATGATGGGAGATCATATGGTACTCCAACAAAACAGTTCCGTTAAGCTGTGGGGATGGGCAGACGGCAAAAAGGTGACTGTCACCACTTCGTGGAATAACCGTACTTATAAGGTATCGACAGACGATGAGGGAGCCTGGCTGGTCAAAGTGGATACTCCTGCCGGAAGTTTTACTCCTTATTCTATTACCATCAGTGACGGGACCCGGGTCACGCTATCGGATATATTAATAGGAGAAGTATGGATATGCTCCGGTCAGTCTAACATGGAAATGACCATGAAAGGAAACATGGGGCAACCCATCGACCATTCGCTGGAAACTCTTCTGAACGCAGGCAACTACCGCGACCGTATCCGTTTTATCACTGTCCCCCGAACCAAAGGAGTGAAAGAACGGACAGACTTTGAAGGAGCGAAATGGGAAGTTTCTTCGCCCGAAACAACTATGGATTGCAGTGCCGCAGGTTACTTCTTTGCCCGACAACTGACGGAAACGCTTCATCTCCCCGTAGGACTGGTCATCAACAGTTGGGGAGGTTCACGAATCGAAGCATGGATGACAGAAGAAACGCTCGCCTCCGTGAAAGGCGCAAATATAGAAGCCGCCAAAAATCCAAAGTTAGATACGAACAGCCGGCTGCAATGTCTGTATAATATCATGTTACTGCCTGTGAAAAACTTTACGGCACGCGGATTTCTATGGTATCAGGGAGAGTCGAATCTATTCAACTATCAGATCTATGCTCCGATGATGACTGCGATGGTGCAGCTCTGGAGAAATGTATGGGAAGCACCGGATATGCCTTTTTATTATGTCCAGATTGCTCCGCACAAATACGGAAACAGCCGGAACATAAATTCCGCCTTATTGCAGGAAGCACAAATGAAAGCATTGCAGACAATCCCCAACTCCGGAATGATTCCTACGATAGATGTCGGCGACGAGTTCTGCATTCATCCCCCTCAGAAAAATGTAGTAGGACTCCGGCTGGCCAATCTCGCACTGACTAAAACATACGGTCTCCATAAATTCCCATCTACCGGACCGATGATGACAAAGGTGGAATATTCAAAGAACAAAGCGATCGTCACACTCGACAATGCCCCTTCCGGACTGGCACCGGGCAACTGTGAATTGGAAGGTTTCGAAATAGCAGGAGCCGACAAGAAGTTCTATCCGGCAAAAGCACGGATTGCAGGTCGCACAAGAAATGTGGAAGTATGGAGCGATCAGGTCGCCCAACCGGTAGCCGTACGGTATGCTTTCCGTAATTATGTAGGAAACATCACTTTACGCAATACATTGGGGATCGCTGCTTTCCCGTTCCGGACGGATACATGGGATGATGTAAAGTAAGAGCCTGATTAGCCTGTGTGCAGGGTATATATGTCCTGCGTACAGGAGCTATATATCCAACGCGCAGGAGCTATATATCCAATATGTTGGGCATATAGCTCCTGTATGTAACTAATAAATTCTATCTGACGTAAGTCTCCTTTTCCATATAATAAATAGCTTCTCCTCTATCCCCGTTCTCCAAATCTGTCAGTTCTACCTTAAACACATAATAAGGCAAAGTATTATTCCTGTTTTTAGGCATATCGACTGTCAACAGATAGGCATTTCCCCACTCGTCAGGAGCGAAATATTCTTTTATCTCTTGCTTCATGAGTATAGGAACTTTTTCACCGTTGATCCAGACAACAGCTTTCAACTGTTCCGGCTCAGGGGCCAGAATTGCTTCTTTAGGCTTTCCGGCTTTCATCCATGCCTGCGTACGTGTCAGACTCATAGGACGGACATACACCTGATAAGCAGGTGTTGCACCCGGGATTCTGAAAGCACGCAGTCCATAGGCTTCCATACGATGATATTGTATGTTGAGCGTTGTGTCGCGATCGGCGATAAAATCCCATCCCCAAAATTCCAGTCGTTGATCCTTCTCCGGTAGGGTAGAATTGGCGATGATGTATTCATCCATATTCAATGCACCCATCGAATGATATTTTCCCTTGGGGATGCGTATGCTGTAATTTCCATTTTTGTCTGTCAGCGTTACCGATACCTCACTGAAGTCCGGACGTGCCCAACTGACGGAAACATTGTCCAGCGGATGATTATCATAATCGGTCACACGCCCATTGATCGTTACAGAGTCCGTTATTACTTGAGAAGTTTGAGCTACCAAGCTACTATTAAATCCGATTATAAGTATGAGTAATAATAAATTTGCTTTCATTCTATTATTTGTTTGTGATGATTATCTTTAACTCCTATACGCTCACTCCTTCGCACACATTGGTAAATGTATAAAATTAATCTGAAAGTCTATCTATTATACGTATATTTATAACGTCCAAATAAAATAGCTCTTAAAGCAAAGAGGATGCCAATAGTTCCCCACAGGCATCCTCTTTTGTTATATATCAATGATTTACACGAAATACATTTAGAATGAATGCATCCTCAGTTGCTTATCAACCAATATTCCGTCTTTCAGATTCAGATCAAACTTCACTTTACGTTTCGCTTTCAATTTCAGAATAAAGAGTTCTTCCGAACCTTCCAAAGCCTCCTGTTTTCCCATATTGACGAAAGTAGGATAGAGAGATTTCACACCATTCGTATGCAGGCGGTCATAAGTCAGATTTTCCATTGCTTTCATATTCAGCGGTTCCACACCTACAAATTCATAGTCGCTCTGATCATAAGGCAAAGCAAAGCTAAGTGCATTAACCGAACGCAGATCATTACCTTTCACACGGATTTCAACGATTTCGTCCTTCTGGTACTGCTTCTTCGGAGTGCTGATAGACAGAGAGCCGGATACTTTCTCCGTAGCTTTCCTGTCGACACCGCCGTCGAGCTGAGTGGCTACGACAGAAATATCATAAGCATCTATCAAGTCATTCATGTTGATATCGCCTTTGCTGATATAACCTTCAAAGTCTGAATCACCACGACGCAATCCGGTATAGTTCATATAAGAAGTCAGGTCATTGCGGTCGATCTTGCCATCATTGTTGATGTCGCCTTGCAGGTAACTTGCCGTTCCCGGTACTTTGAATACGTAGATTTCACGACCTGAACCATAGTTTCCTACACCTGCCGTAACGTTCAGTTTGATGTAACGTGCATTTGGACGCTCTGTGAAAGTGAATACTTTTACATCACCGTCCCGCTGCCATTCGAATGCTCCGGCTTCCGTCCAGTTTTCTTTGTCCATACTGTAGGATACTGTTCCTTTCAGCAGTGTACCGTTGCCGGCATCCGCACGGGGTAGATAATGGAACTTATCCAGTTGGTTAACTGTTTTGAGGTCGATAATCAAATCTAATGGTATGGAGTTAACGTTATACTTCGTGTGCCATGTATCTCCCGATTCGGAGAAGTTGAACAATCGGTCTACACCGAATCCTCCCTGCGATGCGGCAGTCGATTCGCCTTCAATGCCACGAATAGCAAATTCCAGCGGATTAGTCTTCGTTTTCACCTGAATCTCTGCCCATTCGGACACACCGTCTTTGTTGACAGCACGCACTTTGAATGCGTAAGGAGTATCCGCTTTCAGATCTTCAAACAGTAAGTGAGTATCCCGGATAGTCGTATAAAGCATTCCGTCAAATTCAATCTCATAGTAATCGGCATTGGGTACTTTGTCCCAAGTCGGTTGCAGGGTATATGCTTCTCTGTTCTGCTCGCTTACCTGAGCGTTTTGCGGTGCAGACAGGGTTCCGTTGCTTACCAAGTTCCGGTCGGCCGGCTCAAAGCGGAAACCTTCCACGTCCAGCTCGATACGATTGGCGGTGATGTCGGTGCTGCCCAGTTTGATGTGCAACAGCGGATTCTTTGTGATAACCACTTTCTCAAATTCACTTCCTTTGGTTGCAAACTTATTCAGATTGGGGGTTTCTTCGTACCAGAATACGTTTTCTCCATTCAGAAGTTCCGCTGCCGTGCTTACTTCCGTCAGTTTTACTTTCTTGTTGTTGATTCTTGCAGTCAGTTTCTTCGGTTTCTCCGTGACGTTGATGCGCAGTTCCGTCTTTTTATCTTTTACAAAACCGTCGAAACTTCCGGCTGTGGGATGAATGGTGATAGTCACACGGTTCTTTGCGTCTACGTTCGATTCGATCAGGGTAGATACCGATTTCTCCTGACGGTAGGCTTCTGTCACACCGTCATCGTCATATTCTACGGTTGCAGTATGGCGGTTCGGATAAAATTCATAGATGCGAAGTGAGGGGTCTATTTCGCTGACATTATTGTTAGGTTGTGTCATCGGAATAATAGCGCCGTTCTTTACGAATACGGGTAACTTCCAGACCGGAGTATCGAAGTTGCTGAGAATACGGTTGCCTTCGTATTTCTCTCCGCTGAAATAATCTATCCAAGTGCCTTCGGGCAGATAAATTCCATTACGGATATCATTGCCTTCTTTATCAGCTTTCGTATTCTGATAGACAGGGGCTACGAGAAAGTCGGTACCATACATATATTGGTAGCGGGTAGCCGTTCCGTAGGTATATTCATTCGGATAGTCGAGGAACATGGCACGGATGAGAGGCATACCATCCACCGCTTCACGGGCAAAGCTATACGTGTAAGGCATCAGTTCCGATTTCAGTTTGAGATACATACGGTTAATGGATGTAGCTGGTTCGCCTAAAGCATGGGGGTACTTTTCGTTGGCGCCCCAGCCATCCATATTCAACTGCATGGGGGTAAATGTTTTCCATTGGAAATCACGTATATTGACTGCCGCATTTTTTCCACCGAAGATACCGTCCATATCCGAGCAGATATTCGGCTGGCCGGACAGACCGGAACCTATATAAGTAGGGATGTGAAAACGGATATATTCCCATTCGCCTCCGGTCTGGTCGCCCGACCAGATGCCGGCATAACGCTGTGTGCCTGCCCAGCCGTCCAGTGAAATGATAAAGGGACGGGCATCATTGCCATAATAAGGCATAATATGTCCTACGTCCGCCACTCCGTTCAATCCGAAGGAATAGCCGGCTCCTACCCATGCCACGTCGGTTTTGAGTACACGCACACCGGCATCACGGACTTCTTTCACGATGTCACGTTGCAACAAGGCGCTTATACCTTCCTTCGGGTGCAGGTCCGACTGTGTCCAGAGGCCTATTTCCACTCCGTTCTTACGGGCGTAGTCTCCCAGGCTTTTCAGATTGGCGATGTTGCCGTCCAGTGTTTCCGTCTGTCCGTATCCGGCTCCGTAACCGTCGTTCGGAAGTAACCATCCGAGAGGCATATCATGATTCTTGTAACGGTCGATAACGGCACGTGCCGAGAACTGATAATTGTTCTTTTCACCATTCAGAGACTCCTTGATGCCGCCATTGTCTTTCTGGCTTTCTTTATAACGCTTTCCGTCTTCAAAGAGGATTCCTTTCTCGTCTTCCTTCCAGTAGTCACGGTTGTAGGCATTGAGATGTCCTTCGTAAAAACCGAATTTGGGCAACAAAACGGGGTTTCCCGTCAACTGATAAAAATCATTCAACAGGGAAACGACTCCGTCGTTGACCATATAGAAAATATCAAGGTAAGAAGAATTGTGAGACAGTTTCACTATGTTTTTCTCTGTTGCTCCAAAGTCGTATTCACCTTTCCGGAAAGTGTACCACATCATTCCGTAACCATTGGTAGACCAGTAGAAAGGAGCAGGGGAGGCTACTCCGCCATCCGTCCAGCTATTCTGATTTTCGATGGCAATAACCTTGCCTTTATGAGAGAAACGTCCGTTTTGCACACCGCCTCCGTAGAAGTATTCTTCGGGATTCTCCTTTAAGGTTACGGTCACTTCTTTAGGACCGAATATCACCGGAGCGACTTCTTCGATCACACATTTGCCGGTTAACGGATTAAAGACTTTCATCAGTCCGGTCTGCTTATTCAGTTCAATCCGTACTTGGGCGGTGGTGAGGGTGATATATCCATCTTTCTCGTCCACCGACAGTCCGGAAACCTTGCGTCGGGGCTGGTCTACAAGTATCTGCGCTTCAGGTTTCGCTTCGGGGTCACGGATGATGCCTCCGGAATTGTCCTGAAAGACACGGAAAATATTCTCTCCGTAAAAGTCGATAGTCATCCGTTGCTGGTTCGTGAACAGTACATCAACCGTCGTCGGGTTTATTTTCTCTGCACGAAGGATTCCCGAAGTCTGTTCCTGGCGGACGGATGCCGAAGAAACGTCACTCTGATCCGATGCTGCGGATGCCTGTATGGAAGAAAGGGAAATCGGACATAAGAATAAAATGGCGGTAATACGCCTGAGATGTCGTAAAGAGATGGGGGTTTCTTTTTTCATGTTTTTATTTATTTGGTATTAGACATTAAGTGCCTTTGTATATTCTTTTAAAATGGTATTAACTAATTCAGATGACATACTATAAGATTATTAGTGTCAGATTGTAAAATTACTCGTTTGGTAATAAATACACTTCATCTTTGGGTTACCCTAAATCAGAAGCTGCTTTATTATTATTTATTCACAAATCCCATGAGGATAAGCGGAGGTCAATAGCGTGTCACCTTATTCGTAGTCGATTTCAGATATTCAAAGCGGTTGATCAATTCGCCCAGCTTCTTCGGGTATTTGGTTGCTACATTTTCCTGCTGCCCGATATCTTTTTTCAGATTATAGAGCTTATATCCATATCCCAAACCGATAAAGTCTCCGTCTTCCTCGCTATACGGATTATAATAAGGAGGAATTAGTGCCCAGTCACCCTGACGGTAGGCGTAATTGAACATTCCTTCAATGACAAGTTCTTCACGTCCTTTCTTGCTCTTGCCCAAAAAGGTGTCCAAGGTATTTTCACTGTCCAACTTGTCCGGATAAGACTGCCCCAACAAGGCTGCAAAGGATGCCAGCAAATCCATCTGGCAAACGAATGCATCGGAAACCTGTGGTTTAACTGCTGCCGGCCAGCGAAGCATAAAAGGTATACGTGTACCACCATCGAACATACTTGTCTTTCCTCCGCGAAGCGGACCGGCTATCTTATGGTCTCCTACCAGCTCCACCGCATCGTCTTTGTATCCGTCATCCAGTACCGGACCATTATCACTGGTCAGCACGACGATTGTATTTTCAGCCAATCCCAGTTTATCCAGTTCTTTCAGAAATTCGGATACACACCAGTCGGCTTCCAAGATAACATCCCCGCGGGGTCCCATCCCCGACTGACCTGCAAAACGTTCGTTAGGAACACGAGGTACGTGTGGCTGATGCAATCCGTAATAAAGAAAGAAAGGGGCATCTTTATGGTCATTGACAAATTGCTTCGCCTTGTTCAAAAACAATTCCGCCATTTCCTCGTCTTTCCATTGTGCCGCCTTACCACCTTTCTGAAATCCGATACGGGGTACCCCATTGACTATCGAACCGGCATGTCCCACACTCGGGTGCATCCGGAGCAGTTCAGGATTATTCTTTCCGGTAGGTTCTCCCGGAAAATTCTGCCGGTAATCCACATACAACGGATCATTGGAGTCTAGCCCCACTACACGTCCGTTTTTAAGAAATACACATGGGACACGGTCGTTCGTTGCTGCCTGAATAAAGGAATAATCGTATCCTATTTCGGCAGCTCCCGGATGTACCTCTTTATTCCAGTCTACTTTGCCGTCTCCCAGTCCGATATGCCATTTACCTACAGAACCGGTAGCGTATCCGGCTTGTTTCATCAACTTGGGTAAAGTAATCTTCTGGGTGTCGATGATTAATGCCGCATTGCCGGGCAGAATTTTTGCATCGGTATTTGTCCAGGGATAAAGACCGGTCATTACGGAATAGCGGCTTGGAGTAGAGGTTGCCGCTGTACAGAAACCTTGTGTGAAACGGATTCCTTCATTCGCCACACGGTCCATGCCCGGTGTGGAAATACGATGGGCACCATAACAACTCAAGTCACCGTATCCCAAATCATCGGCGACGATCAGAATTACATTCGGTTGCTGCTTGTCAGCCGATCGTTCCTCCGGATGAGCTTGTCTGGCTGTCAGCGTAGCAGGCATTGAAGAAATGCCTGCCAAAGCATAAAAGGCTAAATTCGTGTTTTTCATAATATGGGGGTTTTATGTGTTTAAAATGATCTCAGGTTAAGCGATCAATAGGATGCTGTTGCCGGAATTCCCGTTCGCTTTATCAATTCTACAATCCGGTCCAGTTCTTCATGAGTGGCTTTCTGCAGATCATGGTCGGGAGTTTCCCTATCAATCGTATAGATCATCACCTGACTGGGAGCTATCTCCTTGACTGCTTCCAGCCAGGGGAGCACAAACTCATCGGAGGTATTATTCATATCTTTCCCAAGGTAGCTTCCTTTCAGAAACATAGTCTGAACAATACAATTTCCTTTGAATTCTTTCATCTTTTCGATGATCTTCCTTACGGAATATTTCCCGTTGGGACGATCCAGGAGATGAATGTATTCTTCGTTCACTGTATCCAGCTTCAGGATATTATTATCTATCTTGTTCAATGCATCGAATACTGCAGGACGGTCGATGAAGGTGGAATTGCTCAATACACTTACTTTTGCATTCGGAAAATAGTGGTCACGAAGTGCCAGTGTATCTTCTATAATTTCCGGAAAATGAGGGTGGGCAGTCGGTTCACCGTTTCCGGCAAATGTGAGTACATCGGGGGCGGGACCGTTCTTCTGCATATCTTTCAGCTTTTCTTCCAGGGCGATGCGCACTTCTTCACGAGTGGGCAGATGCCTCTTCGGACGATGGTCGGCATTGAAGCCGCATTCACAATAAATGCAGTCGAACGAGCAGACTTTGCCGTCTTCCGGCAATAAGTTGATTCCCAAAGATACACCCAAGCGGCGGGAATGAACAGGGCCGAAGATGGGTGAAGGAAAAATAATAGTCATCTTTTTATTAATTGTTTTAATGTGAGTTCAATATCAATACGGATGTTTATCACATCAAGCTCACATTATTTTATCATTTACTATTTCATAATATCCAAAGGCAAAGATACTTTAAAACTTAATACGGAGTTGCATTTGTACGTCAGCTTTTTTATTTCCAAAGATTAAATCATTGCCGGAACCTATTTCATTCCGGTCGAGATAAACGGTTTCTCCGAACTTAGTTATAAACATCCAATGTTCATTCGGTTCATATCTCAGACGGACAGCGCAGCGAAATCCACGGCCTTGAAAGGAGGGAGTGTAAAATGTATAAAGCAATCCCTTCTCTGATACATACACCCGCGAGTCATAGTCGTCTGTAGAAAAATAACTGCCTTGAACGTCAGCAAACAGCCTGGTCCAAGGCAGTTGGGAGGA
>OATG01000679.1_pt1 | contig 34190 bp, 30 predicted proteins | sample 1516581 | NCBI WGS metagenome assembly OATG01 (sample SAMEA2579930, study PRJEB22360) | human gut metagenome | biome: human gut; feature: human-associated habitat; material: faeces | place: Denmark | collected 2008/2010
CGTTTGAGGTGCGTGTGGTTTATCCTTGGGGGTTCGAGTCCCCTCCCTCGCACCAGAAGGCAAGTCGGTTTTTGACTTGCCTTTTTTCTATAAGCAGAAGTGGTGGAATGGCAGACACGCTGGTTTTAGGCACCAGTTCCTTGTGAGTGAGGGTTCAAGTCCCTTCTTCTGCACCAGCTAAAAGACCCGCAGCAGCCCTGAAAGGTTCAGGTGCGGCCTGCGGGTCTTTTGCTTTTTATGTGCGCTGAAAAGCGGCAGAGAAAAATGGCACGAATCGCCCTTTAAATGACACGAAACGCCCCGGGAATGTGTTGACCGGCTTTTTTCAGAATGGTATAATTTTAAGGGAAAGGTGTCATTTTATGCGGAAACTGACACACGGTATTTGTGCATATTTTAAAGCTTTGTGCGCATGGCTTTGATGTAAGGATCAGGGAAAGCGTATGCGGGAAGAAACTTGGCTGAGGGGCAGTCAGGGGGAAACGACCATATGAAGAAGAAACGAAAAAATATCCTGCTCATAGCGGGGATGCTGCTGGCACTGCTGGTCGGCATCCTTGTTTACACTGATTATACGCAGGAGCAGATCTATCAGGAAAGCACGGAAAACCTGCTTTCCACCTATGGGCAGTCTGCCAAGACCTTTACCATGTTTGCCCAGCGCAACTGGAACATCCTGACCGACTGGGACAGCTACCTGGGCACCCTTGCGGAGCGGGGAGAGCAGGAGGGACAGTGGCAGGAGTATATCGCCCAAAAGGCTACATGGCAGTACACGGATTTTTACCTGTTCAACGAGCAGTGCGAGTTTTGGACCACCGCCGGGCGGCAGGGCACGGCAGAGCATATGAGGGCGGCTTTTGAGGAGCTGTATACTGCAAACGAGCCGGTGATCACCAGCTACACCTCCAGTCAGGGCATCCGTAAGATCATGTTTGCCATGCCTATGGAACAGCCCTTGCAGCTGGGTGACACTACCTATACGGCGCTGGCGGTCAGCTACGACAACGCCGTGCTGGAAAAGCTGCTGGGCAGCATGGTCTATGAGGGACAGAGCGATTGCTATATCGTGCGCTCAAACGGCGATGTGGTGCTTTCCACCGAGACAAAGACCGAGATCCCCGAGCAGATGACTAACCTTTTTGACTATCTGAGCCAGAACGCCAAGGTGGATCAGCCTTACTTTGACACCATGGTGCAGACCCTGCCGCAGGGCGGCGAGGGCTGTGCGCTGTACACCTTGAATAAACAGAGCTATTACCTGATCTATCAGCCGCTGGGCATTCTGGATTGGGGCATCATCGGCATCGTGCCCACCGGGGTGGTGGATGCCGGGATGCGCCGGGTGCAAAACGCTACCATTTTAGTCATTGCGCTGCTAGGGCTTCTGATCATGGCAGGCGTGGTAAAGATCCAGCGTGACGCCGAGCGCAACCGCCGCAGGGAGCTGGAGCGCCGCCGGGAAAAGAGTGATATGATGTTTGCGGGCATGGCGCGCGTTGTGGAGCGTTTTGCAGTGTGCGATCTGGACCGTGACCGCTACCAGTACCATGAGCGGCGCGGAGAGCCACTGTACCCGCCGGAGGGTTCTTACCAGCAGATGCTGGAGCGGATATCGCGCAAGTATGTGGTGCTGACCGACAGCGAAAACGCCAAGATCCCCCAGATGCTGGCCCCGGAGAACCTGCGCAGGCAGATCAAAACGGACAACGACTCCCTCAAGCTCGAATACGCCGCCCGCGATAAGAGTGCATTTTTCATGATGACGGTGGTTCCCATGGCGTGGAAGGGCGACCGCCTGACCCGCGTGATGATGATCGTGCAGGATATGGGAGAGCAGCACCTGCTGCAAAGCCTTGCCAACACCGATGGCCTGACCGGCCTGCTGAACAAGCGCTATTTTGACCGGGTGCTGACAGTGCTGGAACAGCACTGCCAGCCCTTTGCGCTGTTCTATATGGACTTGGACCGCTTCAAGCCGGTCAACGATACCTACGGTCATGATGTGGGCGATGAGCTGCTGAAGGGCGTTGCCCAGCGGCTGCAGGGATGCATCCGCAGCCGGGACTACGCCTTCCGTCTGGGCGGCGACGAGTTCGCCCTGCTGCTGCTCGGTTCGATGACGCAGGAGACTTGCGCCCGCAAGATGGACATGATCTGTGAGATGATCGCCGTGCCCTACGAGATCGACGGTAACGCCGTAAGCGTAGGTGCCAGCTGCGGCTATGCCTTGTACCCCGCCGAAAGCATTGATGTACAGCAGGTGTGCTACATCGCCGATCAGCGGATGTACGAGAATAAGCAGAAAAACCACGCCAGACAGGACGGCACGGAAGGCATTTAAAATTGTCTTACACAAAGCAAGGCCGCAGCACGGTATTTGTGCTGCGGCCTTGCCCGTTATATTATGCTGTTACAGATGCAGCATATCCCGCTGGGCGGCAGCGCGGTAGCGCAGCGCAGCGGCGATAAAGCCCTTGAACAGGGGATGTGCGCGGTTGGGGCGGCTCTTGAACTCCGGGTGGAACTGTGCACCCAGATGGAAGTCGCGGCCGGGCAGCTCCACAGTCTCCACCAGATGGCCGTCCGGGCTTGTGCCGGAAATGACCAGCCCGGCGTCCTGCATCTCCTGCCGGAAGTCGTTGTTGAATTCATAGCGGTGGCGGTGGCGCTCCCAGATCTCGCTCTCGCCGTAACACTCGGCCATCTTGGTGCCGGGCGCCACTGTGCAGGGATATTTGCCCAGGCGCATGGTGCCGCCCTTGGGGATGTTGCCCTGCTGATCCGGCATCAGGGAGATGACGTTGTGGGCACCGTCCGGGGTGAACTCGCTGGAATTGGCGTCCTTGTAGCCCAGCACATTGCGGGCAAATTCAATGACCATGATCTGCATACCAAGGCAGATGCCAAAGCAGGGCACATGGTTCTCGCGGGCGTATTGGGCGGCTTGGATCATGCCCTCGATGCCGCGGTCGCCAAAGCCGCCGGGCACGATGATGCCGTCCACGTCTGCAAAAGCTTCCTTGCAGGCAGCCTGATCGGTCAGATCCTCGCTTTCTACCCAGCGGATCTCCACCTGACTGTCGTTCTCAAACCCGGCATGGTACAGGCTTTCCATCACCGAGAGGTATGCATCGTGCAGCTTGACGTACTTGCCCACCAGTGCAATGGTGCAGGTCTTGCTGCGGGTGGCAATGCGGGAGACTACCTGCTTCCACTCGGTCAGGTCGGCGGGGGGAACATCCAGATGCAGCTGCTGCACCACCACATCGTCCAGACCGTTGGTGTGCAGCATCAGCGGGCACTGGTAGAGGCTGGGCATGGTCAGGTTCTCGATGACGCACTCCGGTTTGACGTTGCAGAAGGTGCTGATCTTGCGGCGGATATCGCTGCCCACGCTGCCGTCTGCGCGCAGGATGATGATGTCGGGGCTTACGCCCATGCCCTGCAGCTCCTTGACCGAGTGCTGGGCGGGCTTGGATTTGTATTCGTCCGAGCCGGAGATGTAGGGCACCAGCACCACATGGATGAAGCAGCAGTTCTCCCGTCCCTGCTCCAGGCCCACCTGACGGATGGCCTCAAGGAAGGGCTGGCTCTCGATGTCGCCGGTGGTGCCGCCGATCTCGGTAATGACCACGTCCGCCTCGGTGGAGGAGGCCAGATTGTAGATGTAGCTCTTGATCTCGTTGGTGATGTGGGGGATGATTTGCACCGTCTGCCCCAGATAAGCGCCCTGACGCTCCTTGTTCAGCACGTTCCAGTATACCTTGCCGGTGGTCAGGTTGGAGTATTTGTTCAGGTTTTCGTCGATGAAACGCTCGTAATGACCCAGATCCAGATCGGTCTCGGTGCCGTCATCGGTCACGAACACCTCGCCGTGCTGCAAGGGGCTCATGGTGCCCGGGTCCACGTTCACATAGGGATCCAGTTTCTGGCTGGCCACCTTCAGGCCGCGGCACTTCAAAAGCCGACCCAGAGATGCAGCGGTAATGCCTTTGCCCAGACCGGAGACCACGCCGCCAGTCACAAAAATAAATTTTGCCATAAAAATATACCTTCCTCTGTCGTAAAATAAAACTCTCCTATAAAAGGCTCACTCCCGGCGCACCCCTTTCCCGGCGGGTGCGGGGCGAAGCCCTGCTTATTATTCGCTTCTGTCAGCGTACTCCTCCAGCACCTCCTGCGCCACCTCGGCGCGGTCGCGGCGGGTGTCCATGGCCTGTTTTTCAAGGTAGCGGTGCGCTTCGGCTTCGGTCATGTGGGCGTGCTCTACCAGACAGCACTTTGCCCGGCTGATCAGCCGCAGCTGCCCGATCTTGTCCTGCAGGCGGGCATTCTCTGAATGTCGGGAAAGGCCCCCGCCCCCAGACGCTGCAGGCGATGGTTGCCGGCAGCCGCCATGTGCATGGCCTGCAAAAACAACGGGGTGGTGAAGGGCTTGCTCAGCAGCAGCACCCCTTGCTCGTTCAAGGGGGCAAGCAGCTGCTCAGCCTGTGCGGCCTTTACCAGAAAGACCACACCGGCATCGGTCTGCTCCACAGCGGTGATGCACAGTTCGTGCCCGAACTCATCGGGCAGGGGAGCGTTGACCACGATCAACTCAAAATCAGATTCCGACATTCTGCGCCGCGCCTCGGCTCCGCTGGGAATGATCACCGGGCGGCTGTAACCCATCTCGGACAGTCGCGCGGCGATATACTCGTTGGAGTTGGCACCGGCGCTTACGATCAGTGCGCGTCCCATTTTTCGCACTCCTTTCTCCTGCGCTGGCAGGGATCAGATGGCGTTAAAATAGTAGACGCGCTCGTGCTCGGCCTGGTCAGGCGCATTCCGCAATGCGGCGCAGCGCTTGAGTTCCTCCGAGAAATAGCGCTTAGAAAGCCCCTCCGGCAGCACCTTGCGCAAAAACTCGCTCTCCTCGGCTACCTGCACCGCCTCCTCAAGGGTGGCGGGCAGGGTCTCAAGGCCCAGTCCCTCAGCCTCGGCGGCATCGAACAGGTTGCGGTTCACCGGCGGCTGCAAGACCATGCGCTTTTCAATGCCGTCCAGTCCGGCAGCAAGGATCAGGCCAATGGCCAGATACGGGTTGCAGGCGGGGTCCGGGCTGCGCAGCTCCATGCGGCAGCTGTCGCCCTTGACCATGGGAATGCGCACCAGCTGGCTGCGGTTCTGGCGGCTCCAGCTCACATAGCGGGGCGCTTCGTCGCAGCCAAAGCGCTGGTAGCTGTTGGGCAGGGGATTGGTGAACACGGTCAGCTCCCGGCTGTGAGCCAGTACACCGGCCATAAAGCTGCCTGCTACGCTGTCCGGGGCAATATCGCCCTCAAACAGGTTTTTGCCGTCCATGTAAAGCGAGAGGTTGATGTGCAGCCCGCTGCCGGCCTGCTGGGGCAGGGGCTTGGGCAGAAAGCTGGCGTGCAGACCGTTGCGCATGGCAATGGCACGGACGATCTGCTTAAAGGTCATTACGTTGTCGGCGGTTTTCAGCGGCCCTGCGTAGCGGCAGTCGATCTCGTTCTGGCCGTTGCCGCTCTCGTGGTGGCTGTGCTGGGGTGCCATGCCCATCTGCTCCATGGTCAGGCAGATGTCCCGGCGCAGGTTCTCGCCCGCATCCAGCGGCGCAACGTCAAAATATCCGCCAAAGTCGATGGGAATGCAGGTGGGACGGCCGCGGTCGTCCTTTTCAAACAGATAAAACTCGCACTCGGTGCCCACGTTGCAGGTAAGCCCCAGCTTTTTGAACTTGCGGTTCACATCCCGCAAAAAGCCCCGGCAGTTGCCGCTAAAGGCTGCGCCGTCCGGCATTTCCACATCGCAGAAGAACTGCATCACCCGCCCCTCGGTGGGACGCCACGGCAGGATGGTCACGGTGGAAAGATCCGGCCGCAGCACAAGGTCGCTTTCCTCAACGTGCATAAAGCCCGCAATGGAGCTGCCGTCAAAGCATACGCCCTCTTCCAGCGCCTTGGACAGGTTGCTGGCCAGCACGGCAATGTTCTTTTGGGTGCCAAAAATATCGCAGAAGGCAAAGCGCACAAATTTGACGTTGTTGTCCTCCACGAAATCCAGAATATCCTGTTGGGTGGAATAGCTCATAAATAACCCCCTTACAAAAACTGTATTTCAAATAAAACGCCCAAAGGCCTGCCCTCAAAAAGGGAGCAGGTCTTTGGGCTGGTGTAAGAAATAGGAAAAGGAGAATGGCTAATTGATCCGGCAGCCGGCGGATGCTTATTTTTTACGTTGTCAGGAGACTATCAGACGTAGTAAAGCATCTTGCTGTAACTGGGCAGAGGCCAGTAATCCTCGCCGCAGATGGTCTCGGCATCGTCGGCAGCGGCACGCAGGGCGTCCATCACCGGGAGAACGTTATCGTGGAAGGCAACGGCCTTCTCGCTCTCGGTGGGCAGTGCCTTGGCAGCATTCACGGCATCCTGCAGGGTGTCGATGGCATCGCTCATGGCATCGGCGTCAGAAGAAAGCTTTTCCAAAGTCTTGGTCTCGCTGCGCACGCTGATGTGCTCGCTGACAGCCAGCTTGGAGGCGGCGGTGTTGGCAACCTCGCTCATGTAGGCGTTGATGGCGGGCAGCAGCTGCTTGCGGGCCATCTCCAGCATGGTCAGAGCCTCGATGTTGATGATCTTGGAGTAATGCTCCATCTCGACCTCGTAGCGGCTTTCCATCTCCACCTTGGTCAGCACGCCGAACTCTTCCATCAGGGCGATGTTCTTGGGCTCGACCAGTGCGGGCAGAGCAGCGGGGGTATTCTTCTTGTTGGGCAGGCCGCGCTTGGCTGCCTCGGCCTCCCACTCGGCGGTGTAGCCGTTGCCGTTGAAGATAACGCGGCGATGGTCGCGGATGGTGCGCTTGACCAGAGCGATGGCTGCGCTGGTAAAGTCCTCAGCGCCCTCCAGCTCGTCGGCGTAGCCCTTCAGCTCCTTGGCGACAGCGGTGTTCAGGATGGTGTTGCAGTCGCTCAGGTTCTCGGCAGAGCCGGGCATACGGAACTCGAACTTGTTGCCGGTGAAGGCGAAGGGGGAGGTACGGTTGCGGTCGGTGGTGTCCTTGCTGAACTTGGGCAGAACGTCCACGCCCAGATCCATCTTCATCTTGACGGGGCCGGCATAGGGAGAATCGGATGCGATAGCATCGATGACGGCTTCCAGCTCCTCGCCCACGAAGATGGAGATGATGGCCGGAGGTGCTTCGTTGGCGCCCAGACGGTGATCGTTGCCCGGGGTGGCCACAGAGGTGCGCAGCAGATCGGCGTACTCATCCACAGCCTTGATGACAGCGGCCAGGAAGATCAGGAACTGCAGGTTCTCCATGGGGGTATCGCCGGGATCCAGCAGGTTCTCGTGGGTGGTGCTCATGGACCAGTTGTTGTGCTTGCCGCTGCCGTTCACGCCTTCAAAGGGCTTCTCGTGCTGCAGGCAGACCAGACCATACTTGGGTGCAATCTTGCGCATCATTTCCATGGTCAGCAGGTTGTGGTCGATGGCTACGTTGGTGGTATCGAAGATAGGAGCAAGCTCGTGCTGGCAGGGAGCCACCTCGTTGTGCTTGGTCTTGGCGGGCACGCCCAGCTTCCACAGCTCCTCGTCCAGTTCCTTCATGAACTCAGAAACCTCGGGACGGATGACTCCGAAGTAGTGCTCCTCCAGCTCCTGACCCTTTGCAGAGGGAGCGCCGAACAGGGTGCGGCCGGTGAGAATCAGATCCTGACGTGCTTCGTAATCCTCCTTCTTGACCAGGAAGTACTCCTGCTCGGGGCCAACGGTGGTGGAAACGTAGTCCACGTCCTTGCCGAACAGCTTCAGGATACGGACGGCCTGACCGGACAGTGCGTTCATGGAACGCAGCAGGGGAGTCTTTTTATCCAGCGCCTCGCCGGTGTAGCTGACGAATGCGGTGGGGATGCACAGCACGTCATCCTTCACAAAGGCGTAGCTGGTGGGATCCCATGCGGTGTAGCCGCGTGCTTCGCAGGTAGCGCGCAGACCGCCGGAGGGGAAGGAGGAAGCATCGGGCTCGCCGCGTACCAGCTCCTTGCCGGAGAACTCCATGATGGCGGTGCCGTCGCCCACGGGGCTGACGAAGCCATCGTGCTTCTCGCTGGTGATGCCGGTCAGGGGCTGGAACCAGTGGGTGTAATGGGTAGCACCCAGCTCCATAGCCCAGCGCTTCATCACACTGGCGACAACGTTTGCCACCTCAATATCCAGCGGAGCACCCTTGTGCAGGGTGTTCTTCAGGCTCTTGTAAGTAGCGCTGGGCAGGCGCTCCTTCATAACGTGCTCATTAAAGACCTTGCTGCCGTAGATCTCCATAACATTTGCTGCCATAAATCCTACTCCTTACTTGATCTTACTTTTTTCGCCTTGGGTCTGCCGCAATGCAGAAACCCAAAGCTTGCTTACATCTTAACAAAAACGGCGCTGCGAGTCAGGAGGTGACCCACAGCGCCGTTGCTGTCTATGGCTAGATTATAGTCTTTGCGGGCAAAAAAGGCAATTGACAAAACTGACGATTCTGTACAAACACGATCCCGTATTTTTGGAACAACCGCGATTGGTATGACTTTTACGGGAGAAAAGCCCCCTTCAGGACGGCTTTCTTCGGCTGAAAGGTGCGCAGCGCGCGGCAATTGTTCTTATTGTAAAAGCATCAGATGACCTGAAACAGGAAAAACTTGAGGTAGTTCGTCTCCGGCACGCCCCACAGAATGGGATGATCCGGTGCCTGCTGCTTTACCTCGATCTGCCGCAGCTGCCGGTGGGCGTCCTTAGCGGCAGCGCGCAGCATCTTGATGAACAGCTCCTCGGTGGCAAAGTGGGAGCAGCTGGCAGTGGCCAGATACCCGCCCCGGGGCAGCAGCTTCATGGCGCGGTAGTTGATCTCCTTGTAGCCGCGCATGGCGTTCTCCACCGTGCGGCGCGCCTTGGTAAAGGCCGGAGGGTCCAGAATAATAAAGTCGTAGGGGTGGCCCTCCTTTTCCAGCCGGGGCAGCAGGGCAAAGGTGTCCTCGCAGAGGAAATCCATGTTGTCGAGGTTGTTGCGCTCGGCGTTGCGCTTTGCCATGGCAATGGCTTCGGCACTGATGTCGGCGGCAGTCACCCGAGCAGCCCCGCCCTTGGCAGCGTTCAAGGCAAAGCTGCCGGTGTGGGTAAAGCAGTCCAGCACGGTGTGCCCGGCGGCAAGGCGTGCCACAGCCCGGCGGTTGTATTTCTGGTCAAGGAAAAAGCCGGTCTTTTGCCCGTTTTCAAAGTCTACATGGTAGTAGACGCCGTTTTCGCAGATCTCGGTCTGGGTGGTGTTCGGGTGGCTCTCGCCGGGCAGGGCAAACCAGCCCTTGTTCTGTTCCAGCCCTTCCTTGGCGCGCAGGGCTTCATCGTTGCGTTCGTAGATGCCGTCAATGGTCTGTCCGTCTGCCCGCAGTACCTCGGCCAGCAGGGGGAAGAGCACCGGCTTCAGCTTTTCCATGCCCACGCTCAAAGTCTGGGTGACCAGAACGTTGTTGAACCGGTCCACCGTCAGCCCGGGGAACTGGTCTGCCTCGCCAAAAATGAAGCGGCAGGCAGAAAGGTCGGCAGGCTCCAGCACGGTCTTACGGTAAGCCCATGCGTACTCCACCCGGCGCCGCCAGAAGGCGGTATCAAAGGTATCGTTGGCGTTGCGGGAAATGAGCCGCACCCGGATCTTGCTTTGCAGCGAGAGAAAACCGGTGCCGAGGTATGCGCCCTTGGGACTGACCACATCCACCAGCGTGCCGTTTTCCGGCTCGGTGCCGGGGGCTTCCAGAATATCGTTCTCGTATACCCATGGATGCCCGCCCACCAAAAGACCTTCGGCGTGCTTGTTGACTTTATATACAGGATAAGTGCGTTCGCTTTTCATAAAATGCTCCTTCAACTAAGAATGCGCAAAATGATGCTCGTTCTGCTCTTTATCATAACATAAAAATATGGTAGAATAAATACAAAATTTTGCGGAAGGAAGAGAACGCTATGGAGATCGAACGCAAATGGATGGTGACCGGCTGGCCGGAGGGGCTGCCCCTTGAGGAGGAATTCACCATGCGGCAGGGCTATATCAGCGTGCAGCCCACGGTGCGCATCCGGGAGGAAGCACTGACCGGCGGCAGCACCGACTATATCCTCTGCTTCAAGTCCGCAGGGGGCTTGGCGCGGGAGGAGATCGAGCGCAGCATCGATAAAGACCTGTTTGTGCAGCTGGAGGAAAAGATCATCGGTAAACCCCTGATCAAAAAGGTACGCCGGAGTTACCGCCTGCCGGACGGCGCGGTGCTGGAGGTGAACCATGTGGACGAGGGCTTGCCCACAGCATTCTGGTACGCCGAGGTAGAGTACCCCACGGTGGAAGCCGCGCTCCGCTGGCAGCCGGATGCCTGCGGCCTTGCGGCGTACCTCAACGATGAAGTGACGAACCAGCCCGGCCAGAGCATGGGCGCATACTGGGCACAAACCAGAGGGTAACGCCAACAATACTGTGAAGGGAATGACTGTTTACGAAAAAGATCAAGCTGAAACTGGAGCTCCAGTATAACTCGCCGGTGATCCTTACCTTTTTTCTGCTGTCCATGCTGGTGCTGCTGGCAGACGGCTGGACGGACGGCTGGAGCACCATGAATCTGTTCTGCGTGTACCGCTCCTCGTGGCGGGACCCACTGGGCTACATCCGGCTGTTCGGCCATGTGCTGGGCCATGCCAACTGGGAGCATTTTCTCAACAATATGCTGCTGCTGTTGGTGGTGGGCCCGCCCATGGAGGAAAAATACGGCAGCATCCCGCTGCTCAAGGGCATTTTGTTCACCGCGCTGGTCACCGGCGTGCTGCAATGTATCCTGTTCCCCCACACGGGGCTGTTGGGTGCGTCCGGCATCGTGTTCATGCTCATCATGTTGTCCTCGCTGGCGGGCTTTTCCGGCGGCATCCCGGTCACCATGCTGCTGGTGGCGGCGCTGTACTTCGGCCAGCAGGTGTACGATATCATTTTTGTGCACGATAACGTAGCAAACTTTATGCACATCGTGGGCGGCTTGTGCGGTACCGCCTTCGGCTATTACTGCGCCCTCCACCGCCGCCCGGCGCGCAGCCGCAGATAAAAGAGAAGAATTATGGATAAAAACGGGATACCGGAGCGTCTGCGGACGCTCCGGTATCCCGTTTTTACGAGAAAGAAAATAATGAGTGCGGCAAACTGAAATTTACAAACTACTTTTTAACAAGTTTTAGCTCTATATTTCTTCTATCAGCAATTTTTTGAAGTATATCAACTATATATGAACATTGTTCTTTGACGGACAAGACAGACAATTCATCATTTTGTTGTATTTGTTTCATAGCTTCTTGTAATTCTGAAAGCTCTAATAAATTGACTGCTACACAGAAGAAATTTTTTCTGCGACCGTCATTATAGTTAGCAAGTAAATGAGAAAGAATTTGCATTTTTTCCCGTTGTTGAAGATTATACTGTTCAACACCAATGTCCTGTATCATTTTCAAGTCTGCTTTTTGGCGTTTATGAGTTATAAAAGAATCATATTTATCAATATACCGATATTTTTCACATGGATAACTTTCACATTCATAACAATATTCAATTTTACCATGTTCAAGGCTACACTTAGCAATTCCGCACGATTGATTACCATTCCCGCAACCGCCACAGTGCTTTCCTAAAAACATAGGGCATAACCCACAATTCAATCCGCAAAGGGAAAATAATTGATTTTTTCGCTCAAATCCTTTCATATTATCAGTTCCTTATAAATTTCGATTTGTTGAACTAAGCCGAGTATACCATACCAGCCAATAAAAGAATACCCCTCTAGGGGAGAATTGGCTGAAAAAAGCGTTCAAAGTGCGCCGCAGAGCACTTTGAACGCGAACGATAAAAATATTATTTCCATCCCCGGTCGGTGGGGTCCAGCATCCCGGCGGCGGAATATACCAGCGCGTTGCAGATGGCAGCGGCAACGTTGCTGCCGCCCTTACGCCCCATGGCAACGATGGCGGGCACGCCGTGGGCAGCGCAGACGGCAAACAGCCGCTCCTTGCTCTCCACCACGTTCACAAAGCCCACCGGCACCCCGATGACCAGCGCAGGGCGCAGCCCGGCGGTTTCAATCAGGTCGGCAATGGTCAACAGCGCCGTGGGTGCGTTGCCCACCGCAAGAATGGCACCGGGGTGCTCGGCGGCGGCTCTTTGCATGGACGCCACCGCCCGGGTGGTGCCGTTGGCCTTTGCCAGCGCGGCCACTTCCGGGTCGGCCATGTAGCATAGCGCCGTGCCGCCCAGCCGCGCAAGCCCCGGCTTTGTAATGCCGGAAAGCGCCATGTTGGTATCGGTAACGACGGGCGCAGCGGCTTGCAGCGCCGCCCCCCCCCCCCCCCCCCCGCCCGTGCGCCGGGGGTAAACCGCAGATTGCGGGCGTAGTCGAAATCTGCGGTGGTGTGGATCACACGCTTGACCACGGCTGCAGTCTCCGGCGGCGGGGTCAGACCCATTGCGTCCAGCTCTGCGGTGATAATAGAAAGGCTCGTCCGCTCGATGTCGGCGGGCAGATGGTGCTGCGGGGTCATAGGGTGTTCCTCCTTTCCAGTCCCATGGCGGCGTACAGGGCGTTCATGTCCAGCGCCCGGCGCACGCCATTGGCCAACAGGTCAAACTGCTGCTGCCGGTACTCCTGCATGGAGAGCAGCGGTGCATCGGCAGGGGAGATGCCCTTGCGGCTGCACAGCAGCTGCACCAGCTTTTCGGTCAGTTCCCCGGTATCAAACAGCCCATGCAGATAAGTGCCCGCCACGTTGTCCTTTACGCAGCCCTCGGCGCTGCCGTCTGCAAGGCGGCAGAAGGGCACACCCTGCACGGCAGTGCGTCCGGTATGGATCTGGTAGCCGGTCAGTGCAGCCCCCGCCAACTGCGGCGCGGTGACAGTGGCGGTGTCCTGCGTGCGGTGCTTTGCGTCCGTAAACACAGTCTGGATGGGCAGCAGCCCCAGCCCGCGCACGGTCTGGCTGCGTCCGCTCTCGGTGCCCTCGGGGTCGGCAAGAGTATCGCCCAGCATTTGATAGCCGCCGCATACACCCAGCACCGGCGTGCCGGAAGCCGCCAGTTTTTGCACCGCAGCTTCCAGCCCGCACTGACGCAGCCAGAGCAGGTCATCGATGGTGTTTTTTGTGCCCGGCAGAATGACCACATCCGGTGTGCCCAGCTGCCGGGGGCTTTGCACATACCGCACGCTCAGCAGCGGGTGCTGTTCCAGCGGCATGAAATCCGTAAAATTGGAGATATGCGGCAGCCGCAGAATGGCAGCATCCAGCGGCTTGACGGCGCTGCTGCTTTCCAGCCGGGAGGAGAGGGAGTCCTCGTCCTCGATATCCACCCGCAGGTAGGGCACAACGCCCAGCACCGGCAGATGAGTCTTTTCCTCCAGCATGGTAAGGCCGGGCTTCAGGATGGCGGCATCGCCCCGGAATTTGTTGATGACCAGCCCCTTGATGCGTGCCCGCTCGGCGGGCTCCAGAAGTTCTACCGTGCCGTATAGCTGCGCAAACACGCCGCCCCGGTCGATATCGCCAGCCAGCAGCACCGGTGCATCCACCAGCTTTGCCAGCCCCATGTTGACGATATCATCCGCTTTCAGGTTGATCTCTGCCGGGCTACCCGCGCCCTCAATAACGATGATATCCACTTCTTCGGCCAGACTATTGTATGCAGCTAAAATGTCCGGGATCAGGCTCTTTTTCAGCTTGAAGTAGGCGGCTGCTGGCATCTGTCCGCGCACCTCGCCGTTCACGATGACCTGACTGCCCACATCGCTGCTGGGTTTGAGCAGAATGGGATTCATGCGCACATCCGGTTCCATGCCGGCGGCCTGTGCCTGCACCACCTGTGCGCGCCCCATTTCCAGCCCGTCCCGGGTGACAAAACTGTTCAGCGCCATGTTCTGGCTTTTAAAGGGGGCTACCCGGTAGCCGTCCTGTGCAAAAATACGGCACAGCGCGGTGCACAGCAGGCTTTTGCCCGCACCGCTCATCGTGCCCTGTACCATGATACATTTTGCCCGGCTCATGCAAGCACCTCCCGTAAGGCTTCTATAAGCTGCTGGTTTTCCGGCGCGGTGCGCACGGCAGTGCGGTACCAGCTGCCGTCCAGTCCGGGGTAGTTGCCGCAGCTGCGCAGCACGATGCCGCGCTGCCGCAGGGCATCGCCCAGTGTTTCCGGTGCCTGGAACAGCAGATAATTCGCGCTGCCATCCAGTACCCGCAGCCCCAACGCGCGCAGCCCGTCCCGCAAAATGGGACGCTGCTGCGCAATAAGCGCCTGCACCCGGGTTACATAAGCAGTCTCGTCCAGCGCCGCCAGCCCCGCCGCCTGTGCAAGGCTGGAAACTGCCCACGGCTGCCCGGCAGACTGCATCTTTTCCAGCAGGGCGGTGTTGCTGCACAGGCAGTAGCCCAGCCGCACCCCGGCCATGCCGTACAGCTTTGTAAAGGCCTTCAGGATGATAAGGTGCGGGCTTGCAAGCAGCTTTTTGGCGGTCAACGCCTCACTTTCCGGCAAAAAGTCCAGAAAGCACTCGTCCACCACCAGCAGCGCACCGCAGCGTTCGCATCGGTGCAGCAGTGCCTCCACCAGCGGCAGCGGCGTCAGCTGCCCGGTGGGGTTATTGGGCTGGCAGAGGAAAACCATGTCGGTGTCCTCGTCCACTGCGGAAACAAACGCTTCTGTCACCGCAAAATCTTCTTTTTCCTGCAGAAAATGCCGCCGGACGGTGCAGCCTGCCGTTTCCAGTGCGGCGGCATACTCTGCAAAGGTAGGGGCGGGCAGCAGGGCGGTGCGGGGCTTTGCCGCCCACACCAGCCGGAAGATAAGGTCTGCCGCGCCGTTGCCGCAGAGGATGTGCTCCATGGGCACCTTCTCGTGCACTGCCAGCTTTGCCCGCAAAGCACGGCAAAGGGGGTCGGGGTAGCGGTCGGCGGTGGCAAGCGCGGCAGTAATGGCCTTTGCCACCCCCTCCGGCAATCCCAGCGGGCTGACGTTTGCTGAAAGATCCAGCGCATCCTGTCCGTACTGCGCCCGGTAACCGGCCCAGTCGCCGCCATGTACCAGCTGTATCATAAAATACCTCGTATCACCAGCCCAAGCGCCAGCGCCAGCAGGCTTTCGGCATACATCATGCGGTCTGCGCGGCGGATATCCTCCGGCTCAATGGGACGCACGGCATCGCCGATGGTGGGCTTAGGGTAGTATTCACCAAAATAATAGGCGGGCCCGGCAAGCTGCACGTTCAGTGCACCGGCGCAGGCGCTCTCGGTCTGGGCGCTGTTGGGGCTGGCGTGGTTGCGGCGGTCCCGCCGCCAGATGCGCCACGCATTGCGGGCATCGTTGCCGGTCAGGGCAGCAGCTGCCACCCACAGCAAAGCGGCAATGCGGCTGGGCAGGTAGTTGGCAATATCATCCAGCTTTGCCGCTGCACGGCCAAAATAGAGATACTGCGTGTTTTTATAGCCCACCATGCTGTCCATGGTATTGATGGCTTTGTAGGTGAGCGCCAGCGGAGCGCCGCCCAGCAGCATATACAACAGCGGTGCGATTACCCCGTCGCTGGCGTTTTCGGCAACCGTTTCCACAGCCGCCTTGGTCACGCCTTCGGCGGTCAGCGCTGCGGTATCTCGTCCCACGATGCGGCTTACCGCAATGCGGGCGGCGGGCAGATCGGGCTTTGTCAATTCCCGGTAGACGTTCGTACTCTCCTGCACAAGCCCCTTTGCCGCCAGTGCCTGCCCGCACCAGAACATCTGTACTGCCAGCCCCAGCAGCGGGTGCAGGGCGGCGGCTCCCATGCAGACAAGGCTTGTGATCGCAAAGGTGCCTACCGGCAGACAAAAGGCTAAGATACGCCCGCCCCAAAGCTCGCCCTCCGGCGTTTTGGGCAGGCGGGCACGCAGCTGCTTTTCCAGCGCAGAGATGGCCTTGCCCATGTACACTACCGGATGCGGCAGCCACGCCGGGTCGCCGAAAATGGCGTCCAGTACAAAGCCGCCCAGTACCGCGTAGCCGATCATTCCTGCGCCTCCTTTGTGTACTGCACGGTCTTTACCAGATGCAACACCCGCTTGGACGCCCACTCCCGGGCATCCAGCACAAAGCCGCCGGCGTTGGGGGCGCACCATTCGTAGTAATCCTTGTGGGGCAGGGCATAACGCTCCATGGCAGCCATCTGGGTGCCGCCGTGGGCTAAGATGACCAGCATCTCCTCGCCATCCGCAAGGCTTTTATCCACCAGCGCAGAAAAGGCCGCGCAGATACGCTCACAAAAAGCAGCCTTGGTCTCGCCGTCCGGGCAGGGGCTTTCGCAGTTGGCGGCTACCCATGCAAGGTAGTCCGGGTCGTGCTCCATTTCAATATAGTTTCTCCCCTCAAAGCTGCCAAAGCACATCTCTTTCAGCCCGTCTATTTCCACAAGCTTTGCACCCGGGAACAGTACCTCGGCGGTCTGCCGGGTGCGGCAAAGGGAAGTGATGTACACGGTCTTGGGGGAAATGTCTGCCCGGCACAGCATAGCGCGCCCGGCGGCAGAAAGCGGGATATCCCGCTGCCCCTGATAGCGCTTTTCGGCGTTGTATTCGGTCAGGCCGTGACGCAATAAATAGATCAGCATTCCGGCAATTCTCCTTTCAAAACGGTGGGGATGCCGCAGAACATCTGCACTACGCACGTAGCGCGCGCCGCCAGCAGACAGGCAAGCCGCCCGGCGTTTTCCCGTGCGGCACGCTCGGCCGGGTCTATGGGCACCACACCGCCGCCCACCTCAGTGGACAGTACGATATCATAAGCGGATAATTTGTCCGCAAGTTTCTCAAGTTCAGCGTTGTCTTTGCACCCGGCGGCAAGCTGCTGCACGTCTGCAATACAGCGGCCGGGCAGGGTGCGGGCAAAGGTACGCTTGCCGCTGTAAAGCGGCCCGGTAATAAAAATCATAACAGCCCTCCCCATTGGCAGGCGCACAGCGCCGCCAGCATCCAAAGCTCAGTCTTTTGCAAAAACCACCCGGCAAGATCTCCGGTAATGCCGCCCAGCTGCTGCACGGCTACATGGTGATACCACAAGAACAGCAAAATTGCAACTGCTGCCAGTGCCCCGCCGCCTAAAGCCAGCAGCGCAGCGCAAAGCAGGATCACCAGCACTGCCAGTACATTGCGCACAGCGGTGCGGTCGGCGGCAGTGGCAAAGGTGTGGGCAAGACCGGTGTTTTTTGCCATGGGAAAGGCCGACACCGCAAGGCCGGAAAGTGCCCGTTCCAAAACCAGCGCCAGCGTCCAAAGCGCACCCACCCGAGACGTGAACTGCACGCAGGCGGCAAGGCAGAGATAAGCCGCAAAATAACTGCACAGCCGGATGACCGCAAAGGCACCGCAGTGCGGATCTTTTAAAATTTCCAGCTTCTTTTCCCGGTCGCCGTAGCTGGCAAGGGCGTCACAGGTGTCGGCGTAGCCATCCAGATGGATGCCGCCGGTCACCCACACCGGCACAAGGCAGAACCCAGCAGCCCGCGCCGGGGCGGGCAGGGGCAGCACCCCGCACACGAACCACAGCACCCCGCATAAAAGCCCCACCAGCGGGAAAGCGCACAGCGCATACCGCATATTCTTTTCGTTCCACGCAAACTGCGGCACCGGCACCGCCGAAAACATGGCAAAGGCCACCGCAATGGTCTGCAAAACGATCATTTTTCCACTCCTTTATAATAGACAGGGATGCCGCACACCACCCGCACTACGGCGTCCACCCGGGCGGCAAGGGCGTTGTTCACCCGTGCCAGCGCCAGCAGATAGCGGTCGGTATCCCCGGCATAGTCCGCGCCGCCGCTGAATACCTCGTTGGAAACAACGATCAAGTTTTCGCACTGCGCGGCAAGGCTCTCCAGCCCCTGCAAAATGTGCTCGGCGGCGGCATCGCCCGCCCCGGCGGGGTCGTACAGCTCGTTGGCGGTCAGGTTGCCCAAGTCCTCCAGCAGTGCGGTACCCCTGCGGGGCAAATGCACCGTCTCTAAATGCAGCGGGCACTCGAGGGTCTCAAACTGCTTTGCAGCGCGCATTTTGCGGTGTTTTTCCACCCGGGCAATGCACTCGGCATCCCACACCTGCATGGTAGCCAGATAGTACCGCGGCAAATCGCAGCGCAGCACAAGGGCTTCGGCGTATTCGCTTTTGCCGCTGGCAGCGCCGCCCAGTACCAGCGTTAGCATTGGGGCGTATACGGCGCAATGCCGCCCTCCGCAAAGGAATAGCACCCCTCGTACACTGCCAGCGCCATGTCCCACAGTGGGATACTGGCCACTGCGCCGGTGCCCTCGCCCAGATGCAGCCCGGCGGTGAGCAGGGGTGTTTTGCCCAGCGTGTCCAGCACAAGCCGGGCGGCAGGCTCGGTGGAGCAGTGACTGGCAAACACGGCCTTTGCCGCAGCCGGGCACAGCCGCACGGCGCACAGCGCCGCCACCCCGCTGATAAAGCCATCCATCAGCACGGGTACGCCCGCCAGCGCCCCGCCCAGAAACATCCCGCACAGTCCGGCGATATCAAAGCCGCCCAGCTTGCTCAGGACGTCCAAGACGTCATCAGGGGCGGGGCTGTTGCAGGCAATACCCCGCCGGATGGCGTCCACCTTGCGGGCAAGCCCTGCATCGGAAAGCCCCGCACCGCGCCCGGTCATGGTCTGCACCGGCTGTGCCAGCAGCACGGCAGCCACGGCGCTGGAAGTGGTGGTGTTGCCAATGCCCATTTCGCCGGTGGCCACCAGCCCGTAACCCTCGGCGGCAAGCTGCCGGGTCAGGGCGATGCCCCGGCCAATGGCCTCCACCGCTTCGGCGCGGGTCATGGCGGGGCCCTTGGTAAAGTCCGCAGTTCCGGCAGCAATGCGGCAGTCCCGCACGCCGGGCACCGGTGCACCGGATATGCCCATATCCACCGGCAGCACATCGCAGTGCGCCGCCTGCGCCATCCGGCAGACGCTGGTGCGCCGCGCGGCAAGGTTCTCGGCTACGGTGCGGGTCACGCTCTGGTCGGTTTGGCTTACACCCTGCGCCACCACACCGTTGTCTGCGCAGAGCACCGCCACCGCCCGGCGGGAAAAATCAAACTGCGCCGTGCCGGTCAGCGCGGCGGCATCCTCCAGCATCGTCTCCAGCGCACCCAGCCCGCCCAAGGGCTTGGCAAGGCTTGCCCAGTGGGCGTGGGCGGCGGCGCGGGCGGCTTCGTCCGGCGGGGTGATGGCAGCAAGCAGCTGCATCAGTTCAGCTTCGGTCATTTTCGTCATCCTTTGTGTTTCAAAAAGTGCTGCGCCGCCTGCACAAAGCGGCGGGGCAGGGCAGTGCCCGCCCAGTAAAGATGCGGGAAACCGGCATACAAATGCGCGCTTGCAAAGCCGCATTCCCACTGCCTTTTTTCGGTTTTGCACACAGAAAAGTCTGTACCATTTTCGGAGGAATCCCAGTGGTGGAATTCGTGGATGGGCAGTGCTTCTCCGGCGCGGAAAAGCATACTGTCGGCCTTTGCCGTCATAGCGGCATAGCCAAAGCGTACCAGCCGCCCGGCGTTGTGCCCGCTGCCCGGCAGCACACCAGCCATGGGGTAAACCTTGCCGTCCACACCCTCCAGCGCCTGCCCTAGGTACAGAAAACCGCCGCACTCGGCAGCAGTGGGCAGACCCTCTTGCACGGCGTCCCGGATGGCAGCACGCAGGGCGCAGTTTTCGCTCAGCTGTCGGGCGTACAGCTCTGGGTAACCTCCGGGCAGATACAGCCCGCCGATGTTTTCCGGCAGGGCAGCGTCCCGCAGCGGGCTGAAAAACACAAGCTCCGCACCCGCATCCCGCAAGGCGTCCAGCGTTTCGGCGTAGGCAAAGCAGAAGGCTTCGTCCCGCGCCACAGCAATGCGGACGGCGGACGTGCACGGTGCGGCAAGCAGCGGCGCAGCCGGGGCAGGGCGGTCGGTCAGCGCCGCCAGCTGTGCCCAGTCCAGTACAAGGGCATCAGCCAGTTGCTCTAACTTTTGTTGTAAGTCCATGATCTCCCCGGCGGTTTTCAGCCCAAGGTGACGGCTCTCAATGGCGCACCCCGGCAAATGGGGCAGATACCCCACCACCGGCAGCTCAGTCTCAGTTTCCAGCATCGGGCGCAGCGTTTTGTACAAGGCTTCGGAGCAATCATTGAGCAGAATGCCCACGATATGGCTGGGTGTGCGGAACTGCAAAAGCCCCCGCAGCTCGGCGGCAAGGGTGATGCTTGACCCCTTTGGCTGCACCACCAACAGCACCGGCAGTGCCAGCGTGTCGGCCAGTTCCCATGCGCTTGCGCGGGTGGTCAGCCCCTGCCCATCGTAAAAGCCCATAGCGCCCTCGCATACGGCAGCGCCATGCCCGGCGGCATAGCGGGCGTAAAGTGTGCGCACCGTATCCGGGGCAGAGAGGTAGAGGTCTAAATTGTGGCTTTCCACCCCCAGCGCGCTGCGGTGGAACATAGGGTCGATGTAGTCCGGACCGCATTTGAAGGCGCAGGGGTCAGCTCCGCGCCGCTGCAGCGCGGTCAGCACTGCACAGGTGACGGTGGTCTTGCCGCTGCCGGAGCGCGGCGCGGCGATGAGAAACTGCATCATGTCCGTGCCCCCGTAATGAGGAATACCGGGTTGTTGGCCATCAGCAGATGCAGACTGCCCGCCGTTTTTGTGCGGCTGACAGAAATCTGTGTCACCTCGGCGGCAAGGCCGTGGGCGGTCAGAGCAGCCACGGCGACGCTGAGCGTTTCCAGCGCAATGGCGGCGATGCACAGCCGCGCAGCTGGATTTTTGTGCAGCACGGCGTCTATAACAGCGTCCATGTTGCCCTTTGTACCGCCGATAAATACAGCATCCGGTGTAGGCAGTGCGTCCAAGGCTTCGGGCGCTTTACCCTCGATCACGGTCAGATTATAGGCTGCAAATTTCTCCCGGTTTTTCTGGATGAGCGCACAGGCTTCCGGGTCACACTCTACGGCATATACCTGCCCGGCAGGGGCGGCAAGCGCCAGCTCCACGCTTACGCTGCCGGTGCCCGCGCCCACGTCCCATAGGTTGTCCGTTGGAGTCACCGCCAGCTTTGCCAGCGCGGCGGCGCGCACCTCCTGTTTGGTCATGGGCACAGCACCCCGGATAAAAGCATCGTCCGGCAGGCCGGGCGTGCGGCGGGGCGGCAGGGCTTCCCGCTCAATAAGCAATACACTCAGCGGTGCAAAGGTTTGCTCTGCCAGTTCCCGGGCAAGGCCAAAGCGGATGGCTTCTGCCGGAGTGCCTAGGTTTTCGCCCACAAGGGCGTGAGCAGCGCCCAGCCCGGCAGCGGTCAGCTTGGCGCAAAGGGTGGCAGGGGTGTCCCCGCCGCCGGTGAGGAAAAATACCTGTGGATGCGCCAAAACCTCGGCTACCGGGTCGCAGGCGCGACCATGGGCAGACACCAGCTTCCAGTCCTGCCAGGGGCGTCCCACAGCGGCGGCTAAAAGCTGCACGCTGGACAGCCCGGGCAGCACCCGGACAGAGTATCCCATGGCCCGCAGCAGGGGCAGCAGCTTTGCCGCACCGGAGTAAAACCCGGTGTCGCCGCTATACAAAATAGCGGTGTCCGTATCCGGCTGCGCAGCCAAACACGCAAGGATATCCTCCGGCTTATACACGGCCTTGCGATCAGCAGTGCACCCCGCCGGTAAATGCTCCAACAGGCGCTTTGCCCCAAGGATGAGCCCTGCGCCTTGCAGCGCAGCCAGCCCTTGCGCGGTCAGGCTTTCCGGGCAGCCGGAGCCCATTCCGATCAGAGAGATCATACCAGAACCTCCTTGCAGCGTGCCAGAATTTGTGCGGCAGTTTGTCCGTTTTCAGCCGGGCGGCGCACCACGATCAGCTGTGCGCCGGTGTCCTGTGCGGCCTGTGCCTTTTCGGCAAAGCCGCCCACAGCACCGCCGTCCTTCGTGACAAGATAGCGGATGGAGAATTGCTTTATCAAGGCGCAGTTCAGCGCATAGCTGAAAGGCCCCTGCATGGCAATGATGTTTCTGTGTGGGACACCGGCGGTCTCGCAGGCGGCAATGCCCTCCCGCGTGGGCAGCACCCGGGGGAACAGCCGCTCCGGGCTGAGCGGCGCAAATGCGGCAAGTTCTTTTGCGCCGGTGGCCAGCAGCACATTGCCGCTGCACCCGGCCAGAAACGCGGCGGCGTGGGCGGCGGTGGCAAATACCATGCTCCCGGCGGGCAGCGGGCTTTCTTCCCGCAGCAGCCGGTGATACTCCACCCCGGCAGCTGCGCACGCAGCCCGGATGTTTTTGGTGGCGTCCACCGCGTAGGGGTGGGTGGCGTCTACACACAGGGCAGCGCCCTGCAAAAGGGCGGTCATTTCCTCGGGGGTCAGCCGCCCGCAGTGCACAGTGATGCCGTCCGCTTCGCCCTGCTCCTCCGCACCCAGCGGGGTGGCTACGCTGACCAGCACCTGTGCGCCCAATGCCGCCAGCTGCCGGGAGAACACCCGCCCCTCGGTGGTGCCGCTGAAAACCACTGCCTTCATCTGCGGTACCCCCGTGGGGTGACCATTTTACCGCCCAGCTGCTTTGTGGCGGTGTTGCCGATGTAAACGGTAGTAAACATATCCACCGCAATGTTTTCTAGCTGGGCAAGGGTCAGAACGCGGGCGGTCTGACCCTCCCGGCCGATGTTGCGCACAAGGCCGCAGACGGTGTCGGCGCTTTTGCCGTTTTCCAGCAGGATGCGCACCGCCTTTGCCAGATAGTCCGGCCTGCCCTTGGAGGAGGGATTGTACAGCGCAACGCAGAAGTCTCCTATGGCGGCGCAGGCCAGCCGCTTCTCCCAGACCCCCGGAAATCGACCGTTTACATCCAGCCGCTTCTCAATGACCTCCCACGGGGTCAGCCGGTCGGAAAGGGAAATAACGCAGAAATCGTGTGCCAGCGGTGCGCCCAGCACCGCCCCGCCGCTGAGGGCAGCGGTCAGTCCGGGCACGATCTCCACGGCAACGTCCGGGTAGCCCGGGGCAAGTTCCAGCAGGGGACTTGCCATGCCGTACACCCCGGCATCGCCGGAGCAGACCAGCGCCACCCGCTTGCCGGTGCTTGCTTTTTCCAACGCCCAGCGGCAGCGGTCGATTTCCTGCGTCATGCCGGTAGAATAGTATTCCTCGCAGGGGAATTCATCGCGGATGAGGTCAAGATAGACCTTATACCCACAGATGGCGTCAACGCTTTCCAGCGTGTTCGCAGCCTGCTGGGTCATATAAAAAGGCTCGCCGGGGCCAAGCCCCACGACATAGACCACCTTCTCGGGACGGTCGATATCAATTTCCATCACGTCAACCATTCAGCCACCTCCAGTCCGGGGCAAAGGGCCTGCACGCCAGCGCAAAGGTCACGCCGTTGCAGGCAAATTTGGGGTAAAACAGGCTGCCGCCTGCGTCCAGCACTGCCGCCCGCTCGCAGACGTTATCCACTCCGGTCACGCTCTGTACAAAAGAGGAGGGGGTGAACTGCCCGGGCGCGCTGCGCAGCTGCGCGGCAGAGTAAAACCGCACCGGCCAGCTGTGCGCCTGACAAAAGGCCAGCAAGCCCGGTTCGTTCTGCTTCAGGTCGATGCTTGCAGCGGCGGTAACTGTCTGCGCAGCAAGGCCGTGCCGGGCGCAGAAGGCGGCAAAAGCGGCCTCCAGCGCTTCAGCGCTTGTGCCCCGCTTGCAGCCGATGCCCAGCACCCCGATGCGCGGCACAAGATGCAGTGCCTGCCCGGTGGGGCAGAGGGTGAGTGCAAGGTCGGCTTTTTCCGGGGCTTCTGCCGAGAATAACCCGGCGGGCGCAGTGCCCGTTACCGGGATATCTGCCCAGTAATAGACCGGCTGTCCGGCCAGTAATTTGCCGCTGACCAGCTTGATGCGTTCCGGCTCCAGTACCATGCAGTTTTGGTGCTTTGCCCACTCGTCCACCGCAAAAATGCCGTGGGCATCGGTGGCGGTGGTGATCACTGGCACGGCTCCGCATACAGCGGCAATGGCCCGCGCCAGATCGTTTGCGCCGCCCAGATGCCCGGACAAAATGGGCACGGCAAACCGCCCGCATTCATCCACCACCACCACAGCAGGGTCGGTGGTCTTGCTCTTGCAGTGGGGCGCGATAGCCCGCACCGCAATGCCCGCAGCGCCTACAAATATCAGTGCATCCGACTGCACAAACTGCACACCTGTCCATTCTGCAAGAGAAGTGCCATCCTGCCCGCACCGGGCAACGCTGCCGGGCAGGGCAGCGGCAAGGCGCTTTGCCAGCGCAAGGCCGGTATCCGTAAAGGCAAGGTAGGCGCAGGTCATACCGGCTCTCCTTTGCGGAACTCGGTGGTAAAGGCGGGGTCGTACAGCTTGCTGCGCTCGTACTGTGTGCCGAGAAAATCTCCCACTACGATAAGCGCCGTCTTGGTAATGCCTGCCGCGCGGGTGCTCTCTGCCAGAGAACCAACCGTGCACCGCACGATTTTTTCTTCCGGCCAGCTGGCCTTGTACACCACGGCGGCGGGAGTGCCCGGTTTGTACGCACCCTGCAAAAGCGCCGCCTGCACCTTATCGATCAGCCCGATGGACAGAAAGATCACCATGGTCGCACCGTGTGCGGCAAGGCTTGCCAGCCTTTCCCGCTCCGGCACGGGGGTGCGTCCCTCCATGCGGGTGATGATGACCGTCTGGCTGACTGTGGGCAGGGTATACTCGGCGTTCAGTGCAGCGGCAGCGCCGCAAAAGCTGGAAACACCGGGGGTGTCATCGTAACAAATGCCGTCTGCGTCCAGTGCATCCATCTGTTCTCGGATGGCACCGTACAGGCAGGGGTCGCCGGTGTGCAGACGCACGGTGGTCTTACCTGCGGCTTCCATCCGGCGCATCACGTCCAGTACCTGCTCCAGCGTCATCTCGGCACTGTTGTAGATGGTACAGTCCGGCTTTGCCAGCCCCAGCAGCGCCGGGTTGACCAGACTGCCCGCATAAATAATGCAGTCTGCGGCTTGTAAAAATGCTGCACCGCGCCGGGTGATCAGATCCGGTGCGCCGGGCCCGGCGCCCACAAAATGTACCATGTGCATTACTCCTTCCATTCATTCAGCAGGCGGGCGGCAGTTTCGGTCTGTCCCAGCGGGCCGAACTGGTTTGAAAACAGCACCGCGCCCACCCGGAACGCCCCGCCCGCGCGGCGGTCAAGATGCAGCTGGATGGCGGCAAGCAGGCTTTGCAGCACCGGCTCCCGCAGCCCGGCTGTATCCAGAATCTCCAGACAGGCATCCGTGGTGGCGGCATTGTACAGCGCGGTGCACACCTTCCGGTCAGCACCGCACAGGGCGGCGTGGGTGCAGAACAACTCCGTGCGGCAGTCTGCCGTGTGGGAGTGGGTGTTCATAATGCCGCCCGCCAGCTTGCACAGCTTGCCGACGTGCCCCACCAGCAGCACCTGTTCAAAGTGTGCCGCTGCTGCCATATCCAGCGTATCTCCGATAAAGTTGGACGTCTTGACCACCGGGATATCAGCAAACTGCGGATACGTTTCGTGCAGGTAGTCCAGCCCGTAGTTGCCCGGGGCAAGGATGAGCCGTCGGTGGCTTTTTGCCCGCAGCGCCGCCTGATTCATCTCCAATTGGATGGTGTCCAGAATGGCCTGCTGGCTCATAGGCTCTACGATGCCGCTGGTGCCCAGCACCGACAGCCCACCCTCCACCCCGATATGGGGGTTGAAGGTGCGCCGGGCTACCTCCTCACCGCCGGGGATGGAGATGGTCACGGCAAAGCCGCCGGGGTAGCAGGCGGCTTCTGCCTCCCGGCGCAGCGCTTCGGTGATCATCTGCCGGGGCACATGGTTGATGGCGGCTTGCCCGACCGGCTGGTCCAGCCCGGGTTTTGTCACCCGGCCTACCCCTGCGCCGCCGGTAATGCGTACCTCGGGTGTGCCGGGCAGCAGCGTCACCGTGGCGGTCACCGGCAGACCGGTGGTCACGTCCACGTCGTCGCCGCCGTCCTTTTCAATGGCGCATTCCGCGCCCTCGGCAATGGTGCGGCAGAACAGGGGGGCAACCTCCACCACGATGCCCTTGGGCGTGCGCAGAGCGACGGTTTCCGGCGCAATGCCGGTCAGCAGCAACCGGGCGGCCCCGGCTGCTGCCAGCGCCGCACAGGTGCCGGTGGTGTAGCCGCAGCGCAGCAGCTTCTGCCCGCTGCGCACATAGTGCTCAAATTGCGGTTTTTCCGGCTTTGGCGGGTCAAAAACAGCGCTGTACTGTTCCTCGGTCAGGCCGTAGAGCGCCTTGATATTTTCCCGGGCAAAGGCCTGCGCCGGGGGCATGGGGGCAGAAACGCCGTGCGGTGAAACGCATACCACCGCGTCCGCGATCTTCTGCGCCATGTCCAACTCGTGCAGGGTCACGATGACCGCAAGCTGCTGCTCATGCGCCAGCTTTTGCAGAATGGTCAGCAGCTCGATCTTGCCCTTGATGTCCAGAAAAGAGGTGGGCTCGTCCAGCAATAGCACCTGCGGCTGCTGACAGACCGCCCGCGCCAGCAAAATGCGCTGCCGCTGCCCATCGCTGACGCAGTTGAAGTCCCGGTCGGCCAGATGTGCCGCGCCCACCAGTTCCAGCGCATTCTGCACCTGTTTTTTGTCCTCGGCAGAAAGGATGCCCAACCGCCCGGTGTAAGGGATGCGCCCAGCCGCCGCAAACTCAAAACAGGTGGTCAGCTCGGTGCGGCGGGTGTGGGGCAGCATCAGCGCCAGCTTTTGCGCACGGGCGTTGCCGGGAATGCGGGCAAGCTCCTGCCCGTCCAGCAGCACTGCGCCGCCTAAGGGGGTAAGCTGTCCGGCTAGCGTTTTGAGCAGGGTGGATTTGCCCGCACCGTTCGGGCCGATGAGCGCCAGCACCTGCCCCTTGGCAGCACCCAGCGCGATATCCCGCGCAAGGGCAGCTTTGCCGTAGCCAATGGCAAGGGCTTTGGTTTCAACGGAGTTTTTCATCGCACATCCTCCCGGTTGCGGCGCAGCAGCAGCCCAATGACCACCGGTGCACCGAATACAGCGGTGACCGCGCTGATGGAAAGCTCCATGGGCGCAAACAGGCTGCGGGCAATTAAATCACACAGCAGGCAGAACGCCGCCCCGCCCAGACAGCAACCCGGCAGCACATACAGCGGGCGGGCACTGCCCAGCAGCTGCTTGACAAGGTGCGGCACGGCGATACCTACAAAGGAGATCGGCCCCGCAAAGGCGGTAACGCAGGCGGCCAGCAGGCTGGAAAGCAGCACCAAAAGCCGGGAGAACCGCCGCACATCCACGCCCACGCTGCGGGCGTAGGCTTCACCCATCTGGTAAGCGGCCATGGGCTTTGCAAGGCAGAAAGCCGCTGCCAGCGCGGGCAGCACCACCAGCGCCGCCGTGCGCACATTGCTCCACGTCATGCCGGAAAAGCTGCCCTGCGACCAGTTGTGCAGGTTGACGATGCTGCTGTCCTGCGCAAAAGCCACCACAAACTCGGTGATGGCAGAGCAGATGTAACCGATCATTACGCCGCATATTACAAGGATGCTCATGCGCTGCACCCGGCGGGCAGCGGCCAGCACAAAGGCCATAGCCGCCATAGCGCCCGCAAAGGCCGCCAGAATGAGCACGGCAGAGCTGGTCAGCAGACCGTAGTTCAAAAACAGCACCATCACCAGCGCCACCGCCAGCTTAGCCCCGCTGGAAATGCCCATGACAAAGGGGCCGGCAATGGGGTTTGCAAAAAAGGTCTGCAGCAGGTAGCCCGCCGCCGAGAGCGCTGCGCCCAGCAATGCGGCCATCACCGCGCGGGGCAGGCGCAGCTGGGTAATAATGCCCACGCTCAGCGCGTCCTGCCCGCGTCCGGTCAAAGCGGCAAGCACGGCCTGCGGGGTAAGCGCAACGCTGCCCCAGAACAGGCTCACGGCAAACAGCACCGCCAGCAGCAGGGCAAGGCAGCAGTAAGATAAAACAAGGCGTTTGCGGCTGGTCATAAGCGGCTCCTCAGGTGATCCTGGTCAAAAAATGCAGGGTGTCGGGGTCGGCAGTTGCCCCGGTAAAAACGGCATGGAGATCCAGCATAAAATCTGCCAGCGCCATACTCTGCTGGAAAAAGTCGGGCGTGGTGCACCAGATATCACCGCATTGCACCGCCTTGCACTCTGCCAGCAATGCGCAGCGGGCAAGCAGCTCTTCTTTTGTGGAGATGGTGCCCTCGATGGTGCCATTATAAATGAGCACATCGGCATCCTTGACCCCAGCGTAAAGATCCTCCAGCGGGATATTCATGGTAGAAAGGCTGTTGCCGCTGTCGGCAAGGTCTGCAAAAACATATTCGCCCCCGGCCATGCCGATCATCTGCGCCACATAGTCTCCGCTTTTGCGCACAGTGGCAAGGCCGCTTGATGTAATAGAGAAAAACGCGCAGCGTTTGCCGGTGGAGGGCTGTTCCAGCAGCGGCGCAATGCGCTGCGCCTGCCGGGCGAACACCTCCTCGGCAAGGGTTTCTTTGCCCAGCAAGATGCCGTACAGCTTGATCCATTCCATCCGCGCCAGCGGGCTGCTCTCGTAGCTGGAACGCTCCACCAGCACCGGAATGCCGAACCGCTCCAGCTGCTCCTTCACCTCCGGGGTGTGATAGATCATGGTATTTTCCACCGCAAGGCCGCATTCTGCGGTCAGGATGCGCTCGTAGTCCGGGGCGCTGTACTTGCCCGCGTAGGCAATGCGCCCGGACTGCATGGCCTGCTTTGCCTCGTCCAGATACCAGCCCTCGGCGCGTGTGCCGGAAAGGGCAATGCTGTCCAGCGCGTCCAGATGGAGGAATAAGTCCATGGCAGAGGTGGACACCAGATAGATATTCTGCACCGGCTGCTGCAAAACAGTCACCCCGTCAGGTACGGTGCGCAGGGTGGCAGCGCCCTCCGGACGGACAAGGAACTTTGCCTGCGCATCCGGGATGGTCAGCAGGGTAGAGCCGTCTGCGTAGCAGTCGGCGGAAAACTGGGTGGCATAGTCCAGCGGGTAGGCGTGGTCAAACACCAGCTCGTCTGTATCAGCCGGTGCTGTGGGCGCGGCCGTGCAGCCGACAAGCACCAGCGCGGCGGCGGGCAGAGCCTTTAAAAATTGAGCGCGGGTCAGCTTCATGGAAGATTACTCCAAGGTAAAGGTCAGGGTGTATTCGATCTCGTGGGGCTTGCTCATGGCAACGGTGTCGGCGGTAACAGCCAGCGGGGTGCCCAGTGCAGCCACAGGAATTTCAAAGGTGGAGTTGCCCTCGGTGTTGGTGGGCAGATACTTCTCGCCGTCTACGATCATGTAGTCGTAGTTGGGGCTGCTCCACACGATGGTAGCGGTCATCTTGCCCTCTGCCACGGTCAGGGCAGCGGGGCTTTCCACGGTGGCGCGGCCGGAGCCGCCCTCCAGCACCACGGCAGCGGTGTATGCACCGTCTGCGGGGGTCTCAGCAGCCTGCTCCGTCTTAGGCTCGGCGTTGCGCACGCTTACGGTGTGGTCGTACCACTTGCCCTTGGTGCCCAGCAAAGCCAGCTGAAAGTCGGTGTCCAGTGCTTCCACCGGGATGTCGTAACCGTACACCTCCTCGGTGGTGCCATCCGCGTAGGTAACGGTGTCCACGGTGGGGATGAGCCATGCAGTCTTGTTGGCCTCGGCATCGGCGGCAAGGCCAGGGTAGAGGTTTACAATCTTTTTGGAAGCCAGACTGACGTGGAAGGTCATCACGCCGTTTTCCACCGTCAAAGTGCCCTTGCCGTTGCAGGCCTCGCTTGCGTGGAACATACTGCTGTCGGTCTCAAAGTCAGCGGTGTATACGCCGTCCGGCAGGGCAGCTTCGGCCACAGCAGAGGAAGCTGCCACGGAGGAAGCAGCCACAGAGCTTGCCGCAGCGGATGAGGCGGGGGCAGCCCCGCCGCAGCCTGCCAGAGAAGCAGCCAGCACCACACCGGCCAGAGAAACGAAAATAAACTGTTTGCAGCGCATAAAATAAATACCTCAGTATCCTAAATTTTTTGCCCGGCATCTAAACTGCCGGGGTGGGGGCGTTTTCTCCTCGTGCGGGGAATGCGCCCATAAAAGAAAACCCTCTCCGTGTGCAGGGCAGCGCCGGAGAGGGCTTCTGAATCCATTAGCCGTTCAGAAGATCCATAGCGGCCTTGGTATGTGCAATGTACAGCTGCTGGACATCCGCAATGCGGCCCAGACCGGAGATCTGGCAGTCCACATCCTCAAAGCAGCCTGCGGCGGTAAACTGGCTCAGCCAGCTGTCGGCATCCTCACCGGCCATGTCGTTGTTGGCGTGGTCGCCTGCCACCACCATCAGCGGGCGCAGGATGACCTTGGTGTAACCGGCAGCCTTTACAGCCTCGATGACGGCCTCGCAGGAGGTGTCCTCAGGCTCGCCCTCCACCGTGCCGATGAACACGTTGTCGTAGCCCAAGGTCTGCATGGTGGTCTGCATCTGGCTGTAGCTCACCTTGGCGGTGTGGGAAGTGCCGTGACCCATAAAGACGAAAGCGGTCTTGTCGGCAGCGGCAGCGGCGGCGCTGTCGTAACCGGCTTCCTTCACAGCGGCAGCGGTAACAGCCTTGGCAACAGCTTCCTTATCTGCATTGATGACGGAAGCGTCCGCGCCGACCTCGCCCAGCAGGGGCTCGGCCACAGCAACACTCTCAAACTTGTCGCGGTACTGGTCCAGCATCTCGTTCATCTCGTCGTACTCTGCACCGTGCATCAGATGGGTGGGCTGCACGATCAGGTTCTTCACGCCGTTTGCCACAGCGCGATCCAGTGCCTGCTGCATATTGTCGATCTTCTCTCCATCGCGAGCCTGCACATGGTTGATGATGATCTGTGCGGTAAAGGCGCGGCGCACGCTCCAGTCGGGGTAAGCGGCCTGCAAGGCATCCTCAATGCCCTTGATGTCGGCAGCGCGGCTGTCGTTGAAGGAGGTGCCGAAGGACACCACCAGCAGCTCGTTCTCGCCGATCTCATCGGCGTTGCGGGCATCGTCCTTGGAAGCATCGCCGGTGTCGCGGCCAAAGTAGTCGGGGTCGGCGTTCTCGCCCTCCACCAGCTCCTTCTGGGCATCGGTCAAAGCGTCCCAAGCGGCCTTTGCAGCTTCGCACTGGGCGTCGGTGTCATCGGTGCGCTGCTGTACGTAAATGGCGTCGATCAGGTCTGCCACGTTCTGTGCGGCCAGTGCGTCAGCGTCTGCGCCGGAAGCTTCGCTGCTGGCGGCAGAACTGGCAGCAACAGAGGAAGCCGTGCTGGATGCAGCCCCGCCGCAGCCGGTCAGTACACCGGCGCACAGAGCCAGAGCGGTCAGAGCGGCCGCCGTTTTGCGGATGTTGCGTTTTTTCATCTTGTTTTCCTTTCCTGATGTGGGTAAAATACGGCACCGAACAGAAGGGTACAGGAAAGAGAACCTAGGGTGTATCTGAAAAAACGGGGTCTTTTGCTTGCGAAATGGCAAAGCAAAAAGACCCCGTATCTTACAGGCTTTTTGGTACAACCAATTCCTCGTGATCTGGGGCAGCAAAGCCCCGGTACCAACAGCGGGCAGGTTTCCTGACTGAAAGCTCAACGCCCGCTGCCGCCTTCCCAAGCCGTATAACTCAGTGACCGGTGCAAAAGCACCCTGACAGTGGACTCCCTTATCACAGTGACGAGATCGTGCGGGATTTGCACCCGCTTCCCTTTTAACGTTCCTGCCGCCGCCCGGTGGGGCAAAGTGACGGAACGCACCTGCTGTTTTCTGTTCAGTTCGACAAAAAGTATAGCACAGCCCCTTACAAAACGCAAGAAAAAACGGAGAAATGCTTGACCTTCCCCCCGCCGGAAGGTGTATACTTGGCTCGAACCTGAAAGCAAGGAGACAGCCATGTTAAAGCCTATGTTAAAGATAGAACATCTGACCAAAACCTACGGCGGCAAGCCCGCCGTGCAGGACCTTTGCCTGCACATCCGCCCGGGGGAGCTGTGCGCCTTTATCGGGCACAATGGCGCGGGCAAGACCACTACTTTAAAATGCTGCTGCGGCATCCAGCAATTTGATGCCGGTGAAATTTATGTGGACGGCATTTCCGTGCGGGACGACCCGCTGGAATGCAAGCGCCGTCTGGCCTACCTGCCGGACGACCCGCAGCTTTACGATTATATGACCGGTATCCAGTACCTTGATTTTATTGCAGACATTTTTGGCGTAAGCGCCGCACAGCGTGCGCAGCGCATCCGGCAGTATGGCGATGCCTTTGGCCTGACGCCGGACTTGGCACAGTCCATCGGGGCATACTCCCACGGAATGAAGCAGAAGCTGGCCATCATTGCGGCGCTGCTGCACGAGCCGAAGCTGATTTTAATGGACGAGCCTTTTGTCGGGCTGGACCCGCTGGCTTCCCATCAGCTCAAGACCCAAATGAAGGCCTTCTGTGCGCAGGGCGGGGCCATCTTTTTCTCCACCCATGTGCTGGAGGTGGCCGAGAAACTCTGCGACCGGGTAGCCATTTTGCGCAAGGGTCAGCTGGTGCGCGAGGGTGCCATGGAGCAGGTGCGCGGCGACGACACACTGGAAGAGGTCTTTCTGGAGCTGGAGGATACGGGGGAAGCGCTATGATCCGTGCATTGCTCAAAAAACAGCTTCTGGAGCTGGGCGCGGCCTTTGTGCGCAGCAGCAAGACCGGCAAACGGCGCTCCCGGGCGGGAGTGTTTGGCTACGCGCTGCTGTTTATAGTGCTGATGCTGCTGGTCATGCTCAGCTTTGGCGCTATGGCGCTGCCTATGGCGGTAACGCTGGTGCCGCAGGGGCTGGACTGGCTCTATTTTGTGCTGATGGAGCTTTCGGCGCTGACGGTCAGTGTGCTGGCCAGTGCCTTTACCAGCTACGGACATTTGTTCCGCTGCCGGGATAACCAGCAGCTGCTGGCGCTGCCTATCCCGCCGGGCGCTATTTTTGCGGTGCGCTGCGGCGGGGTGTACCTGACCGGGCTGATTTATCTGCTGCTGGCGTGGGTACCCTCGGTGGTCTGCTATGCGCTGGCAGCACCCCACCCCGGCGGTGCACTGCTGGCGGCGCTGCCGGTGGCACTGGCGCTGGCGGGTGTCTCCATGGTGCTGGCTGTTCTGCTGGGCTGGGCTGTGGCGCTGCTCAACCGCCGTGCCCGGCACAAAAGTCTTGTCACCGTGGTTGGTACGCTGCTGTTTCTGGCAGTCTATTATGCAGTATTCCAATGGGTGGGCAATGCGGTGAATGCCCTCGTGCTGGATGCCGTGCAGGCGGGCGCTGCTGCCAGTCGTGCCGTTGCACCGCTGCATCTGCTGGGCTTGGCCGCAGTGGGCAGCGCTCCCGCACTTCTGCTATTGCTGGCACTGGCTGTGGCCTGTATGGTGCTCTGCGGCAAGGCGCTGGCAAAGCCATATCTGCGGCTGCTGACCCTTGAGCCGGGAAAAATCAAGACGGAATACCGCGCAAAGGCGCAAAAAAAGCAGCCCCCGCACCGGGCATTGCTGCGGCGGGAACTGCTGCATCTGGGCGCTTGCCCCATGTGGCTGCTCAACTGTGCCCTGAGCAGTCTGCTGCTGCCGATGCTGGGCGCGGCAGCGCTGTGGAAGGCTGCTGACCTGCGCGCCTTTACCGCCGCTTACCCGCCCGAGAGCCTGCCCATGCTGGTGTGCGGGATGGTGTGCACCGCAGCCGCCATGAACTTTATCACAGCGCCCTCGGTGTCGCTGGAGGGCGGCACCCTCTGGCTGCTGCAAAGCCTGCCGGTTGCCCCGCAGCAGGTGCTGCGGGCAAAGGTGGAGCTGCAATTGCTGCTCACGCTGCCGGCGGCGTGGCTTTGCGCCGGGTGCGCCATGGCGGCGCTGCGCATTCCGGCAGGGCAGGGATTGCCCGTGCTGGCGGTGCTGGCAGCCTTTGTGTGGCTGACGGCGCAAATGGGCCTTGCCTTGGGACTGTGCCTGCCCAACCTCCACTGGGTCAGCGAAGCCGCCGTCGTCAAGCGGAGCGCCGCCAGTATGCTGGCGATGTTCGGCGGGGGGCGGCCGGGGGGGGGGGGGGCGGTTTTTCCCGCAGGCT
>OATG01000692.1_pt1 | contig 33940 bp, 29 predicted proteins | sample 1516581 | NCBI WGS metagenome assembly OATG01 (sample SAMEA2579930, study PRJEB22360) | human gut metagenome | biome: human gut; feature: human-associated habitat; material: faeces | place: Denmark | collected 2008/2010
GTGGTTCCTGCTTCTTGGGTTGCTGGCAGTTCCCTTTATACCGTTCCGTCTCATCAAGTTTCCAAGACAGTGCCCCGTGATACGGAACTGCAGAATAAACGATACGTCCACCAAAGAATAAAGTTGCTGCTATAAGGAGTATCATTTCCGTATAGAAAAGTTTCTTATTTCCATTATCTCCTGAATTAACTTCTTGATTATGCCTTTTCGAAATCAGCCAGAGAACCACTGTGCCAACCAATCCTATTATACCTAACGCCAACATCGGTATATGCCTTCTCAAGCCACCATATTGACATAGATGCCAGAATTGATACAACATAAATATATATAGTATTAAACTTACTTTTCCCGTGATTTTATAAATATATTTCATGTAAGTCTCCTTTCTTCATATCTGTAAAAATACCATAAAACACCAGTATTATCAAATCATTCTTTAATACGGTATTGGTAATCTGGTATATGCATAATTCCATCATCAAGGATTTCATTCCCCAAATATTGAAAGCTACCATCATCAGCAAACTTTACTGTAAGTTCATGGGTTATGACCGCATCATCACAAATGACCATATCACACACCGCATCCACCGTTAATGTCACTGTTCCATCCTCATTTTCTTTGATATCAATAACCTCCGGCAGCGAAGTTCCAAAAAAAGTTGGTGCATAGTTAAGGCAGCCTTGTCGTACCCATACGTAAGTCTGATTTTTTTCATCAAATACCGCATATTCCTGAATTTGCTCTGCTGTTACCGGAAGATATTCCATGATCAAACTCTCAAATTCTTCTTTTGGTATTCCATTTGAATAATCCTCTGCATCAAACGCTTTCTGATGTTTCATGGCATACAGATATTCATACATTCCATTATAGTCCAGTTTTTCCATATGGTCAGTATCCCAATTCGAGCATAAAAGATTATTTCCCTGATACCCCAGACCTTGTACGCATCTTTCTGACATTTCCCGTTGTTCCTTAGATAATGGCTTTATTCTTACCAGACAGCTTCCGTCAACAATCTCTGTAACCTCCGGTGGTTCCGGAACACATAATTCATAACAAAACCATCCTTTATCCGTATATTTCCACTCCTTTATCCTTGCATAAGAAATATAGGACAATCCATATGTATCATTGGTGTTCCATGTAGCACACGCACTTATTAAATACATGTCCTTTTCATCAAAAATAAATTTATCTCTGCCAATGCCACCATCTGACTGCAACTCGTAAAGCACTATAAAACCAGCTTTCTCTTCCTGACAGTTTTTAAGAAAATCTTCGACTTTTTTATAATTTTCCATTGCTGCATATGCTTTCATCGTTGTAACCGGATACCCTTTTTCTTTTATCCGATTCTGCATTTTATAAATTGTCTTATCATCCAGAACCGTATTAGCTGCCTCTCCTTTATCTGCCTGAGCATAAATATCTGAAATAAGTTCCAGAATCATTTTACACTCATCCTCTGCTTCTTTTCTTTCCGGCTCATCTATTGGAAGGTCATAACCTTTTTCCCACTGTTCTGCAACATCTTCTTTTACATTCTCGTTTTCTTCCGTAGAATCAACATCTCTACTATCCATCAACTGACTGTCTGATGTCCTATCTTTCCTTATGCATCCACATAATAAACAACTGATCAGCACAATGAACCAAATACGCTTTTTCATAAATATCGTCCTTTCCTTCCAGCCATATTAAGGATTCATTCTTGCTATGACTGGCAATTCCAATTCTTTTTGTTCAATAGAATTGGCTAAATATCTAAAAGTTCCATCTTCAAATGGCTGAACCACAATTCGATTTGTAAATGCGCAGTCGGAATTATAATCTGCCCATACTCCATCTACAATCAGAGTAATCGTTCCATCAGAGTTTTCCGTATAATCAACCACTTCTCCAAACGGTGGATATGGACTGGCAGAAATCATGTCATATTCATAGCTATTACTTTTTTCGTTATATTTACAATATTTTCTTAGTTGTTCCGTGGATACCGGGAAATATGTAGTCATTATTTTCTCGTATTCTTCTGCTGGAATCTCCCAATTGTCCGTTTTTAAATTTTTTCCTGTATAAATTCGATAAATATCCTCAAACATGCAAGGCATCAATATATCTTCCACATTGCTGCTATCCCAGTTTACAACCAGCATATTATAATTTACATAACTAAGACCAGCTATATATTTTTCTGTAAGTTCTCTGCATTTTTCTGGAAGTAACTTTACTCTCCAATATTCTCTCAATCCTGCATGCGCAACTGGATTTTCAAACGTATAAATAAAATATCCTTTTTCAGTAAATTTAATTTCTGACAAATCACTTACCGAAGTTCCAAGTATCTCTGGTTCTCCGCCCTCTCTCCATCGAATGCCTACATAGTAACTTTGCAACTTTTCATTTCGATAGACAAATGTCTGTGCGCCAAGCAATCCATCAGCTTGAACCACAAATACTGTTATCAATGTATCCTGACCAATAAGATAACTTTTATAGAAATTTTCCAATTTATCATAATTTTGCATCTCTACATTCTCTTTAACGCATACATATCCACTTTTCCCAAGTATTTTTATAACCTGTTCTCCCTGTTCATTTGTAAAACCATCAATTCCAGAAGCATAGGCAGGTACATCATCTATAATTACAATATCCTTATATACCACCTTCACCAGTTCTGCCGCAGTTAGTGCTTCATTTTGGATATTTTTGCTCTCTTCTTCAGACAGTAAACTTTTTGACTGAGGAATAATCCAATACGGCGAATTATCTTCATTTTCCCTCTCGTAATCAGACTCCTCCTGCCAAAACTCTATATCTGATATCTGTACTGGCTTTTCCCATGTTTCCTCTGCTGATGATTTTCTCACGTTCTTCTCAAAAAAGATTCCTACACTTACAATCAGCACCAAGAGGATAACAAAAATGATTCCAAACTTTTTTATAAACCATTTTATATCTTCCATTACTGTCCTCCATATATATCATTCCACTCATCTTCGGTTAAGCGTGGCGTATGCCATGTAATGTTGTTATTTTCTTCCTCTGAAACAATGTAATTTGATACATACTGGAATTCCCCGTCAGATAATGGTCTGACCGTAACATCATGCATATATACATTTGAATCGCCTGCATACGGATATATCACATGAACGTTGAGCGTTATCGTCCCATCCGAATGTTCTTTATACCCAACCACCTCGGAATACGGATATTCTGGATACTCTATCTCATAAAATCCTCTTGGTTTATATTCGTATGTTTGAGTTTGATAATCGTAAATAGTTTTTTTCTGCAATTTATCACTGTTGATATTAAAATATTCCATAATTACATTTTCAAACTCTGTTTTAGGAATATGATAAACTGCACCTATGCCTAAGTTATCATCTGCTACATATGGAAATTTTTCATTATGCAACTTTGGATACAACAAATCAAACATGTCATAGAAATTCAGTTCTCCAAAATCATCCTCATTCCAATCCACTAAAAACATATTATTTAACTCATATCCTATTGGCAAAAGATATTTTTCATTTAATTCCCGACACTTTGCATCCAATGGCAGTATACGAAATGCTACATGCTCTTCTGCAGAACTTAATGTTAATACATACAATTCTTCTGAAAAATAAGTTCCAGAAAACATCAGATATCCATCATCGGTATATCTCCAATAACCGGTTTGATATTCACCCTCATCTTCACTTTTCATAATTCCATCTTTATATCCGTAGTAACATCTTTTCACATGAACCACTCCATTTTCTGTCTGTAAATGATAGACTGAAAATCCTCCCAAACTACTCACTTGGATAATTGTCACTTCTGCTTCTTTCTGGTTCTCTACCGAATCACAAAAATCCATCACACTTTGCATTTGTGTCATATCAACTCGATTTTCACAATCAACTGCCGCATATCCACATTCCCCAAATCTTTCTACAACTTTACGTACTGTTTCCATATCCTTCAGCTTATTTTTTGTTGTGGCTTCCGCATAAATATCTATCGGAATATTTATAAAATTGTCATCCATTCCTTTCTCACTGACAATTTCAATAGGTTCAGAAGATACTGGTTCTTCTGTATTCCCTTTACATCCCGAAATCCCCATCGAAAAACCTATACTAATTATCAGACAACCACTTTTCAAGAACCTGACTATCTTTTTTGACAACATAACCACTTCCACCTCTTCCCTTTACATCTTCTACCATACTAATAATCATAATAGGACGATCCATATTTTCATCCGTTGTAAAAACAGAAAACCATCCCAATTCCGTTCCTGTTGTATCTTCTTTTGACGCTTTGATTTCTGCAGTTCCTGTTTTTCCAGCCAATGTAATATCCGTTCTGCATGCTGCATAGCCAGTACCATGAGGATTGTTTATGACTTCTTTCGTATCCTCCAAAACAGTTTGCGCCACATCCTTTGTAAATGCTTCTTTAATCCAGACATCAGGCATTGCATCTTCCTTATATGTAAGATATGGTTTTATCATATTTCCTTCATTGCAAAATGCAGAATACATACAAGCCATATGCAAAGGATTTACAAGAATCTGACCTTGTCCATACCCACTATCAGCCAACTGTATCTCTTTCTCAATTTTATCTGTGTTAGAAAACTGCGATTTCGCCACTTTAATATCAAACGGAAGTTCTTCATTGAATCCCAATTTTGTCAATGAACTTTCCATATCTCTTTCACCAATTTTTAATGCCGCCTTGGCAAAATAAATATTGTCTGAATATATCAAAGCATTTTTTAGAATAACCGGCTCATAAGCATGAAGCGTCGTTACATGATAAGATCCCCATGAGGAATCTTTCTGCCAGCTCAATCCTTCATTCCCATAATCCTCATCTGGATCAATTGCCCCTGTTGTTAATCCAATAGCAGCTATGATAGGCTTAAACGTAGAGCCTGGACACCAGACCTGTCGAAAACGATTATACATAGGTTTGTTCTCATCTTCATTCAGCGCATTCCACTTTTCACTTGACATGCCCCTAATAAAATCGTTGTTATCATATGAAGGTGTACTGACTAAAGCCAATACTTCTCCCGTATACTGATTCATAGCAACTGAACAGCTCTTATCATCTTTAAATTGTTCATATAATTCTTTTTGCAAATTCGAATCTATCGTTAGTTTTATATCTTTTCCATTTTCTACAATCGTGCTTACTATGATTTTTTTCTTATTGCCATTTGAATCAACAATAGTAATAGAACACCCATTCTGTCCTTTTAATTCTTTTTCAAATAATCCTTCCATTCCACTTTTTCCAATAACACTGTTCGATGTATATCCTTCCCCATCATGTTCTTCTAGATCTTCTGCTGTAACGTTTTGAACATATCCCACTAAATGTGCAGCAGCCTCCCCCAGTGGGTATTCCCTTACAGTGATATCTGAAATTTTCACACCTGGAATCTCTAATAATTTCTCCTGTCTGTCTTTCTCTGCCAATGTTTCCTGATCTGGCTCAATCGACATCAGTTTTAATTCATTCACCTTTGGAACTGTTTTTAATGGTACAAATGAATCATCTTTTACCCATTTTGCTGCTAATTTTTTTTCTATATCTTCTGTTTTCATTTCCAATAATTCTGCCAACTGGCTGATAGCATCATTCTTATTCTCTAAATTTCCGGGAACTACGCCTATAGAAGAAGCCACTCCCTCGCCTGCAAGCAACTGACCATTTCGGTCTATAATCTGCCCTCTCTTAGCACTTGTTGTAGACACTTTTACTTTATCTGTGGAATCCAGTTCTGGAAATATCAAAGAATCATTCCATATCAGCTTATATTTGCCTTTTTCCAGTATAAATGATGCCTTATTTTCAAAAGTAACGTTTCCCGCAACAGTATCCATAGATGTTTCATAACAGATCTCTTTTTGTTCTTTATCATAAGATGTGATATGTACTTTCATATTATCTACATCAATTCCCTCATAAATAGCAGAATTGCGTTTTACAAAATCTTCCTGACTGATATTCCCAGATATTCCTGCATCAATCATTTCATACATTTGTTCATATTCTCGATTTGAAATATGAGTCATATACGTTTTAAGAACCTTCTCCGGTGATACATCAGGTACACTTTCATACCATACAAACAAGGCAACCACAGCTGTAATCAAACATAAATTCACGAGCCATATAATGTATATCCTGCTTTTTTTCTTTTTTTTCGTCATAGCATCTCCTTTTTCTTACAGTTGTAAGATTTCATTTCAAAAAAAATTGTTCTTTCCATTTAAAAAGTTATGTCAAAGCAATCATGATTTCTTTTTTCGGTATATAATATCTCTCTTATATCTTACATCTGTAAGATTTGAACGTCAAGTATTTATTTTACTTTTATTCTAAATAACAAAACATCTGGCACATCCTAAGGAAGTGCCAAAAATGGCAAAGCGAAACCGCACCAATCCGGTGCAATTTTATCTCAGCGATGATGAGCAGTACATCCTCAACACCAAATTCAAAGCATCCGGCATGAAGAGTATGTCTGCGTTCCTGCGCAAGCTGATTTTATATGGATATGTGTATGATGTCGATTACTGTTACCTACGAAATTACAACACGGAACTGGGACGTATCAACTCCAGTTTAAACCAGATCACAAAGAGGGTAAACAGCACCGGAAACATTTATCCAGCTGTTGTGCAAATTTATTATGTTAAAAGTGTTATAAGATAGAAATACAGCAGATAAACAAAATGTTTATCCGCTGTATAAGAATTTCTGACTATAAAGCAATCCTTATCTAAATGACATTTGGCTGTTTACCGAATCCTTTGTGGGATATGCTTTGTTTATGCTTTACCTAATAAGACACTGATATTTTTAGTAGATAGTCCTCTTTTTTGTCCTTAAATAGCTTATCTACTTCATTTATATTTGCCCACTTTAGTAGAATTTCCGTAGTTTCATCCGTTGAGACTTGAATTTTAAATTTTTGTACCGCTGTTGATATTCCTTCAATCATATCCCCATCTTTTATTGGAAAATCCGTTTTATTGTATGAAATCAAATTCACATATTCTTTTTCCTCAATGCTCCAATTATTAATAGGAAGATACTGGGGAAGAACGATTTCAACGATATTACTCTTTTTCTCCATTTTAATCTCAATTTCAGAATCCACTTTAGAATCTATATGTGAATGTCCTACAATATCTATAGGATAAGACGTATCATTGATAATTACAATATTGTTTTGCGGATATCCTCTTTCATTCACAGGAAATTCTATCTCCTTTTTTTCCTCCAATGCAGACCTTTCATTCACAGGAATTTCTATCTCCTTTTTTTCCTCCAATGCAGACCTTTCATGACATCCTCCTAGAAAAAGCACCACAGGAATTGTAAAGACACAAACCAAAACAGCTAAAACCTTCTTGTATATTTCCATGCATTACTTCCTCCTCCTAAGCTGTAAGTGAAGTTACCAGAAGAGTTTAACTTCACACTCCTATGAACACCACCATTAGGTTCTAGCAGTATCAATATTCTATCGTTACTTCCTCCACCCGAACCACTCCAATCTTCATATCCTATTAGCCCAACTGAATGTCCTTTTAGACCTAAATGCATCGGTTTGTGAGAATTGATTTCACTTTTTACTCGGGTAAAGCTAATCACGCCAGTTTGCGAAGGATATAATCCCCAATGATTGTATGCTTTTTTAATATCATCCCAAGTTCCACCCTGTTCAGGATTGTTCGGAAATACGTAGTTAGCAACTTTCGATGCCGAAAGAGATTTTCCCTTCAGGTAGTTAATCATTGCAGCACAAGTTGCTGCCCAACACCAAGGATGGTTTCCTTGAGAAACGCCTTGAACTCCCAGCGTTTCATACGATGTCGGTCCATCAATTGCGGTTGGATATAAATTTCCGTGTAAAAAGTCATCTGCTTTTATCTCTGTTTTTAATTCGCTCTGTAATGAATTCTTAGGCAATGACGACAATGACAAAGTAAAGTTAGAAGATAATTCTCCAACTTCATTCCCATCATTGTACAATTTAAAAATCTCAACAGAAGTTTCCCCATCAAAAGCCTGTAGGTGAATTCCATCTGTTAATAATACAAAACTTTTCATCATATTACTATTCAAAATATCTTCCAACTCTCTGGCAAAAGAAACTGATAAGGAAGAATTGTATTCACCCTGATTTTCTGAAATTTCAAGTATAGCAACTATATCTTCGTTTTGTAACACTGGAAAACAACTCGAATTGGTATTTTCCTCAACGTTAAATACTGTAAAGGATTCCCCAAGAGAATACTCTTCTACAGCACCATTCAAATCTCCAATCTCCACTAATGCATGTAAATGCTTCGGAAATACGTTCGTTGCATATTCAAGCAATTCCGTCTGAGTTTCTAGGCTCCTTATTCCATTAACAGAATTCTCATCAGCGAACACAGGCACAACCCCCACTAGCGTAATTGCCAAAGCCAATAATATTGATAGTACTTTTTTCATAGTATCAACCTCTCTTTCTGTTGTTTTATACTCACTCTTTCACTTTCAAAGCGAGCCCCATCTCCGTTTTTATACCTCTGAGGATTACTGTAGTTCATAAAGCTTCACCTCCCTTTTTCTATTTTTATCAGCGAACCAAGTTACTGACGATTATCACATTCACCGCCTGTACACAAATACTCTCCTGTTTCATCCAAGTCAAATATTTTATAGATACAATTGTCTAAAGCTCGCGCAATCTAGCTGGCTACTTTTACAGATGGCTCTATTTCGCTCTTTTCAAGTAGACTTATATCCTACCGGATATGCACAGCCATGTTTTGCGAATGCACCATATAAATTGTACCAAACCATTGAGGCATTAATACCTCCACCATTAATACTCATTTGTTCAGAAAGATTCAATTCTTCCATTGTTTCATTTAATAATTCCTTCGCTTTATTCCTTTTTAGTTGATTTACTCTATAATCTTTATAATTTCATCATCTCAGAAATACTATCCACCGACAAAATAAACCTTGATATACCGGTATATAGACTTTTTTCTACACTACTCTAACACCTAATTTACTGTAAAATCTGCATATAATGTATATTCTTTTTGATTCACATACACTTTTTTTGTAATACGATATTTTTCATCCTCATCAAAATTCCCAAACAAATTCAAGTTACAATTAAATTCGTGGTATGAACCAGCTCTAATTTGTATTCCCAAATCATTCCACACAATATTTGCGGGCATATCTTCCCATTGTTCGCCATTTAGTTTGCTTATCCAATATTCATCCCCTACTGTAATATCATACATAGAATCATTCGTCACTATAATAATGGTATTTTCTAATGACGTAGCTTCAATACTTGAATTAGCTAAACTTATTTTAATTTGATCAGATACATCCTCTTCATTGTTCAGATTTTTTTGATGTTCAATTTGTAAAGCTGAGTCTATATCTTCCACTGGATTTTTACCTGAATTAATATCTTCCGATTTTGTTTCATTTTCTGTTTCTTTTTCACTGTCTTGAATCGAAAACACACTTTCTGATGATATTTCTGTATTCTCATCATTCTTTTGATTTGTACATGAGCATGTTAATAGGACACATAAAGCAAATATAAATATTATTCTTTTTTTCATTAAATTATCTCCAAGAAGCAGTCACATTCCGTTTAACCCTATACCCTACGGATGCAGTTGCCGAATCTGTAGATATCGAACTCCCTGCATTTACATTCACTTCTAACTGTGCTGGTCCATTTCCTTGTTCAAATACAATCGCATCCGAATCACAAACATTTTCTTTAAAATTATTAATTGCTTCATCTGACAACTCATCTAATTTTACTATAACACGATTGTTTTCATCATACAATCCAAATTCATTGTAATTATCTGCAATCATATTACCTTGATTATCAAATTTATATTCATTTAACTCATCCATGACGCATTGAAGCTCATTATAAGAATAATCACAATTTTCATATACAATATCATCATCAGTACTTAGCAACTCTGGTACTGCGAATCCTTCTTTTATATAAACAACAAGTTTTCCTTCGTTGTTTATATATGATCCACCATAGTAATCCGGATATATTTTTTCGCCTGTTGCTCTAGATGCGGGAAATGAACTCATTAATTCATCATATGCATTACTAGCATTTTCTTGAATTGCAACATCCACGGTTTCTGTTTCACTTGCTTCTGTTTTCATTGCAGGCACTAGCATTGTTGTCAACATAATCCCCAAGGTTAAAATACTTAAAATTTTTCGTTTAATATTAATCTCCTTTCAGAAATATCATTACTGTAATATGTTGTTAGTAATTTGTTGCAAAGTAACGAACTCACAGACAATCCAAAATCTTTTTTCATTTTTTGAGAAGGTCTTTAACTTTTAATATGTTCTTTCCGCCGATATAGGAGATTTACTCTCTGTCCCTGCTTTTATTAATGCGACAACCCTATATGTTCCTCTAGATACCGAATAAGTCTCTGCTATAGTTGCATTTCTTCCTGAACCGCTAGATTCCCATGATTGCACATACACCCACGATCCAGACACCTTTTTCTGCAATGTTACTTTAACGTATGCATTCGTTACCCCTTTTTTCCCCCTAACAAAACCTGTTACACTCGCTTCTCCTGAATCTGATATAGTCAATTCTGTTCCGTATGAGGATATATAATCCATTCTCGGCTGTATCTGTTTGTCAGAGACCTCCATAGCATGCGCCGTAATTGGTATGATTCCAACACAAACAGCACAAATACAAATTGCAACTAACCTTCCAATCCTTTTTAAGTAATTCATACAATACCTCCTTCGTGATTTTCCTTCTCATATAACAATAACGAATTTCTCCTACCTGTTTGTTACATTATTTTTTTTTTTTTATAAAAAGGAGGCTCTGCTTGGGCCTCCTCACACAAACTTTATTTAGTTGATTCCCTCTATAATCTTTATAATTTCATCATCGGAAATCTTATCTGCTGACAAAATGAACACTGATTCTTGGTATTCATAATATGCACTTACAAATCCATCTTCATATCTGTAAATTAGGAGTGGTAACCCCTTCACTTCCACTTCTTTTTCTTCACTGTATTCTAAGTCCATGGTAATCTGCCTATTATCACTGACTAGATGTTGATCGATAATAATCTGTTCTCCGCTTTCGTTAGAATAAATAGTTGTATTAATGTTACCATCACTGATTTCTTCTATCAAATAATATCCATCCGGCAAATATTCAAACTCTCTTTTCTGAAATCCAATGTCTTTCTCTTCTGTAAAGTAAGTGTAGAAAAACGAATCTTCCCAAATTGTTTTAACTGTTTCAAAAAATTGAATGCGATATGCTTCTACGCTCATAGTAACTGCAAATAACGAAGTAACAATTACTAAAGCAAAAATTGCCACACTTTTTCCAAACTTAGAAACTGAATTCCAAAATGGTATGAATTTTTCTTTACGGATTGTCCTCTCCATTTTTCGATTGAACTCATCAGAAAAAGCATAATCATAATCTACATTCTTTTCGATTTCATTTATAATTGCTTCATCTACGATGGACATATACTTATAAAGCCATGCATCTGTTACATCTATTTGTCCCATACTATTTTCCCTCCAATCTTTCTATCTCTTCTTTTATTATTAGTTTTCCTCTGGCAATTCGCTGTCTAATTGTACCTTCTGATATGTTCAATATTTTCGATATCTCTGCATTACTCATATGATTGGAATACTTTAATAAATAAACATCTCTATACTTAACTGGCAAATTTTTCAATATATCTAATATTTCATTGTCTATATCTGTTTTCAGATAAGTTATCGGACCTGCATCTTCTCCCAACTCATCGATAAACATTTCTTCCTTCATCTGCTTCTTCCTTGATCTATATATGTCTATGGCGGCATTCTTTGCGACAATAATTAAATATCGTTTTGTCTCAACTGACTCTACATCATGTATATTCTGCATATTGTGAACAATTTTTATAAATGCTTCATGTACCGCATCCTCTGCCAGAAAATTATCCTTCAGTACATCATGTGCTACTTTCATCATCAAGTATCTATACTTTTCATAAATAACCACAAACACCCTTTTCTCCTCAGGTGAATCTATTATCATTAAGTAAAACAAATTATTTTCTCATCTCCTGTCTGTTCACTTTAGTCTCTCTATTAACCTGAATTATTCATAATAATTCAGGTTAATGCGGTCAATGCCGCATAATTACTTGTGTTTTTGATACTTCTTACTTTCACTTAATGGGTGAAAAAATTTTCATAGAAAAAGGACTTCAAGTTTGTTAAAATTTAGGTGTCAAAGCCAAATCAAAACAAAGAAGAAGTTCTCAATGACTATTTTAAACGACACCGTCTTAGAAAGCAACAAATATCTGAAATTAAATTTTGGTGGAGGCGATTTATCCTCCGATGCAGGTCTTCTTTTGATTAAGGAGTTTGCCTGCAAACTTGATTTTGTGAACACCCTGAAAAAAGAAATCAAAACCAATGACAGTGCATCTTTTCGTTTCCATAAAGATGATGAAAATCTGTGACAGATAATCTACCAGATTCTCGGAGCATACTTTGAAGATGACTGTGCTGATGAACTTACCAATGACCCAATCCTGACAGCAGTTCTGGCTAAGAATGCACTTGCTTCGCAACCAACTCTTTCGCGTTTTTTCAACCGTTTGGATGATACTACGCTAAATCAGTTTTATGATTTGATGCGACGATTCCGAAAAGTAGTGTATTCCATAAAGAAACCAGAAATGATTCTGCTGGCTTTGGATTCTACGCTCCTGAATACCTATGGTCATCAGGAAGGCGAAGACTTTAACTTCCACTATCAAGATCACGGATATCATCCGCTGGTCTGTTATGACGGAATTACGGGTGACCTTCTGAAAATCCAGCTTCGAAACAGAACGGATTATTCGTCTACAGGTGTAATGGACTTCCTGCAACCGTTACCTAATGAATTCGGCAATGATTATCCAAACATTCCATTGCTTCTCCGGGGAGACAGTGGATTTACCAAGCCGGAACTATATCATCAGCGTGAAACAAATGGTGTATCCTATGCCATTCGCTTAAAAGAAAATGGCAACCTTCGCAAGCTGGCATCTCACATAGATGAACAGCTCGCTGAAATAACAAAAGATGATATGGTTTCCTATGTGGTCTATTACGGTGAATTTCAGTATCAGGCGGCAATGTTGTCAACTTAAGCCCCAAAGCCTTGATTTTTCAAGGCTATAGGGCTTTATTTTTTTGTGAAAATTTCAGTTTTTTCTGAAAAGACTTGACAAAAGCCTCCAAAAGTGATGTCGCTTCGCGACCTATTAATCAATGGAAATGTCGTTGCAGCGACAAACTTAATCACACTTAGGAGGTATATCTTATGAATCGAACCGACATATGCAAAAATATCATTCAATCCATAAAGGAGTATATCACAAACCCTGACAAACTGGAAGCTCATCGGAAAATGAAGTTTGCACATCGGAATTCAATAATAGCCTAATAGCAATTATTAATAAAACAGGCTGGGTAAATAACCATAATACTGCGAATAGCAATACAAAAAATCCTACAAATTTACCGATTGCAGCTATTCCTGAATAATTCCCATCACAAGCGGCAATGATTAAACCAACAACAAATATTAAAATAAACGCCAATATATGCATAACTGCCACCTCCATAAATGTTCTATTTAACTCATTTATCATGCATCTGTTCCTTATGCTTTCCTTATGCCTTATGCTTTCCTTATGCTTTATTTATAGCACTTTATACTGTCCAATAATCATCCCTTGTACATCGAATTAATGTTCTGTATTGCAACAAATCGGTATAAAAAAGGACGCAGGATTTCTCCCACGTCCTCACATCTATCTGGCTTTATCTTCTCTTACCTTCGGTGCTTCCTTATGTGCCGCTTCCTGCTTCACCTCATCCACACCTCTAGCCTCAAATGCATCTGCATTATACTGATACTCCTGCGGCTCAGCGACCATCGGTGAATATACTGCCTCTTCTCGCTCTGCTTCTACCCTCTCCGGCTCTGTCTGCTCCTTTGTTTTCGCATTCTCCATATGCTTTTCCTTATCAAGCTGCACATTCATAGCCAGATTATCCAGCTTATCAATAGATGCATCCAGATGAAGCTCCATTGATACAAGCATCTTTTTCACTGCTTTCATAGGAGCAAGCACCGCCTTTGTAATGGGATGTTTCTGCTCTTTCTGTGAATAATCCACCTCTGGCTTGTCTGCAAAAGTACGAAATGCATTGGCTGCTGTCTGACCAGCTTCTCGAAATCCTTTTGCAAGGAGTGCTGTCTTTGCTATATCCTTATCCGTGGTCTTGATTGCACCTCTTACATTCTCTCTGATATCAAGAAGTCTTTTCTTAATTCCTAAGAACTCCGACACCCTGTATAATGCAGCTCTTCCCTTTTCCTTTGCTTCATCAACTATGCTCTTTGCTGTAGATTTGACCTGTGCTTTCACTTCCAATACCTGCGACTTTATCTGCTCACATCTGGCATTAAGTCGCTCCTGTGCTTCCGACAATGCCTTTTTAGCATTATTGACAAGTGTATCTTCCTGCATTTCTTTGATCTGATTCTGCATATTGGTGAGTTCTTCCGTCATGGAATCAATCTTTTTCTCCAGTACATCCACATAGCTGCATATCTCAAATACATCATTTGCCTGCTCTTTCATGGCATTTTTCTTTAATAGTTCGAGAAGTTCTCTTATGACCTCCTCATTGGTAAGTGTTTTCCCTGCTTCCATATCCATTCTGTTTCCTCCATTCTGTAAATGGGGCAGCCTTGGCCGCCCCTGTACTCTGATTACTGATTATCGAAAGGGTGTTGCCTCTTTGTCCTTCTCTTTATCGGGATTGCCATGATGTTTCTCGGCACTCTCCCTCGCCTTTTCGTTGCTCTTATCCTTTGCTTTCTCATATTCCGAGATAATCTCATTATAGAGTTTTTCCCTGAAATCCTTTGTGACCGGATAGCAGACATCCTGATAAATTGGCTTGCCCTGCTCATCCACCTGCTTTGTCTTATAGGAAGGCATTGATACAAAGATTTTCTCTTTGCCCTGCACGATATTAATGTTATTTACGATGAAACTGTTTTCAAAGTAAATACGGGCAAGTCCCTTGATGTTACTGCCTTCCCTCTCATAAGGTGTCACAGTTACGGAAAACTCCGGCATTTCCTTTGTGTGTTCCTGCTTCTGTGTCTCCTCTTTCTCCGGTTCCTTGATTCTTGCATAGGCATCAAGGATATTGGTATAGAGTTCCTCACGAAACTCTGCTGTGATAGGATTGCACACATCCTTATAGATCACGCCATTGCTTTCATCACGCTCATTGGAGCGGTATCTAGGCATTGATACAAAAAGCTCACCCTTATCCTTATTCTCAAGGATTGCAATATTGGTAATCTTAAATGAATCACCGAATACTACTGTTGCAAATCCTTTGATATTGCTGCCCTCTTTTGCTCTTACTTCGTTTACCTTAATTGAATACTTCATATGCTATTCCTCGCTTTCTTTTTGTTCTTTGTTTTGCTCCGGTATGATAAGCTCACACCAAAGCTGTTCTATCTGTTCACAAGACAATCTGCCATTTAACCAGTTGCCAAGTGTAACAACCATTCCATCCTGCTCGTAGTAGAGCCACTCCTGTGTTTCAATGTTCCCCTCATACACGATAGTCACATCAAAATCAGGCATAAATAATCCTGCCTCTGCATCCCATACACAGGCTATTCCCTGTCTGAGTGTCAGATTCAGGCTTTCGACATACACAGACCAGCCGCTTACGACTATCTGAAAGTCATCATCAATCTCTGCAATATCATCCTCAAGCCCGATTAACTCCTCCATTTCCGATACTGCCTCTTCTATCTCACCTAACCGGTATCTCTTATTCATCCATCACCGCCTCCTTATAAATGCACCTGACTACAAAACGCATGGTTCCTTTCTGGGAACAGGTAAAAAGAGTTAGTTCTTTTTCATCGCCCTGTGTCTTGATGCTGTTATCATACGGATTTACTACCTCTGTCTCTGTTACCTCATAGATATGCTTCAGCCCATTTTTGTGGGTTATCATTACTTCATCACCTATGGATATCTGACTTAGTGGTGTAAAAAATGTGCCATATCTGCTGCCATTGTGACCGCACAATACGCAGTTGCCACTCTCTCCGATTCCTGCGGTCTCTTCTATATGACCAATCCCTGCATTAAGCACTTTACTTGTGATTCCTTCCATTACCGGATACCGGATATCTAAGCCCGGTATCTCAATGATGCCGATAACCCCGCCTTCTTTAAAAATGGCTTCATCCTCTTTACTAATGGAGGTTTGCTCTTCCTCCACATCTGTTTCTTCATCGTAATCATCCTCCAATGTCTGCTCAAATTCACTTATGAGCTGTTCTGTCTGTTTTTCTCCGGTTGCCCTCCAGAAAAAAGGGACTGCCATAATGGCAATCCCTGCTGTAATCAGTAGTCCTGCGACCACTTTTCTTATGCTCATATTATTCACTCTCCTATCGTGTTCTGCCCTCTCTGTCGGCTGGATAAGCACCTTTATCCTCTGCAACAATTGCTGCAGATTCTATCCTGTCATCTGCTTCTCTTTCTTCCTCCGGTCCGCTCAGGTCTGCATCCACAGCTTTTGCGTTCTCAAGATCAAGCTGGGCATTCAGTTCACACTGCCTAGCCAGCTTCTCATTCAGTTCCTCACTGTACGCAAATGGCTTGTCATACTCAGTCTTTGATGCTTCAAGGTCATTCTGGTACTGCTCAATCTTCTTTTCCAGAAAGTCCACATTTTCATGCAGCCCATTGAACAGATTTTCAAGCTTCACCATGCTTCCCACAGGACTTGTGGAAAGTTCAGCCTTGTACTCTGTCTTTCCTCTAAGCACCATATAATTGATGTCAAGGAAGTTCTTTTCCACAAGCAGTTCAAATCCATGAAACTTACCGATAGCTGTCGTCTCTCCGGTCTTACATTTGCTGATAGCTTCAAGCATCATCGTTCCGCCATCCACTCGCTCTGTGTAAGTTGCTTTGCCTATGGTAATGGAAAATTCCGGATTATCAATCAGCTCTTTATCCCTTGCTTTTACATCCTCTCTTACATTGGCAAGCTTTTCGGTTGCTGTCTTAATGAGCTTCGGGTACTTAATCATAAAGTTATCCTGCAAGCCATATCTCTGATTGTCATAGGATGCCTTTAAGAGCTTTAATCTCTGGACATCATTGTCAATCTCCATCTTCTCACGAATAAGAGGATTGCCTGTGGCAACCGCCTTAATCTCTGCATAGGAAAGTGTTGCCTCGTCGATATCCTCACAGCTTCGGCTTACCGCCTTGCTTGTCATGACCTGACTGATGAAACGCTGCTTATTTTCGACGAGTGACCAGTTGTATGCATCAAAGGTTCCTTTGGTGACATATCTGTAGATTGCAACCTCTTCATTTTCGTTGCCCTGCCTAATGCCTCGTCCCTCTCGCTGTTCTATTGAGCTTGGCTTCCAAGGACAGTCCACATGATGCATTGCAACAAGGTGTGTCTGCACATTGACACCTGTTCCACACTTGTCCGTTGAACCGATAAGAACCTTCTTTTTACCTGTCCTCATCTCCTTAAAAAGTGCGTCCCTCTGAGCATCGGTCTTGGCATCATGGATAAAAGCTATCTCATCTGCAGGAATACCATACTGGATAAGTGTTTCCTTCAGATAATCATAGATGGTAAAGTCCTTATCCGGTCCCGGTGTGCCGATGTCCGAAAAAATAAGCTGGCAGCCTATATGACCGTTGGCATTTCCTTTCTCATATTCTTTCCACACATTCTCTGCTACCTTATTGAGCTTTCCATCCGGATTGTTTGGTGCATCCTTATCAATCAATCTGGCATCCGTTCCGAGTAGTCTTGCCTCATGGGTAATCTTTAGGAAGTTATCCACGCTTGGATCAACTCCTCCACCTCTGATACGCTCTGCCCTCACAACAAAATCCTCCATGACCTGCTTTACATACCAGTCAGGCTCTGACTCTACTATGATAGGCTTGCCTCCACGGAGAGCCGGCACATCAAGGTCAAGCATGTCTGCGGTCTGCACATCTGCTACCTCACGGAAGATATTCATAAGCTCCGGCAGATTCGTAAACTTATTAAATCTGCTCTTAAAACGGAATCCGCTTCCCTCTACAGTAAGCTCCAGTGCTGTTGTCACTTCACCAAAGTTCGCTGCCCACGAATCAAAGTGATAGATTCCCATCTCTTCAAGTGCTGCTTTCTGTAAGTAAAGCTGCATGACATACATCTCACACATGGTATTGGATATCGGTGTACCAGTTGCAAACACAATGCCCCTGCCATCATTTATCTCTGATAGGTATTGGCATTTAAGCTGCATATCTGTTGACTTTTTCGCTCCACTGCTGCTGATACCTGACACATTATTCATCTTGGAAAAAATCGCAAGGTTCTTAAAATTATGTGCTTCGTCCACCATGATAGAATCCACGCCAAGCTCCTCAAAGGTTATAAGATCATCCTTTCTGCTCTCATCAGATAGAGATTTCAGCTGTTCCTCCAGTTTTTTCTTCTGGCTTTCCATCTGTTTTACAGTCCAACGCTCTCCGTTACGCTCCTTCATCTCATCAATCGCATAGCTGATTTCATCAATCTGCTCATTGAGCATTCGCTCCTTCCTCTCTGCGGAGATTGGGATTTTCTCAAACTGCGAGTGCGACATAATGATACAGTCATAGTCACCTGTTGCAATCCTTGATACAAACTGCTTTCTGCGGCTCTTTTCAAAATCACGCTCTGTGGCAACTAAGATATTAGCTGACGTATAAAGCCTTAAAAACTCTGATGCAGTCTGACCGATAAGCGGCTTTGGAACAACCATGATGGTCTTATTTGCAAGTCCTAGTCTTTTCTGCTCCATGCAGGCAGCCATCATCTCAAAGGACTTTCCGGCTCCTACACAGTGTGCCAGCAGTGTATTTCCTCCGAGAAGGATTCTTGCCACAGCATTCTTCTGGTGTGGCTTTAGCTCAATCGCAGGATTCATTCCCGGAAACTGTAAGTGGCTTCCGTCATACTCTCGCAGACGGATGTTATTGAATGTCTCGTTGTAATATTCTACATACTTCTGTCTACGCTCCGGCTCTGAAAACAGCCACTCCTTGAACTTTTCCCTGATCATGTTCTGCTTTTCCCTTGCAAGCATTGTCTCATTCTTATTGACTTCATAATGATACCTGCCATCTCCGTCATCAATCCTGTCCCTTACTGTTACAGTTTTAAGATTCAGCGTATCCTCAAAAATAGAATAAGCATCCATGCGGCTTGTACCATAAGTCTTAGTAGCTGCCACTGAATGCTTATCCATGCTTTTATTCTCGATGAACCATTCCATGCTCATCTTATTTAAGTGTACCTGAATGCCTGTATTGTAAAACTGGCTTCTGACTGCCCTTGCCCGCCTTGGCGTATTGAGAAGTTCATAGATAAACTGCTCATAATCAAGCGGCTCAATCCATGTCGTACCAATCTTTACATCAATGTCTGATGCTTCAATCCATTCCGGCTGCACCTTTTCAAGTGCTGCCACATTGCCTGCAAATCTTTCTGCCTGTGGATTGTCTGTATCCGCTGCCATAGCCTTTGCTACACGAAGCTTGTCTCTCACATTTCCGGACAGATACTCGTCTGCTGTCTCCCAGCCGATGTCCGGATTGTTCTCGTTGTAACGGTCAGGATTTAGGAAAACCAGTCCGTCCAGCTCTTCCACAAGAACTGCTCTTCTAAGCTCTGCCAAAGCATCATCACTTAGCGTTATCTCATCCGCTGTCTGCCCGGACTTTTCTGCAAGCTTTTCCTTTGCATTAGTAATATCCGGCTCATAGATAGAAAGCATATAGGCAGGGTTTACATATCCAAATTCATTGACGGATACATTTAATGCTTCCACAGCAGTCTCAACCCTGTCTATGACAGTCTTTGCCTTAATCGTCTGCTTATAAAACATATCCGCTTTTTTCACCTCCCCGTCTTCATTTACTTCCTCAAGACTGCAAAGAAGCGGGTAATCGCTGTCATCCCTGAAAGCTATTCTGTTTGCTTTTGAAGTAATGGCTCCATACTGCTTTACAAAAGCATCATATTTTACATTAAGAAGTCTCTGTTTATCAGAAAGCTCCTCCTCGCTGCAGCCATCCATCTGGATATCAATCAGCTCTCTTGTTATCTGTCTGATTTCATCAAGGCTTCGGATTCGCTCCTCGGCAGTCTGTGATACTTCTTTTCTTACCATCTCGGAATTTTCCCTGTAATAGAGCTTTCCTTCAAAAAATGTGTAAGTGTAGTTTCTCACATCCGGATCAGCCGGGATAACTTCCTCTGTCTGCTCCGCCTCATCTGCCACTCTCTCAAAATCTGTCATCTGGGCTTTGATATTTCCGATTGCCTTATTGAGAGCCTCGTACATATTGAAGTTCTCATCATTATTCACACAGACTGTATATCTGCTGTCCTGTCCATAAATCCTTGTATCATATTCCATAGATCCAAGCATCATCTCCGGATGCTCTGCAAAATAAGAGTTGACTGCAATTCCGTTCTCGGTCACACCAAGGTGTACCCAGTCAGGCTCAATATCAATCTTTCTCTCCCTCTTCTGCAAAAACAGGATATCTGCTGTCACTTCGGTTCCTGCATTGTCTTTAAATGCAGTATTCGGAAGTCTTACTGCTCCCACAAGCTCTGCCCTTTCAGCCAGATACTTTCGGATAGTAGGATTTGCCTTATCAAGTGTTCCCTTTGTGGTAATTACAGCAACCATGCCTCCCGGTCTTACCTGGTCAAGTGCTTTTGCAAGGAAGTAATCGTGGATACGGAAGTTATACTTGTTGTACTTCGGATCAAATACCTTGTAATCGCCAAACGGCACATTTCCGACAACCACATCAAAAAAGTTGTCTGGATAAGTAGTATTCTCAAATCCTGTGATACTGATATTGGCATTCTGATAAAGCTGCTTTGCAATTCTTCCTGAAATGCTGTCAAGCTCCACCCCATACAGCTTACTTCTCTGCATAGGTGCCGGCATACTTCCAAAGAAGTTACCGATACCCATAGATGGCTCTAATACATTGCCACTTCTGAAACCAAACTGGACAAGTGCCGAATTTATGCACATGGCAATCTCCGGTGAAGTATAAAAGGCGTTATTTACTGTTGCCCTTGCAGCACTGTATTCCTCATCAGATAAAAGGTCTTTCAGCTCTGCATATTCTTTGCTCCAGCCTGCGTTTTCCTCGTCAAATGCCTGTGACAGTCCGCCCCAGCCGACAAACTTCGACAGGATTTTCTGCTCATCTGGTGTGGCAAGACGGTTATCTGATTCAATCTGCTTTAAAGTGCGGATTGCGTCAATGTTCCACTGGTATCTGGTCTTGGCACCGCCTTTTTCAAGTTCCCACAGATTGTAATGGAAGTTGTGCATCGTCTGCCTGTCAACATTCTTCTCATTTTCAAGACTTTCTACTTGCTGTACTGGTTCCTGCTTTGGTGTAAAATCTACAGTTTCCTGTGATTCTGTATCAGCCTGAATATCATCCACAGATACTGATACTGCATCATCTGAAACTACATGTCCATTCTCATCAATCTTGGTTTCCCAGCCATTCGCTATTGCTCTTTCCCTGGTTTCAAGACGATTGGCTTTTACACTATCCTCGATATCAAAGAATCTCTTATAGACCGGATTCATCTTATCCCTGTCAGCCTTCTGTTTTGTCTCCTGATAATACTTCTTCTGGTCTTCTCCACAGTAAAATGGCTGTTTTACCATATAGGATAAAATCTCGTATAACTCACGCCAGTCGAGTGCACCTTCCTTACGCACACCATTCCTGTTCTTATAGCTGATCTTCACATATCCGCTTCTGATTGAGTACTCCACAAGACCATACTTATTGTTGGAATATGCTTTTCTTTCTGCATTATCTGTCCCTAATGCAATATCCCTGATAAGGTCAAGTTTATTGGGCATAAATGCAAAATCAGACTGCACCACATCCATAAGGAATGCCCTAAACGGAGTGTAGCAGCTGCAATCTGTTACAAGAATCTCCGCCGCATCACGCAGGTCTTCATCAAGCTCCTCAATACGCTTGGCATAATCAATCGGTGTAATATACTGAAGCTCTGATGGATCTTTTTCAGATGTTTCAGCATCTATCTCGGCGCCATATTCTGCCTTTGTTATCATGCGGTCTTCATCGGCAGCTTCCTGTGGTGACATGCCTTTTGCACTTACATAATCTCTGTTAGAAGCATAGCTCTCCGGCTCATCCGGTATTGCATAATCATCAATCTCTGATTCTGCCCCTTCCGGTTCCACTTCCCGGTATTCGGCATCAATGACCTCATCATCCTCACGGAGTCCGTCCATCGCAAGCTCATCAATACGAGGTGTCTCAGGCTGGTATTCCCCTGTAAGAATAAGTACACCAAGCTCTTTTTCGATATCTTTCCACGAAACATATCCTTCAACCTCTCCATCCTCATCTCGCCACTGAAAACGCAGTCCATTCCCATGAAATGTGTCATATCCGTGCAGTCCTAGTCCGTCAACCGGCCAGCCTGCACCTCCCTGACCATATTCTGCTTTGATACGCTTTGCTCTGGTTCCTGCATCAATCTCTGTTTCAAAAATCTTGCATACCCTGCCCTTACCACCGATAAAACCTGTACCTCTCATAAGCACCTGTTTGATATACTCACTTGGTACTGTTGCAGACTTTTTGGGATTCAGGTAATTGTATTTACCTGCTAATGCAGCTTTTCTGTCCTGCTCGAACTGACGCATAAACTGATTATTGTTTTCGTCCTCAGTATGAATGGTGCCAATGCTTGCCTGCCCGTTCTGGTCGAAAAAAAAGGAAGCCTGTGTATATTCGGCTTCCTTACTAACACCCAATGAATTGATTTCATCAAGTTCCCTATTCAGTTCTGTATCATCAGATTCTAGTGGAATCGCATCACTATCTGATTCAGTACCACTTCCTCTGCCTGCATCTTCGCCTGCTCTCTTATCTTCCACATCTCCATTGTCGATGACGGATTCTGTGGCTTGTGCTTCGCCAGATACTGCATCTCCAGTCTGTCGTAGAGCTGATTCGCTTCCGCCTCTACCGCTGACATCTTCTCGTACATCTTCCCGAATCTCATCAGCGTCTTGTATCTTGCCGGCTCGTTCTCCTTTAGATAGTTCATCGCCATCCTTCCGTATTTGCCCAGCTTCGTGAGATCCTCCGTCTCGTCCGGCATCTCTATCTGCGGATAAAGCAGTCCGTCCACTTCCTTGTAAGTCATTTCTTCTAACATATCCAATTCTCCTTTCGCTCTCGATTGCCTTTAAGTTACGACTAAATTCTCTAAGAACACTACAGGAGACATCGCATACAATGGAACCAAGACGGTAAATGATCTCTTCGTCTTTGATATTTACGATCTGACTAAAATCCTGTTCTTGCACAGATAAGTCAAATCCGCATCTCGTCCCTACAGCATACATGACACTTGCATATACAAGCTGCTCCATGTCCATTTCCTGCTGTAAGCCATTGCGTTTCTTACTTTCTTCCTTTATCACACTACCTGATAGCTGCATAAGCTCGGTCATTCGGTCTCCGAACTCTTCTTTTATTATAAGCCAAACATCTGTTCCTGTAAACTGTTTTAATATATTTTTTAGAGACTCCCTGTCGCTGTTATCGTACTGCTCAATCTGACCTTCTGGCACAAGAAAATCCACATAATCTTTAAGATTTTCTCCCTCAAGGTCCCATGTCAGCTTAACATTCTTCCCTCCGGTATCACTGATATCAAAGATATACCTCATGCGTGGATTCAGTGCCCTTGACGGGAAGATGGCGCAGCCTTTCGCACCACGCTTTACATATCTTCCCACCTTTTTCCAGGTATCATAATCTGCCATGAGTGTGCTTTTTTCCGGAGGTCTCTGAGCTGTTACCATAACGATATTGTCAAATTCATAGCGGTATAACTGACCTGCGACCTTTAACACATCCTTCCAGTTCTTTTCTGATCTGGTGATGTTACCAATTTCAGAATCGTATATCGCTTTGACCTTCATATCAACGCCCATACCTTTGTCCTCCTCTACTTAAACATCTCTGCAAACAATCCCTTAAATAGCTTTAACTCATCCTTATCCAGCTCGATTGCAAATTCATTGTCGATTGCCTGTTTTTCGCATTTATCCTTTTTCTTTGCAATCTTACGCACCACACGAAGAATCACATAGCAATCCTTGGACTTTGCAATGCTCTGTTTAAAGGTCAGCTCATCCTCATCGACTGACTTCTGTGTCTGATAGATAATCTCTTTTAACTTATCATTGATACCATCTACTTCCTCAAGGGAAATAATAACGGATGCCTTAGAAGCACCCGATCTGTCCCACTCCTTATGAAGTTCCTTTACTAAAAACTCCATGTTCTTAATTACTGTTGTTGAATCACTTTTCATCTTGCTCTTCCTCCGTTTTCTTTTAATGAAGAAGGGAGCTGACCTTCGCTGATAGGCGCAAAATCAACTCCCTTCATGTCCTCTGCTCCAAGGACTATCTGCTCTGCATAATACATATCCATTGCCTTATTGATGGCATCATCAAGCGACTCTGCCTTTACTTTCTGTACTCGTGAAAGCACTTCTTTTATCTCAACATCAAATTCCTGTTCCATATGATATCGCCTCCTGTAAAAATCTCATCACCGGCTCTTTTCTTCCTTTACCTGTCTTTCCTTAAAGCCTTCATCGTACTTTCCATCTTCCAGCCTGTCGTAAAAACAGTCTTCTTCAATCGTTCCGAAATCCTCATACATCTGGTGAAGGAAGTCATTCTGCAGCTTCTTTGGTACATCATCATCCTTTGACATATCCTGATAAAAATAGAACTTTTGCTTTAGCTTTGCCCTGTAATCATAGATATCCTCTATCTTTTCCGGTGTACCATACTCCCTCTTGTATGCCTTGAAATTCGTGGTTGAGAGTGTGGACCCCAGATAAATGCCATGCTCCCACGATACCCCGATTGTGGTATTGTCCTTTGTAGGCTTCTCATCCTTGGGATAACGCTTATACTCTGTCGCACCAAGGGCGATTGTAAGGGAACCTGACTTCATATCCATCACCACAAGATTCCTTGGTGATAATGCTTCAAGCACCATGTAATCATGGTCATTGAAGTTATGAAATGTCTGTCCCCTTTCAAATGATCTGTCCACACTTTCATAATGCAGGTTAAAATCATCCACCCAGCCCTTATCGGTCATTCCAATCTCCTTAAGCTTTGCAACACATTCAGAAGAACTGGCTTCTTTATCAAACCGGAATTCCTTGGAATCGTTATAAAATCCCTGAAGAAAGTGTCCCAGCTGAATATCATCCAGACAGAATCTCGCAGATACCGTTACATTTGCTGCCCTGTAATACTCTGTGAAGTTATCTGCTTTACCAAGCGTCCTTCCAAGCTGCAACAAATTGTCTGCAAGCTCTGACATGTCATCAACTGCTATAAAACTCTTATAATCATCCAGAGTCATCAGCATATTTGTCTCTGTTCCCCTGTCGTTTTCTGTTACCAGTATCATATCTTTTAAATCCATTCTTACCTCCAGTCTCAGAGAGGGACTATGCCCTCTCAGCAAATTTTCTGTTATGGTCTTCCAATCACAACAATCTTTCCTGTGCTTGCCACATCCCGGTAAACCACACCAAGACTTTCATTAAGTGCCTCTACCACTTTGCCATTTCCGACATATACTGCAACATGGCTGATGTTCTTATATCTTCCATTGCTTGTAAAACTGTAGAAGATAAGGTCTCCCGGCTGTAACTCATCAAAGGAGACTGTCTTTCCGGCTTCACCCAGTCCCTGTGCCTCCGCTGCCGCTGTGGTTGCCCCACCGTAACTAATATCCACACCTGCATCCTTCCATGAATAATAGGCTAAGGAGCTGCAGTCATAATAGTTACCGCTGTCTCTTAAATCCTGACTATAAGGGAAGCCAACTCTGTGAAGTGCATAAGAGCATACTGCTTTCTGGCTGCTGTCTGTAATTTCGTTTAGGATGGCATTGATTTCATCCTCAGTCATGGAGCTTACTCCCGGACTTCCACCTCCGCCGCCACTTCCGCTTCCGGCATATCCAAGCTGTCCCATAAACTCCGGACTCATGATCTGCTCAAGCATTTCCACCTGATCAGAATTAAATCCATAGACCGAAATCATATCTCTGTACGATTTCAGTGTGACATTCACATACAGAACCGACTTCGTGACAGTAGTTACATTACCGTCTGCATCTGTTTCTTCCACATCCTTTGTTCCGGTGCTTGTGGTGTATGAACACATATCATTTACAACTGCCTGCAGCCAGCCTTTTGAAGTATCATTCATGACTGTTGCTGTATCTCCGACACCATGCTTGACCATATAGACTGCCATGATGTCATAGTAATTGCTTGGGTTTTCTTCCATACCTTCATAATCCACATATACAAGCTCTCCAAGGTCATATCCGGTATGCTCATTCACTTTCGTATTAACATCCCGGTTAAACTCCTGCACATAAGCACTCGTTACTGTCTGCACGGTATCTCCTGATTCAAGTGGTGGCAGAAATAAAGCAAATGGAGAATTGTAAAGGATTGCTATCACCGCTATAACCGGAACCGCAATCATGGCAACTACAAGAACAAGTAATAAAAGCACCAATCCGATAATCGGTGCAGCTGCCTTTACCCAGGTAATCGCTTTTCGCACAATCAGATCCTTTACCAGCTTTGCCACGCTGTCTGTCTGATTCTCCTGTGTTTTCATCTTATCCAGAAAGAATTTTATCTTTCTGCTCCGGTTGGTCATCTTTTCATCCTTGACCTCTATGGACACACCTGCAGCATATCCGGCTGCCATGCCGATTGCAGTACCAACTCCTGGTGCAACCGCTGTTCCTGCCGCTGTAGCAGCTGCCTTTGTAGCAGTTTTTGTTGCAACCTTAGCAGTAGTCTTGGCTGTTTCTTTTGCTGTCTCTTTAGCTACAGTCTTTGCAGTATCTTTGGCAGCTTTCTTTGCTGTCCTTTTTGCCAGCTTCTTTCCTGCCTCTACCTTCTTGATACGCTTTCTTGCCTCGGCTGCCGCCTTTTTCCTGAAAAGTGCTGCACCCTTGGATGCTGTTCCGGTAACAGGTCGGCTTGATTCATATGCAAGATATGCCGCCTGCGATACCTCATGCCCGCCTTCCACCTGCTCCGTTACTGCCCCGGCTGCAAGTGCACCTGTTCTTCCTGCAATGTGAAGATTAGTATTCTTGGTCTTGATGGAAGTGTTGGATTCTCTATAGTTTCGCTTAAATCTTGATAATCCCTTATTCTTCGGCTCTGACTGATGAATGGTACTCTTGCGATAGGACTTCTTTTTATCATCAGATACCTTTGCACCGATAGTCTTAGGACCTCTTTCTACTGTATAGATGTTGCTGCCTTTAATCTTGGCACCCTTTGGCTCGTGGGCATGAATCTTGGCTTTCTCCTTTGTGTGAATGACCATCGGCTTGTCATCCACCTTTCTAATTTTCAATTTTCTCACCTCCTACTTTGAAAAATAAAATAAGCCGCTAGGGAGCAAAAATTACTCCTTAACGGCTATGTAAAATCATTCAATATTCAATTATTAAAAGCAACATGAAACTGAAATTTTCACATTATCTATTACAATGTAAATAATGCTTTTTCGTAGTCCTTAACATAATACTTAATATTGGTTCTACCTTTTTGGATTACGATATGTCCCTCTTTTTCAAGCATCTCCTTTTGTGCCTCAATGCCTCCTGGATACTTTGCATTTAATTCCCCTTTTGCTTTTAGTGTTCTCCAATAAGGTGTTTTATCTTCTGTACGCTGATAACTCGCCCATGCAACTATCGAAACAAAAATTCCAGCTGTAATTGGCTCTGTAAAATCAGCACCACTTTGTTTAGCAAAGAATTCCCTTATTGTACCTACTGTAAGTAATTTTCCACAAGGCACAAGTCGCATTACTTTGTCATAGTCAATAGGTGGGGCAAAATACATTTTATCTCCACCATATTTTTCGATGCTCTTTTCATCTGTTATGATTTGAACTTTTGGCATATCCTTGCTATCCATAAGCATAGCATTAAAATCTTTTTTATCTTCATTTGCCATAATGTATCACCTCCAAGCCAATCATATCTTAATAAACGTAACCATGCAATGAGACAGTTTTAAAAATCCTTATGAAACTTCAAATTTTCTTTTCCCTATTAATTACAAATATTCCTTGGAAATTGCTTCCACACCATACATTTCCATAAATGCATCCAGGTCCGCTGCATCCCCAATCAACATATTCTCGTCAAAGTGTACGATATGCATATCTTAAAATACAGCCACATGTTCTCCGGTACAAATGATACATTTTAGAACTGCTTCCTTATTTATTTTTCATATCGAATCTTATATGCTTTTTTCTTTAAAATAGGGAATATCTAATTTATTATCATCAAGGTCGGACATTCATCCGACCTCTTGATTATACTATAGATTCTATAAAAATTCATCTGTTATCACTGCAGCATTGCTTCTTTTTTCTTCTGTTCCGCAATCTTCTCATGAATGTTGGTATTATACAGCCTGTACAAATCTGTATCCTTACTAATCTGATTATCAAACGGAATCACCACCGAGCCACACTTGATAAGTCCCATTCCCGATGCAGTATTGGTTACGAATCTTAGCTGTGCCTCTGATACCCCGATAACTTCCGCCATCTTGGAACTGTCTGTATTCGCCTGTTTTAAGAGTGCCACAAACTCAGAGTTTGCAAGCATTGTGGTTGCTGTATAGTTCTGCAACAGATCGACGACATTCTGCGTGATACCGGTACAAAGTCCTCCCTGCTTTCTTACTTTCTTCCAGAGCTGCTGCAGATATTTTGCAGAATACTCGGAATTAAGCAGGACGTGAAACTCATCAATATAGAGCCATGTTGCCTTGCCTCTCTTGCCATTCTCAACAATCCTGTTCTGAATAGACTCCATCATGACAAGCATTGTGATAGGACTAAGCTCCGTACCTAAGTCCCTGATGCCATATACTGTGAATCTGTTATCCACATCCACATTTGTCTGATGATTGAAGATATTAAGTGAACCATTTACGAAAAGCTCCAAAGACAATGCAATGTCCTTTGCCTCATCCTCCGGCTGTGCCATAAGGATATCGTAAAAATCACTCATCACCGGGATATACTTCTCTTTGCTCCTTGCAATGTCGATATACAGCTTTCTCACACAACGATCAATGATTGACTTCTGTCTTGAATTTAAGCTGTCCCCGATACACTGCTCACATAGACCTAGCATGAACTCGCCTTTTTCTCTTACCATTCCCTTGGAATCATTCGAATCAAGGCTCCACACATCCATCTCCAGCGGATTCACATAGTTATCCGTATAGGTAGACATATTTACTACAGTTCCGCCATAAGTCTCGGCAATATCAAAGTATTCGTTCATTGGATCTATGACGATTATTTCATCATCTCCCGACAAGAATACGCTGCCCATCTCCATCTTACAGAAGAAGGATTTACCGGAACCCGGCACACCAAATACAAAGCCATTTCCATTGATGAGCTTCTTTCTATTGCCGATATTCACATTCTTGCTGATCTGGTTGATACCATAATAGTTGCCGGTGCTGTCATTTAATTCCTGCACATTGAATGGCATAAGCACCGCAAGTGACTGGGTAAGAAGGGTACGCATAGTCTCCACCTGTCTTACTCCAATCGGAAGTGCTGTGTTGAGTGCTTCCCTCTGCTTTAAGTAGTGTGTATCAATTGTGCAGCTGTTACGTTTTCCGATAGTCTCTACTGTCTCACATACACTCTCAAGCTCCTTCTTGCTTTCTGCCATAAGAATAATGGTTACTCCCACGAAGAAAAGGCACTGGTCATTCTCACGGACATCATCCATGATTTCCTCAATCTCCTTTTTCTCCGTTCTCTTGGCATATGAGATTTCCGTAGAAAAGTCGTTATTCTTATTACGGACTCTCTGCTGCTTAATGATATCCGACTCAATACCAAGGTATTTCTTCTGAAGCACCTTTGTAGTCAGATCCTTTGGTACGGGCACCACATCAATACTCGTGATGGAATGAACCGGAAGGGAAGTAATCTCATTGATGAATCTGTCTGACAAACTGCTCGGATACTTTTTGATGAAAAGCGCCTTGCAGAATTTACTCTCATCCTCAAAATGGTCTGGGAAATATTTCACCATCCCATTGCACAGATCATTTCTAAAATCTGCCCCGACCTTCTTTGCCTTTTTGATATCAAAATCAAAGCTGCCCTCATCTCCAAGATGATAATAGTCATAGAGCACTTTCAGTCTCTCATTGCCATTAAGTGGTACAATCTCCGCACCAAGCTCAATGAAAGCCTTGTGTATCGTTGCCTCAAGGGTTGCAAACTGTGCCTTTGCCTCCTCGAAGTTCTTTCTCTCAATCGTGATTGTCAGGTATCTTTCCTGTTCAATCCCCTGTCTGCCCTCAATAATCTTCTCCTCAATAATGTCATTGTAGATTCTTCGGTAATTATTGAAGCCATCGTTTTTCTCAGCAATCAGAACCTTGTCACGGAGTTCATCCATGTTTTTGTTCTTATTGTTGATCGTAATCTTATAATTACAGTCCAGCGAATTTAAGAACTTACAGTATCTCTCGAAAATACCGATCTGCTCATCCTCGGTTGCTGTCGTGTAATTGATGTCCTGAAAGCGGTAGCATTTGGAATACTTATTTTTGCTTACTTCAAAAATGCCGTTTTCAGCCCCCGCCATAATCTCTATGGTTTCCTGAATGGATTTAGGTGTCTTATACAAAGGCTCACTCGCCTTCTTTAATAACTTAAATCCGTCTGTAAATAAACCCATGTCTCTAACCTCGCTTTCTTATAATGAAAGCCCGCCGGGAACTTCACCCTGCGGGCTGTGTTCCCGACCTTGCGGTCAGATACTATTCGTTTCTAATGCATTGCCTTATATGCTGCAATGCCTGCTACTGCCGCCACAATGACTGCGACAAGTCCAAGCAGCATGTTTCTCGTCTTTTTCTTCATCGCTTCAAACTCCTCCTGCTTCTTTACAGCCGAATCAGCTGTTACAGTCTCCGGTTCAGCCTTTCTGCCTTTCTTCTTTACCTGTTCATTCTGTTCTGCTTCTAACTGCTTTATTGCAGGCTCTCCTTCTGTTGATACATAGGTAAGTGCCCTGTTTCCAAACATAAAATGCAGTTTCTTTCCCATATACTCGTAGAAATTCATCCCATTAAAGGAATAGAAACCACCAAGTGCAATCGGTGCCACACAGGGAATTGCCACATAAGCAGAACCCGTAAGACCGATATACTTGTAAAGAAGAAGGACGATACCGCCACCAACCACTACGCTTGCAATGGAAAATATAAGCTGCCTTGCAGTAAGTCCCATTGCAACCGATTCCTGATAGCGGTCAATATCCTTGTTTACTTCGATTACCATTGTCCCTGCCTCCTATCTTGATAAATCCTTTGTTTCCGGCTTTCTTGTCATTCCAATATTCGCCTCATACTTATCCATTCCATCCGGACACAGTTCCCTAAGCTTATCTACATTGAACAGATAAAGAGGATATTCACAGAAACCGCTCCTTTGCGTGAATCCTGTAAACTCTCCAAGGTCGTTATCTGTAATAAACTTTTCAATATCCGGCATGTCATTCACATTCAGATATCCGCAGTAATTTGGTGCTGCAACCGACAAATTCACAGTCACATCCCCAAAAGGTTCCTCATATCCATCTTCATTACACATAAGACCAATAAACATTGCCCTGTTATTCATATACTGCTGGATATCAAATGTCACCTGCGTTTCTCCGGTTATGCTTGAATTATAAGTAACCTGTTTCTTTTCATTATCCATTTCTGCCTCCTTCTATAATCCAAATGCCTTGCTTGTAAGTGTCTGTGCACCCTTCACGCTTCCAACAGTCATTGCTATCGTAAATGTCATTTCACACAGATATATAAGCGTCTGTGCCCAGTCAGCATAACTTCCTGTAAATGCCGGAAGTCCTGCGTTGATAAATGCATTACATACCACAATCGCAAGTGCCATCGTTACTGCCTCAAATACACACGACAGGAAATATTTGCAGTAGGTAGCCATTGTATGACTGACCATTCTGTTTCCTGCCATCGTGGAACAGGCAATCGCACCGAGCGGCACAATAATCAGGATCTTTAAGAACCTGAAATACACTGTGTAGATGATGAAAAATCCACAGATAATAATGATGATTGCAAGCAAGGCTGTAAGTATCAGCATTACCAGACTTTCACCAAATCCGAGTCCCTTAATGATGTCTGCCTGTGTACTGTCAATAGCAAGCTGCGTCGTTGTCCCGGCAGATATAAGTCCCACCAGATTTCCTATGGAAGTAAAAAATGCTTTCATAATCGTGACATTATTTGCAACAAACCATTCTGCAAGTCCCAGTCGGATAAGCATACGCAGGATTGATTCAAACCTCATCTCATCTTTTACATCTATGCTTTCCGAGCAGAAACCAATAACAAAGAACAGCACAACGAGGGAAGATCCGACCGCTACAAAGACCGGCTCAATACCCTCAATAACTGCCCAAGGACCTCCGCCCTTGAAACTGACCGGTGACTGTCCAAGCATTGCAAAGACCAGGGATATCTGATTGTTCCAAAACCCAAACACCGCCTCAAGAAGTGCAAGGATCTTGTCTCCAAGCTTAAAAATATCCATACTTGTTATTCACCTCTTTCCTTTTACTAAAAGGGGAACTTTTTCCCCCATCTTAGAAGCCTAAGAATGTCAGTACTGTTGAAATACCAGCCATCATGACACCTGCCACAATTCCTTTCAGTGCAGAGTTCATGGTAGATGAATCCTGCTGCTGGTAGGCTTGTGCGAACTCCATAACATTCTTTGCAAGAATGATGACACCAACCGCACCAATGACTGCAATGATAAGTGTCTTTAAATTCTCAAGCGGCTGTGTTACTGCGGAAGTACCTGTACCTGCTGCAAAACAAGTAGTGCTCATAAGCATTACTCCCATAAGTGCTCCGGATACTGCCGGAACCATTCTTTTCTTAAAATGAAGTAATCTTCTCTTCATGCCTTTTCCCTCCAAACCCTTGTTTTCTGCGCTATTGCAGACTGAATTGTTAGTTACTGTAATCTGTTCTTTTCTCATGATAAAAATCTCCTTTTTCTTGATGTGTGACAGATATGGAAAAAGCCAGAAAGGAATGTACACATTCCAATCCGGCTGATTTCCGAATGGAATATATACATTCCTCTCTGTCTTTGTTTTTTTACTATATGATTATCAGGCAATGCCTGTTGTAATGATTAATCGGGCTTTCCCCGATGTGTTGTGCTTCAACCACCTCCTTTTATGACATGAAAAAAGCACCTTAACCAGTTATTGGCTAAAGTGCTTATAATCCTGCTATTAAATTATTTATGAGTCAGACAAACTTGAAGTTGTCAATAGCGTTTAACAGAATTAAGATTCTTTTTATTCCTTTATTCTGCCTTATTAAGATGTCACAAATCAAGAATACTTCTCAATTTGTGGCACTAATTCATTAAACAAAATGTGC
>OATG01000696.1_pt1 | contig 33861 bp, 27 predicted proteins | sample 1516581 | NCBI WGS metagenome assembly OATG01 (sample SAMEA2579930, study PRJEB22360) | human gut metagenome | biome: human gut; feature: human-associated habitat; material: faeces | place: Denmark | collected 2008/2010
CCCGCACAAATTTGGCATACCCCCTAACCGGGATTGCCCGGGAGCGGATAACGGCTGATGAAGTACATGATTTCCTCGTTGTTGCGGCGGTAAATCAGTTCGCGCTGCGCTTCGTCACAAAGGCTGTGATTGGCGAGGTAGAGCATAATTTCGCGATGGTTGCCGCGTTTGACGAAATGTACTTCCGGCTCGTCGTGGAAACAGTGCTTTTTGATGTAAGCCTTGATTTCCGCGTGAATGCCGCGTTTCAGGAGCAGTTTCTCGCTTGCTTCGCAGAGCCAGTGTTTGGACAGGTAGCCCAAAATTTCGGGGCGGTCTTCGCGTTTGAGAATCATTTCCTGCCCGTTCGGAATCTGATAGTGCATAACGTACTTGACAAGCAATGAGAAAGCGCCGTGTTTGAAAAAGAAGTCTTCGGCTTCCTGCACAAAACGGCGGCGGGCGATGAACTGTTCAACCTTTTTGCGGCTGTTGAAGCGTATCATCTTCATTTGGCGCAGTTTTTCCGCTTCTTTGCGGTTGGATTGCGTTTCAATGAGGAAGTTGACTTCTTCGTAGGTGCCGCGGGTCAACAGCGCCAGCTTTTCACGTTCGTTCAGGCGGCCTTTGGCGATGACAAGCATAATGATGTTATGATTGCCGCGCATAATCAGGTCGTATTTGGCGAACATGGAAATCCGGTGGCGGTTGATGTGGCTGATGATGGCCTTTTCACTGCCGCTCCAGACGATATCCCGCTCGGTATACTGGGGCACGTCATGACGTTTGAGGTACTTCATCACGGTGTTGTATTCGCCGTGGGTGAGAAGCAGCGCAATTGTCCGGCACGGGTCTGCGGCGCTTTCGAGCACGGCAGCCACCAGCTGCGGGCGATTGGCACGGAAAACTTCTACCTGTGCCGGTTCTTTCAAGCCATAAGCTTTGATATAGAACAGGCTGGCTTCGGTTATCCCTCGTTTAATCAGCTGTTTTTCGGCCTGGGCGCTGAAACGGTTGTTTACGACGTAAGCCACCAGCTGTTTGGGTTCGGCGGAACGGATAAACTCCAGTTCCTGATCCAGATTTTTGAGTTTCATAATCTTCGTGCCGCATACTTTACTTTGCGGGCTTTATTAGTTGATAAATAATGGGGATGATAATTCACAGATTTTTATTTTGACAAAGACATGATAGCCGAAACGGCGTTTTTGTCAAGAAAAAAAGGAGCGTTGGGGAAAAGGCCGGGAGAGGAGTATTGGAGAAGAGATATGGAAACGGGGAGCACAACCGCAGGCGCGCCGGAGTGGCAGCGCTACGGGTGTAGTTATGGCGTGCAGGGGAGCCTGCGCTTTGGTGCGCGCGAGGCTTACGGCTGCGCTGAAAGGGCGGCCTGCGCTTTGGCAAGGGCAGCGTCGTCCAGCACCAGCACGATGTATTCGCCGCTGATGAACAGGCTTTCCGGTGCAGGCCACGGGCGGGCGCGGTTCAAGATATATTCCCGCAGGTTCGGATTGGCGGCAACGGCCTCGCCCAGCCCGGCGTCGGCTTCCAGAAAATCTGCCTGATAATAGAAATTATATGCGTCTTTGGCGCGGCCGGCGGGATAATATGCCCAGGCCAGCAGTTCGCCGCTCGGCTGCTCGCCGGGCTTTCTGATATAATATTTGCCGCGCAGGCTCTGCTCACCGATTTGCAGCAGTTTGTAATGCCCGTTGACGTTAAATTCCGGCAGCTTTTCCAGCCGGGTGATAATGCGTTCGGCGAGTTTGGTTTCCGCCTCCCAGCCGAATTTCCAGACTTTCAGCGCATAGGCGACGCGGACAAAGCCGGCGAAAATCACGACGATTGCCAGCGCGTAGCCGAGGCGTTTCAAATATGCGCCGCCGAGTTTTAAGACCGTTGTCAGCGCCAGCGCATATATCAGCGGCAGGCCGAAGAAATCTATCCGCGCCAGGTGGGCAGGGTTTTCCGCCGAAGGAACGGAGAGGAAAAACGCCAATTTGGATGCGAGCAGGATAAACGGAACCAGCAGCAGCCCGCGGGCGGCGGCTTTGACGTCCGGGCTTTGGAAAATCAGCGCGAAGAGAGCCGTCAGCACCATGGCGAGATACATGAGCTTATAAAACAGGTCGGCAAACGGCAGGGACACGGCGAACTGTTCGACCATGACCGCCAGCAGCGCCGGGATTTTGGCCGGAAGGGAGATAAGAGGCATCAGCTCGGTGTTGTAGGCCGGGCGCATAATGCCGGTGTCTTTGAGGACGACGATGATAAACGCGTAAATCATCAGCGCGGCGGTAAGGTTGGCGATACTCTGAACAATGCGTTTAAACGCGCACTTCAGGCTGATGTCGGCAAAGACGGTTTGCAGGAAGACCTTGCCCAGCACGGCGACGCCGATAAAATTAATGACCGGCAGGTAGGTGCCGAGCGCCATAACGAGCAACAGAACAGAGGCGATGTTACAGGCGTAAACGGCGTTCAGGTTGCGGCTGCGGCAGCCCGAAAGCAGCAGCGCCGCAAGCACGATGGCCGGCAGCCAGAAAATGCCCAGCGTATTTTGGGCGAAGTAAAGCCAGCTCAGGGTATAGGGCGTGATGAGGAAAAACAGTCCGGTTACGACAAACGCGGCGGTGCGCTGCGGCAGCTTCCAGTAAATGCCGAGCAGGACGCCGGCCAGCGCCAGGCCCGCGAATGCCCAGAGATTGTTGATGACAGGGAGAATCTTGCCGTCAAACAAAAGCTCCTGCAGCCACCAGGCGGAAAAACGCCCTTCGCTCAGGCTCTGCGCCGGGTCGACGGCAAAGCGCACCGCCGCCCAGTCGCGGTTGCCCCACATAAAGTTGACGGTATGGAACAAAAAGGCAAGGTTGATGAAACCGAAGAGCTGCCAGAAACTTTTGCGATAAAGCCGGGGAATGGCATTGTAGCCGCGGCAGACTTCTTCCTCCCAGTCCAAATCGCAGCAGACATGGCGGATTTTTTCCCGCACCGCGGGCGTCAGCGCGGCAAAGGTTGCGGCAGCGACGACGAACCCGGCGGTTACCGCTCCGGAGACGGAAACGGCGAAGCCGAATTTTTTGGCGATTAACAGCCCGAGGGCGGCAATCAGCCCCCCCATGACGGCACAGATGAGATAAAACAATGACTTTTTCATAAGCTTTTCACCCGGTTTGTGGCGGTTGGCATTGGCTGGCGGCGGCGCGGCGCCGGTCTTTGGAGAACAGGTTGGGGCGCACGGGCGGCCAGAGTTGCTGCGGCTGCCGGTTTTCCGGCCTGAACTTCAAGTCCGGGCGCACGGGCGGCCGTTTATGGCGACGGCGGTTTTCTTTTCCGGTTTTCCGCAGGGGAAAAGGCAAGAACCGCGGTTTATGAAAACATTATAAGGCGGCGGGGCGGCGTGTCAAAAAAAAAGCGGCAGTTATCCGCTTGTTTATGCGGGGGGGGCAGGGGCACGGGCAACGAGGGCGGGGCAACGGGGGAGGGACGGGAGAAAAGGTGCGGGCTTTGGGGGAGTGGCAGGGCGGCGGGGGCGCTGAGCGGGCTGTTTGCGGGTGGTACTGCGTGCCTGAGCGATGAGAGGCGGGGCGGCGGAGGAGCGTGCCTGAGCAGACGGTCAGAACAGGCCGCTGATGATGCCGTTTTCGTCCACGTCAATATTTTCGGCGGCGGGATGGCGGGGCAGGCCGGGCATGGTGTTGATTTCTCCCGAGAGGGCGACGACAAAGCCGGCTCCGGCGGAGAGGCGGACTTCAGTTATCGGGAACGTATAGCCGCGCGGGGCACCGAGCAGCGTTTTGTCGTGTGAAATCGAATTTTGGGTTTTGGCGATGCAGACCGGCAGGCGGCCGTAGCCCCAGCGGGTGAACTTTGCCAAATCGCGGCGGGCGGCAGCAGTAAACGTTACCCGTCCGGCGCCGTATATGCCGCGGGCAACGGTGCGGATTTTGTCGGCAAGCGGGAGGGCATCGGGGTAGAGCAGGCGGAGCGAACCGGCGGATGAGCCCATCGGGGCAGATGCAGGAGGAGGAGTGCCGGCGGATGAGGCCTGCGGAGCAGATGCAGGAGGAGGAGTGCCGGCGGATGAGGCCTGCGGAGCAGATGCAGGAGGAGGGGTGCCGGCGGATGAGGCGGGGAGAACGGGGGACGCGGGTACGGCCGACGGGGAGAGAGGTGCGGCGGCGCTGTTCATATTCCGATTCAACTCAATCCTGTTAAGTACTGATTTAGCAAGATTTATACAGCCTTTCCCGCCTTTGCCCCAGCCTTCGGAAACGACGGCTTCCACGCCTTCGGCGCGGCACAGTTTCTGCACCAGCTTTAATTCGGCGGGGGTGTCGGATACGAAGCGGTTGACAGCCACGACCGGCTCGGCGCCGAAGCGGCGGAGGTTGGCGATGTGGGCGCGGAGATTGGCAAATCCGGCTTCAAGGGCGGGAAGGTTTTCGGCGTTCAAATCCGTTTTGGCAACGCCGCCGTGCATCTTCAGCGCGCGCACCGTGGCGACGAGGACGACGGCATCGGGATAAAGCCCCGATTTGCGGGCAAAGATGTCAAAGAACTTTTCGGCTCCGAGGTCGGCGCCGAAACCGGCTTCGGTTACGACATAATCTGCCAGCGCCAGCGCGGTGCGCGCGGCGATGACCGAACTGGTGCCGTGGGCGATGTTGGCGAACGGGCCGCCGTGGACGAAGGCGGGGGTGTGTTCCAGCGTCTGCACCAGATTGGGCAGCACGGCATCCTTGAGGATGGCCGCCATGGCACCGGCGGCGTTTAAATCGCGGGCATAAATTGGTGTGCCGTCTGAAGTTTCGCCGATAACAATCTGATTTAAACGGCTTTTGAGGTCGGCAAGGTCTTCGGCCAGACAGAGAATCGCCATAATTTCGGAGGCGACGGAGATGTTAAAACCGTCGGTGCGGGGAATGCCGTTAGCCTTGCCGCCGAGGCCGATGCGGACTTCGCGGAGGGCGCGGTCGTTTAGGTCCACGCAGCGTTTGAAGAAGACTTTGGCAATACCCAGCCCGTTGCCGAATTTGATGTGGTTGTCTATCATGGCGGCAAGCAGGTTGTTGGCGGCGGTGATGGCGTGAATGTCGCCGGTAAAGTTGAGGTTGATTTCGTCCATCGGAACAATCTGCGAGCGCCCGCCGCCCGCAGCACCGCCTTTGATGCCGAAACAGGGGCCGAGCGAGGGTTCGCGCAGCGAGAGGGCAACGCGCTTTTTCAGGCGCTGCAAGGCATCGGCCAGACCTATGGAAACGGTAGATTTGCCTTCGCCGGCCGGGGTCGGGGTCAGGGCGGTAACGAGGATGAGGGCGCCGCGCGGCGCCGGGGTACGGAGAGAATGGCTGCCGTTTGGGGCAGGGGCTGCCTGGGTTTCGGAGAGGCGTGCAGAAGCGGCGATAGGGTGGGCGGTCATGGTGCGGGAGGCGAGTTCGGCAGTCTTGGCGCGCGACAGTTTGGCCTTATATTTGCCGTAAGGCTCGATGTCTTCAGCCGTCAAATTAAGTTTGGCGGCAATCCTGCTGATTTTAAACGGTTTTGCCTGATTGGCTATTTCTATATCGGTAAGCATGCGAGACCTTTCAAATTTTTTGTGAGGGAGGGGAACGGGGCGCCAGAGCGGGCGGATATCAGAGCATCCGGGCGGCAGAATGGCAGGGGCGGCGGCGCGGGAATGCGGACTAAGCCTATTCGTCGCGGACGATGGCCGTTGGTTCTATGGGTTCGGAGCCTTTCAGCGCCTCAAGGCTGGCCGCGATGCCGCCTGACGTTTCTTCAGCCGCAGCAGTCGGGGCGGCGGCCGGGGCGGAAGCAGCAGGGGCAGGGAAAGCTGCGGGAGCGGGAACGGCAAGCGGTTCCTTTAATTCCGGAGCAGGGCCGGGAACGGCTTCGTCCACGGCGGCGGAAATGGCCGCATGTCCGGCGGCGGCGGTTTCCTGCCGGAATTTTTGCAGATATTCCTCAAACCGGGCGCCGTCTTCCGGTTCCCACCCCATAATGTAATGATTTCCCATGCAGATTAAAGGCAGGCGGAGATCGCTGTTGGGGATATTAAATTTTTTAACGCACTGTTTGTAGAGTTCAAGATTGTGGTGAAACTTCATATCCGTAATCGGAATGTTAAGGTCGCGATGGTTGGCATCAAGATAGACAAAGGCGTCTTTGCAGGCGATGCACATGGCATGGGCGAAGAAGTAGATTTTGTCGTCAAGGAGATTTTGTTCCGGGGCAGGGGCAGTCATGCCGCGCGGGTTTTGCGCCGCGGAAGAACCGGCCGAGAAAGCGGCAGGCGGCACGGCAGGAGCGTCCGGGGCGGAGGCAATCGGCAGCGTGCCGGCAGCGTGCGCAGGGGAAAGGGCGGCAGGAGCCGGCAGCGTGTCGGCAGCGTGCGCGGGGGACGGAGTTGCAGCCGGGGAAAGAACCGCGGCAGACAATAAGGCGAGAGTCAGAGCAAAATTTTTCATAACGATACCTCCTTTGATGTTTGAACAGAGTATAAGCAGGCAAAAACAAAAGGTCAAGCTTAAAGGGGAAATTGTTGCGACCGGGGCGGGAGGAAAAGCTCCGGCGAGGGTATGAGAAGAACTTTCGGGTGCGGGCATGAGAGGAACTTTTCGGCGAGGGTATGAGGGCTGCGGCAGGCAAAGTCTGGGGAACGGATTTTTCATCTGGTGTTTCTGACTGAAAAAGGAGTGTGGTTCGTGCCGTGTTTGCCCTGTGCTGTTATGCGGAAAATGCGGCGGGAGAGGTTCGCGCTGCGGGAATAAATGAACGCCGCAGCGGCAGCGGGAATGTGCGGTATAGGCGCGGAAGCAACCGGCGGCGCAAAGGGGGCGGGCGCAAAAAGGCATAAAAAAACAGGAGCGCCCGGGCGGGGCATTCCTGTGTGATTTTCCGGCGGGGAAGTTTCCGGCTGCGGTTATTTTCCGGCGGAAGTTTTGGCTTCCCTGATGATGTCATCGGCCATTTTGGCAAGATAACACATAACGGCAAGTGCCAGCGGCAGGGTTGTTAAATGGGTTTGAACAGTTTCCCAAACCGGATTTTCGGCGATGCTGATAATTGCGATAATGACGTATGCCGTGAAGAGCAAGCTTATCAGCGCTATGGCCAAAAGAAAAAGATGATTTGTTTTCATGTTTTTTTTGTTTATGAAACAGTGCCGCAAGGACATTGTTTCGGGTTAATAATAGAGATATTTTTATTTTAGTGAGTTGATTATACCATATTTTTTACGGTCTGACAAGAATAAAATTTACCCTATGTTCAATGTGTTGCGCACACTCGGGGAATAAGGGCCGGCAGGGCGGCAGTCGAGGACGTGCCGGCGGGGCAGCCGGGCAGGGGCGCGGGGCATGCGACGGAGAAGGGGAATAAATTTTGATTCATTTTCAGGAGGGTAGGGAACGGGGGCAAAAAAGTTTCCGGTTGTTAAGATTATGCTAACCAAATCGGGTCTAAGGTATCGGCAATACCACTTTAGCAGGGATGCGTGATGAGTAATTATAATTTGGAAACGATATTAAACACTATTATTAATGCGGATTGCGTGGAAACCATGAAGAAAATCGCCGACAATTCGGTGGACGTGATTTTTGCCGACCCGCCGTATAACCTGCAGCTCGGCGACGCGCTCAAACGCCCCGACAATACCGACGTCAAGGGCGTCTATGAAGAATGGGACAGCTTTGAGAGCATTGCCGAGTACGACCGCTACACCAAGGCATGGATGAGCGAGGCGCGCCGCATCCTCAAAGAAGACGGCACGATATGGGTCATCGGCTCGTATCACAACATCTTCCGCGTCGGCTACATCATGCAGGATTTGGGGTTCTGGATTTTGAACGACATCGTGTGGAACAAGACTAACCCGATGCCGAACTTCAAAGGCACGCGCTTTACCAACGCGCACGAAACGCTCATCTGGGCGACGAAGAACCCGAAAGCGAAATATACGTTTAACTACGAGGCGATGAAGGCGATGAACGACGACGTGCAGATGCGCTCGACGTGGGAAATTCCGCTCTGCACCGGCAAAGAACGGCTCAAAAACGAAGAAACCGGCGAGAAGCTGCATCCGACGCAGAAACCCGAGGCGCTTTTGTATCGCGTGATTATGGCGTCGTCGAACGTCGGGGACGTTATCCTTGACCCGTTTTTCGGCACCGGCACGACGGGCGCGGTTGCCAAACGGCTGGGACGCAATTTCATCGGCATTGAAAAAGACGCCACCTACATCCGCGGGGCGCGGGAACGTCTGGCGGCGGTGGAAGTCAGCCCGGAGAGCGCGGCGCTCGAATATACCTGCAAGCGCAAGCTGCCGCGGGTACCGTTCGGCGCGGTGATAGAAAGGGGCTTGATTTCTCCGGGAGATGTGTTATACGATGAGAAAAAGAAACATAAGGCCGTGGTGCGTTCCGACGGAACCGTCAAGTTTGGCGGGGAAACCGGCTCCATTCACCAGATGGGGGCGGCGGCGCAGGACTCGACGACCTGCAACGGCTGGGCGTACTGGCATTATGTCGACCCGAAGAAGCACAAGCTGGTCTGCATAGACGAGCTGCGCCAGATTGTCCGGGCGGAGATGTTCGGAGAATAGGCGGCGTGCCCGGGATGTCAGGAGTGGAGCGCGGAATATCGGAATTTGCGCGCGGGACGGTTTGAAAGGCGGCAGACAGGATGAGCGGCGTGCCGGGCTGGCGATAATGGAGAACAAATGAAAACAATAAACGGACTACCGGAAAAGAATAAAAATAAAAAAACGACGGGACGTTTTGGCGGCGTGCGGGAGAACGAAACCGACCGGGCAGGCGGAAACGGCGCGGCGAGGGAAAACGAAAGCGGTCGGGGTGCGGAGTATGTTAATGCGCAGGGAAAGTACGACCGGACGCGCGGAGAAATCCGCAAGGGCGACCGCAATCCGGGGCTGGCGCAGAACAACTACGCCGCGATTGACCTCGGCACCAACTCGTGCCGGCTGGTGGTGGCGACGCCGACGACGACTTCGTTCCGCGTGGTGGAAACTTTTTCCAAGGTGGTGCGCCTCGGCGAGGGGATTATTCAGGACAACGAGTTGTCGCCCAAGGCGATGCGCCGCACGATTCAGGCGCTGAAAATCTGCCGCGGGGTTATTGACGAATATATGCCGATTGCGGCGTCGCGCTTTGTAGCGACGGCGGCGTGCCGGAGGGCGAAGAACGTGGCGCAGTTTGCGGAAATGGCCAAGCGCGAGGCGGGGATTGAGCTTGAGGTTATCTCTTCGAAGGAAGAGGCGCGGCTGTCGGTGGTCGGGTGTCTGCCGCTCCTGAACCGCAATATCAAGCGCGTGCTGGTGTTTGACATCGGCGGCGGGTCGACGCAGATTTCGCTGGCGCGGGTTACCGACAACGGCAAAACGTTTATCGAAGGCTTTGTGTCGCTGCCCTACGGCGTGGTTACAATCTCGGAGGCGTTTGCCGGGCATGAGATGAGCACGCTCGAGTATTCCACGGTGGTGGAGCGCACGCAGGCGATTTTACAGGAATTTGAAGACAAGCACCATATCCGCGAGGCGATTGCCAATCAGGAAATTCAGGTTATCGGCACGTCGGGGACGGTTACGGTCATCGGGGCGGTGCACCTGAAACTGCCGCGTTACAACCGTTCGGCGGTGGACGGGATTGCGATTTCGGCGCCGGATATTGACTTTACCATCAACAAAATCAAAACCATGGGGCCGGAGGGGCGCTGCAAACACCCGTGCATCGGGCAGTCCAAATCCGACCTGACGATTGCGGGGTGTGCGATTATTGAGGCACTGACGACGTTCTGGCCGATTTCGGAAATTACGGTTGCCGACCGCGGCATCCGCGAGGGAATTTTGCTGGATATGATGCATGCACGGCGCGTCAACGCCGCAGGCCACGGCAAAAAGAAACGGCGCGGCGGCAGGTTTCCGTTTGACCGGCGGGGCAGCGGCGGGCAGAGCGACCGGAGAAACGGCAGCGGCGCATTTGGCGGGCAGCGCCGGAAGTGACGGAATGCCGGGGCGGAGCGCAGATGACAAAAGAGGCATGACATGATGACGAACAAAAAAAAAGACGGAAATACGGGGGGAAGCAGAATTATGGAAGAAAGCAGAATTATGGCGAGGAACGCAGAAGGAAATATGGAAAATTATGACGGGCGGCCGTGCGTGGCGGCGATGGATCTCGGCACCAATTCCAATCGGCTGCTGATTGCAGATACGGCGGGGAATGCCGTGTACCGCGACGTCAAGCATGTGGCGCTCGGCGAGGGGCTGGCGGAAAGCGGCAAATTCTGCCGGCGGGCGACGGAACGCGCCATCTGTTCGTTTATGGATTTTGCGGAGATGCTAAAGCTTTATAACGTCCGGCGCTATCGGGCGATTGCAACGGCGGCGTGCCGGATGAGCGCCAATACCGCGGCGTTTTGCGCCGAGGTGAAACGGACGTCCGGCGTGGATATTGAAGTTATCAGCGAATATGAAGAAGCGCGGCTGACGCTTCTGGGGGCGCGGCTGAACGCGCAGGCGGGGAAAAAGTACCTGCTGGTGTATGACCTCGGCGGCGGTTCGACGGAAGTAACGCTGGCGACAAATGCCGCAACGCCGGAGATTTTGGCGACGGTATCGGTGCCGCTCGGGGCGCGCAACGCAACCGAGATGTTCGGGCTGGCGAATTACAACGAAGCCGGGGCAAAGGCGCTGGAAGAGGCGGTGCTTAAATATCTGGAATCGTTTTTTGCACAGACGGCGGGCATTGACTATCACGGGCAGGCGGCGCTGGTGGCGACGTCGTCAACGCCGCTCAGGCTGGTGTCGCTGATTAAAAAGATGCCGAAGTATGACAAATTCGCGTCCGACGGCGTTACGGTGGCGACGGCGGATTTGGACAGGGTTATCGGCGAAATTCTGCCGCTGTCGTATGCCAAACGCGCGGAATCGGTTTATATCGGGCCGCAGCGGGCGAAGATTTTTGTGGCGGCGCTGGTGATTTTCCGCACGATATTCCGCGCGCTGGGTGAGGCGGAGCTGACGGCGTCGCTGAAAAGCGCGCAGGAGGCGATTGTGGCCGAACTGGCGGCGGAAGAGGATACAGGAGATGCAGCCGGGGCGCTGTTGCCGGCGGCGGAAGAATGTGCGGAGAACCGGGTGAAAACCGGGGCTGAAACGAAAACGGAGGCCGGGCTATGGCAAAACTGACGAAATCGGCAAAGGAAGTGCGGGGGCGGAAGATGCTCACCGTCAAGCTCAAAGAGGCGAAGTACCATACTTCGTCATCAAACCGGTGGCTGGAGCGGCAGCTCAACGACCCGTACGTGGCGGAGGCAAAACGGCTCGGCTACCGGTCGCGCGCGGCGTTCAAACTGATTCAGCTGGACGAAAAATACCATTTTCTCGGCCGCAACAAGGTGATTGTCGATTTGGGCTGCGCGCCGGGCGGCTGGTCGCAGGTGGCGGCAGCAAAGCTTAAAGGCACGGGGAAGCTGGTCGGGCTTGACATTCTGCCGACCGAACCGCTGGAGGGGGCGACGTTTGTCTGCCAGGACTTTACGAAAGAGGGGGCGGACGAAAGGTTACTGTTGCTTCTGGGCGGCGAACGCGCGCATGTGGTGATGAGCGATATGGCGGCCAATACGACCGGGCATCAGCAGACAGACCACCTGCGCACCATCGGGCTGGTCGAGGCGGCGTACGCGTTTGCGAAAACGGTGCTGGCGACGGGCGGGATATTTATCGCCAAGGTGTTTCAGGGCGGCGCGGAAGGCATGCTGCTGGCGGATATGAAAAAGAACTTTGCCAAGGTCAGCCATTACAAGCCGGACGCAAGCCGCGAAAAGTCGCCGGAAACGTATGTCGTGGCGCAGGGGTTCCGGGCTTTAAAAGCGGAAGAGGTACGGGCGCTGCCGGAAGAAGACGATATGCCGGAGCGGTATGAACCGGCGCGTGTGGCTTGTGCCGGCGGAGAATAGGCGAACTAGCGGCGTTGATGCCGGGGCTCGGCCTGTGAAGGTGTTGAGATTGTGCAGCCGGACGCGGGGCGCAAGCGAGGCGCTGTGTGGCGCAGGTTTGGGGCTGCGTTGTTTGAAGCTATGCAGGCAGGGGCGGACAGCGAGGGTTTTGAGGCTATGCGGGTGGGCGCGGAGCGACACAAGTTCGGGGCAGCGCTGTTTGGAACGGCGCTGGTTTGGGACTACGCTGTTCGGAGCTGCGTTGTTCGGGGTTATGCCGGTTTGGGGCGGCGGATGCAACCCGGCCGGGCGGTTATTCATCCGGAATTCTTTTTTGTTGCATAATTTATTTTTATCCCCTATTATAGCTGCGAATCTAACGGGGGAATTCGTTTGTTATGGCAAAGATGAGCAGAAGGAAAAAGCTGGTACGCGTGGCGAAGCGCAAGTTGCTGAAGCCTGTATTGTACGCCGCCGGCATGAGTTTTGTCCTTTACCTTGCCATCAGCAACGTCGTCCTGCAGAAGAAGGTGTTTGAAGACCAGGTGCCGCGGTTTTTGATAACGCGCATATCCCGCACGTTTGACGAAACGGAGTTTATGCACCTGCTGCTGACGGTGCAGGAAATTATGAAAATGCCGACGGCTTCCGCAGAACTGGAAGAATTTGCCAACGGGGCGTTTCCGAGCCCGTGCCCGAGATTTTTGGAACAGCAGCTCAAGCGCATGAACTGGGAGCCGCAGGCTTTTCTGGTGCGGGTGAAAAAGCTGTTTGAGATGTATGACGTTTATGACCGCGTGGCGCGGCTGGATGAAACGATTGCGTTTTTATCTACGGAAATCGACGAGCGGCGGCTGCCGTTTGAGATGAAAACGCAGGTAGACGTTTTACAGCGGGAGCGCGATAATATTATCGGCACGCAGATTACGGAGGAAGAGTATAATTTTGTGAACGAGTACCGCGGGCTGATTTTACGGCTGAAACGCCAGTAAGGCAGGTTGCGCGGCTGCCGGTCCGAAGAGGAAAGGGCGCGGGATGCCGGGCGGATGCGGCGCGGCAGGACAGCGCGGCAAGGCGTTGCGGCAGGACAGCGCGGTAAGGCGGATGCGGCGCGGCAGGACAGCGCGGCAGGGCGGCGCGGCAGGACAGCGCGGTAAGGCGGAGGACGCGAGGTTTGGCAGCGAGTGCCGGGCACGAAGCGGCGGTTTCGCGAAACATAGAGGATTTTCTGCAGGCGTGCGAGCGCAGGCAGAATTTAGGCGGGTGGAGTCAGAAGAAAAAGCAATATTTTTTCTCTGGAGCCCATCAGAAGGATTCAGAGAGATGAAGCACCGCTTATGAAGATACCCGAGACCAGACGGTTTCGGGTATCTTTTGGTATGGGGACGTGTACGCGGGCGGGGTTACTGTTCGACGCGGACTTCGCGGCAGACGGTGCGGCAGCGGCGGACGCCATTGTCGCAAGGGATATAAGTAACCGTCGGCGCGGGAACGTCATAAACCTGATAGGTGGTAACGACGGTCTGCACCGCAGTTTCCGGACAGCACTCGGAAGCGCCGACGAAACACGGACAACTCGGGCATTCCGGTTCGCACGGCACGGGCTGCAAATAGACCTCGCGGGTGCAGCCTGCCAGCGCCAACGCCGCCAGTCCCGCCAAAATGTATGACTTGTTCAGCATAATCTGCTCCTTATCTGTTCCATAACATATTATTTACCTGATAAGATATATCCTTTTTTGCCAAAAGTCAAATTTTTTTTGGGTTGACTAATTGAAAAATATTGTCTATATATCTGGGCAGAGTGATATAATTCTAGTGTTTAATTTTTATATAATTCCTATTATGAACAACAAAATTATCAGCCTTATCGAGCGGAATGCCGATAATGAGCTAAAGGCTTATTTTGAGAGCCTGACAAGTGAACATCCCCTGGATTTGCATGAAGAACTGGTTTTGCTGGAGCATTTTTCTCCCGCGGCCGTTAAGAGCTACATCAACCGTTTCCGTTTTTCCAAAGACGCGGAAAAGGTTTTTGTCCAAATAGCCCCGGCCGACATCCGGCTGACGTATCTTAACTATTACGGCCTGACGGAGGAAACCCAGCGTTGCCTTATTCATTGCGATAAGGTGGAGGCATTGCGCGACTTTGCCAAAATGCGCCGCCTGGCCGACCCGGAATATCTGATTAAAATCGGGAGCAACGAGGCGGTGCGCGTGTATCTGGCGTTTAATCCGCTGGAAAACGACGACCAGGTTTATGCTCTGCTGCACCGGGACAATCCGTCTTTGTTTGCGGCGTATGCCAACAAATGGGTTATCAGCGAAAACGTGAAACGAAAGATTGTCGAAGAGCGCAACTATGCGGCGTTTAAGACCATCGTGTACCGGTTTTACCGCCTGTTTCGCAAAAAAGCGGCCAAGGCCAAAGACTTCGGCAAGCTGATGGAAACGCTGGCGGCGGAAGCCCTGCCGGCGGAATTGCAGGTTGAAGTTCTGACGTCGTACGACCGGGACCTTATCCAGCTGCTGCTGATGACATGCCCGCTGGCGGCGGAAGCGCAAGAGGTGTTGTGGAAACGCAATTTTGACGCGGAATGGCTCAAGCTGCATGTGGAACATCTGTATTGCATGGGCGGTTACCGCTTTGCGCCGGAGAACGAACAGAAGCTGTTTAAAGTGCTGGCGAGCAAGAGTTTGGACGACTGCCTGACGCAATTCCGGCACCGGGACGACGTGAGCTTTGTCAAGTTTGCGACGCCGGCGGCGGTTAAAAAGTACGTGGCGGGCTATTGGCTCAGCGACGACGCGCAGGTGGCGCTGATTAACCGCGGCAACGGGGAGCTGATAAAGGAACTGATTTCCCGCTACAGTCCCGAACACGGCATGTGCTGGCAGGCGGAAGTCGAGCTGGTCAAGCTGGGGGCAACGGAAGCCGTGCGGCAATACATCGCGTTTCATTCCATGTGCTGGGAGGCGCTGTCGCTGCTCAAGGAAAATTTCCCGGCGGTGGCGGAGGAGTATTATGCGAAGCACCCGTACTAGTCCTTGCCTGCCCGTAACGGGAAACCGAACGAAAGAAAAGCTGCCTGTATGGGCGGCTTTTTTTGTTTGACTTTTTGATTACAGGTTTATATGCTGTTTGCAAGCAGTGGGGCTAAACACTGCCCGAGTATTTTTCACACTCTGTTGTTAGCGGTATTGGATATGTATCGTTAACGTTATATAATTTATTTATGTAACAATATCCCCGGCTATGGCCGTTTTCGTTATGGTCGGGGAGCCCTTAACGTATATCTGAAGGTTAAGGGAGCTTTGCTAACAACAAGCGTGAAAACTCCCCGACCGCCTTTTTAGGCGGTATTTTTTTACTTGCATTTTGTGTAATTTAATATATAATTTTTTGTATGGGTTTTTCACCCCAGTGTTGTTAGTTATTATTGTGATAGATATTGCTCTGTAAAACACGGAGATTGTTGTTATATCCATATATGACCGGGAGCTTATAACGTATGTCCAAAATCTCGGTTTAAAGGTTATAGGTACCACTTCTAACAACATGGTGTGAAACTCCCGGTTGCCTCATAGTCAGGCAGCCGTTTTTTTGTATTCGGAGGTCAAGGCAATGAAAAGGATTATGGCGATTTTTATGTTGTTGTTAAGCGGGTGCACGCTCAAATATATGGAGGAGGGGCTGGCGGCGCTGCGCAATCAGCCGGTGCAGACGGCGTTTGCGGTGCTGGGGTATCCGGACAACGAGGTGCGTCTGCGCGACCGGACGGTTTATGTTTGGAATTATTCGACTTCCTACACTTATCAGTCGCCGTATGAAGAAGCGACGCATATGACGATGACGGCGTTACAGTTCGGCACGATGTTTATCGACGGCACAACGTCGGGATATCGGACACAGGTGGCGCAGGGAACGTGCCAGGTTAAGGTGGTCGTGAGCCGGTACGGCTATATTATAGATACGGATTTTCACGGCTCGGCTGCGGGATGCGGGGAGTATGGCGAAAGACTGCGCCAATATCTTTACCCCAAAGGCAACGGCCTGTTTTAGACAGGGGGAAAAGGACGACTGTGCGGTTTTAAGTCCGGGGCGGCAAAGCAGATTTAAGTCCGGGGCGGCTGCCGCGGCGCGCCGGCGGGCGGGAGCTGCCTTTCCAGTTCATAGAGGGCGCGGGCGTCTTCCTTGTATTGGCGCGAAAGGTAATAACCGTCATCGGCGGTTTCGCGCAGGCGGATTTGCTGTTTCAGGCGGGCGATTTTCTGCTTGATATTCATATACTTTCCTTTTCTGTATATTAATTTTCATAATATATAGGTGTTTCGTATATTGATTTCAATATTTTCGCATTGGCGCCGATGGGCAAAATGCGGCAGAAAAGCGCTGATTATATAGCCGAATATATGGACGATGTTGATAACTCGGGACGGGCGCGGCGGGCGGTTCGGTGTGCGTGCGGATTTTACCGGGCGGAAGGAACGGGCTCAGCCGGCAAGGGCGCGGCGGGTTACAGCGGACGGCCGGAAAGGCAGAAGACGGCGCGGCCGAGGATTTTCACCTTGTTCTTTTTGTGGTACAAATCCTGATAGCGGGGGCTGTCGACTTTCAGCGCGTAGGTGTCGGCGGCGGTTTTTTGCAGGCGTTTAATCTGGACGTCGCCCCCGGTTTCGATAACATAAATGCCGTCGCCGCTGTAATCGCAGACGCCGGAATCGAACATAACAAGGCTGCCGTTGGGGAGCGTCGGTTCCATATAGTCGCCGTCGAGGCGGATAAAACGCAGGCTGAACGGGTTGCCCGCGCACCAGCTGCCGAATTCCGCAAAATTCAGCACCATACGCCCGACGACGTTGTCGCGGAGCTCGGTTCCGGGGCGTGCGGCGCAGATGTCTATCGCCACAAAATCCGCCGCCGAACCGGTCAGGTCGTCGTTTTCAAAGAGCGGGGGCAGGGCGGCGCCGCTTTGCAGAAGCTCGTCGTCAATCAATTCTTTTTCGCTGATGTTTAACAGCTGGCAGACTTTTTTGCGGTCGACTTCGTTCAGCCGCTTGGGAAAGCCGTATTTGACATACTGCTGGATGTATGAGTCCTTGCGCCCGATTTTCAGCGATACTTCGCGAAAGGTGTGGTTGCTGTCCAAGATATACTTTTCCAGCCGTTTGCGGATTGTTTGTAAATCTGCCATAGTAATATCTCCTTTTTATGCTACGCTATCAGAATAATTTTTTTTGCCAAGTATGTTTTTTAATATTGACAATGTATTAATTATCATATATTAAAAGTGCCTAAAAGTCAAGCCCAATTTTTGCAGTATATACAGGGTTATATATCAGGCTGTATGCAGGGCGCGCGCGGGAGTGTGCGGAGCGTGCAGGGAGCCGGATGCAGGGGCAGGCTTTGGCGCCGTGTGCGGGACGGGCGTTTGAGCGCTGTTTCGGGACGGGAGCTTTGGCGCCGTGTGCGGGACGGGCGTTTGAGCGCTGTTTCGGGACGGGAGCTTTGGCGCCGTGTGCGGAAAATACCGGCGGTGCCGTTTCAGGACTATCGGACTATTTGGACTACTTTTATCGGACTATCGGAGAGACTGGCTGCCGGCGTTTCGGCGCGGGCGGCGGATTGCGCGGGCAGGCTGCCGGGAGCGGCCGGCTTGTGCGCGAGGGGTAATTCGTGGCAACGGGGAAACAAATGGATCAGATTATTTTTCATACCAATCTCAAATATATTATTGCGGGGCTGACCCGGGAACAGAAGGGGCTGCTGCTGGAGATGCTGCTTGATTGTGCGACGGGAGCGGCAGGCGGGGCTGTCGGAGCGGAGAATGCGGCAGGCGGGGCGGTTACAGGGGCGCCTTTATCCGCCGTCGACGAAACGGTAGCAAACATCAGCCGCTATATTATGCTGCTGCAACAGGATATGGCTGCGAAACGGCAGCGTATGCGCGACATCGGCGCCAAAGGCGGCGCGGCACGGCGGCGGAATGTTAACGGGTGCGGAAATGCGGGCAGCAGCGGTGATGACGGGGCGGCGGACGATATGCCGGATTTGTTTGCAACGGCAGAGAATGCGACGGTTGCAAATACGGCGGAAGATGTTGCGGAAAAAGCTGCTGAAAATATTGCGGAAAAAGCTGCGGTTTCGGGGAACGGCACGGCGGCGGGCGGCGCTTTTTCTGCCGCAGGCGGCGGCAGCGGACATCAGAACAATGTTCAACCGCTGCTTCAGCATTGCTGCGGCAAAAGAAAAGAAGCAAAAGAAAATAATATTTTAAATAATAAAAATAATTTATTTTCGGAACGGAAAATTTCGCTGCCAGTTTTTCAACGGCCGTCGGCGGCGGAAGTGCAGGCGTTTGTTTCGGCTGAGGGGCTGAAAGTCGATGCGGCGACGTTTGTCGATTTTTATGACTCCCACGGCTGGTGCGTCGGGCGGACGGCAATCAAAAACTGGAAGGCAACGGTGCGGCTCTGGCACCGGCGTGCCTGCAGCGAAGCGGCGGAAACAGGTTTGGCGGCAGGTTATGCGGCGGGAAACCCGGCAGGCGGTTACAGGGCGGGCGGTTTTACCGGCGGGGCAGATACGGGATACGGCGCGGCGAAGAACGGCTTTCGGGCGGCAAAAGATGCTGCGGCTGTTGATGACGAGGGGTATTGGTCGGAGCTTGAGGAACGGGTGCTGCGTGATGCGGACGGTGCCGACGGCACGGGCAACGAGAGCGGTTGCGGCGGAAATGGCGGCGGTTCGGGCGAGGAATCGGGCGGCGGGGGAGAAATGCGCGACTAACTTTATGACCGGACATTTGAACTTAAACAAACACTCATTAACGGAGGGAACTCATGAGTCAGAAAAGCGACTATTTTTTCTTAAACATCAAACAGGTATATCCGAATTTTGCCAGGCCGTCGGCGTTGGAAACGGAAATCTGGGAGGAAATGCTGGAACCATACACGCAAGGGGATATCCTGGCGGGAATCAAATCTTACCGCAAGAGCGAGGATACCAACTTTGCGCCCAATCCGGCACGGTTCAGGAGCTATCTGTATTCGCGGGCGAAAAAGGCGGAGAAGCCGTGCCTGCCGCTTTCGCCGGAAAGCTATCTGATGGAAGAGGATATTCGTGCCGGGCGCTGCCGCCATTTGTTTCCGACATACTGCAAAGCGGTGGAATATGTGTTGGAAGTTGAGCTGAAAAAACTGTATTCCGAGGCGGAATTTAAGGCGTTTTCGCGCGGGAGGAAATACCGGCTGGCAGTGGAAAACGGCTTGTTTGCGGATTTTGACCGCGTGTTGGATTATGTTTATGCGAAAGGAGGACACTGATGATGACAGAAGATAAAGCGAAGGCGGCGGGAAAGCCGAGTTTGCTGGGCAGGTATTTTCAACAGGGGTGGCTCAGCAAAAAATATTACATAGCGGACGGATACCGCCAGCTTTACAGCGCGGAAGACAGGCTGCTGGCGGGAACGATGCTGTACGCGGATTTTCTGAAATGGGGGAAGGGACAGCTGCAGGTGCGCGATTACGCAATGCCGAAAGTCGACGGCGGCAGCGGCTGGGACGACTGGCAGACCGGCATCGGGGCGGAAAATTTCCGCCGGGCGCTGAAAAAGGTGTCGGCGCCGTTTGTGCCGGTGTTGTATAAAATCGTGCTGGAAGAAAAGGAAATCCGGGCGCCGAAAGGGGCGAGCACGCGGGAACGGCTGTATTTCAACGATGAGATAAAGAACCTGTTGTGCCGCGCGTTGGACGAGCTGGTGCCGTATTATCGCCGCAGAGTGTAGGAAAGCTGTCGCAGAGTGCAGAAAAGCAGCCGCAGAGTGTAAGAAAGCAGCCGCAGAGTGTAGGAAAGCTGCCGCAGAGTGTAGGAAAGCTGCCGCAGAGTGCAGAAAAGCAGCCGCAGAGTGCAGGAAAGCAGCCGCAGAGTGCAGGCGGTACAGCGGGGGCGGGGGTACGGGGCGGCTGTGGAAGGGATGTGTAGGAGGGCAGAGGGGGCAGCGCCGCGGAGCTGCCGCACAGGCAAGTGCCAGCGGTACAGGCAATGCCGGGAGGAGGAGAGGCCGGTCAGAACATTCCCTTGCGGCGGAAATAGATAATCGTCATGACGGTTGCTATGGCGGAGATGCCCATCACGAGCCAGAAGCCGTTGGGGTCGCCGGCGAATGCCACCGGGACGTTCATGCCCCAGAACGAGGCGAGCATGGTCGGGATAGAGAGGATAATCGTGATAGCGGCGAGGAATTTCATCACCAGGTTAACGTTATTGTTGATGATGCTGGCGAAGCCGTCCATCATGCCCTCCAAAATGGAGCGGTGCATATCCACCATTTCTATCGCCTGTTTGTTTTCAATAATCACGTCGTCGAGGAGGTCGGCGTCGTCATTGCCGAAGCCGGCAAGTTTGGCGACGGCGGGGGTGCGCATCAGGCGCAGCAGTTTTAAGAGCACGAGGTGGTTGTCTTTCAGCGCGGTGGTGAAATAAACCATCGACTTCTGGATTTCCATCAGCTGGAAAAGCTCTTTGTTGGAAGTGGTTTTGCGCAGGGCATATTCAAGTTCGTCGGTGCGCTTGTTGATGATGTTCAGGTACTTTAAATAAAACTGGGTGCATTTGTACAGAATATTCAGCATAAAGCGCGCGCGGTCGCGGGTGTCGAACGTTTTGGCGGTCGAACGGTTAAACGAATTCATAACGCGGTTGTCGCGGGCGCAGATGGTGATGAAGTTTTTTGGGGTGATGACCAGGCCGCAGGGGAGAGTGTCAAAATTGCCCTCGTCGTCCAAAAGCGGCAGGTTGATGATGATGGCCAGCGAATTTTTTTCCTGCTCAATGCGGGAGCGCTCGTCGGCATCCAGCGAATTGCTAAGGAGGTCGTAGTCAACGTGCAAAACGGTTGATACCTGCAGCAGCTCTTCTTCGTTCGGATTGACGAGCGAGCACCAGGTCATGGGGAGAATCTTGTTTTTTTTGAGTTTTGTGAGCCTGCCGTCTTCTTCGGTCCGATAAATTCTCAGCATCGCCCCTCCCTGCGCCCTCCGGCGCTTTTCAAAAACCGCAACAGCTGCGGATACCCGTTTATAATACAATACAGAAAATTCTGGTGCGGCCAAGAAGACTTGAACTTCCACGGGCTTAGCCCATAACGACCTCAACGTTACGCGTCTACCAATTCCGCCATGGCCGCACATCCTGCGCCTTTTTCCGGGGGTGCCGGGGCGCTTTTTACGCCTTTGTCCCGGTCAGCCGGGATGGCGCTCATTTACGCCTTTCTTCCGGGGTACCGGGCGGGCGTTCATCTACGCTTCTGCCGCCGGTAATACGGGGCGGTCGCGGTTCTGCATTTTCCGCCTTTGCGGGCGGGCACCTTTCGGGCACTGTCGTGCAAAACAAGAATGAGATATAATATAATTTTGAAATAATCAAGCTTTTTTTTCACCCGGTGAGTATTTTTTTGCAAAGGGGCAATGGGGCAGAGAGTGGCGGGGCGGGCATACGTGAAGGGCGGATGGCAGAGAGCGGGGCGGAGTTGGAGGGAAGATGGGCGGGCGGGGGCGATGGAGAGGGGCAGAGAGTGGCGGGCGGGCGGGGGCGAGGAAAAATATTTTTCAAGAGGGGGGCGAAACTATTGACATAGGCGGCGGGCTTTTGTATTATACTGACGGGCTCGGGTGTTTTCCGGGCTGTTTTTGTTATGAGAATACGGTTCGGCTGAATAACGCCGGGCTGTTTTGGTTATGAGAATGCGGGCCGGCTGAATGATGCCGGGCTGTTTTTGTTATGAGAATGCGGGACGGATGAGCCTGCTTTTTTTATGGGGGCGGCAGTGGGGCCGGCTCCTTTTTTTATGGAGGAAACATGAAAGGAACAACGAACGCGCTGGTTTATCGCGGCGGAGGGACTTCGCTTATCTATGCTTATAACGGGGAAGAGAGCGGCTGGAGCTCCGGGGAAAAGGCTTATATCTCAAACAGGCTGCGGACGCAGGAGGGCAGGCAGCATTTGGAGACGCCTTCAAAAACGTACAGTGCCAGCACCGCCTTTTACGGGAAGACGATGCTGATTTACAGCCGTTATTCTACGGGGCATATTTATCCGGCGTTTTGCAAAAACGGGGCTTTTGCCATCGGGGGGAGCCTGGGGCACTTTGCCAGCTGGGATATTTTGGCGAATTACAGTTTTATCGACGGCAAGATGTTTGCCTGCGGGCGCGGGACGAACACACGCCTTGACCAGACGGTGCGGGAGGTGCATCTGTCGGCCAAGGAAAGCGATTTTTATCTCGGCGGCGGAATGCGGCTTTACAAGGAACAGGGCAGTGCGCCGGTGTTGCAGGAGTTTGACTATGAGGCGCAGAGGGCAGGCAGTACCCTGTACACGTTTACGGGGCTGGCGGAGACCGCCTATCGGGGAATTTACGATTCCGAAGCGAAGCGCCTGCTGCTTTTTCCGGGGGTTTCCGCCGGGACGTCTTATTTGTACGACCTGGCGGTTCCGACAAGCCCGGTGCTGTTGTGGAGCGGCAATATCGGCGTTTTTGCCGTTATGGCGACGGATCTGCGGCCGGGGGCGGTCATCTTTTGCAGCCCGTCCGCCGAAACCAACATGGACACCGGCGGCGGCGTGCAGTGGCAGACGTTTACGGTCGACGAAAACGACGCGGTGGTGCCGCTGGATATGCCGGCGAATCTGGCAACACTGTCGGTAAACGCATGGTGGCTCTACAACCCGAACAACAAAACGCTCAGCATCGGCACGGCGGACGGCATTTACCTGTTTGCGGCCGACCGCGAAGGCAAGCTGTTTACGCCGATAAAAACGGCGGCGGAACTGGCGGAGAACAATCCGGACTACGGCATATACAAGCCGGTGTTTGCGGACGATTTGTCGCTGCTTTCGGTGGTGTCGCATACCAATCCCAGCTCCGCTGCCGGCGGATACAGGGGCGACGCGTACGGCTATGTTCTGGCGAACGGCGACGGCAGGCTTTATGCGCAAAGGACGGTCGATTTGGCGGGCGAGAGTTTTGTAACGGGATTTGCTACCGGGAACACCGCCGGCGGCCGGGTTGAGTTTAACGGCGCGCTGCCGGAACTTTCGCTGAAGGTCAATGTAACGCCGGCACCGGACACGTTTGAATTTACAGGAGAAGCAGAATGACGACAGATAACACGACAGATAACAGGACATTTGACAAAAAGGTTTACGCGGGAATGCCGTTCAGGTACAAGATAACCAAGGCGCGCTACTGGGACAAGACGGTGGCGAAATCGGTAACGGCGAATACGGTCGACGACGTTGCGCTGGAGCCCTACGACGGGGTTACGATTACGCAGGACGGCACGGTTCTTTCCGTTTCGGCGGGGATTTTGCCGGACGGAGGCGCTTACGGCGGCTACAGGGGCGTGGCGGCGCCTGCGGGCAAGCGGTATTTTCTGCGCAACGCGAATACGGTTTATGACAATTTCAGCCGGAGAGGCAGCCCGGACATCGGCGAAGACGGCGTTTTGCGCAACATTACGAGCGGGAACAACATTTACACGGCGTTTTACAACCAGTCGTATCCCTGGGAAATTACCGTGAAAATCCATACGCCGGAAACGTTCGCCGACCAGAGCTATATTTTTGGCAATTATTCGACGAACCGGGCGACGCCGCAGCTTTGCACGGACGCGGCGGGGCACCTTATGCTGTATCTGGCGAGTTCGACTTCGGCCTGGGATATTGCGGACGGAGCCGTTTCCGAACAGGCGCTGGCGGCGGATACGGATTATGTCATCAAGGCCGGCTGGGACGGGGCGGCATATACGGTTACGGCGAACGGGGAGGAATTTATCCGCGTTGTTTCGGCGGCCGTGCAGTATTCCACGACTGCGGCGCAATTGTGTTTCGGCTTTGATTCCGGCAACAATGCGTGGACGGGGACGATTGACCTGCATAATTCGCTTATCACGGTTGACGGCAAGGCGTACTGGAAAGCGTATACGGTTTATTCGGAAATCCTGCCGGGCGCGTTGGACGGAGATACCGGGGCTTTGGCCGACTGGAACTGCTTTTGCGACGCGGAAGCGGAAACGACGGCGTTTGATACGGCGGCGGCTGTCGACGGGAAAGTGTGGATCGGGCACAAGGTTATCGAATCGCACGTTACAAACCCGTGGCCGATTGTGCATTTCAGCGTTGAAGGCGGCGTTACGTTTCGCGGCGATACGGCGGCGTTTGCGGACGGGATGTGGCTTGTTGCCGACAAAACGCTGCCGGTAACGGAATTCTTTTTCGGCGATGTGGAATTTATTGCGAAGATAACGCCGAAGACGCCGTCGGGATACAATACGGTTTTCAGGAACGCGGAAACCAACGCCTTTTTCGGGCTTTACGGCGCGGCGTGGTGCATCTATGACGGGTCGCGGAAAACCGGCGGCACGGCAACGGCGGGAACGACGTACTGGGTGCGGGCGCAGATGATATACGATGCGGAAAAAGGGGCGTATGCGTCGACGTTGTATGTTCTGGAGGACAACGGCGCCTATACGGCGGATACGCTGCCGGAGGCTGCGGCATGGACACAGGCGGTGCAGACGGAGACGGACGTGTTCAAAAGCGGAGAGCCTTTTTGGCTTTCCAATGACGGCACATCGTCGTTCAACGGCGACATGGATTTGGCGCAGGCGGTTCTGCGGACGAAAACTTCCGGCGGCACGGGCGGCTGGACGGACTATTGGAAACCGCTGGAGGAGCAACGGACGATAACGGCCTGACGCCGCGGCAGCGGGGGGGACGGAGCCGGCAGCGGGGTGGAACGGAGCCGGCAGCGGGGGGACGGAGCCGGCATCGGGGTGGAACGGAGCCGGCGGGAGACATGGGACAGGGCGGCGGGAGACATGGGACGGAGCTGACGGGAGGCGAAACGGAGCCGCGGGGAACATGGGACGGGGCGGCGGGGCTGGCTTTTGGAATTTATGGTTTTTATGACGAATATTACGGAGGAAAAATGAAAGGAACAACGAATGCTTTGGTTTTGCAAGGCGGAGACGGCGGCGAAACGGTTTTTGCGGTCAACAATACGGGAACGACGATTGTCAGAGGGACGAAGGCCTGGCTGAACAGGCATAATCTGGACGAGAATACGGCGTATCAGCATTATGCGGGCGGAAGCAGCACGCAGTATGCGCCGGTTTTTGACGCCGACAACAATTTCTGGGTGGTGAATCTGAGCGGTACGGGGCGCAAGCAGTTTACCTACGATGCGGAAACGAAGGCGTGGACAGCGTCTGACCTGAACGCCGGGCCGTCGGGGCGAAATTTTGTCCGCTTTATCGGCGGGGAGGTTATAGCGTATGCTTCCAACTATGCGGGCAATGCAACGGCGCTTTATTCTTCGGCGGTTACGAAAGACGCATACACGAATTACGCCGGTCTGTATCTGGGGAGCGGAAACGTGCTGAAGTGGGTCGCGGCCGGGAGCTTTACGCTGGCGAATTCGCTCGGCGAATTTCCGTTAACGGGGTTTAGCGGCTATCTTTATTCCGCATTGATGCTGGACGGGAAAATGTTTGTTGCCGACGGGGAGGGAAACTATAAATTTTATGATTTTGACAAGTTTTTCGGGACGCCGCGGGAAATCGGCTCCGGAAACAGCACGCTTGTTAAGGACAATTATCCCGTCATGTTTGCGACGGGGCTTGAGGCGGGGGACTATTTCATCTGCAACCGCGGCTCCAAGCAAAACAATTATGAACCGACGGAACTGGCGATTTTTAAAATCGGCGAAAATTACGCGCTGGAAGAGGCCGACGATTTGCAGACGGATTTGCAGGCTTTGACGGGGCAGGTGTGCTCGGTGCAGTACAACAACGATACGAAACTTCTGACGGCGGGCAGCCATACGGCGGTGTATGCCTTTAAATGGGACGCGGCGGCAAAGGCGTTTGACAATCTGAATATCGGCATTGCGGTGCCGGCAGAGGGCGTAATTGCCGATGACGGGGCATATTGTCTGGCGCTCTCGGAAGATTTGACGTCGGCGGTGGTTGGGTACAGAAAGCGGACGGAGACGCTGGTTTATTGGAACATGGGCATATATAAGCTGACGACGTCTTCAAACGACTGGTATGCGGATAGGTTCGGCATGGCGTCGTCGCTGAGCCTGACCGGATTTGCCACCGGGGCGACCGATGAGGCGGGCAGATACGAGTTTAAGACGGCGACGAAAGCCTAAAGCGGCGTGTCGGACGCAGAGGCTGCACCGGCGGGACGGCAGCCTCAGATACCGGGAGAGGGAGTCCGAAGCGTCGGCAGAGGGACGGATTGATACAAAAAACGGAGGCGGATATGACCAGATTTTTAACATATGCCGTGGCGGGGCTGCTATTGGCGCTGTATATCACGGTAAGCTTGTACATCGAACGGGGCAGGGAGATTGCGGCATTGCAGGGCGAAAAGAGTGCCCTGTCTGGGAAAACATCATTTTTGGAGGCGGAAATTGCGAAACGAGATGAAAAGGCGTTGGACGCCGATAAGCGATTGTGCGAGATTGAGAAAGCAGCAGCGGCGGAGAAGGTGCGCGCCGCACAGGCTAAAGAGGGCGGTTTTGATTGGGACAGCCCTTTGCCTGCTGATGCTGTTACTTTGCGGCTGCGGGCGGATTGAATATGTTTACGTCGAAGCGCCGCGCGAGCCGATAACGTGCCATCGGCACATGAAAACCTTTCTTGACATGGCGAAGTGTCTTGAGGTGTACAAGGCGAAGTATTAGGGGCGGATATATCCGGAAATGGCCGTTTTGCCAGCGTTGGCGGCGGGATACAATGCAATGGGGCATAGCGTTGGCGGCAGTATACAAAAGAGCACACCATGAGGGAGGTGTGCTTAACTTTAACCATATATACAAATAATAGAACTTTTGTTTAAAGTCAATAATTATTTGAGGCTGATTTGAAAGAAATTTATATTGTTCATGCCGAAAGAATTTAAAAACATTAAAACCCTTGACTTGCAAGGGTTTTAATCTGGTGCCGTTTAGTGGACTTGAACCACCGACCCACGCATTACGAATGCGTTGCTCTACCAACTGAGCTAAAACGGCAACGGAAGTATATTTATCAGGTTAATTTGAAAATGCAAGTGTTTTTTTGCATGGTGGATAAAAAAAATCCTGCCCGGCGAGGGGCAGGAAAAAGAAGCGCGCCGGGGCTGCGGAAACAGCCGGGGCGGGCGACAGAATGCGAGGCCTGCAGACGGAGTGCCGGGGCTGCGGAAACAGCCGGGTGCGAGGGCTGGCGCGATAGCGGGGCAGCAGGTAAAAACGGCGCCGGCCAGAGCAGCGGGTGAAAACGGCGCCGGCCAGAGCAGCGGGTGAAAACGGCGCCGGTCAGGGCAGCGTTTCGAGCCAGGCTTCGGGAAGGGCAGGCGCCCATTCGGCGAGTTTTTCCAAATCTTCCTTCAGCAGAAAATCCGGTTTTTCCCCGCAGTGGCGGGCGGCGATGATTTCGACCGCTTCCCGGCGGACCTGCGGTTTCAGATCCGTGTCGCGCAACAGGGCGGGCAGCGATTTTTTCCAATCCAGAGAATGGGGCGAATCGGCATAAAAAACGACGAACGCCGTGCTGTCCGTTTCCCGGAAGCTGCCGCGGCTTCGGAACACGTTTTGTACGGGGTCCCAGCCGCAGCGCCAAAGACCGGCTTTTTCCACGGCCCAGTGTTTGAATTCGGCAACTTCCACCATATCGGCAAATTCACCGCTGTTCAGCGCAACGGCACACAGGCAGCGATACAGCTGTTGACTGGACGCGTTGCAATCCTGAAGGACATGGCGGGCAAAGCCAAGCAGCGCGTTCCAGTCTTCGGGGCGTTTCTGCGGCTGTGCAAGCAGGACGGCGGCCAGCTGCGGCAGTTCGTAATTTTCCCGCGGCAGCGCAACGTCGTACAACGCGGCGGCGATTTTGAGGTTCATTTGCGGGTCCTGCCGTTTTTCCGCCAGACGGCGGATGTCGCTGAAGACCGTGTCGGGCGAATGAACGACGATTTCGCGGTTTGTCCGCATTTCCATGACATGCCGGGTTTCCGTAACCAAGTCGGCGCCGATAAGCTTCAGGAAAATGTTGAGGGCAACTCCGGGGCGAATCCTGTGCAGGCACCGGGACAAATCGCGGTAATCGGAGCTGTCGAGATTTTCCCGGCGGCGCACCAGTTCGGAAACGCCGTTGGCAAGCGCAATTTCGGCTGCGGCGCCCAAGGTGAGCTTTTCCGGCGGCAGTGTGTTATGGGCGGTACCCTGCGGCGCTTTTCCGGCGGTTCCCTGCGGCGTTTTTCCGGCGGTTTCCGGCGATGTTTTTCCGGCGGTTTCCGGCGATGTTTTTCCGGCGGTTTCCGGCGATGTTTTTCCGGCGGTTTCCGGCGATGTTTTTCCGGCGGTACCCTGCGGCGCTTTTCCGGCGGTTTCTTGCAGCGTTTCAAGAAGAGGCAGCAGATAACCGGTAATCGCGCGGAGATTGCGGGCAAAACCGTTTTTCAGCAGAAAGGCGGCAATGTTGCGCGCCGTGCCGGTGAAACTGAGCTTGGCCAGCACGGGGCTGTAGTCAGCGCCTTCGACAAGGAGCCCCAGCTTTTGCGCGGCGATATCCGGCCAGAGGCAGAGAAGCTCCAGCGCCTGCGGCGTTACCGGAGAGGCGTTTTTGGCTATCTCGCGTTTGAGTTTGGCAACGGCCTGACGGTACAGCGTGCGCTGTTGCGGCACTTGGGCATCCCGGGCGTATTTTTGCAGTCCGACGCCCAAATAAGCCTCGGCCAGAAGCGAGAGAGGCGCCAGCCGCCTGTCCTGCCAAAAGGCAATGATGTGCGGGAGGGCTTTCAGATTTTCCGGCTTGGCCAGAGCAGCCATAAACGCGCCGAGAAAATGTTCGGGCGAACCGAGACGCAAGTCCGGCTCTTCCGGCAAAATCGGCGCAATGTCTTCCACGTCCGAAACAAAAACGAAATTGGCGGAGCTGACTTTTCCCGCCATGACGGCATCGGCGTATCCGCTGTGCCGCTGATCCGTAAAGTAATACGGAATCTGAATAGTTGGCAAATTCATAAATTAAAAAAAATTAGCGTTAATAATTGAGATTATAATACAGGAATTGGCGCGAGCATAGGCGGGGTTTGTCTTTTTGTCAATGTTTTTTTAAGGAGAGGGGGCGGTGGGCAAGTGCCGGCGGAATAAAAAAAGCTTGCAATCTAAAAAATAATATAGTAAAAAAGATACAGGTGCCGCTTTGGCGACATCTAGCAGGCGGGATACCGCCGGCGGGGGTTTAGCAGCCCTCTACAAGTAGCGGTGCATGGATAGCACCGAGATATAACACATAACCCTGCGCGCGCTATGGCACGGCAAGGTCTTGGTGCGAAAGATTCGGCGGAACGGTTGAATTTTCTGTGCACCGTAGTTATAAATCCCCAATACAGGTTCTTTTGGCAAGTTAGATTCCTGTATGCGTCATAAATACAGGTTCTTTTGGCAAGTTAGATTCCTGTATGCGTCATATTTGTTATGGCCGGGGTAGTTTCGAATAAGGCCGGCCAGTTATGGTCAGCCGAATAAGGGACAGCATTTCTACTTGTATGCTTGCTAATACCCCGGCCACTTCTTTGTGAAGCGGCCGTTTTTATTATGGGCTAAATGAATATGGACGCTGGATATGAACAGAATTATTTTTGCTTTGGCGGCTGCGGGGATATGTTTGGGCAGCTGCACTTCTCTCACTTTTCAGGAAAAACAGGAACTTTCGGCTTTGGAATACCGCGGGATAACGGTTGACCGCGCGCCCGGCGGCTGGCAGCAGCCGGCAAGTCCGCTGGCGGCGGGACTGCTTAACGTGCTCCCGGGCGGCGGCAATTTTTATCTGGCGAGCGGAAATGCCGCCGACTCTTCGCATTGGGTTTATGGTATGGTTAATCTGTTGTTTTGGCCGATTTCCATTTTGTGGGGCGTGCCGGAAGCGACGATTGATGCCGGAAATATCAACAAACGCGAGATGCTGAACTTTTATAAATACGGCAACGGCGGCATTCCGGATTTTCCGGGGCTTGAGGCAGCGGGGCGGAGAACCATGCCGCAGCAGAGGGTGGCGCCGCGGCAGGTTCCGTACCGTATGCAGGAGACAGCGCCGCGACAGGTCCCGTACCGCAGCCGCTATCATCAGGCACCGCGCGGGTATTATAACAATTACCAGACATACGGATATTAAAGCATGCCCGGATATGGGCTGACGAGGACGCGCCGGCGGGAATAAAAAAAGCCGGCGTTTTATTACGCCAGCCCGATAAGAAAAAACTAATCCGCAGCAACTAATTCGCGGAGCTTGAGCCGTTACGCCAGCCCGATATGCGGGATATAGCCGCCGAGGTTGATGCCGCTGGCCTTTTTCGCCTGTTCCCAACGGTCTTCAAAACGGGTGTCGAAAATCAGCTTGGGGTCGCCGGGGACAATCAGCCATTCGTTGTTGAAAATCTCCCATTCCAACTCGCCGCGTTTCCAGACGCAATGCCCCATGGCGATAATCTTTTTGTCGGGGCCTTCGCCGTCGAGGATATCCTGAAGGACGCCGAACGAACTGGAAATCGCGATTTCGCCCTGAACGCGGGCGTGCGGGTCGCTGTAAAAATACCCGTCGCTCGGAAACAGCACAAAGCCGTTGGCGGGGTTGACCGGGCCGCCCTGATAGAGGTCTTCGTAAACGCCGCGCACGTCTTTTTCGCCGCCGTCTTCATGGTTGCGGCATTCAACAACAGCCGAGCCGAAGAGGAGCTTGTTTATCATTATTCCTTTGACGCTTTCGGGCGAACTGTCAGTAATATAGATAACCGACTCTTTATACAGGTCGTTCTTGCCGGAGCCGATGTAAACGAGGCATTTGCCGGTCAGGGTGCTGTCCTCGGCGACGCGTTGTCCGCCGGATTTGGCGGCAAAACGGTTTTGAGTGCCGGCGTTGTTGCTCCTGGCGCTCAGGCGGGGGTTGTTGGTGCCGGCGTTGTTGCTTCTGGCGCTCAGGCGGGAGCCGTCGGCAGTGCGTTGTCCGCCAAAACTTCCGCGGCGGCGGTTTTCGGCTGCGGGCGCTTTGCGTCGGGATTTGGATTTCGGTGCCGGCCGCTGCCCCCATTCCTCAAACATAAAAGATTCATCAAAATCGTCCAATTCTTCCAGTATTTCAAACCGTCTCTTTCTGTCCTTCATCGTAATATGTGTCTTTCGTAAAAAAGTTTGTTGCTTTTTGGCTGGTCTGATATAATATCTTTTCATAGCTTAATATTGTTTTTAAATCAACAGTAAAATTTTATGAAAAGGTTTGTTTGTTATATAGGGTGCGCGGCGCTGGTTTTCAAGCTGATGTACGGGGCAGCCTGGGCTGCCGGGGCGACGGCGGGAGATACGGCAGCGCCGGAAAACGGCGGTGCGGCGGTGTCGGCGGAGACGGCTTCTGCTGCGGTGTTGGCGGTTCGGGATACGCTTCCGGGGACGGCTGCTGCTGCGGTCGGCGGCGAGAGCATTGTCTACCGGGTGCGCGACCTGACCGCGGCGGCAAGCGGCGGCGATACGGGCAGTGAGGGCGAAACGCCGGAGCCGATTATCCGGAGCGACAACGAATTGGCCAAACTGGCGCTGCTGCCGTTTATTGTCGACAAGGTTTTTGCAGGGGAGGCGCTTGACGGCGATTTGACCGGGTTTTTGAGCCGGGTATATCCGACGGCGGGCGAAGGAACGCTGAAAACGCTGGAAAGCGGAATCCGCTTTTTCGTCAGCTGGAAGCGCAAATATGACTATGCGGTGGCACGGCTGAAACATAATATCAAGGCGGCGGGCATTTTGCCGAAAGACGCGCCGATTGTGGCAGAGGACGGAGAATTTGCGCCGGAAGAGACAGACCTGCGCAAGCAGTCGGCGGCGGGGGAATATCAGGTGCGGTACCGTCCGTACAAGTATCTGGAATATGATCCCGGCGCATTGGGCGAGCCGGTGCGGCGGCGCGACAAGAACTATATCTCGCCGGAAGACCTGAATACCGACGAAATGGTGCTGGCACTGCTGGAGCTGGATTTCGGCGGGTTCTGGCGCGCGCTGCGGAAGATGCCTTCATACAGCGACGGTGCGGGCGAAAAGCCGGTGGAAGCCGGCGGCGGCGTTAAGGCGAGGCTGCTGCTGGATACGGCGCGCCCGGGCGATAAGGAAATCATCCGCGGCGTGGCGGAAATTTATGTGCCGGATGGGATGTATGTCAGCGGCGATTTGCTTAATCCGGAAAACCGGGCGGCTTTTGTGTTGCGCGAGGACGGCGGCAGCGGTGGCAGCGCCACGGGCGGTATCAGTGGTACGGGCAATATGGGCAGTACTGGCGGCACGGGCGGTATCAGCGGTACGGGCAATATGGGCAGCCGCAACATCAAATCTTTCCGCATGTATGCGCCGCTGGCGAACGGCGTGGAAAAGGGCGGGGAGGCCAGGCGCGTGCTTACCGGGCATATCCGTTTTCCGCTGGAGTTTACGCGGGCGGATACGGGGAAGGCGATGCATATTGCCGGGGATTTGCATTTCAAACTCTGCACGGCGGACGGAATCTGTCAGGCGGCGGCGACACATCACGGGCTGACGCTCCGGGCTTCGGACAAAGCGGAAGATTCCATACATTACAACTACGTTACGCAGGGGTTTGCGCATCTGCCGCCGGCAGAGAGCCGGCACGCGCGGGCGGAGAAGCTGGTTTATGACCGGGAAAAGGGAACGCTGACGGCGACGTTTGCCCTGTCGCGCAGGGTGAGCAATATGGCGGCAATGGCGGAAGACGCGGCCGGGACGAATTTTGTCAATCCCCGTTACGAGCTTGGCGACGGCTATGCCCGCGTTACATTTGACGTGCGGGCAGGAAAACGGGCGGGAGAAAAGGCGGGAAAACGGGCAGGAAAACAGGTGGGAGAACAGGGGCGCAGCGCATTTGACGCACGGTCGGGCAGCGGAGAAAATGCGGAATACGGTGCGGCAGAGGCTGCTGTTGCGGACGGCACCGGGAGGGATACGGAGCTGCCGTTGCAGGAGGTTGCGCTCAGCGCGTCGTTTGATGACAGCGAGGTGCTGCGGACGGTTATGACAGTGGCAGCGGTGCCAGCGGCACAGGCAACAGGGGCAGTGGTCGCACCACGGGCAACGGAGGCAGCGGCGGGAGACGGTATCCGGGGGCGTAAGGCGCCGGGGACGGTTACTGAAATGACGGTCGTACCCCGGGCAGTGCCAGCGGCACGGGCAACAGGGGGCACTTTGTTTGCCTACGGGCTGCTGCTGAACCTGATGCCGGGAATTTTCGGCTTGTTCCTGCGGTTGGCAAGGCAGCTGCGGGAGAGGGCGGAACGGCGGCGGATTTTCTGCCGGTATGCGGCGGGTGCAGCGCTGGGACTGGCACTGCTGGGCATCGGATACCGGGGGGCATATTTCGGCGCGCTGTATTATAACCCGTGGCTGGCGGCGGGAGCGGCGGCGGTGATTTTGCCGCTGTGGGCGGAAGCGCTCGGATATATGGATTTTGCTTTGTTCCGTCCGTTGAAAAAAATATTCAGGCGCGGCTGGCTGGCCGGGCTGTTTACGGTGTTGCTGGCGGCGGCGTTTCCGACGGTGCTGAAAGCGGAGGCGCTGAGCGGGCTGTTTGCGGGCGGCGCGGAAATATGGAGCGGCGCGGCGGAGGGGAGTTTTGCCGCGGGTACGGAATTTTTGAGAGGTACGGCGGGCAGTTTGGTACAGGCGGCGGGCGGCGTCTGGCTGGCGCCGGCATGGGCGGAGCTGACGGCGGGGCTGGGGTGCATCTGGCTTGGAATTACGGTGCTGCCGCTGGCAGTGCTGACAGCGGCGGAGCTGCGGGGGCAGAGAGCTGCGGCATGGCTGCGGGTGGCGACACGGCCGC
>OATG01000699.1_pt1 | contig 33790 bp, 44 predicted proteins | sample 1516581 | NCBI WGS metagenome assembly OATG01 (sample SAMEA2579930, study PRJEB22360) | human gut metagenome | biome: human gut; feature: human-associated habitat; material: faeces | place: Denmark | collected 2008/2010
AGGGCTGATTGTGCTATAATATATGCGTAACCAGCCTGTGGTAGGGTTGTTACAATTGCCGGAAGGATACTCTCTATCGTTCCGGTTCCCGTCGTCATATTTGCGGTATGGCGGCGGGATTTTATATTGAATAAAAAATAGGGATGGTATCTATAACGAAACCATCCCCGCAAAACGGAAACCCGTTTTTTGTTCTAGTTTCATTATACCTTAGCGAGAGATAATAGGGAATTACAACTATATCTGAAGATTACTCTAATGGATTTTTACAATTTTCCTTTTCTGATTCTGCTATCAGTTGTTTCTTTTGTTCTCCTTCAATCTGTTTGATGCTTTTTTCAGGAGTCGGCAAATCTTCCGGCATTGTACCGCCCAATTCCTTAATCGTCTTGCGAACCTTTTGTCCTACTTGGTAATGGGTGCGATTAGCGGCATCTTTTCCCTTTATATGTTCTCTTCGTAATTTATCATCTGTCTGTGTTGCCCGGAATAGATTTGCCGCCAATTCGGTACTTTCCATATGATCAAGGATTGCCTGTCCTTTTTTTAATCCTTTCTTTTTTGCAATATCTTGGGCGCTTAATCCCCCATAAAGCCCCATATATCCATAATTCTGGAAAACTGCATATTCCAACCCGGACCTTACACCAGCCTGTTGTGCCGCCGCTGCCAAAGATTTATTATGGGCCTTTAATTCATTCCGTATGGCTAAACGCTTTTGATCCTCGGTGAGTAAATCATAATTATCTATAATTTCCTGTTGACGGGTTTTAATCGCAAAATAAGTCTGGGCAAGTGCAATGGCTTCTTTTCGCGGATCTCCATTCATTGCAATTAAATAACAGGCATATCGTGACAGCTTGTAATTATCAATATATTTTACGCCGCCGTTAGGCATGGGAGATGTTTTGCGGTCGTTCGCAAAATGTTCTGAAGGACTATTCCCACTTATTTCACAGGCTTTTTTAGCACGTTCTATCGTATCAGAAAATTGGCGCCATTGTTTATATTCCAAGACAGGCATCAGTTCTCGTGCTGACCAATATTCCTGATTATATTCATTAATATGTTTTATGGACTCAAAAAGGTTTTCACTAATAGATGTAAAGCTTTCCATAGATGTACTCCTTTTCACTTCTTAATAAAAATTACAATTTCCCTCTGATTTCAACAACTTTTCCAAGAATAGTCACCGGAAGTTCCTTACATTCTTTTTTATTGTATGTCTTCGGTGTGTAAACGGACGGATTCCAGCCTATCAGAGTCAAGCCGGCATCTGATTTACTGATTTACTTTTCTGATTCTTCTATTAGTTGTTTTTGAACTATTTTAGCAAGTTCGCGGCGTTCTTCTTGTGTCGGTGGCGGAACATTGGGATCTAAAGGATTACACATGAAGCCTGTCATATTTTTCATGATGTAGTCCAGATCGTCAAGTCTTGGGTCATGTTTTGGCATTGGGATACCTTCTTTCTGGGTAAATACTATTAGTTGAAATAATGCTTTTTAGCTCGTCTAAAACCTGCTACTTCTGCTTCTACTACAGTCAATGCATAAAATTCTTCAGGGCCACTAATTTTAGTGGCATCATATTGCTGATCAAACGGTAGATGATATATTTTTTCTTGTGTAGATTTATTTATATTGCATTTTATTATTGGGTATGGTAGAAATTTTTTATTTTCTATGAAGTGAACGCCCAATGTATTTGCTACTCTTTTTGCGATACCAGATAATTGCGTTGATGTAATAAAAAGAGGTGTTAGAATTTTGCCAGTTAATAAAGAGTGAAATTCAGAAAAATCACCGCTCTCATTTATCTTTGATAAATAAAAATTTACTGTTGTTCCAAATAGTTGATTAATATGTTTTTCGTGAATAACCTTATGTGTATTCCAGTTTTTACATTGAATTACAAGATAATTGTCATCTTTTTGGCAGATTAGATCAATGCCTTGATCTTTTAGCCCTTTTTGGATTCCGTTATATGTCACATCCCATCCGTCCAATTCATAAGAATAACCTATATACCTTTCATAATCAGAGCCAATCTCTTCCCTGGTTCTCTTTCTACTCCACCATCGATCCAAAGCTAATTGATATTTCTCGGTATCGGATAAATTATTGTATTCTTTTGGCGTTAGCCAATTTTTTGCGTTATCGTCATGAGATTGATGGGATTGATTAAGAAGGATATTATCTATATCAGCAATAGAATCCTCTTCGTCTAATTCGCTTAAGTATGGAACCAATGATTCATATAGCCAGCATTTGTATTGATATTCTTTTGCTTGTTGTTTTAATATTTGCTTTTCTTTATTTATTATTCCAAGTATCTCGGCCGCTTTAAATGCGGGTCTTCGTTTTCGTATCAAATAGTCAACCAGTCGATTATCTTTTTCCAGTTTTATATCTGAAGATATTTTAGCTAAACTAGGAATATCTCTTATCTTGGAATTAAGCAACTTTTGAGTGAAGTTTATTTCTTTTTGCAGATTTTCGATTTTCTTTCTTTCCTTTATTATTAATTCATTTTGGTTAGATAAATTAGATTTAAGAAGGGACATTTTTTGTTTATTGCCCTTCATAACATTGTCTTCTTTATGCAGATTAAATAAAAGATATAAAATAACCCCAATTATAACAATATATGCCATGAAGTGTACAAGTTTGAGAGGAAGCAGATATGCAATTATACAACTCCATACAGCTAAAGGAAATAATGTCCCGAAAAAATTATTCATGAACATACCTTCTATTTAACAAAATCACAGTTTTCTTCTGATTTCAACCACTTTACCTAAAATGGAAACTGGAAATTCTTGGCATTCTTTTTTTGTATATGTCATTGGCGTATAAACAGCTGGATTCCATCCAATTAAAGTAAGACCGTTTTCTGATTTACTGACTTGCTTGACTGTAGCATCATTTCCGTTGACCAAGACTACTGCTACATCACCGCTGTCTACATCTGCTTGACGGCGGACAATGACGACATCCCCATCAAGCATGTGGGGTTCCATGGATTTTCCGGCTATTTTCAGCGCAAAGTATTCGCCCATCTGGGTCATGTTTTGTGGAATTTCCTCCCAGTCTTCAATATCGGTAATAGCTTCAATCGGAATCCCCGCTGCCACTCTGCCGAGGACAGGGATACGCACGCCTTTGGCAAGGGAAGATTGTTTATCAGTTTTATCTTCTATAAGATCAGATTTTTCTATATGAAAAATAGTAGCAAGTTTTTCTACTGTATTCATTCTTGGATAACGGGTACCGCTTAGCCAGGAAGAAATGACGGATTTATTTACTTGCATTCTGGTTGCTAAATCAACTTGATTCATTTGAAAGACATCCATATATCTCTTTAGATTCTTAATAAAAATTAGTCTATATTTATCCATAGAGAAGGCCTCCTTGATTTCATTTTATTACAAAAAGTGAACCGAATCAATACTTAAACAAAAAATAGTTTACTTTGGGTATTGACAGTACACTTAAAGTAAACTATAATACAGATAACGAATTGAAGAAAGGAGGGGTGACAAGATGAAGGTTTCTTTACCGGCGGCAAGGGTAAATGCTAAACTGACTCAATCAGATGTAGCGAAACGATTAAGAAAGAACAAACAGACAATCGTAAATTGGGAAAATGGCAAAACTGAAATTGATAAAGCGAATTTTGAAGCTCTTTGTCGTTTATATAATTGCAAAATGGACGATATTTTTTTACCCTCAAGGTTCACTTAAAGTAAACAAAAATTAACAAAAACTAAGTTATAACAACCTACCACGGAATTTATAGAAAGAAGAAAGGAGCGAAAAATGGAACGAAGAACGTATACTGTCGCGGAAACTGCCGAAATTCTCGGTGTATCAACGGATGTCGTCTACCGCATGAAAAATGACGGCATCCTTCCGGCGGTGAAAAATCTGTCTGCTATCCGTTTTCTAAAGCGGGATGTGCTGGCAATGGTCGGTGAGAAGCCTGACGATTTCCGCCCTTCCGCATTGCGAAGACTACGGAATGAATTATCGTTTGAGAAGCAAGAAAACGAACGCCTACGAGGTATTATTCGACAGATTTGCGCCGCCGCCAATACGGCGGCGGGGCCGGGGGGGGTATGAATAAAATCCTTTATCCGCGGCGCTAATGTCAGCCGTACTGGTAGCAGGTGCCGCGGTGGATGCGGAAAAAATCTGCAACAGGCTTTTTCCGGAAACTCGAATTGTCGAGTACCGCCGGGAGGTAAGGGCAGGCGACACGCTCTGGGATATCTGTGGCGAAATAGCCACGGATAAAGAAGACCTGCGAAAACTTGTCTGGCAGGCAAAGAAAGATAATAGGATAAAGGACGTCGGGAACCTGCAGCCGGGAACCTTAGTGATTGTAAGAGTTGAGGAGGCGCGGAATGGATGACAGACAATTTACCGTAACACTGGCTAAAGAAGATTGGAACATAGTGCTGAAGATATTAGAAATATGTAAAGAAACATACCGGTATTTGTGGGGACACGAAATCGAATGCATTATCCGCGAAATAAAGTCAGATTTAGACAGTCAGGGTTTTTAAAAGTAAAGGATGCACGAAATGGATAACACAGAAAAGTTTGGACAGGTAGTCAAATATTTAATCCGCAGGTATAAGGAAGAGTCGAATATTTATGCGGAGTTGGGTAAAAAAGGCGACATGATAAACGCAGCTAAAGCGAGTGTACGTTTAGAAATTTTCTGGGAAATAATTCTTTTTATTAACAAGTTGGATATCAATGAGATGAAAAATCAATGAAAAAGCCGACTGATAACTGCAATTATCAATCGGCAGGCGGAAAATGTGAGTGATATTTCCGCCTCTATATTATCAGAAAATGGAGGATTAGACAAATGGACAAAGAATTACAAAAAGTAACAAATGAGTTATGTGATTTTTTAAGACCGGTGAACATAAAGCTTGAAAAATGGATAGTAGAAAACAAAAAAAGGCTTATTGCATCTGACGGAAAACTGACAGAGCTCGGGCTATTAGTCGGAAATGCTTATGCGGTTTATATCCTTATTGATGATCTGCTGAACAACGCTGATTGATTAATTAAGGTAAAAGCATGGAACGTGAAGTATTTAATACCTTGAAAGTAGGAGCAAAAATCAGTGAGCCAAGAGGGCGTGAAGCTCCGCCAATCAATGGGATATTGGCGGATAAGGTCGGAGAAACGGCCTTGATGAGAACGGGGTATACTCCCGGAGGGAAACCAATTCTGCGATGGGCACATTATACAAAATTAAAAAAGGAGATATAGCAATGGATACAAAAGAACAAAAAACAATAGATACGAAAGCTGAAATAACAGAGATTCAGATTGTTGAACCGCAGATTCTTTCCGCGGATCTCAACGTAACGACTAATTTTGAAGATGTAAAGAAGAATTTGCAGATAATCACAGAAAAATATAAAGGATTAGTCGTTACTGATCAAAACCAAAAGGACATGGAAAAAACTCTCCGCGAAGTGGTGTCTCTCCGGACGAGTATTCAGAAATTTGAAGTCAACGGGAAACGACAGCTCCGCCGGCCGATGGACCAGTTCACGGATGCCTGCAAGGAACTTTTAAAAATTGTGAATGAAGCGGAACGACCACTGCGGGAACAGCTTGACGCTTATGAGGCGAGACGGCAGGAAGGCGTAACAAAAGTCATTCTGCACAAGTATGAAGAAATGGCATTTGACGCGGGAATACGTGAAGAGTTCCGCTCTTGCGAGATTCTGTCCAAGTGGATGAATAAAACAGCAAAATTAAAGGACACCTATGAAGACATTGCTCGCTTAGTATCTGAACAGGTGACTGCGCAAAAACAGCATGATGATCTCAAAGAACTCCGCAATTCCCGCCGTGAGCTGGCACTTCTACAGATAGAAAAAGCCAATAGAGACTATGCTTTGGCGACGCCCATTACGGAATATTTCCTGACAGACGAGCTGCTGGACACATCAGCCGAAATCATTAAAAACACAATCAATGAGGAAGCGCTGCGCCGCCATGAGATGGATGAGAATGCAAGGCAGGTATCCTCGCCCGCTGTTTCAGCTCCACCGCCGGCGGCTAAGCCTCCTGTAGTACCGATACCGCAGGTTGAACCCGGTGTGTCATGGCCTAAGGTAATGACGGTCACAATCACACTTAACAGTTCATTTGACTATCAGGCAGTAGAAAACGCATTAAGCAGTCTTCCGCCGCAGATTCGATGGAATTCCGATATAAAGGAGATATAACCATGGCGATTGAATTTAAAAAAGCACATCGATCCAAAGCCAAGCTCAGGCTGGCTATTGCGGGTCCGTCAGGAGCGGGGAAAACATATTCGGCACTTCTGATTGCAAGCGGAATCGTACCGCTGGAAAAAGTGGCGGTAATTGACACCGAATCGGGGTCTGCAGATTTGTATGCAGACTTGGGCGGATATTCTACATTGACGATCAACCCGCCGTATAGCCCTCAGAAATATATTGAAGCCATTCATGCGGCGGAAGCGGCAGGATTTGAGCTTGTTATCATCGATAGCCTGTCACACGCATGGAGTGGAGAAGGCGGCCTGCTTGACCAGCAAGGAAAGGCAGCGGACAGTAAATACCATGGGAATAGCTGGGCGGCATGGCGTGAAATTACGCCGCTTCACAACCAGTTGGTAGAGACCATGCTGCATACGCCACTCCACGTTATTGTCACCATGCGAAGCAAGACGGAATATATACAGACCGATGTAAATGGAAGGAAACAGATCCAGAAGGTCGGCATGGCACCTATTCAGCGTGACGGGATTGAGTACGAATTTACCACTGTCTTTGATTTATCGCAGAACCATACAGCTACGGTCAGTAAGGACAGGACAAAGCTGTTCGATGGGCAGTATTTTACACCTACGGCTGATTGCGGCAAGGCCCTCCTACAGTGGCTCAACGCAGGAAACGTTCCGCAGGTGTCTTCTGCCCCTCAAAAAGCAATACCCGTAAAAGCCGAAACACCATCCGTAAATGGGAAACAGAAAACACACAGAGAACGGCTGGAACGTATCTGGAGACAGCTTGGCTGGGATAAAACGCAGCTGCTTGATGCGTATATGACATCCCGTATGCAGTCTATTTACGGCGAGAGCGCTACGGTGGACAAGGCGCAGGAAGCAGACTGGGAATCAGCGGATAGAGAAATTACAAATTATTTAATTGAACAGAAACAAAATAAAATCGCCGAGGTTCTTCCGGGAGAACCGGATTTAGAAAAAGATGAAATTCCATTCTAAGAAAGGAGAAAAATTATGATTACAGCAACACTTTACGGCAGGCTTGCCAGAGATCCAGAACGAATGCAGCCGTCTAACGGAGGAGAATCGTATGTACGATTCTCCATGGCGATAGAAACGGGTCGTAAAGATCAGGATGGAAATCGTATTGCCCAATTTATCAACATATCTGTTTTCGGAAAACAGGGTGATGTTATTCAGCAATATTTTCAAAAAGGGAATCGTATTGTCTGCCATGTGCGAAACATTGAAGCAAGAGCGTACGAGAACCAGTCAGGACAGCCGCGAGCCGCCCTGCAGGCGGTTTTGACGGGGATTGAATTTGTAGAAACAAGAGCGGACCAAGAGAAACAGGGAGAGAACGGCGGTCCTTTTGCGCGATTTGGTACACCGCAGACGCAGGCAGCTCCTGCTTACGGTACACCTATGGGATCCACTCCCTCCCCACAAGCGCTTCCGGGCATGCAGACAGAGGGGACAATTCCTGCCCCGTGGGATAGGTAAAGGGGGTATCAATTAATGGAAGAAATTAAGAGAAATCCTCTTCCGGGAACGGAGTGTGGGATGGCCTATCTGGCTCATCCCTACACTTTCACATCTCATTCTCCCGGTCAGTATACTTCTCCGCAGCTGAACCGTGAGGATACTGGAAAAATTACGTGGCGGCTCATGAGACGTTACACGAATTTGACAATTATTTCCCCGCTTCATGCGTATTCATTTTTAGACAGCAAGAATTTGACTGAAACGGAAATTCTTTACTATGATTTCAGGCTTCTTTCCCGGTGCGATATGCTGATTCTTTCCGGCGATTGGCGGCATAGCCTCGGCTGTATGTCCGAATACGGCTATTCAAAAGCAAAAGGAATCCGGATCTATGAGTATGTAGACGGAACTCTGTATCCGCTGGAATGAGTAAATTTCGTTGTAAACCTTTAAAGGGGGTGATAACGTGGGGCGCCAGCTTAAACAAGGGTTGGACTATCTCACACTGGATGTTGATTTCTTTGAAAGCGTAAAGGTCCGGAAGATAAAAAAGGACTGTGGCAATCAATCAATACCGATACTGATCGCGTTGCTCTGTAATATTTTTCGAGAAGAGGGGTATTACGTGAAATACGATAACGATCTGGCATTCCTCATAGCTGAGCAATTCGGCGTGAGCGAGGGTGCAGTAGAGGATACCGTTCGAAAGGCGGTTTCAGTTGAGTTTTTTGACAGCCACATGTTTCAGAATTACGGAATTCTCACTTCACACGGTATTCAGCAGCGCTACTTTGATGCAGTAGCCCGTCTGAAAAGAAAGTCGGTGAAGGTCACGGGGGATTTTCTATGCAAAAATATTTCCCCTGGAATAAATACCGATTTCCTCCGTGATAAATCGAATAACCTCTGGAATAAATCCGACAAGGTAGAGGAAGAGGTAGAGGAAGAGGTAGAGGAAGAGGTAGAGGACAAAGCGTCTTCTCCGAAAACTGAAATCACCAAAGCATTTTCTTCCTCTTCTCCCGGACTGGAGAAATCAATCAAAAAGTGGATGGACATGAGGAAACAGAGGAAAGCTTCTGTATCACCGACGGCTCTTAAAAAGAACCTGACACAACTCAAGAAGTTATCAAACGGGAATATAGAGGACGCCACTCTCATTGTAGAGCAGTCAATTGAAAATCAATGGCTCGGGTTCTGGCCGCTCAAAAGACCGAAGCAGAAAAAAGCGGGAGGAAGCTATGGACATATCGCCTCTCCGAAAGAATGGAAAGGCATCAAAGACGGGTGGTGACAATGGAACGAATCGGACAGGATATGGATGCTCTCCAGAAAAAAATGGAGACATTTATCAAAAACAATGGACGCTTAAATGAGCAAAATCCAAAAACGGAAGCGGAAGAGGCGGCAGAAGAAAGAAAAAAATGGACGAATAGGCTGTATAAAGCCGGAATAGGCAGGCGGTACCATGCTTGCACGTTTCAGAACATTGAAAGAAAAGGATTACCGGATTCCAAGCTGCTGAAAAGCCATTATGCCATCGCGAAAGATTACGCTAAGAATTTCAAGGTACACAAGGCAAAAGGGCAGGGGCTTATCTTCGCCGGACCGGTAGGACGTATGAAGACCACGATGGCGGTCGCCATAGCGCAGGAGATCATGAAAGATTATAACCGGGCGTATTTCATCACGATGCCGGAATTGATGGACAGCCTTCTGCAGAATAATCTTTCACAAGAGGTGAGAACACGCACAAAAGAAACGGACTTACTGATTCTTGATGACATGGGAGCGGAGTATCAAAATGACTGGGTACTGAACGCGGTCGATGCAATTATATCGAAGAGATACAACGAACTCCTGCCGGTAATTATTACGACGAATAAGACACCGGAAGAGATGAATCAGAGGTATATGGCACGGATTTTTGACAGGTTGAAGCATGCGAACAGGTTGCTTATAGAAGCAGGAGAAAGCCTGCGAAAAAATGAGGTTTGAGAAAGGAGAGATTGATACATGGGAAATAATCGATTTATGGTTGTGTCAGAAGAAAAGGATATCATCGCAATGAATCCGTCCTACGTTGAGCAGAAAGGGAAAAATCTTATCATCTACATGCCCGGGACGTACAAACAGCTTGAGCTGGAATACGAAACGGAAGAAGAGGCGAGAAGCGTTTTTGACGATATAAGGAAGGCTTATGAATCCGGGAGAATAGACGTTTATATCTGATCTAAGGGGTGATAGCAATGAATACGGTGATAGATGTAGCAAGCGTTGTAGTGTTTATTGTCTTGATTATGTACACGGCTATCAAGCTTGACAAAGCGGCAAGAAAGCTGCGCGATGAGGAAGAGCGGATTTACGGAGGGAGGCACGAAAAATGAACAACCTGATCACCATCGTTGCCACTTTTGGCAACGAGAGAGGAGCATGAAGTGAAACTTTACAGTGACAGAGGGGATAAATATTATCTTTTCGGACAGTTTGAACTATATCTGATGCTCATACAGTGCGTTATTATCGGAATATTAGCAGCGCTGACATACGTTTTGATTCGATTAGGCGGTGGAGTATGAAGCTCATAATACCCGGGCGCCTTCCCTGCATGAATGACTTGATTGCTGCCAACCGGCTGAATAAGTACGCCGGAGCGGGTGTGAAGAAGAAAACGCAGAGGCAGATTATTCTGATATTGCAGCCGCAGGTAAAAGAGCGGAAGTTTACCGAAAAAGTGAATATCCGTATCGAATATTACGAAAAGGATATGCGCCGGGATGAAGATAATGTGATGAGCGCGGCAAAGTTTATACTTGATGCGCTGCAGGATATAGGGCTTATCCAAAACGACAGCAGGAAATATGTGCACTTGACGCAGGAAGTATTTACCGATCGGGATAATCCGAGAATTGAGATAGAGGTGGAGAGAGCCGACTAAATGAGAATGACATTCATAGACTTCTTTGCCGGCATTGGCGGGTTTCATAGCGGATTTGAAAAAGCAGGATGTAATTCCGTTGATGAAACAAAGATTGATGAAAGCTGGACGAAAGAGGATATTGAAGAAGCCGCAAGCGACATATTTTTTAATCAATGCAATTATTCTTATGAGGTTGTAGACGAATAGAGGATGGTAGATTGAAATGGATAAAATTGGCATAGTAGATGGGGAATTGTATTTTTATATCCATCGTGATGGAAGGATAAGCAAGGCGAGATATTTTAGAGATCTGACGTTTGATTGTCTTAACCGTTGTGCTGGGAATTGTTTTAGAACGGAGGAATCAGCAAGAATGCATAGAGAGGAAATACTGAAAATGCTAAAAGGAGAAGATGATGAATAACGGAATGCGACCAGGCATTTTTCATAATCCAGATCCGACTTATGAAAAAACGAAGACAAATTTGAATCGTGAATCTAAGCGGGTACGCTGTGAAGTTGAAGCGTTTTTTGAAGAAATTCGGCGCTGCAGGAAGCATATTGATTCTCTTAATCAGTACCGCCTGCAGTACGAAATGGATCTGTTCTCACTCAAAGGCTGTAGATATGATAAGGAGCCGGTAGACGGCGGCGTGTCTTCCGATTTGTCAGATATCGTCATTGCTTTTGAGCAGAAGATGGCACAAGCAGAAGAACTGCGGATAAAAGAGCTCAACAGGTATGGAGATATGATTACAAGAGGGTTCAGGCTGCTTGCTTTGCTTTCCGACCCAGAGCAAAAGTCGATTATGATTGACCGGTATTTTATGAATATACTTTGGGAGAAAATATCGCTGGATCATCATTTTGACAGGAGTACATGTATGAGAATGAGAGACCGGGCGATTCAAGAAATTTCACGAAAAACACAAGTTGCGACTAAATGCGACTTTTAAATGTGGTATTATGATAGTGTAAAAGTTCAGGAATTCCTCCCTGAAATAAGAAAGCACGTACTTCGGTCATGGGTGCGTGCTTTTTGTTTGTTTATCTAAAAGGTGGTGATTGCTGTGGGCGCAAAAGGCAAGTATGCAAAGTGGCTTCTTCCGGATAATCTTTTGCGCTTGCAGGCATGGGCGCGAGACGGATTAAGTAATGAGCAGATTGCACATAATATCGGAATTAATCAAGATACATTGTACACATGGATTAAGAAGTACCCCGAATTTTCCGAGGCTTTATCGCGCGGAAAAGAAGTTGTGGATATTGAAGTAGAGAATGCGCTTTTAAAAAGAGCCAAAGGATATGACTATATAGAGACTACATCGGAGCTGATTGCGGATAAAAACGCAAGAAATAAAGCAGTGATGAAAGTAACTAAGCGTGTGACGCGGCATGTACCGCCGGACGTAAAAGCTATTGTATTCTGGCTGACGAACCGAAAACCGGAATGGCGCGACAAGCAGGAGAAAGAATTATCTGGCAACATCGGGATTAATTTGGTGGTAGATGATGACATTGCAGACGATTAATCTTGTCAATGACATTATTCATCCGACGCCGAAACAGCGTGAATTTATGCGGACGGTCAAAGATAATACATACATCTTGTATGGTGGTGCTGCAGGCGGCGGGAAATCGTATATTTTGCGCTGGGAACTGGTTTATCTCCTGATCATCTGGTACAAGCATCTGAAATTAAAAGGTATTCGCGTCGGGCTGTTTTGCGAAGACTACCCGGCACTGCGGGATAGACAGTTGTCAAAGATAAAAATGGAGTTCCCGGACTGGCTCGGCAGTTACAAAGAAGCGACTCATGAATTTACGCTGAATCCGGCATTCGGCAGTGGAGTGATATGTTTCCGCAACTTAGATAATCCGTCAAAGTATTTATCGTCCGAGTTTGCGGCCATCGCAATTGATGAATTGACGCTGAATGAGCAGACTGTCTTTGATTTTTTACGTATGCGTCTGCGTTGGGTCGGTGTTGAGGATCCTAAGCTGATTGCCGGAACGAACCCTGGTGGCAAAGGACACATGTGGGTTAGAAGCTTATTCATTGACCGTAATATACCGCCGGAAATGCAAGATTTTGCGAATAAAATTGCTTTCGTTCAGGCGCGGATAGATGATAATCCGTATTTACCGGCGGGCTATTCCGATGCACTGGATACATTGCCGGATAAACTCCGGAAAGCATATCGCGAAGGCGACTGGAATATATTCGAAGGGCAGGTTTTTGAAGAGTTCAGGACGGATATACACGTTGTTGAACCGTTTGGAATCCCACAAAGCTGGCAGCGTGGACGATCGATGGACTGGGGATACAGCAAGCCGTATGCAATCTACGAATATGCAGTCGATTATGACGGTGTTGTCTATGTAATTAACGAATGGTACGGCTGCAAGCCGGGAACGGTCAACACGGGTACGCAGGAAACAGCGCGGGAAGTCGCGCAGAAGATTAAACATTTGGGCAGTGAGTTCGGTATTGCAGATCCGGCAATTTGGCAGAAAACAGGTCATGACGGGCCGTCAATCGCAGAAGTGTTCACAGCGGAAGGCGTGCCGTGGTATCCGGCGGATAATGATAGATTGGCCGGGAAAATGCAGGTGCACTTACGGCTGAAAGAACGAAAGCTCAAGATATTCAAAACGTGTTATCACTTGATACGGACGCTGCCGGCTCTGACGTACGATAAACACAAGGTTGAAGATGTAGATACACAGCAAGAAGACCATAGTTACGACAGCGTCAGATATTACCTGATGAGCCGTCCGATTCAGCCGGTAAAAGCAGAAAAGCCATTCAATGATGGATACAGATATGAAGATGAGGAAGGGGATGAACCGACGGCATGGGGCGTGTAATGAGCGACAGAGCGCTTAGAGATTACGCTTATAGAGTGCTCAAATCAGAGTACGGTGAACATATGGAGAACGGGATTTTAATTCCGGCAAAGAAAAGCGATGAAGAGCTGGCGGCGTTCGCAGCGCAGATGCCAGAATGGCAGCTTAGGCAGATGTATGGAATGATGTTTGAAGGAGAACTTGTCGAATGAGTTTTGATTTATCTGAAGCGCGGAATAATGTAAAAAAGGCACTGCAGCTAACCAGTGAATGGCGCAAAAGCGCGAAAGAAGATTATGATTTCATGCGCGGTAAACAGTGGACAGACGCGGATTTGAAAGTAATGAAACAGAAATCTCGTCCGGTCATTACAATTAACCGGATACGTCCGGTTATTAATCTTCTTTCCGGCTATGCAGCGCAGAATGAAACGGAGCCGGATTTTCTGCCGCGCTCGGAAGAAGATGACCGGGTAGCACGTGTGGCCAAGGGTATTACAAAGTACACTTTTGACAAGACGAATTATCAGAGCGTTAAGAAAAAAGCGTTCAAAGACGCGGTGATATGCGGTGTCGGAAATTACTGGGTCAGTTATGAATTTGATTACGCCCGGATGGATGGTCGGATACAGATCAAAAACGTCAGCCCGTTCGATGTATTTGTGGATCCGGAGTGCAAAGAAGATGATTTGTCCGATGCTTTTTACTGCGGCCGGTATAGTTGGGAAAATCCGGAGAAGTTAAAACAGGTTTATCCGGATAAAGCGGATGAAATCACCATGATTGCGCACAAGTACGACGACAGCGAATTGGAAACGGTTAATACGGAGCCGCTCTGGTATTCGCGGGATTTAAAGAAATTAAGGGTCGTTCAATATTGGTACAAAGAGTACACGCGGAAGAAAATTTTCTCTGCAGATGGAATGATCGTCGATGAATCGCAGCCGGATTTATATTCGGCTTTTTTAATGTCCGGAGCGGAACCGGAAGAAATCTCGGTTACGAAAATCAGATATGCGACGTTTTGTGGAGAAGTGCTGCTTGAAGATGGCGAAAGTCCATACAAACACAATCAATTCCCACTTGTGCGGCAGTATTGCTACTTATCCGGTTACGGCGAGGACTTAGATGACGGATTGGAACCGGCGGGCATTGTGCGGGATCTAAAAGACGCACAGCGCGAACTCAACAAGAACCGCAGTCAGCGCATGCATATCGTCAATCAGCAGTCGCTCGGTGTCCGGTTCTGGACTGGACCGCAGTTTGATGAAAAAGAAAAACGGGAAATTCGGAATCTGTCTACAACGCCGGGCGCTAATATTTTCTTAAAGCCGGGCGTGACATTTACCGATGGGCTTCCATCGGCACAATCCGTCAATAATATAGAACTCGAAAACCGCTCAAGCAGTGATTTCTACACGATTTCAGGCATTACTCCGGAGAGCCTGTCCGGCAGTATTGGGGCGATGAGCGGCAAGGCAATTGATCTTCGTCAGTCGGTTACCACGGTGCAGACGGCTGAAATATTCGATAAAGCCAAAGAGGCGGAACTGCAGATTGTAAAACTCTTATGGGGAGACACCTACGCACCGGGATTGATTCCGCAGTTTTATAACAAAGACAAGGTTATGCGGATCCTCGGCGAAGACGGCAAAAAAGAGTTTGTGCGGATACAGCCGGGGTTAGGTCAAGCCATTCAGGAACAGCAAGCGGTAGATCAGAACGGTATGCTAGTAACAGATGAAAACGGCGACCCGGTTATGAAAGTACTGTATGATTTGTCCGCTTTTGATTTCGACATTGTGATCACAACATCGCAGGCAAGCGCTACCGCACGGCGGGCGAATCTGTATCAGCTGCTTGAAGCAAAGAAAGCGGGCGTCGATATTCCGATGGATATTATTCTTGATTTCATGGATTTCCCGGAAAAGGAAACTGTCAAGAAGCGTATGCAGCAGGCTTCCGAACAGCCGAAAATGCCGGACTTTAAAGTCAACGCAAGTATTGAGGATTTACCGGCGGAAGCACTGTCAACGGCGCTGCAGTCTATCGGCGTGAATATTCCGCCGCAGCAGATTATGCAGGAAAGATTAGCACTGAAAGGGCGTGCAATCGCTCCGCCGGTGCAACCGCAAATTCCGATACAACAACCACAGCTATTAGGGCAGTAATGCCTTGATATATCGTCCTAAGCAACGACGTTAAAAGGCTTTTTTCTTTCGTCCGAAAAGAGACGGTAAACTACAAAAAATCATTCGACCGCCGACGTCGTTAAACCGGCAGAAGGAGATAATTATGGAGAATGAAGCAATGCTTAACGCAGAAGATTTAGGGTTTGATGCAGAAGATTTGAAAGAGGCAGGTCTTGATAATCAGGAACCGGCAACTCCGGCGGGTAAAGCACCGGCAAAAGAACCAGAAGACAATCTGGCAGGTGGGCAGACGAAAACTGAACCTAATCCAGAATCGGAACCTAAAATGGAAGTCGAACCAAAAGAACCGGAAGACAATCCGGCAGGTGGCGATTTAAAGAAAGCGCTGGCAGAAGAACGGGCTCGCAGGAAAGCGGCCGAAGAAGCGGCTAATACTTTGCGTTCACAGATGAGCATGTCACAGAAACCGGTATTATCTCCGGAAGATTTGAATCAAATTAAGAGTTATGCGCAGCAGGAAGCCGCACGTCGGCTCAAGATTGACGACGCGTCTGATTTGATGTTTACAGATGCACAAAAGTATCAGGAACTGCTTCATGAACAGGCACGGATTGAATATCAGATGACGCGCCAGCAAGAAGAGGCACAGGCTGTATATCAGCAAAATGTAGCGTTTATTGGAGAGCTTAGGGCTATTCCGAATATCAGCGAATTATGGCAGAAAGGCGCTGAAATGCTGGACGGCATGACGCGAAAAGACGCCGCCCCGATTGATGCAGCATTTGCGCGACTGGATCAGGGGATAGGTACGAGTGAAGATTTCAAAATTATTCGTGATTTCGCCGAAAAGGTAAAATCGTCGATGACTGCGCCTGCACAAAATCCGCTCGAAACGGCTAAAACACTGCCGAAAGCAAGCGCGTTAAACGGCGGCGCTCCGACCGGCGCGAAACTGTCTGAGGAAGAAATCCTCAAGTATGTAGAAGAAGGTCGTGAAAACGAGCTTCCGGCGGAAATTAGAAAGCAGATTGATGACCTCTGCGGTGATTAATTATTTTACAAAAAGGAGAATGAAATATGGCAAACGAATTTAAAATTCCTGTAAATTTAGTTCCCAAGATCTGGACGAAAAAGGTATGGAAGGAAGGCTTGAAAGCTTCTTATTTTGATAAGTTTACATCAACCAGCGGGGACAATGTCGTTCATGCGAATAAAGATCTTAAGAATGCTAAGGGTGATAAGGTTTATTTCGGGTTGATGATGAACCTGAAGGGAGCTGGTGTAACTGGCAACAATACACTCAAGGGCAACGAAGAGGAGCTTAAGGTGTATGATTTCGGCGTAGATACGACGCTTATCAGAAATGCGGTAAAACGTTTTGAAGCGGATGATCAGAAATCCCCTTATGCAAACCTGCCGATGATTAAGAGTGCACTTACGCAGTGGCTTTCTGACTGGAAAGATAATTCTCTTATAAAGTCTTTGACGGTTAACCCCACAGCTGGCGAACGTCTTATCGCGTCTACGGCGGGAACAGAGGTTTCTTTGACGGCTAATGACAAGCTGACTTGTGCTGTGATCAGCCGTGCGAAACGGAAAGCGATGATGCATGAGCCGAAGGTGAAACCGATTAAAGTTGACGGGCAGGAGAAATACATCATGCTTGTCGGCACGTGGGCAGCGCGTGACTTGAAAGCAGATCCGGTATGGCAGGCGGCACAGCAGAACGCGGCAATCCGCGGCAGCAAAAACCCGATTTTCACCGGAGCGCTCGGCGAATATGACGGCGTCGTTCTGTATGAATATGAACGTGTCATGAACACGACCACGGGTGCGTCTTCTGCAAACGTTGTTCACAATTTGCTTTTAGGGCAGCAGGCGGCATGCTTCGCTGTGGCTCGTGAAGCACGTTTCATCCACGATGAGGACGATTACGGCAACTTGCAGGGGAGCGGTATCGCGTTCTACGGCGGCATTGTCAAGTCAATCTACAACAGCAAAGATTATGGCGTGATTCAGGTCATGACCGGCGGTGCTGTAGAGTAATTTCAATGGAGATGAGGTGAGGGCTTTTTACAGCCCTCTTTCCTTTTCTTAAGGAGTAACTATGACAGTAAGAGATTTGATTAACCGTGCGTATATGCAGGTGGGCGATACGTCGCAGGTGAATTATACGCCGTATCAGTTTCTGGAGTTTTATAACGAAGGCAATCATATTCTGCATAAGCTTATAGCGCGGTATATTCCGGATATAGTGAGCAAAACTGAAAACGGACACCAACTGCGTCCGGATGTGGAATTATCAAAAATGGCACTCCGCATTCTTTCGGTGAAAGATGCAAAGGGGAATGATATTGATTACGATTTAACCGCCCATCAGCTGGTAACGGCAAAAGATAAAAACCAACGCGGATTAATTGTAGTATATATCCCGTCTGCAGATTACAAAGACATGAGTGACAACAGCGGTTATCCGTCAGAAATGGAAAGTATGCTCGTCAATTACATGGTGGCACGCATCCTGAAAGCGGATTTATCGTTTGTATCGAACTGGGAAAATGAAGTCTCTGAAATAGCGCGCCAAATGGACGATGAAGGTGGTTTCATAGCAGGGGGGTACTGGCCGTATGACAGTAGGCGAATTGATTACGATGATTAATCTGGATACGAATGAAATCTTAGATAATAGCACGGAATATATCCCTTATATTAATGCGGCTATTGATTATTTGACTATGGCGCTTATCCCGATGAAAGACAGGGAAGTGGTAAGGTCTATGGATATAACTAATAATAATCCGGTACCCGGTGATTTTACAGCGTTTGTGCCGGCGGCGGGATATCCGGTCCGCATTGTGAACGGGTCTTTCCAGACGTACGGTGGAAAGACTGTCAATGATGTATTTTACGCTGTGAAAAAGCCGCATGTATCGGATGAAACTGATTCAATTCCATTCAGCGAAATCTTCCATTTCATTTTGGTACAGTTGGTTTCGTTTCTTGTCAAGAAGAAATCATTAATGCTGGATTATGCCAATGCGGATAAAGCGTTCATCGCTGATCTGACATCGGCAATCCAAGCGGCAAGAGGGCGCTGATATGGGAGAACGTTTCTTTGCTTCGACGAACGGTTTTAGGTTAGGTTTGGACTGGAGCAAGCCGGCAGAAAGTATTGATTTGCAGAGTTTGACGCAGGCAATAAACTGCGAATACAGCCCGACGGACGGCGCGCTTCAAACAGTGCCGGGCGTGAAAATAATTTATACGGGAACGGCGAATATTGAAAGTTTGTATTATGACAATTACCGCCATCAGTATTACTTTTCATGTAACCATGATTTGTATAAAACAGCTGATTTTGTGACGGTCACCCGGCTGGGAACATTAACCGGTAACAGCACTCCGAAATACCACGCTTTTGACCATGATATATTGATTGCGTCCGGCGGTAAGCTGCAGGCTGTTTCTGGTACTGGCGTATTGTCTACTGTGGACGAAAGTCCGACTTGCGAATTTGTGAGCAGCCATTCTGGATCTGTCATAGTAGCGTCAATCTATGGACACCGTATCACATGGTCAGCTGTCGGAGATTATAAATCATGGACAACGAACACGAACGACGCGTCATCGGCGCAATATGTAGAAGTTGGTTATAAAGATCCCGGCTGTATTGTATCTATTGATTTCTTGTCAAAGGCAATCATTGTATATAAAGAATACGGTAGGGCATATCAAGTTGTGGGTAATCCCCACGAGAAGACACTTGCTGTTTATCCTCTTTCTGAAACGGCTTTGTGCTGCGGCAGTTCTATCAGCATTGATGACCGAAGTTATTATTTGGGTGATGCGGGGCTGATGAGTTTTGTTCCGACAAATACGTATGCGAATATTCAGCCGTTCGAAGTGGGTCTTAATATTAATGCACAACTGATGACGATTACCTCAGAGCAAGCCCGGATGTGGCATGTTCCTGGAAGAAAACAGCTGTGGATTAAACCCGGGAGAAATCAGGATATATTTATTTATCATTATCTGCCGCGGTACGAGGACGGACGCGGTGTATTCACGTCAAGGTCTTTCGTTCATAATCTGCATGATGTGTTGACAGTCAGCAAGGATGTCTATATTGCCTATGGTAATAAAATAGGCATTCTTGATTCAAGTATAGATACTGATGACGGAGAACAGATTACGACGTCGATTGTTTCAGGGAACAGATTGGCGCAAAGACTGTTCTTACTGCTATTCTCTTATAATTTCGTATCAAGCAACCGTATCGAAGGTTATGGCAGTATTACGATTAGCGATAAACGGGCAAAACCTGTTACATTCAAAGCGGCCGGTACAAAGTTATACTATGCGAATGAAAAGTTGATTAACGCAACCGGCAGGCTGAATAGCAATGAGTATACGAAAGTAAATAAGATCGGCGGCGGAGCGAACCGCCATCTGCAGATAAAAATATTTGTTGCCAAGGGCGCTATCGCTTTGCGGCAGTTTGATTATACTTACGAGGAGGTTTAAATGCCTTATACGGAAAAATATCCTTTGAACCCGACGCCGCAAGGAGACAGCACGAAAGAAGCTGTACTAAAGAATAGGGAAGAAATCAAGACGATTGGGGATGCGCTTTCCGCACGGTCGAAAAGTGGTGGGAGCGGTCTTCGGCAGCGCATTTTATACGGGAAAAACAGCGGCGGGAAGTATAGCTTCCTTTCCGGCGATGGATTGTCGGTCATTATTGACGGAAGTACAATACCTGTTGTTTTAACGCTGGCAGACGGCTTTAATGAAAACGGCGCGAAAGATTATGTAGAAAGAATTGATAAGAAAATCAGTGCATGGACGTTGCCGATTAATACAACAAGCTATCTGTTTGTAGAACGAAATAACGCAAGTGCTTTGTCTTACGGGAGCGCAACAACAAAACCGGTATTTTCTGCTTCTTTGCCATCCGGCATTGCCACAAACACTCATGTTTTCAACACACTTGAGCAGAAGATGTATTACTACAATGGTACAGAATGGAAAGCAGTCGTAAGAGTTTTTGTTGCAGTGGTAACGACGAATGCAACCAGCGTAACAAAGATTGAATATATGAATAATGCGGCAGCGGTAGAAATGACGGATGCTGAAAAAGAAAAGCTGTCCGGTATTGAAGACAAAGCAGAAGTTAATCAAAACGCATTTTCTAAAGTAAAAATTGGTGACAAAGAACTTGTTGCGGCTGTGAAACAGGCTGTGCTTGGATTAATCGCAGGTGACAACATAGAATTTACTGTAGATTCCAAAGAAAAGAATATAACGATTAGTGTTAAGGGCTCTGTTCCGAATGCTGATAAAGCAGATAAGGATGCCACCGGAAATAATATCGAAAACACGTATATGAAAAAATCGGGTGGCACGATGACTGGGGCGCTTGTATACAAAAATCCTTCTTCTTTTTTAAATGGGCGAACAAGAGCAGTTATTCAGACACGACGTGACGACATACAAGCGTATCAGGCATGTACAAGCATGAAAACACCTCAGGGAACGTGGGTGTTAGGAACATATGACACCGAAGCGCTCTTTTTTACCTATATAGCTGATACAGCTACAACAGATCAGGAAGCACAACACTTTCAAATAACCCCCGATGGTCATATCATATTCCCGAATAAGGCTGAGTTTTGGATAGAGTGAGGATAGCGAAATGGGTCTTTCAGTTTTAAAAATGTACTGCAAGAAGGGCAACACTACATATCCTGTTGACCTATATACGTCATCACAAGAGACAGGAATGCAAACAAATCTCTGTAAAAAAATAGTCACAGGAACACAGTCAGAGTTTTTTCGTTTAAGTACTTGCTTACAAAACGGGGCCGCGGGCGGTGATACACCAATGCGTGTCAAGTTAAATAATAACGTCTATAAGGTTACACAGCATGGGGAATTTAAAATTACAATAACGCCTTCTGAAAATCAAACAATTACATGTACTGCTAATGGGATAACGTGGACAAGCGGCACAAAGTGGTTCCCTTATGGCACAAAATGGACAGCAAAAGTAGAAGGGATATCCGGTTATAATCCTGGCACGCTTAGTGCGACATCGGGAACATTGATTAACAATGATGTCACACTATCTGCTACCCCGGCTACACTTGCGGAGCTTCGGTTTGAGCCGTATCCATCGGGGGTTTATCCAAATGGATCTCGGGAAACTTCGTGGGTTTGCCCTGATGGTATAACAAGGATAGAGCTGGACGGGAACAGAAATAAACCGCATTATATTGATGTCGTTCCCGGGCGTGAGTATAAAATCTCTGTGAGCGAGGGGGATCATTGGTATATGTGTTATTACACAGGGGAAACCTGGAAAGAAAAAGTCGGTAAGCGTACATATATACGAAAAGAACAAGAGTACATCGGTGATGATTATCTTGACGCGAGACTATACATCAGAACCGGTGGTGATTTAATCATCCGTTATAATGTTAAAACAACACAAAAATCGCAATGGTTGCTTTATACCAATCATAATTAAAGGACGCAATATGCACTTATCAAACCTGAAAGAAATGATAAAAGACTATGAACGCATTACGGGGGAATCTATTAGTTTTGATGGGTTCTTTTTTGATGATGATTTTCATGATAAACATGGAACTCATTTCAAATTTTTCCCGAATATAGGATTTCTTTTCTGGCAGTTGATAAAACATGAAGGTGTAATTTATTTCCAGATTCTTGAAACGTACGGCAGATTTCATAAAATGACCGATTATATCCGAGAGGTGATGATACTTAATGACGTGAAAGATATTGTGACAATGACGACACGCAATCCGAAAGGACATATCAGGCGATGGAAAATGGTACACCATCCGGAACATGATTATGATTACGAAGGACGTCATTACTATGTGCTGACCGGCACAATTGAAAATTTACATTAGAAAGGAGATTGCATGCTTTTATTTGATTTACAGCTTTTCGGGAAAAAGGGAACAAAGATAACAACTACGGATCCACAGGTTCCCAAAATGTCCGATGAGGAAAAGGGGTTACTCGGCGAGCAGCTAAAATGGGCACAGACCACACAGCCGGTGGCACAGAATTTACTCAACATGGCAAATCAGGCTTTAAGCAGCCAGCAGGTCACGCCGAATCCGAACTGGCAGACGCTGTATGACCGGGCGCAGAACCAGACAACTGCTAACAATCAGTTGGTGCAGGGACTGATTCCTCAAGTGAACGCAAATACAGACGCCAACGCGGCAGCTAATAATCGTTTCTCGGGCTTACTTGGGAATGCGATTCAGTCGATGTCGCAGGGAAACAAAGAATTGGCGTCTGAGTATAACGCGGCCATGCAGAACAATAATACTGCTATGCAAGGCCTGTTGAATGGCGTGCTGCCGTCTTCTTATTCAGAAAACCGGCAGAAGGCCTTGCAAAGTGATTTGACTAATACGGTCGGAAATACATTGTCTGGGCTGGCCAGCAGGGGAATTATCAATTCTTCACAGGCGGACAGTGCATTCAATGACATTTCACGCAACGCGTCCAACACTTTGGCAGCACAGTATGGGAATGATATGCAGACGGCCGCGGGGTTGGCAGGGCAGGCATATCACAATCAGCTTGCAGGAATCAATGGTAAGGCTGGTCTTTTAGGTGATATGTTCAAAAACCAGCTTTCCGGCTACGGACAGCAATCTGATTTGAGCAACACAAATTTCAATAACAGAATGCAGGGGCTGTCTACTTTATCACAGCTGGCGAACCAGTCACAACAGATGGCTATGGATCCGATTCAGACGGCGGCAACGGCACAGGAAGCGGCTATCAATACGCCAATGAAGTACTTGGCTATGGCCACGGGGCAAAATGCACCGACGCAAGGATTATTATCTCAATTATCACAACAACGTTACAGTGTAGCCACCCCGGGACAGACAATTGTCCGGCAGGGGAGTGGCGGATTTTTTGGAGGTCTTATGAGCGGATTAGGAAGTTATTTAGCATGCTTTGTAGCCGGAACAGAAATTTCAACGCCGGAAGGTGCAGTTGCTATCGAACGGATGACGTTTGGTGATCAGGTTATTTCTCTTGGCGCAGTGAATGAGGTACAAGAACTTCATGATATGGGTGAAGCGGATATTTATGAACTCAATACTCCGTCTTTTGCAGTAGAAACCACGCAAACGGAAGTATTCATGACGCCTGATGGAAATAAACATTTATCCGAACTTTCCGATGGTGACAGTGTCATGACGGTAAACGGATTCGAGCCGATTACAGCAATTATTGCTACCGGTAAAAAAGAAAAGGTTTATGAATTGGAGTTGACCGGAGATAACATGTTCTATGCAAACGGCATTCTTGCAGAAGGGTTGACGGAAGCTGACAAGACAGCAAATGAACCGGATGGAGACATTATCCCTGCAGAGGCGGTTAACGTTGTTTCTGTAAAGGAACCGACAGAAGAGCCTGCTTCGGAGAAAGAACAACCTGCAGAAACAAAGAATGAAACAGAGAAAAAGTCGGCAGCTAAAAAAACGGCAACAAGAAGAAAGACGGTTACTAAGAAAGCGGGTAAATAATCATGAGTGTTATCTATGTACAAGATAAATCACCATGGGATCAGATTGGGAATCTGGCGGGGCTGTGGGCAGCAAACCGTCTGCAGAAAATACAGGATACTCGTAATGCTAAAGATTATGCAACAAAGGTTTTCGGTGGCTATCAAGATGAACAGTCCCCGGGACTTTTGTCTCAATTGACACAGCCGCAGACTCCACAAATGGGCAGCGGCCTTTTTGCGCAGGACGGTCTTGAAAAAGCAATGCCCCATTTCAAGATTAACACTGCCGGGATACAGCCTTTGCAAGTTTCAATGCTTGCAATGCAGGACGCATTGGAACAGGCGGCGCCTCATTATCAGCTGAATATGCAGCAGGCGCAGCCACAAACACAAACGCAGCCAAGTGCCCCTGATAGGAGTCAGATAAAGCAATCACTTAGGAATAAAGCCGGGGCGGCGTATGTCAGCTTTATCAAGAGTGGTTACGGTCAGCAGGAAGCAGCGCGTATGGCAAAAGAAATGCTCGAAAATGACACAGCAGAAGAATATGGTAAACAGCTTAGCGCTTATCAGGATAGCGTGCTTGAGCCGGCAAGGCAGGACATCTTGAATCAGCTTGTTTATACGACAGACGGAGACGGGAATGAAACGGTCAGTGGCTATGATCCTAAAAAGCTTAAAGCAATGGCTCCGCGGATTGCCGCTTATAATTACCGTGCCCAGCAGCTGGGACTTCCGCAGATTGATATGAATACACTGAACAATATCAACTCCCTAGATAAACCGAATATTTCTTATAAGACGATGCCAAACGGCCAGCTTGTCGCTATTAACGGCGACACGGGAGCCGTACAGCAGATGGGGAATTATGCACCGCCGCAAGATCCGCGACGTTTTTATGTGAATACCGGCGGCGGATTATTTGATGTCAGAAGCGGGCAGGTTATTCCTGGTACGGCAAGAGAAGTGCAAGGGCCCGGAACGAGCGGGTACAATTCACAGATTATTTCACAGCTAAGTCACTTGCAGCAGATGTACGAGAAGCAACATATGTATGATGATGATTTCGATCCCGCAAAATCTCCTTATTATGCACAGCTGCAACAGGTTTTAGGCTTGCAGCAGCCCGGACAGCCGGGAGATATAACAGGCGGGCAGAAACAGCTTGTGAATGATGAGCAAGGTCTCAGTAATAAAATCATGGAAATGCGGCAGCATATGTCCAAAGAAGAAGTACAGCAGGCATTACGAAACGAAGGACTCGGTTTCTATGCAGCATGGGTACCGTAAAGAGGTAAAATATGGGTTATTTTGATGAATTTCAGCGCGCTGGCGGTAATACTGGCGGTGAAAGATATTTTGATGAATTCAAGAATCAGCCGCCGCAGGATTCGTCTTTGCTTGATAAGGCCAAAGGCTTTTTAAATAGCATAGATGAATCCTATGAAGAAGGGCGTGCGGCACGCAAAGCACAATGGGAGAAGACGAAAGCCAATGTGCTGAACACTCTTTCTGACTACGCGGCTAATGCCGGCAAAGCCATAGAAAATTATGGCAATGAAATTACAGCGGCCGGAGAGCGTGCTTTTGCGGCATATAAAAACGGGGAATCAATCAATATGGAAGACCCGACACAAGGCTTTGAGGGCGAAAATTATAACCGGGCGAAAATGAATGTCTACAATGAACTGGTAGGCAAACCTGCCGGATACGCCGCCATCACACCCGGTATGCCCGGCATTGTCCGCATGGCAGGCGGTGCTTTAGCTGTCCCGACTCTTGTCGATTCTACGATGCAGACTTATGACCAGAACATTGCAAACGATGATGGCACGCCTGTTATCAGCACGGCAAAAGGGGCTCTTTTGGATCCGGTCATTAATCCCGTTAAAGAGGCGGTTACTAATCCCGGAGAATATGTACAGAGCCTTGTTGATAATCCGCTTGAAGCGTGGGATAAAGTATTCTTGCCGGGGGCTATTATTCACGGAGCGGCCAAAGGCATAAAAAAAGCAACGCCTAAAAGTATCAGCGAGCCTATCCGCGAACATATAACGGAACCGTTTAATGAACATGTTATTGATCCGGTAAAGAACGGCCTTGCTAATGCGAAAGGTCGTTTTTTTGATTCTTTTAAACGTGGCGGAGAAACAGGTTTTGACGATTTAGTCCGTGATACAGAGATGGGTACACAGGCACTTAAAGAAACAAACCTGCCGCCTGAATACGGTGAAACGGGAGATATAAAAACAGATGTTTATAACCGTCTCCGTCAGAATGGATTTACCGATTCCGAAGCGGCAGGGATTACCGGAAATATTGCGCAGGAATCCATGTTTGATACAGAAGCGCTTTCAAAAGATGGATATAATTCCCACGGGCTGGTGCAGTGGACAGGCGATAGAAAGGCACATTTAGAGCAATTTGCCCGGGAAAACGGACTGGATCCCAAAGATTGGCGTACACAGGTAGATTTTATCTCCGAAGAGATGAATACTACAGAACGGGCGGCTTTTGAAGCACTCCGCAAAAATCCGAATATCACTCCGGAAGAAGCGGCGCATATTGTCCGCGAACAGTATGAACGTCCGGATCCGGCAGTGGCCAATGACGCATACCGCCAGCAGGTGGCCAGAGAAGTCTATGATGGCCGCAGTGTCCGTCCGATGCAGCGTCCCATGCAGAACGGGCTCAATGATTTTGCGGAAGATGTGAAACAAGCCGCGCCGGAAGAAGCAAATTTAAATTTCATGAAGGATCCGGTGAAAGATATTACTCCGGAAGAATTATCCGATCATATCAAAAATGGAACTATTCCTAAGGAAGTATTCCGTACATATGACGAAACGGAATATAGCGCATTCAAAGATTTACCGGAAAAACAGAAGTTTGAATATGCACGTCAGGAAACGCTTAAACTTGCTGACGGAATAGACGATCCGATGGGAGAAAAAGTAAGAGTTATTTTTGACAAAGAAAACAAAAATGCAGTAGATGACGCAGTTAAAGCTTTTACTTCCGGACATGGCGAGAATATGTCTATTTCTGACAGCCGGGCATTTGCAACCGGGTTGATAAAAGATACTGTTCAAAATCCGGATTTTATTCTTAAGCAAAAGAACGGAAGAAAACTCTATGTGAATCTATGGCGCGGGAAAGATAATTTGTTACATCAAATAGCGGTCAGCATGGATAAAACCGATAAAGGGAAAATTATCTCTTCAAGTACGGCTATGGATAAGCCAAGACATCGCAACAATGCTATTAATCAGCTTTCAAGGGATATAAAAAACGCCGACGAATTAATTTACGTCGGCGAAAATATTCGAGGTCGTCAGTCAGGGTATCCTCTGCAACCCTCCAGTGATAGGGGTTCAACGCCGGATACCCAGCTCCACCCATCTGGCAACTCTATTGTAGCAGAAGAAGTAGGAAAAGTAAAATTGCCGGGTGATGAACGATCATTTATGGCAAGACCGCTTGAGGAGGCGGCCGGTAATGACTTGACCACATGGCAGGGAGAGACGATTTCACGCAAACAAATTCTTGATGATGTAAATAGTATTTTCGGCGCTACTATCAAGAAGGGGCGTGTCGGCAAGAAGGGCACTAACGGCTGGTATAACCCTAAAACGGACATTATACGAACAAGAACATTCGGGGATCCTCGAACTGTTATGCATGAACTTGGCCACTATGTGGATGCAAGGTTTAAATTCAGCAATCGTCCCGGTTTTGATACGGAATTTTCTAATGTTATCCATAAACGTTTCGGAAATGCCTACAATAAGGGCGGTATAAAAACCATCCGAAAGGAAGGGATTGCTGAATTTTTCCATGATTACGTCACAAGCAGAAAGAAAGCAGCTGCTGAATTCCCGACGTTTTACAAAGAATTTAAGCAGATACTGGAAGGTGATAAAGAACTGCATGCGGCAGTAGATAAATTGTCTTATGTCGGTCATCAGTGGTATGCGCAGCCGGTCTGGGAACAGATGAAAGGGTCTGTTTCTTTTGGCGGTAAAGAAAATCTGCTGCAGAAAACGATAAAATTCTTCAAGGATTCTAAGGAAGTCGCGCGGAAAGTTTATCATGAACCGTATACTACACTGGTGGATGAGCTTCATCCGTTAGAAGAACTTATCATTGAAGTGGAAAAACGCGCAGGAAGAAAGTTAAGAGTAGAAGAAAACGCATTTAAGCAGGCGTGGCTTGCGCGCGGATGGGCAGGCAAAGCAGAAGCACTTCTGCAGAATGGTTCGCCCAAGCATAAAATACCTGCTTTTAAGGATATTATCCGAAAAATCCCGGATAATCAGCTGAAAGATTTTTCTACATATCTGACCGCATTACGCGAATTGGATATGAACCACTGGAATACATTCTTACCGCGAGATGAAACACCACTGATTACGAGATTTACAAAATCAGAATGTTTTGACGTCATCAAGCATTATGAGAGGAATCCTGTTTTTGCGAAAGCTGCTGCGGAAATCCACAGATATAATGATTTCCTGCTTGCAAATGCTGTAGATGCCGGTATGTTATCGGTAAAGGCCGCAATGGCTATGAAGAATAAATATCCGCATTATGTACCTTTCTTCCGTGAATTTTATGAAGCTGCAGAAGCACAAAGAAATGGAACAGGAAAAGGATTTGCCAATGTGGGGGCTGTCACAAAGAAAATGCGCGGCAGCACTTTGGACGTGGTAGACCCATTGGAAGGAATAATCCGGAATACTTTCTCAATAATGAGCGCCATCGAACGGAATAAAGTCGGGCAGTCTATTGTAAAACTGGCGAATGTCGACGGTATGGGAGCATTGATTGAAAAAGTGTCCGGTGCTGCAAAAGTAACGGATCATAGTTTCAGCGTTTGGGAAAACGGAAAGAAAGTCGTTTACAACACAACGCCTGAGTTGTATCAGGCATTTAAAATGCTGAACCCAGAAGGCGCGAACATGTTTACAAAGCTTCTTTCTTATCCGGCAAAATGGCTCCGTGCCGGGGCGACGCTGGGGCCGGAATTTATTCTGCGTAACCCCGTACGCGACATGATTTCCGCTACGATCTACTCTAAGCACGGATTTATCCCGGTGGTGGATACCCTTAAAGGGTTAGGGCTGTATCTGCAGAAAGGTGAAACTTACTGGGAATACATGCGATCAGGCGCGGCACAGGCTAATCTTGTTTCTCTTGATAGGAATTACCTTTCCGGACAGATGAGAGACTTGTTGCAGCGGCCAAGCGTCAAAAAGATGGTAACCACAAATCCTATTGAAATACTGCGCGGACTGTCCGAAGCCACAGAAATGGCTACACGCTTGGCGGAATTTCATAATGTCCGGAAAGGGTATACAGGTATCGGAAATCGGCTGTTCAGCAGAAAGCGAAATCCGGGCAGTATTCAAGAAGCGGCGCTTGAAAGTCGTGATGTGACGCTGGACTTTTCACGAATAGGTTCTCATACAAAATCACTGAATAAGACGATTGCATTTTTCAATGCAGCCATTCAGGGGACGGATAAGATGTTCCGCGAATGGAAAGCTAATCCACTGGATATGACGGTAAAAACGGCTATGTGGATTACCTTGCCGTCAGTCCTGCTCTGGGAACTCAACAAGGACGATCCACGGTATCAGGAGTTACCACAATGGCAGAAAGATATTTTCTGGATTATCCCTACGAAAGACATTCTGATTAAAATTCCCAAACCCTTTGAACTGGGAATTCTTTTTGGAACGGTACCGGAACGCATGCTGCAGTGGGATTATGACAAAAAAAGGAAACAAAAGGGAGCGGGATTCAAAGGCCTTGCCGGCTCTGTACTTGATTCTATGGCTCCATCATTCCTGCCGACTGCATTAGTGCCGGCTATTGAAGCAATGACCAATCATTCCATCTTTATGGGGCGCGATATCGTACCGCAAAGCCAGCAGAATACAATCCCTGAACTGCAGTATGGCCCTTACACATCGGCAGTCGGCAGAAAGATTGGCGAAACGTTCGGTATTTCTCCCCGCAAGGTAGATAATACCATTCGCGGATACGGCGGCAGCCTTGCCGGGCTGGGGTTGACGTTTACAGACGGAATGGTCGGACTGGATGAAACACGTCCGGCAAAGAGATGGACGGAACAGCCGGGGATTCGTGGATTTACTGCCACACCTTATTCCAGCAGTGAAAGCGTGCAGGAAGTTTATGATGCATATGATAGGCAGTTGAAACTGTTCAATGCAGGACGGGAACTGCATAAGCAGATGGACGGATTCGATCCGCGAGAGTTTGAACAGATGAAGAATGCAGTGAAAGCTTTTCAGAATATTAATCAAGCAAAAAAGGCAGTCATGAAAAGTAATTTATCCAGTGAAGCTAAACGAAAGAGGCTGGATGAAATACAAATGTCGCAAGTCCGAATTGCAAGAAAAGCATTAGGAAAGGAGAGTATTAAATAATTGGAACAGGAACTTTTTCATGCACTGCTTCCGATCGCAAGCAACATTGTATATGTGGCACTTTCAATGGCTGTAGGCTTTCTTTGGAATAAAGCTAAAGGCCTGCAAGAAAATAGGGAAAAGACAGAGGACGGCGTCAGAGCGCTTCTCAAGGATAGGCTTATCAGTATTCATGCCTGTGCCGTAAAGCGAAATGCCATCACATATACAGAATTGGAACGAGCGTCTACTATGTATGAGGCTTATCACGGTTTAGGCGGCAACGGTACAGGGACAGCGATTATGGAAGAACTTAGACGCCTTCATATTCAAAAGGACAATTAATCATGATGGATAAAATTAAAGGACTATGGACGCGATATGTTCCGCGTATTTCAAGACGTGCGAACACATCTTTAAAAGTGGTTTATCTTTACGGAGCCGGACTTCTGATTCTGTTTTTTATGGTAATCGCGGCATGGATACATGATTTTTACCGAACAGGCACAGCTAATACGGCACAGTTGATTACATTTTTCAAAGAGTATGCAGCTCCGGCAGTAGTCGGGGCTGTTACTTTTATATCAGTTTTTTCAGTGAATAAAAATCGGAATGGTGATTCCGACGCAGCGGAGAAAGGAGCGGCAAACAATGAAGGGAATAGACGTATCTGAAAATAATGGAGTGGTAGACTGGGGCGCTGTAAAAGCGGCAGGTTTTGAATTTGCCATCATCCGCATCGGCTATGGTAAAGGACACTTAGACAGCCAGTTTTACGATAATGTGAATGGCGCTTTAAAAGCAGGGCTGAAAATCGGCATTTATCATTATTCTTATGCATTATCTGACGATGTGGCAGGTATCGAGGCGGATTTTGTTATTCAGACGCTTGAAGAGTGCGGATTGACCACAGATAAATTGCCGATGGGCGTGTGGTTCGACATGGAAGATGGAGATGGTTACAAAGAACGTCATGGCATGCCGGATAATCAGGAACTGACAAATATCTGCAACGTCTTCATTAATCGCTTGTGGGATGCAGGTTATGAATATGTGGGATTATATTCTTGTTATGACTGGCTGGTGAATATTCTGGATGTTGATCAGCTGGGCGGATGTGCAATATGGTGTGCGCAGTTTGATTCAAAATGCGATTATCCGGGTGCCCATATCTGGCAGTATACGGAATCCGAAAACATTGAAGGGAAACTGTTTGATGCGGATGTTGTGATGGGGGGATAAAAAATGAACTATCAGGAAAAAGCAATTCCTGTAGAAGCATGCGCATTGGACGGAAACCATGATGAATGGTTAAAGGATGCAATTAAAAAACAAATTGTAAAGATGAATACAGATGGAACGGCAGAAATTGAAACATTAGAAGGCGTTCAAAAAGCAAGAAAAGACGATTTTATTATCAAAGGTATTCGTAGAGAAATATATCCATGTCGAAGGGATATATTTGAAGAAACTTATGAAGAGTTCAAGGAGGATATCTAAAATGGAATTAAATGAAACTGTAAAAATGATGGAGAGCACAGATTATAAAGAAAGATTCAAGACAGAATACTACCAAACAAAAATCCGGTATGACAAATTACACCAGATGCTTATTAAATATGAAGCAGGAACACTTGATTTTACTCCAACTTGTGATATTGAAATATTAGAAAGGCAAGCAAGGTACATGGGGAATTATCTTAAATGCTTGGAGATAAGAGCAGAAATCGAAAAAATAAAACTGGAGGTATAAATGTGGAAAATCAAAAAAGGGCTTATTTTATCGGCGGTCTTGCTGTCGTTGTGGTTGTCGCCATCGTTGTATGGTTCACATGCGCAGGCAGAACAAGTATTCATGATCTCCGAAATGGAGCTGACACAGTTAGAAATGAACTTGACAACGCTCGAACAGCACAGCAGGGACAAGTCGATACTCTTAGACAAGCAAGCGAAGCAACTGAGCGAGGCTCAAGAGCAATTGAAAATAGCGAACGAGCAAATCAGGAAATCTCAAGAATTGAACGAACGGACGCAGAACTCATTGAAAATTGCCAGAGAATCATTCAACAAGTACGAGCGCGAGGCAGAACGGAAAATCAAAATTAAAACACGACAACGGAATATGTGGATAGCGGCAACGGTTGTAGCCGTGGGAGCGGCAATCTCCCGGAGGTGATCCAAAATTTATTAATCTATGGTATAATATAATTAATTGAGCCGTGGAGTATTGCACAAAGCGGACCAGAAAAAGAGTTCTGATGTGGAAATTGCATCAGGGCTCTTTTCTTTTTAAGGAGGATTATATGAGATGGTTTTTGTATGCGCCGTTACAATTACTCATTATGATAATCTGCTATATCACCAATCCGATTGTAGTATTGTTTGCCGACAAGGACGGTGAATTGCACGGATTCTTAAGGAAGTGGCAGACATTTGATGATTCTTGTGACAGCGAAGACTGCGTGATAAAATATGTACCAGACTGGATGCGGTATGATTTCTATAAATACTACTGGGCGGAGAAACGATATGATTCGAACTATGGACGGGTTATGAAAAAATCAATTAATATTGCACCGTTACCGATAATTGATAGATTAAAGAGGTATTACTGCCGTGTATTTTGGTTAATGAGAAACTGTGCATATGGTTTTGCTGTCGACTGGTTCGGAGCGACAATCAATCCGGATAATGTAGTAGTCATTGATGATTATAGAGCAGGAGAATCCGAAAGAAATATATTTGTTACGCGGGATTTAAAATACTGGAAAATATATAATTCCATGCGAATTCTGAACACGAATTACCGATGGAAAATATATTTAGGATGGAAAATTCATAACGTGCAAAGTATACATAGAGCAATGCTGGCATTTCGGATATGGTTCTGTAAAGCAAGTTAAAAGACGGGGCGGGGAGAAATCCCTGCTCTTTTCTTTGGGCGGCAAAAATACGGCAAAAATTTTAGCTAAAATACCGCATTTTAACGGTTATTGTTTTTATCATTATTTCTTGGCCACTCGGTAAAATCGACAAAACACAAACACAACGATTCTCAACATATCTTAATAAGGCTTATGCTATAA
>OATG01000701.1_pt1 | contig 33732 bp, 26 predicted proteins | sample 1516581 | NCBI WGS metagenome assembly OATG01 (sample SAMEA2579930, study PRJEB22360) | human gut metagenome | biome: human gut; feature: human-associated habitat; material: faeces | place: Denmark | collected 2008/2010
AATCTGCCTGTAAAACCCGGGTCGGCCTTCCAATAGCAGCGGAAGCCGCTGGGATTCATTTTCAACCGGCCAATCACTGGCTAAGCCGGCTGAGCGGCAAGCCGCCTCTTAATATAAAAGGAGCGGTCAGAATCCCACTTGGTGCGAATTGCCGTTATTCAAATGATTCGTATCGATCTCAACGAGTTCTATTCGTTTTTGAGCCTCACCTTCCCACCAAGTGGTTGAATCGCGTTTGACACATTCTTCAATAAAGTTCTTCACTAATTCGGAAGTCGTGAGGTTGTTGCGCCGGCAGAGCGCATCTACCTCAGCTTTAAGCGCATCGCTTGTGCGGCAGCAAACAACTGTTGTCTTCGGAGCCTTACGACCCTTTTTGATCGTAGACCTTGGATTTCGTTCAAAGAGGAACATCGGGGGAGCCTCAGGAAGTTTATTGAGCCTCACATTTTAGGAATCGCACCGCGCAAATAGAATCAGCTTTCTTAAGCCACTTGCAAAGACGCAGACGACATAAGCATCTCTACTGAGTCCAAACTGCTGTTGACAACTTTAATATATTGCGTTCATCCTGCAGCGCACGCGTCTACAAAACTAGATGCATGATGAACATCTGTTCAATATAGGTTTGAGGACGACATCGGCCGGCGGGCTTCGATGCGGAAATGCCCGCTGAGGGGCTTCGGACCCAGCGGCCTGCGTTCTGCGCGTCGTTTTTCGTTCAAAGCGCAGCGGCACAAAACGCTGACACGGGAAGCAGCCTTCATTCTGCATTGAGCGAAAGAACGTTCTGAAGGGCTGCCGTGAGCCCCTTAATTGATGAAGCAAATCACGTCGACTTCATCACCGGCCTTGATGCCGTCTTTGCCGACCTTCACAACCCCTGCAGCATCTCTCAAAAGCAGTACCGAGCCGGTCCCCTTTTGAACCGCTCGAGCGATCCTCGCGTCGCCGCAGCCGCAGAGCGACACGCAAAGCTCACCCGTTTTCCCTGCCGGGATATTTCCAGAGAACGCCGCCCGCACCACTTTTTCATGGAGTGCGATGCCGCTTCGCGCCGCAATGAGCGGGAGCACGACACGCTGAGCAATCATCATTGCAGCAAGCGGGTTCCCGGGAAGACCGATAACCGGGCGGCCATCAAGTTCCCCGGCAATGAAGGGACTCGCTCCCCCGCTGCATCGATCCGCCTCCTGTGAGTCCAGCAGCTTGCCGCCGGCCTCAAGAATAGCCCTGCGGGTGAGATCTTTCGAACCCCGGCCGGTTCCGCCGATCGTAATCAGAACGTCAGAGCGCACCGCAAGTCCAGTGAGTGCGGCCGCAATGGCCGCAGAATCGTCAGCTGCACTTCGCGCCCATACATCGCGGATACCGGCATCCAGAAGCAGTGAGCGCAGATAAGCTGCGTCGCTCGATACCCGGGTGGGTCCCTCCGCACGGCAGACGAAGTCGCGCAGTTCCGATCCGGTCGCAATGATGCCGACCGAGGCGAGGGACCGCGCCTTCACCACATCCATTCCCGCTTCAAAAAGAAGCGCCGTCTCGGCCGCCCCGATGCGCACGCCGCTCTTGAGAAGCAGGTCCCCCACACACCATTCAGCACCTCGCCGCATGATGCCGTTTTCCGGTTCCGCTGCTTTTTGTGCATCCGCCAAATCGGATCTGTCTGCGGAAGGAATAATGGCAGTTACCCCTTTAGGAATAGGTCCGCCGGTATTCACCCAAATCGCGGACATCGGCGGAAGATCGGGCGGCGTACGCCCGTTTTCGACGACATCATCGAGCACTTTTCGATGTCCGGCTTCCGACGCATTTACGGCCCAGCCGTCACGCAGGGCAAGGTCGTAGGACGGGACATCGTTTGGAGCAAAAACATCCTCTTGCAGTTCTGCTCCAAGCGCATCACAAAGCCTGATGAGCGTTGGCTCGGGGTGGTACCAAACGGGCGGAAGTGCAACAGGGCGCAGGATAAAGCCCGATGATGAGTGAGGTCCGAAGGCGGCGGACATAGTGAATAAATTCCGAAATAAAAAGCGGACTGCCCCTCTTTCATTTTTCGTTATTCACTTGTAGAATAGCGTCAATGAAGCGAGGGGTCGCTCAATAAAAAAATTTCGGAACGGAGGATGGCGGGCAATCCGACATCCCATCAGGACAGATCAAAGTATAAGAGATTGATCGTCATTAAGTCGAGATCATCGGCTTCATTCATTCAACAATCGATTTTGTTTCTTTCATAGCGACAAAATAGAAATCATTCTCATCCGGCTTATTAGGGGTTTCACTAGTATCCTGATAACGATATAAACATCGTCCGGCTGAATGTTTTAATGCCAAGTATCTCTTAAATCACTCTGCCGCAGGCATTTTCAGACTAGACAAGAACCCTCAAGGGTTAGCCCCCATCTCCTTCAGGTTGTTTTTAGCTGGGGTCTCTCCCCCCTATTGGCATCTGACAAAAGTCAATCTACCTAACGGTCCCCTGCGGGAAAAATCGCCTTGCTTTCGAAGAAAGAGCGCGACCCCGAAAAAATAGCTCTATCGGAAAGTGCAGGAAAAAATTTCGCCATTTTCATCTGCCGGCTTCAGGACAAGGAACGAGAAGCAGATGAGTAATCGGCTGAAAATTTTAATAATTTCGGCTTCATAAATTCGCCCAATCGGAATCGAGCAGCGAATCAAACTGCCGTTCAATCCGCATTTTCCGCTGAGTCTCCTCGCGGACGCAGCCCGCTCGAATGAAAGCGTCATTCCACCGCAGGCGTCAGGGACGCACTGCGGACGAAGCGGCCCGCGGGGGCTCCGCCGCCCGCCGCATCGAAAAAAACGCAAGGGAGACTCCACATGGAACTCAATGACATTCTCGAGAAGCTGTCGCTGCCGCAGGACCTCACGCGGCGCGGCTTCCTGAAGGCCGCCTCGGCCGCTGCCGCGCTCGGGCTCTTAAACGATGCGCGAGCCAAAAACGGCGTGCGGCCGTACGTGATTCTCGAAACGGCCAAGGGCCTCATCATCGCCGACCCCAATCTGTGCGTTGCCTGCCACCGCTGTGAGCTCGCCTGCACGGAATTCAATGACGGCAAAGCCACGCCCCGCCTTGCCCGCATCAAGATCACCCGCAACGTCATGTTCGGCCCCTCGGGCACCAACCCCATTCCGCCCACTTTCGGCGTGCACGGCAACGGTCTGGTTGTTCAAGACACCTGCCGCCAGTGCCCGCACCCGGTTCCCTGCGCCAATGCCTGCCCGCAAGGCGCTATTCAGGTTGACCCGAAGACGGGCGCCCGCGTGGTTGTCAAGGAACGCTGCATCGGCTGCCACCTCTGCGAAAAGGCTTGCCCGTGGGACATGATGAGCTTCGACGACGAAGAAAACAAAGCGTCAAAGTGCTTCCTCTGCAACGGCGACCCGAAGTGCGTCAAAGCCTGCCCGGCCGCCGCCATCCGCTACATCCCCTGGACCGACCGCTCTCACGAAGAAGCGCGCCGCGTCCCGCACGGCTATCTCGCCCGTGAGAACGCTGCCGAATGCAGCATCTGCCACCGCTAACCCATTGTTCTGGAAGCTTGAAAAATGTCTGAAACCAAGAAGAGATACGGCTATACGGGCAAGGGCCTGCGCGTCAATCTCACGACGGGAAAGTTCACGGTTGAACCGACCTTCCCGCGCTTCAACGGCTTAATCGGCGGCACCGCCTTCGGCTACCGCGTGCTCTGGGACGAAGTTCCGCCTGACACGGACTGCTATTCCCCGGAAAACAAAGTGGTCATCGCCCCGGGTCCGCTCTCGGGCACCGGCGCCATCTGTTCGGGCCGCACCGCACTCACGACGCTTTGGCCGACTTCGTGGCCTCAGTCGCTGATTGCGAGCGCGCACGTGGGCGGCGAAATCGCGCACAAGATGAAGTATGCCGGCTGGGACTTCATCATCATTGAAGGCGAAGCCAAGAAGCCCTGCTACCTCTACATTCACAATGACCACGTCGAACTGCGCGATGCGCATTTCGTGTGGAATCAGGGCACCAAGCGCTCCTACGCGATGATCGCTCAGGAAACGAACGCTGATGCGAGCATCGGCGTGATCGGGCCGGCGGGTGAAAATCTTGTGCCGATGTCAAACATGATGTTCGACAAGAGCCACAGCGCCGGCGGCGTGGGCAGCATTTTCGGCAAGAAGAACCTCAAGGCAATCGTCGTCCGCGGCGATCAGGCGATTCACATTCACGCCAAACCGCAGGAATGGGAAGCGCTGATGGACAGCCACCGCGCAATCCTCGGCGCCCACACCCAAACGGTCGTTTCCCGCGTTCCGTCGCCGCTCTTTGAGTACTCGAGCCCCTCGAGCCGCTGGTCGGGTCTGCCCGGCCGTGTCTGGGGCGCGGCCAACCCGCCGGTGGTCATCAACGGCGATATTCGCGACGTCAACCACATCGCCTACCGCACCTGCTCGGCAGAGTTCTACCTCGGGCCGTCGCTTTGGAAGTACCACGTCCGCACGACGGGCTGCTACGCCTGCCCGATTCGCTGCTACTCAGTCATTCGCGACGAAGAAACTGCCGCGAAATATAAGGTTGACCCGATCACCGAACAGACCTGCCTCGCGCTCTGGGGCCGCTGGTTCTTCCCGAGCCTCATCAACGACCTCGAGAAGCCCGTGTCGCGTGAAGCCTGCCTTGTGGGCTCGCAGACCCTCGACGACCTCGGCATCTGGTGCAATTACGGTCAGCTGCACCGCGACTTTGTCTACTTCCTCAAGAAGGGGTACTGGAAGAAGTACCTCTCCGAAGAAGAGTACAAAGAGATTCCGTGGGACAAGTTTGAAAATCCCGATCCCAGCGCGCTTCAGGACATTCTCCCGCGCATTGCTTACCGCAAAGGCGAATTCGGCCGCTGGCTCGGTGAAACCACGCCGAAGATTCTCGAACACTTTGGTCTTGCCGAATCGGCCTGGCAGAAGGATCACGATACGCTTTACTGGGCGCACGGCCATCCCAAGCACCATTCCAACGAAGACGACGGTCAGATCGGCTGCGTGCTCAATTCGCTCTACAACCGCGATCCGATGAGCCACGGCCACATCAACTTCACCCGCTGCGGCCTGCCGATCGATGTGCAAAAGCGCATCGGCGAGAAGTTCTGGGGAAGTCCGGATACCGTCGATGCGATCGGTGACTACACGCCGACCAACATCTACAAGATGAAACGTCTGCAGTGGGTTGTCGCCCGCAAGGAACTCCACGACATGCTCGGCATCTGCTCGTGGACGGCTCCGTGGGAAGTCTCGCCGCTGCGTGAAAAGGGCTACATCGGCGACATCGAGATGGAAAGCAAGGTCTTCCGCGCCGTCACCGGCATCGAAATGACCCAGGATGACCTCGACAAGGCCGGTCTTCGCGCCTTCATCCTGCAGCGCCTCTACACGATGCGTCAGCTCAAGAGCCGCAACCCCCGTCAGGATCATGACCAGTATCCGGAATGGATTTTCTGGGATCCCAAGGGCAAAGCGCCGTTCACCAAGGGCACGATCCGCATGGAACGCTCCGACATCGAAAAGAGCTTCGACCTCTTTTACGGTCTCATGGACTTCGATGTGAAGACCGGCGCTCCGACGGAAAAATCCCTTAAGGAATACGGCCTCGACTTCGCGCTTCCGACGATGAAGCAGGAAGGTCTGATGTAACTGCGCGCCGACAAGAGGTATTGAGTCATGAATCGCGAAGCAGAAATCTGTGCCGACATGAATGCTGCCGAGGGAGCCGCTCAGGCGTCTCTCGCAGGATCGAGTGCGGCCGTCATCGAGGAACACGCCCCGTCGGCCTTGGATGAGCTCTCCCGGCTTGACGCCGACGTCCTGATCCTTGTGGATCTCGTCGCCGACGCGAGCCGCCGGGTTGAACTCATCGAGCGCCCTGCGCTTTTCGCGGCCTTCCGCGAAAAAGCTGCAGCCGCGCCGATCCCCAAGGCGCACGAGCTGCTTGAAGATGCCGACCGGCAGATGGACAGCACGTATAACCGTGCGCCCGGCACGGTTTCCTTCGTGCCGCCGAAAACGAAGAACCGCGAAGAGCGCGAAGCTAACCGCCTGAAGGTGCCGACGCTGCGCGATCAGCGCGAAGCCTTCACGCGGCGCGAACTGCTGCGCGGTCTGCTCGAGGGACGGCTTGCTGAAACGGCTCAAGCCCTTGAGCGTGAAAACGCCGCTGCTGAGGCCGCCGAAGCCCAAGAAGCGCCCGAACCCCGCGAGATCACCGAAGAGTACTTCAATCAGGTGGTGGACACTGCGCTCGCCCGCGACTGCGGCGTCGCAAACTTGACCTCCTGGGACGAGAAGGAATATTTCCACTATCGCCCGCTCCTATCGGCCTCTTATGCCCGCATTCTTTCGGCCAAAAACAATCCCGCCGAAATGATCTGCGACCTTGTTCGCGAGCACTCGCGCATCTATCCGCGTCCGGTGACGATCGGCACCTTCCAGGAAGAGCCCTTCAATCTGAAGCCCGAAGAACTTCAGGACCTGATGCAGTCCTTCCCCAAGGATCCGAAGAAAAGCGACATTAAGTTCACCACTTCTTCGCTCGGCACCGTGTTCCTTTATTCGAACAAGTACCTCGAAGACGACTATGCGGACTTTCTCGCGCAGTACCTCGACGTCGACCAGGTGATGAGTCCCTGAGGTGCTCTGCGCATCTCAGGCGACCCGCCCAGTGCGGCTTTACATGACTTCAATGCCTCATGAGGCCTGTGTGCGGAACGCAGATTTCGGTCCGCACGCACGATATGAAAAGGATTCCCCAAATGAACACCCGTATTTTCACGACCGGCGCCCTTGCCTGCGCGGTCTTTCTCGCCGGCGCCGCACAGGCGGCGGAACAGGCGGCCGACCCCTATCCGCCCGTGAAGTTTGATTTGCCCGAGCATCAGGCCTTTGTTGATTCGCTTAAGCTCGACCCCGCGCGCCACCAGGGGCCGCAGACAAAAGAAGAAATCAAGGCTGAACTCACCAAGATCTTCAACGAAAAAACCGAGCAGCACGCCCTCACGAAGCACTATGAAAAAGGGCTCACCTGCGTGACCTGCCACGATCAGCAGCGCGTAGGCGGCCCCGACTGGATGACGTCCGTGACGGCCCCGGAAATGAAGAAAAACTGCGGCGACTGCCATGAGACGCAAAAGGCCGTCTTTGCGAAGACCGATACGCATCAGAAGATCACCTGCGTGGCCTGCCATATGCCCAACATCCCTTCGCCCGAAGACTTCACCGGCCCCGACGCTGTTGAGCAGTACTACTCGGCCGTGCGCCGCTCGCATCTCTACCGCATTAATACAGACCCGACCGCACAGACGCTGATCCGCTCCGACGCGAAGGAAGGTTCCGGCGAACGCCTCTGGACCTATGCGCTCGACAAGAAGGGTCATGCCTATGTTGATATCGTTTGGTCCTGCGGCCGCGCTACGCCGGGCGACTACACGCTCTCGGGCGACGCTCAGGGCTGCCACAGTCCTGCAACGAGCACGCTTGACGAGGGGCTGCGCTACGGCAGTCAGCAGGCGATCTATGACGAGATCCAAAAGTGGCAGGAACCGGTCAAAGCCAAGTTTGCTGAAATCGAAAAGGGTCTCGAGCGCATCAAGCAGCTTCTGGAAGTGACAAAACTCACGCCCGAAGAACTCGCAGAAGTCCACCTGATGCTCGACAAAGCTCAGGAAATCTACGACCAGGTGAAAAAAGACGGTTCGTGGGGCGTTCATGCGCCGCGCTACCTCTTGGATCGCGTGACGTCCGGCGCCGCCTACATCGTGCGCGCTCAGGCCATCGTCGACAACGGGGGCTATCAGACCCCTGCCGACAAACGCGCCGCTGAGAAGAAGGCCGCCAAGTAACGCCATTGACTCAGCTTCGGGGGATCTAATCCCCCGAACGATCCTCATTTCACCTATTGCGGTTTCTGGCGGACTTCAGGCGCTAAGCCTTGCTGCCGCCCGTCACCGCTAGGGAGATCCAAGTGACCCAAAACATTGACCGGAGAAGCTTCCTCACGGCAGCCGCCGGCGGACTTGTCGTCATTTCGCTCGGAGGGTGCACCTCCGACACGGTCGACGGCAAGAAGCGCCCGCACTACGTGATGGTCTTCGACCAGAATAAATGCGTCGGCTGCGGCGAATGCAAACGCGCCTGCAACGAAGCAAATCACCTCCCCCCAGGGCGCTCGCGTGTGCTTTTGCAGCGCATGCCGGGCCCAGACCGTCACTACATCCGCGTTTCCTGCCAGCAGTGCGTGGATTCGCCTTGCGTGAAGGTCTGCCCGACCGGCGCCTGCCACCACGATCCGGAAACCAACATCGTCACGATGAATACGGACCGCTGTGTCGGCTGCAAATACTGCATCGCAGCCTGCCCCTACAACGCCCGCTGGATCAACCCGGAAACCAAGGTTGCCGACAACTGCGACTTCTGCCTCCATTCCAAGAACCTTGCCGCCGGCGAGCTTCCCGGGTGCGTAGCGCACTGCCGTTTTCATGCGCTCTCCTTCGGCGACCTCAATGATCCCAACTCCTTCGTTTCGAAGCTGCTCAAGGCGAAGGACACGGTGCGCATTCGTCCGTGGCTTGGCACTGAACCAACCCTGCGGTACATCCCCGTGGTTAAAACCGGAGTTCGATAATGGACGGCGTTCTTGATTTTTCAATCGGTCTCACCGAAGGCGTCGCCTGGCCGTGGCCGATTGCCGTGTACCTTTTCCTCGCAGGCATCTCGGGGGGCTCGTTGGGCGTAATTCTCACGATGATGAAGCTTCGGGGGCTTTCGGGCGACGAGCCGCTCCTCAAAGCATCCGCATCTATCGCGCTGGCAACGATTCTCCTCGGCATGCTCTGCCTGGTGCTCGATCTGACCGATCCGCTCTTTTTCTGGCGCATTCTCGTCTTCTACAACCCGACGAGCGTCATGAGCGTGGGCGTGATGATGCTCCTTTTTTACATCCCGCTTACTGCGGTGCTCACGGTGATTGTGCTTCGGCACAGTCTGAAGTGGCTGCCGTTTGGTCTGGGCAGTTTGGTGGAAAAATTGGGCGACATCTTCAATAAAGCCAGAGGCCCGATCACCTGGATCGTTCTCTTTCTGGCATTCGGCATCTGCGCCTACACCGGGTTCCTGATTTCCGCACTGATCCGCTATCCGCTCATCAATACGGCCGTGCTGCCCGCGCTCTTCGTGGCGTCCGGCGTCTCGGCGGGAACAGCTGCGGCGAAGCTCCTCGCAACTGCCGTATTCGGTGAAAAACGCGATTCGCATACGATGCATATCCTGCACCTGGCCGAATGGCCGATGATGGCAGCCGAAATCTCCTGCATTTTCATGATCGCCATGGCCATGATCTTCGGCATGGCCGGGGCTCAGGCCGCGGTCACCGCCTTCACGACGGGCGTCTGGGCCACCGTCTTCTGGGTGGGCGCTGTGGGTGTTGGCTTCGGCGTGCCGTTTGCGCTCGGCATGACGGGCTGCACTCGTTCGGCTGCCGGCTTTTGGACCGCCGGATTTGCAGCAGTTGCCGGCATGATGTGCCTTCGCCTCTTCATCCTCTACGCCGGCCAGCTCAACTCTCTGATGCTTACCCCGGTATAAGTTTTTTCCTCCTCAATCTCCTAAAGCTCTCCATGGCATGCAGCGTCCGCAACGCCTGCTTCCTGTCGATCGATACCAGCGGCCAGAAAGAAGCGCTCGAACGCATCAATGCCTCTCTCAGAGATCTCTGCAGAAGATAAAAGCGTAAGCAATATCTTCTGCAGTAATATCTCATGGCGGAACCCCTTCCTCGAGTGTGGTTCCGCTTTTTTTATTTGGCTGCCGCCAACAGCTTACCGTTCAATTAACAAGTACTCAGCGGGATCTTGATAATTAAAACTAATCATGATCATTTCGAACAACTCGATATCGTTGTTTTGGACTTCGAGCATTTTCTGTAGGTTCGACTTTTCCTGTACGCACAAGTTTTCTGATATGGCTTGTCATAGTTGCTCGAGACAACCCAGACATAGCCATCAGCTCTTTAATCGAGCAACTTCCACGTGAAGTCAGCTCCGCAATAATGGCTTCATCAATCACTTCCCAAGAGCGATTTGACATTTCTATCATCGTCCTGCGACGTTTCTCAAAAGTCAGCTTAAAAAATGTCAAGGAGTTTTGAATTTTTGGCGGCGGCATCAAGGCTTGAGCCAACGACGACTCAATCACCATAAATCCGGTTCCCTTATTTTCGACAACATAACCAGATTCAAACGGCGTATAAGTCAAGAGTCTTGACAAATATTCATTACGGCTTGATGAAATTCCCTCTTTGCCGAGGCTTTCAATAGTTGTCGATCCGAAAAGACCTCCTGGATTTGTAATTTCCAGACGATCTGAATACATATTAACTTCTACATGAGTTCCCCGTCCATCAGGTGAATAATCCCTATGCTGCAATGCGTTAGCAACAGCCTCTCTAACCGCAATTAACGGATAATCAGGAACATCCTTCCGCAAGGCACCTTCTAGGACTGCACCTGTATTCATTCGCATTTGAACCATCGTTAGTGTTTCAACAAGCATGTCTGGAATAGATCCAACAATTTCTTTTGAATCCAAATAACGAACCCCAGTTTTTTCATTGCCTGTTTTACTAACGCCAGGATAAACTGTAAAAACAACCTCTAATCTAGGGAAAAATCGCTGAGGGAATATCCCCGCCACTAAAAGCCCTGACAAAGTCGGGCAAATTCGATCATCAACCTTCGTGAGCACGCCGAGTTGGATTAATATTGTTTCATCCGGCAGTGTCGCAAAAACTCTTGGAAAAATATCTCGGGCTCTTCTTATGATCGCTGTTAGAGTATTTTTATTTAAATCATCAATACTTGCCGCTGCAACCGGTTCGATATCATAATGCGGCTGGAATGCCCCCTCTGCCAGTCGATCAACCTCATAAGGCGACAAACGTCTATCTCCATCGCCGGAACGAATAAATGCCCCCTCATAACGGCCTTTCTGCGTTATGTAACAAGGCTTCTGATTCTTAGGCAATTCCGGCACATAGGCAACCACAATCATCTGGTTCTCGAAGATCATTTTTTCGATCTCCATTCGAACGACGGGTGTTAACCGGTCACCGACAGTCTGTAACTTCGTATAAGTTTTATTAGCATCAAAACTCTTGGCTGGATGAAAACCATTCTTTTCAGAAACACCAAGAATAATGGTTCCACCATGCATATTTGAAAAAGCGGAGATGGTATCAAGCAAGCTCTTTGGGAGATCAACAACGGCCTCCTTAACCTCCCAGTGCTGAGTATCAGCGCCAATTTGGCGCATGTGCTCCAATGCTTCCAGTACATCTTGTTCGATAATCATTCGGTAACCGCTCTGAATAATATTAAAATAGAGTGATCAAGCATAGATACTTGATATATATGGAATATCCTAAGTTGACAATATCTGTAATCGTTAAAAAGACTATGAGCGATCTATAACGCACTGGCAGGCAGTTAACTGCCTGCCAGTCAGTATTGATAATCAGTCCCTCAGCGCATAGTTTCTTGGATATAACTCACCAAAGAGTTCAGCGGAAGAATACCTCTTTCGCTGTGCCAGAAGGGTTTATCCAAAGAACAATGCTGCATCGAACGGAAAAAAACACTTCACGGCAACTTAACAAGACTCAGCATCAGACAAGCAGTAACTGCCTATCTACTGCCTACTTACTGCGTATTTTACTGCTAAGTAGGCAGTTAACTGCCTACTTAGCAAGTGTACTGAGTCACTTCATTTCCGCGATGTCCGCTCAGAACCACTGTCCGAAGCGACGAATGTAAAAGCGCTTCATGCCTTGTGCAAGCAGACAGTAACTGAAGAGAATCGCGGCGAGCCACGGGAAATATGTCCAGGGCAGCGGCTGCAGGCCGACCATTGCACCGAGCGGCGAAAACGGAATGCCGATGCCGACAGCCACAATCACAACCGTCATCAGCAGAACCGGCAGCGCGGCACAGCTTTGGAAGAACGGAATTTTTTCGGTTCTCAGCATGTGTACCACCAAGGTTTGCGAAAGCAGTCCCTCAATGAACCAGCCGGATTGGAAGAGTGACTGACTGGCCGCTGAATTGGCGCCGAAGACAAACCACATCACGGCGTAAGTTGCAATGTCAAAGACCGAGGACGTCGGACCGATCCAGAGCATGAAGCGGCCGATATTCTGCGCATCCCACTTGCGCGGCTTCTTCAGAAACTCCGGATCCATCTTGTCCCAAGGGAGAGCAAGCTGAGAGAGGTCATAGAGCAAATTCTGGATGAGGAGATGAATCGCCAGCATCGGCAGGAACGGCAGAAAGGCGCTCGCAACGAGCACGGAGAAAACGTTGCCGAAGTTTGAGCTCGCCGTCATGTTGATGTACTTGATAATGTTGCCGAAGGTTTCGCGTCCTTTGAGAACGCCTTCTTCGAGCACCATCAAGTCCTTTTCCAACAAGATGATGTCGCTCGCCTCCTTGGCGATATCGGCCGCGCTGTCGACGGAAATGCCGACATCAGCGTCTTTCAAAGCCGGGGCATCATTGATGCCGTCTCCTAAAAAGCCGACCGTGCGGCCGTTTTTCTGCAGCACACGCAGAATGCGGGCCTTCTGCTGCGGCGTGAGTTTGGCAAATATGCTGCCCGTCTGTGCCGCTTGAGCGAGCTCAGCGTCCGAAAGGGCCTCGACTTCCGATCCGACCAGAACCTGATCGGCGTCAATGCCGACTTCAGCGCAAATGCTGGCAGTCACGACCGGATTGTCGCCCGTAAGCACCTTGACCGCTACGCCGTGTTCGCGCAGCGCCAGTATGGCTTTGCGTGCGCTCTCTTTGGGCGGATCGAGGAAAGTGAGAATGCCTTCGACCGTGAGACCGCACTCATCGTCGTTGACAAGCGACGTCTTTCCATGGTCGGACAAGCGTTTTCTCGCAACGATCAGCACACGGAATCCCTGCTTATTGAAGGCTTGCGTTTGTTCGAGAAGCCCTTGGGCGCGCTCTGGCGTGAGGGGCACCAAAGAGGCGCCCTCCTGCAGGTGCGTGCAGATGCTGAGCATTTCTTCCACCGCGCCTTTGCAGATCAAGCAGCGCTCTTTGGAAGCGGTATCTTCAACGAGCACCGATACACGGCGGCGGACAAAGTCAAAAGGCAGCTCGTCGAGCTTCATAAAGCGCTCGCGCACGGCTCGATCCAAATGAGATTCGCCGCAGCGAAGAACAGCCTGATCGATCAGATTTTTGGCGCCGCTCTGGCTGCTGCTGTTAAGCCAGGCATAGGTGAGCACGGTCGAACTTTCTTTGCCCTGCGCATCCAGATAATGCTCGAGGATGATCTTGTCCTGAGTGAGCGTTCCGGTTTTATCCGTGCAGAGGACGTCCATTGCGCCAAAGTTCTGAATGGCATTCAGGCGCTTGACGATCACTTTGCGCCGGCTCATGGCAACTGCCCCTTTGGCCAAATTGGAGCTCACGATCATGGGCAGCATTTCCGGCGTCAGCCCGACCGCAACAGCCAGTGCGAAGAGTGAGGCCTCAAGCCAGTCGCCTTTGGTAAATCCGTTGATGAAGAGCACAACGGGAGCCATGACCAGCATGAAGCGGATCAGCACCCAGCTCACGCTGTTGACGCCTCGATCAAAAGCGGTCATGGCGCGGGTGCCGATGATCGACTTGGCAAGCGAACCAAACCAAGTGCTGTTTCCGGTTGCCACGACCAAGGCTGATGCATGGCCGCTCACGACATTGGTTCCCATGAGACAGATGTTTTTCAGGTCAAGCAGGTCCGCTTTGGCATCAGCATTCGGCAGCGTCTTCCGGGTCGTCAGCAGGGCCGCATCGGGTGCAGCATCCCCTTTTTCGACCGGCAGCGCTTCGCCGCTCAGGATGGACTGACTGACGAACAAGTCGCGCGATTCAAGGAGTCGCACATCGGCCGGCACAAGATCACCGGCAGCGAGATAGACCACATCGCCCGGAACCAATTCACTGATATCGACTTCTGCGCGGGACTGCGATGCAGAGCCGTCCCCCGGACGCCGGACCGTTGCCGTCGTCTTTACCATTGACTTCAGCGCCTGAGCGGCCTTATTCGTGCGGAATTCCTGCCAAAAGCGAAGCAGACCGCTCAAGATAATCATCGTTGACATGATGACGATGCCGGCCGGTTCAGCGTCTTCGCCCTGCGCGATGGGGAGCCAAACATCCGTGAAGCAGCTGATCGCAACGAGCACGAGCAGCACGTAAATGAAGGGGCTGTTGTAGGCGCCTAAAAGCTGGCGGTAAACCGGCGGCGCCTTTTCCTGAGCGACCTCATTGCGGCCGTAAATGTCAAGACGCTTTTTGGCTTCTTCGGCACTCAGCCCGGCAGGCGTTGCGCTTAGCCAGGCAAGCACCACATCGAGTGTTTGATGGGCTGCCCGTTCAACCGCGAAAATTCTGGTTTTGCGCTGCTTCCCGTTTTCCGCAGCATTCCGGCCGAGGAGCCGGTTCTTTTTGGTCATGTCGGTCATAACACACCTCTTGAATTTGGGTTGACCGCTGCGCTGCTTGTCGCTTAAAGCGCTCCCGACGCAGTGAGCGGTCAGGGTTTCACTGCCGCGCCTGAGGCGCAGCTCCGTCAGACGGCCGATGGTTCTCCAGTCCATCACCATATGTCTTCATTTCATTTGTGACTGCCGTTCACCATTCTTTAGCGGTGAAGACGCCTTCCTCAGTCAATGAGAAACCGTAATATTTGGGACCCAAAAAGTACCGCACCAACCATTAAAAATGATCAGAACGCGTCCATTTTTTGGGTGCAAAAATACCCCTGCATTTCAAGAAATGCATTCAAAGTTTTTCTTTGAGAGGAATTGCGGCGGCTCTCGATATTCACCGGACGAACGAAAGTATCCAACAGGAATCGGCTCGACAAGACCCAAAACACCGCAGTCAGCGGTTCACGCCAGCGAACCCTGCCGAACAAGGACTCCCCGTACAGCATGCGGTGAGCGCATCTATTTCGAAATTTCCGGGCAAAATCAGCCCTGTCCTCCTGCTCTGGTCAAATAGACGCAGCACAGCAAAGGGAAGCCGCCTCGCGCAGATCAGATCCGCGAAGGGGGAAAGAGCTGTTGGATATAGGTGAACATGACGATCTGCTCCAACTTTGAATTGATTTTGGGTAGCAATCGTCAAATTGAAGATCGCTGCCCGCCGTATTGATCGTTGATAGTGTCGGCAGGCAGCGCAGAGAAAGTGTTTCTCTGTAGCGGCCTGACTAAATAATCAACAAAGGACTCGGGTGTTCGTCCACCGCTCGTCTCCTATAAAAATGATGCTGAAAGTTTAATCCTGACTATTGAAAAGTCAAGCTTTGCATCACTCATCATGAATAAAAAAATCGATTTAACAAACCCATATGAATAAGAATTTATTGTCTACTGCAGAATTTCTAGGCAACTCAAATTTGTGAAAATTCGTTTCAGCCTTTGGGACAAACCCCAAGTATTTATTCAAAGGCCTCTCTTGCTTCAGGCACCAGCGAGAGCTTGGCCTTGAGCTCAGCGGCGGAATGGCATCCGAGTTTGCGCATCGAACCGGCCCGATGAAATTCAACGGTCCGCACAGCGATTTCAAGGCGTTCAGCAATTTGCCGGTTGGTGAGTCCCGAGACGGCAAGAAGCGCCGCCTGGCGCTCTCGGTCTGAGAGTGAGAGAAAGGCCGTGCGGGCCGCTTCAGTGAGCGCCGCCTGTCGAGCGGCTTCATCGGTCAGCGCGGTTTCGCTCGCCGGCGTGCCGTCAAGCGTCTGCCCGGGATCCCCAGAAGCAAGGGACTGAGCAATCGTCAGGGCCCGCTCAATTGCAGCGAGCAGTTTTTCCGTCCGCACGGGCTTAGAGAGAAAAGTGACGGCACCGGCTTCAATGGCATCCACCGCCATGTCAACGTCGCCATGCGCTGAAAGAAAAATACAGGGCAGCTTTGAACCGAGCTTTTTCATCCGGTCATGCAAAACAATGCCGGACATTTCCCCCATGCGAACGTCGAGAATCGCGCATCCGGGATCTTCCGGACGATCGTTGATGAGAAAGGACTCTGCACTCTCATAGTGGCGCACGATAAAGCCTTCGTTTTCAAGGACGTAGGCCAATGCATCGTGAATATTGGGATCGTCGTCGACGATGCGGATAATAGAAGCGGCGGTCATTTGCTGGGGTCCTTTGGATCCTTTGGAAGAGACTGTGCCGACTCTGCGGCCGGCTCATGAGGCACAGGAATGGAAACATCCGTTTCGGTTCTGCCGGATTGTGATGTGCTGACAAGCGGCAGCGCCACTCGCACGGCGAGCCCGGTAAGGCGAGGATTGAGATCGGTTCGCCCAAAAGTGATGGCGCCGAAGCAGGCCTCAACGATCGACCGGACGATGGCAAGGCCGAGCCCCAGACCGTTAGATTTTTGACTTGATCCGGCCTGCGGCTGGCTGGAACCGGCCTCAATGCGCAGCAGCGCTTCGTCGGAAAGGGGTTTGCCGCTGTCGGCCACCATGAATACCACGCTGCTGCCGATGACTTCAGCGGTAAAGGCGACCATGGGTCCGGAGCCCACGAGAACATCCGGGGCCTTCGTGAGATTGACCGGTTTGGGCTTGCCGCTTGACTCGTCGGCGGCCCAGGCAGCCTGAGCGGCCTCGGCGGCATTTTTCAGTAAATTGACGAAGACAAGCTCGAGCTCGAAGGCGTTGGCAGAAATATGGGCGGCACTTTTAGGCACCAGCACCCAGAGCGGAAAGTCCCGCATGGATTGTCCGCGCCAGAGGCGCACGGCGCTCTGCATCACATCGGCAGCTGACAGAACGGATCGTTCCAGTCTGCGGCCTTTGGCATAGGCGCGCACACGCTCGACGATCTCGCTCGCCCGCTGGGTTTCGTCGGCAATCCGGTCAGCGATTTTGGCCATGCGGTCCGGATCGGCTGAACCGCGGCGAATTGAGCGGGCGAGCCCCTCCGCGTAAAGCGATGCCGATGTAAGGGGCTGGCGCAGTTCGTGAGCAAAAATGCTTGAGATCTGCGTGAGCGATGCAGCACGCTGCATGGATGCCAGGCGCGAGGCCTGCGCCATCTTCTGCTCCATCAATTCGCGAACGCGCTCACCCTGGCGGCGCGCAAGCACTTCTGCCCGCCAGCCATGGAAGAGCAGCCCGAGAATCAGAAGCGCAATGACAAGCATCCAGGTGAGATAGTCGTCAATCAGTTCATTGAGCATCGTCGCCCTGAGCTTCTCGGACGGTCCCACGCGAATCGCTTCAAGCAGCGCATCCACGGACTTGTAGTTCGTCGGAATCGTCCAGCGGGCACCGCGCTCGGTGGGCGGCATCGACAGGAGCGCAAGTGTCGCGCGCCGCGCGGCCTCGGGCGAGATCAGCTCCGTTACGGCCATGGTGAAGCCCGGATAAAGGTCCGTGGAGTGCACACAAGCTGTCTCGTCGATCCAGAACGCGAAGCTCGCCGACGGCTTCGGGGTGGCGCTCAATAAACTGCTCGTACGCACAGAGCCGCAGGACGCCCGCATCCGCTTTGTCATCCAATACGAGCTTCACAATATCCGATATCGACCGAGCGTCGCCCGTGAAAATCGTTTTCCCGAAAAACTCGTTGGGATTGATGCCGAACTTTGCGACTTCACCGAGCACAATTTGCCAGCCCGGGAAGGAAAGCGCGTTGCTCGCCGCAATCGTGCGCCCTTTCAAGTCGCCTAAGGTTTGAAATTCCCTGTGATCCTCTCGAACAATCACCGCTGACCCTTCATTGCGGTTGGGATCCGGGCCTCCCTTGGAAACCAGCGTGGCGAGCGGACGAAGGCCAAAGGTTGAAAGCCGTGTGACCGCGCCGGAAGTGCCGAGAATAAACTCGGCTCCGCGGCTCAAAACAATACGGTCGAACTCTTCGAACGTACAGAAAATCAGTTTGATGCCGCGATTGGGAAAGAGCGGCGCCAGCGCAAGCTTCGTCGCTTCGGCAATAAGCAGATTGTCGCGCGGCAGTGCAAATGTAATGACCGCAATGCGTATCGGATCTGTCCCCGGCACAGGAATGACTCCCGCATCAGGAGGCACCTTCAAGTCTGCCGCAGAATGGTCCAGCGAAACGACAGCCCCGGTTCCCCTCTCTTCTGCTGGGATATCGACCGACACCGCAGCCGCGAGAACAGAGCAGGCAAAGCGCAGCGCCCAACGGCACCAAGCAGTGCTTTTTCGTTTTGCAAACCGAAAGCTGAGGCGGGTCATGTCGTTCTGAGCCAGCCGGTTCTATCGGCTTGAGAGCGTTTGTGGATACTTTTTTCGCATACGCGGGTTTACCCGCCTTTATAGGAAGTTTATCCAACCTTTTCTGCCTTCCAATGGGCTTTCGGTCCTCTGGGGCATTTGAATTCATCCGTTTTGACCAGACTCAGTCTTCTAAGGGTTGACCCTTAGCAATCTTTGGATACGTTTTGAGTTTTGCTAATAACGCTTCACGCGGTCCAGCCGGATTAGTATTCATTCATCAACGTTCGATATCGAACTATATATCAATGCTCACAGCGGTGTTTCCAAGAAATGACCGCCCCCGCAGAAGGAATTTTGATCATGAAGAACATTCTGGTTGTATCCGGCCATCCCAATCCCTCGGCATCACTCGCCAACAAAACCATTCTGGAGAGCCTCAGAACAGCGTTTCCGCAGGCCCAATTCCGCGAACTCGCTTCACTAGTGAAGGACGGCCATTTTGATCCGGTCCCAGAGCAGGAAGCGCTCCTGAAAGCCGACGTCATCGTGCTCCAATTCCCGTTTAACTGGTACTCGGTGCCGGGGCTCCTCAAGACCTGGATTGACGAGGTGCTGCTTCACGGATTTGCCTATGGTTCAGGCGCAAAGCTTTCGGGCAAAACCGTGCTGCTTTCCATCACCGCCGGCGCTCCGGAGGCGGCCTACCAACGCGACGGCTTTACCGGCCACACGGTATTTGAGCTCCTCACGCCGCTCGCCGTCACCGCCAAAGCCTGCAGCATGATTTTTGCCGAACCCGTCGTGTCGTACGGCTACTCCGTTCCTGCCGCCCAAAATGACAAAGAAAACTATCTTGCCAACGCCAGAAAGCATGCCCAAGCGCTTTCGGCGCAGCTGAAGGCCCTCTGACAGGGAAGAAATGTTTTTTATTGATCTGCTTATTCATGCGCCTATAAGCAATCATGCTGAAGCCCCGGCAGGGGTCACCTGCTGGGGCTTCAATCGTTCCCAAATGCCTGAAAGAAAAATCAGCGCTTAGAACTTATGCACAATACCTGCGGCGACCTCAATGACCGTCGGGGCAACATCGAGGGAATACCCATTGAAATCTTTCTGCCCTTTCACCGTCTGATATGAGTAAGAAGCGACGCCGTAGAGCGAAGTACGTTTGCTGAGCGAATAAAGGTACCCTGCAGATGTGTTCCAACGGGAAATATCAATTTCGCCGAAAGTTGCTCCGATTGCGGTTGCCATATCCCAGCCGTTCACCTTGTCAATCGTGCCGTCCAGATAGGAAGTTGCCACCTTGAAGGTACCCCCTGCCGCCGGGATATCCGCGCCGATCGTGAGACCATAACCCTTTACCTGGAAACGTTCAGTTTGTGCGGGAGACAGCGCAAAATCTTTCGAAAAAATATTGTCGATGCTGTTCAAGTCTGCATTGTCAAAATACTGAGCCCCGGCATAGAGCTTGACAACCTGGAAATCGTAATTGCCGCCTACTGTCACTGTCAGCGCATCATCGACCGGATTGCCCCAATCCACGCCGTTCCATTTTGTCGTTGAAAAGTTCGTTTGGTCAACAACGGCAGCAAGGTTAAGGGGGCCGTTGGCATAAGTGAGCCCAATCGCGTAATAGCGGTCGACGGACGACTTCCCTTCCACACCATGCAGGCCTGCACCGTCGTAGTCATCCTTGCTGTCGGTATCAAACGAATACTGGGCATAAGCCTTAAAGCCCGCAAAGGCCGGCGTTGCGTAGGTAACCGTGTTGTCATAGCGGTCAAAACCGCTCATCACGGTGCTGGCATTAGCCGCATACTCGCCCCAGGAGGTCCCGAAAGGCGACAGACTGCCGAGAAGCCCGAAGGTACCGTTGCCGCTCGCGAGACTGCCCATCCGGCCGAAGGCGACGGTGCCGAAAGCGCCGGACAAGTTAAGCTGGGCCTCACGGCCAAAAAGGCGGTTATTCTGCGTGAAGCTCCCCGTGTCCGAAACGAAACCGTTTTCAAGAACGAAGCCGATCTTAAGCCCATTGCCGAGGTCTTCCGTACCCTTCAGGCCAAATCGGGAACCGGCGGTCACGCCGGACTTCATCTGGAAGGTGTCAACCGTATCGACATCCGGCAGATCGGCATCTGCATGCTGATAAACCAAACCGGTATCAATAACACCATAAAGGGTGACATCAGCAGCCAAGGATGAACCGGCGAAAGCTCCAAGAACGGAGAGTGCAGCAAGTGTTTTTTTCATTTGAAGAGGTTTAAATCAAAAAAAATGGCGCAATTGCCTAAAAGCAGCAAAGCGCTGCGTAATCCCTGCACGAAGCTTCGTCAAAATCTGTCTGACATTCAGAAAACAAAATGTTTTTCGATGATTCATGCAACCCTGATGGGTTTGCGGACCGCAATAATCATGGCTTTGACCCTGTACTCTCCGCAATCCAGTCTTTTTCCGTTACGGCACCAATATATTGTTTTTAAATGAAATCAAATAATGTAAGTTCGTATTACATTTAAGATATACACCACATATACGACGTTTTCGTTTCCGATTCATCTCGAGCAATCGGCTGCGAATGGCATGACGCTTAACTAACTGCGCCCCTCATTTGCTGGCGTTTCAGTCCATCGAGCAGCTTCGATGAAGTGCTGCGAACGCCAATTAGCCTTCACTGCTCCCGCGCGAGCCAGATGAGGAAGAGCATCACCGACAGGCAGTCTGCTGCGCCCCCCGGCGACAGACGTCTGGCGACGAACTCGCGGTCCACTGTATGGACAGCATCACGCCACGAGGCTTGGCGCAAAGCGCCGGACTGGAGCAAATCACGAGCACAGCGCTTCACTGCCGCAAGCGCCTCAATACCGCCCCGCCGCACCAATGTCGTATCGTCAAGTTCGCTCATGATTTCAAAGAGCGCCTCAAGCAGTCTGCGGGCATCCAGATCCGCCTCCGGCAGACTGCAGAGCGCGAGGAGCGGCGTCTCAATGGCCGGAAAGCCCGCCGCGGCTTCACCGCGAATGCCCGTGAGTCCATAGTCACGATGCGCACGCATACCCGGCGTTTCTTCAGAGGGCCTTCCGGTGAAATCCGTGAGGGTGAGTCTTCCGAGCTCAGCGGTCTTATCCAAAACGTTTTTGATGAAGGTCTTTTCATCGAGCTCATCGAATGCTTCGCGCTGCGCCGCGCTCACCTCACCTGCCGCGCCGAGGACAAGGCCGAGTGAAAAAATGAGCCCTTTATGCGTGTTGATATGGCCCGTCGTTTCATACATGGCTTCCTCGGCTTCGAGTCCGATGAGCCTCAGCACCGCAAGCAGAAATGCCGGGTCGTCGGCAATCCATTCGCCCGCCGCGAAGAACCGCGGAAAAAAGGATGAAATCGCCGCGGCGCTTCTCTGGAACGTGAAGAAGTCCATGTCCTCGTGGGAGCCCGAGTGTGCAGGATCCACTAAACCCGGCTTAGGCTGGAGTCCAACCTCATAAAGTGCCGCACGCAGCGCCAGTGCGCCCGCACGACGGGCGGCCGCAGACACGGTGAAGGCGGTTTCATACGCAGCGAACCGTGCCAGCCGATCGGTCACGCTTTGCGCGACATCTTCGGCTGAATGGCTTTTTTCCCGCATGCAAAGCGCTGCCGGACGGCTGCAGACAAAGCATGTGCGGCCCATCCCGTGACGTGAAGCCAGAGAGACCGTCTTGCCGCCGGCATCATAGACATCAAAGTCAAAAAGCCTTGACCACGGATGGAGGGCCTCGAGCTCCGCGGTCTTCTCCTTGACGCTCTGCGGCGCCTCAGCTGCCGCGAAGAGTGCCGAAGGACCCGCTGAAGCATTGGTGAGCGCACATTCCGTGAGCTGCGGGAACCGCAGGGCAAACTCAGACATGCCGCTCGCGAGCAACCGCCGCAGAAGCGCGGAATCCTTGATTCGGCCGGGGATATTAAGCACAAGCTGAACCACCGTCTCGCCGGCGTGACGCCGCGCAAAGGCCTTCCGGCGCTCGACGCGCGCCTCCTTCTCTTCGAGATAGGCGGCAAGGCGCTCCGTCTGAGGGGCGTCTGGCGAATAGCAATGCCTCACCGCGCTCATGACGCCTCCCTGCGGAGCGCTTCACACAGTGCGGTCCCTTCAGGAGACTTGAGATAGGCGAAGGTCGACGCGGGCACCCACTCCTCAACCTCGTCCATTCGGCCGGCCGTCCAGGCCGCACGCACCCGTGAGGCAGAAATCGCGCCGACTCCGTCTTCAATGCGCGGCACTTCCACGAGTTCGAGCGCGTACTTTTTGAAGACGTCTTTCAACGCTTCGTTATATGCGCGGGTGACCGGGTCCGTCGGCTCCGTCCCGACGAAGCGCTTGGTGATGCCGAACCCCGGGGCAAGCAGATGCGCAAAGATGGTTCCGTCAAGATGCGTTTGAGCCGGCAGCCGCTCGTTTTTCTTTAGGAAATAGGAGGGAAAGGTTCCGGCAGAAATAATGTACGGGCCGCTAGGCACTACGCGGACATTGGGCAGATCGGCAGTGCCTGCGCGCACGAGCGCCAGTCTGACGTCAAACGGAAAAACCGACTGGTTTTCCTCAACGACAAAAACGATGCACTGCTCAGCATCGCGCGCCGCGAGCTCAATCAAAGCCTTGTGCCCCAGCGTAAATGGATTGGCGTTAACAATAACAGCCGAAGACCGCGCATTTGGGTTCACGCCGCCCGCGCAGATGCGCCGGATCCACTTCTGGGGTGAACAGCTGCCGAATTCCAGAAGGCACGCGTAGGGCGGAACATTCTCCACGAGCCGAAAGCCCGCGCCGCTGAAAGCTTCGGCATTTTGAGACTTCGTAAAGAGCTGCAGGTAAAAGATGCCGCGCTCGCGCGCCTCTTCGACAATCGCGGTAAAGAGCTTCTCGACAATCCCTTTGTGACGCATTTCGGGGTCGACCGCGGTATTGCGCACAACACTGCCCGACAGAATGACCGTGCCGACGAGCCGGCCGCCGATAAAAGCGCCGAAGCACGCATCCGCATATTCGCGCCGCACCGGCAGATCTCGTTCTCGAAGAAATGCCGTCACCTTCTCCCACTCTGAAGGATTAGCAGCTTGTATTTTCCGGATCTCTTCCATAGCGCACCCGCTTTGCGGAGGTTTAACTTCATTTCATTATCTGCGCAAATCTTTTGATTTTTCAGGTTACTTTAATTACCAAACACCCTCACATTCAGACTGCAAAGATACAATTAAATTTGCCCTGTCTGCGCTCGTAAATCAGTGTCAGGCAATTATGAAAACACTTTTGACAGGAATACCGGCCCTTCAATAAACACTGTCCGGTCTCTTGAATATTAAATGCGCCTGCAAACAAAACTTCTTGCATTAACGGCAGCATTGTTGTGCCTGATGCTTCTCGTCATCCTGAAATTCATTCAGGTCTACGAGGGCGACTTTGTGCATGAAGACGTCTCGAACCGCGCTCAGGCGATCTCTCGGCTTGTCGCCTCCCATTTCAAGCTGCAGGGCTGGATCGCGGATGGACCGCTCACTCAGGAAGGGCTCGAAGGCATCCAGCGTTACTCCGAGCAGGTGCGGCTCGCTACCGGCGTCGAATTCATTGTCATTTTTGACAACCACGGCAAGCGCCTTTCGCACCCTAATCCCGCGAAGATTGGTCTGCACATCCAGGGGGCTGATGAGAGCGGCGCTTTGCGAGGAGAGGAATACATCTCCGTTTCGATCGGCACCCTCGGCGAGTCCATCCGCGCCTTCACGCCGATCTTTCATGACGGCCGGCAGGTAGGCGCTGTCGTCACCGGCATTACGACGGCCAATGCCAAAACGCTCACCGAGGCCCGCATGACGAAGATGCTGGGCGGCATCTCCCTCGTGTTCCTCGTTGGCTTTCTCGCCATCATCATTTTCTCGAGAAAGCTCAAGAAAACGCTCCTCGGCATGGAGCCCGAAGAGATTGCGCTGCAGAACACCATCAGCAGCACAGTATTAAAGTCCGTGCGCGAAGGCGTGCTCGTCATCGATGCTGCCGGGCGGCTTCAGGTCGTGAACGATCAGGCGCGCAAGATTCTCGCTAAGGCCCATCTCCCTTCGGATGTGCTGGGGCAGCCCGTGGACAGGGCCATCCCGCACACGCGCCTCTTGGAGGTGGTGCGTACCGGACGCGCGGAAAACGATGCCGAACAGAATCTCGGCGGCGTCGTGATCATCACCAACCGTGTTCCGCTCGTCGTGAGCGGGAAGATCATGGGCGCCGTCGCAACCTTCCGGGATTTAAGCGACATGATGGAGCTTGCCGAAGAGCTGACCGGAGCCAAAAAGTGGATCGAAGCCCTGCGGGTTCGAGCCCACAACTACCGCAACACGCTGCACGTCATCAACGGACTCGTGAAGAACCAGCAGTACCCCGAGCTCGAGCGCTACGTCGAAGAGCTGCGCATTGCCGATGAAGTGCATAACGGCCGCATTGCCCGCCTGATCAAGGATCAAGTTCTCGCGGCGTTCCTCCAGAGCAAGGTTGCCCGCGCAGCTGAACTCGGCATTGAACTCGACGTGGAGCCCGATTCCCATGCCGACGAAATCCCTGACGCTCCGTTCCGCCAGGCCCTGCTCTCCGTCGTCGGGAACCTCCTCGACAACGCCATGGATGCCGTGAACGAATCCGAAGAACGGTGCGTGCGCATCCGCATCACGAGCGGCCAGCCTATCTGGTCAGTCGAAGTGTCCGACTCCGGGTGCGGCTTTAAGGGCGACCCAATGCAGTACTTCCGCAAGGGCGTCACCACCAAGGGCGAAGGCCACGGCTACGGTCTTTATCTCGTTGCCCGGGCCGTGCACGCCTATAACGGCTCCATCGAAATCGAAAGCAATTACCCGGCCGGCACCGTGCTTAAGATTGTGATGCAGGCTGCGGGACCCGAATAAGGAGAAAGAAGTGATCCGCGTGATGATTGTTGAAGACGATCCGATGGTGGCGAGCGTGAACGAAACCTACCTCTCCCGCCTGCCTGGGTTCTGCGTCATTGCGAAGGCGGCCGACGGCCTGCAGGCGCTCGAAAAGATCAAAGCGCTTTCCGGGAGCGTCGATCTGGTGCTCCTTGACGTCTTCATGCCGAAAATGGACGGACTCTCTTTTCTCGAACACTTGAAGAACCTTGCACCGTCGGTCTCGGTGATCATGATCACCGCCTCGCAGAATAAGGAAAGTCTGCGTACTGCGCTCGCTCACGGCGTCGCCGACTACATCATCAAACCCTTCACCTTCGAGCGCTTCAAGGCGGCGCTGCTCACCTTCGCCGAACGCTGGCGGCTGCTCCATGAAGCCGAAGACTTCGACCAGTCCGACCTTGACAACATTTTTCACCGCGGCGCCCCGCCGCAGCAGTTTTCCAAGGGCATTGATGCGGACACCTTGGAAAAAATCCTCGCTTCGGTCAATGCTGCATCAGCGCCCGTTTCCACTCAGGAAGTTGCAGACGACGTGGGACTCTCTCGAATTTCCGTACGCAAATATCTTTCTTATCTCGAAGAAAACAACCGTATTCAGGGTGAACTTTCATACGGCGGGAAAGGACGGCCCGTAAAACTTTATCGCGCGCTTTAGCAGCACTTTTATCAATATTGAATTGATCCGCTTTTAACCGTACTTTCAAAACTTACATAATCGATCTACTTAATCTCCTAAGCGAGACTTCTGAAAAACCTATTTCCATAATGAAAGTGCTCTTATTCCGGAGGCCCATTATGGAAACCACTTCCAAAACTTTCTGGCAGACCGCCTGCGAACTCAAAATCGGGCCCGTGCCCGCGCCGGTCTACCTCGTACTCGCCGTCATCGTGGCTGCAGCAACGATTTTCGGCCAGCTGCCCGCCGACATGGTGGGCGGCATTGCCATCATGATGGTGATGGGCATTCTGCTCGGCGACATCGGCCTCAAGGTGCCGATTCTCAAGGACATCGGCGGCCCGGCCATTCTGTCGATCTTTATTCCGTCAGCAATGGTTTACTACGGCCTCTTGAACAGTGATGCCATCAAGGCGATCACGGCCTTCACCAAGGGTGCGAATTTTCTCTACTTCTACATCTCGTGCCTCGTTGTTGGCTCCATTCTCGGCATGGTGCGCACCGTGCTCGTGCAGGGGTTCCTGCGCATGTTCGTTCCGCTCGTGGTCGGCACGGTTGTTGCGTCGATTCTCGGCTGCATTGCCGGCATGCTCTGCGGCGAAGATCTCTATCACACGTTCTTCTTCATCGTGATTCCGATCCTTTCGGGCGGCGTGGGCGAAGGCATCCTTCCGCTCGCAGCTGCTTATTCGGAAATTCTGAATCAGTCCGCCGATCAGTTCCTCGTGCACTTCGTGCCCGCTGCGATGCTCGGCAACCTCTTCGCCATCATGTCCGCGGGCTACCTCAAGAAGATGGGCGAGCGCTTCCCGAAGCTCTCGGGCAACGGCACCCTTGTAAAGTCGGGCGACCTCTCCGACATTACGAACGCCAAGGCCGAAGAAGCCCCGCTCGACGTCAAGATGATGGGCGCGGGCCTCGTCCTCGCCTGCTGCTTCTTCTGTGCGGCCAAGGTGCTCGCCCTCTGGATTCCGATCCCCGCGCCGATTCTGATGATCATCCTTGCCGCGCTCATCAAGGTCCTTAACATCATGCCGACCGTGATGGAGCAAGGCGCCAAGCAGTGGTACAAGTTCGTCTCCGGCAACCTCACCTGGGCGCTTCTCGTCGGCGTGGGCGTCATCTATACGCCCTGGAATGACGTTCTCGCAGCCATCACGCCGGCCTACATCTTCACGATCATGGCGACCATCTTCGGCATGGTTGCTTCGGGGCTCCTCTGCGCTCGGTTCATGAACATGTACCCGATCGAATCCGCGATCGTCACCTGCTGCCACTCGGGCTTGGGCGGCACGGGCGACGTCGCCATCCTCTCGGCAGCCAACCGCATGGGTCTGATGCCCTTTGCGCAGATTTCCACCCGCTTGGGCGGCGCCTGCACGGTGATTGCCGCGACGATTCTGATGCGCGCGCTTCAGTAAATCGCCCTCATCCCAAGCACTTTGCTCTGCCAAGCTCTTTATTCATGAGGCACATCATGCGACAAGGACAAGCCGGAACACTCGAAAGCAACGACGCGGTCATCACGGTCGCCGAAGCCCCTGCGGGGAGCGGGATCATCATCGACCTTGAAAGTTCCGTGAAAGCCGCCTACGGCGACACGATCGAAGCCGTCATTCGGGATGCGTGCCGCGAGGCCGGGATTGAGGACGCCGAAGTCGACGTCCGCGACAAGGGCGCGCTCGACTGCACCATCCGCGCCCGCACCCTGACGGCCATTACCCGCGCCGGCCTATAAACCAGCCAAAGGACCACTCATCATGAGACGTACGCTTTTGTTTCTGCCGGGAAACAACCCCGGCAATCTGCAGTCCGGCGCAGTTTTCGGCGCTGACGGCATCATCCTCGACCTCGAGGACTCTGTGTCGCCCGCAGAAAAGGACGCGGCGCGCCTTTTGGTTGCGAGCGCCTTGAAGAGCGTTGATTACGCGGGCGTAGAACGCGCCGTGCGCATCAACACGCTCGCGACCGGCGGCGAAGCGGACATTGCTGCTGTCGTGCCCTGCCGCCCGGATGCAGTCATGCTCCCCAAGACCGAATCGATCGACGACATCCGTGCCTGCGAAGCACTGCTCGAAGAGGCTGAAGCGGCCTGCGGCGCAGCGAAGAAGACCCTCATCATGCCGCTCATTGAAACGCCGATGGGGCTCGCCCGGTGTCTCGAAATTGCCTTGGCGAGCAAACGCGTGACGCTCCTCTCGCTCGGCGGCGAGGACTACACCGCATCGCTGGGCACTCAGCGCACGCGCGAAGGCCGCGAACTCATCTTTGCCCGCGGCATGCTCGCCAACGCTGCAGCGGCATCGACTCCATCGATGCCCCCTTCGCCGATACCAACGATCCCGAAGGGCTCTTTCTCGACACTCAGAACGCCCGTACCTTCGGCTTCAAGGGAAAGTTTGCCATCAATCCGCGCCAAATCAGCGTGATCCACAAGGCATTTGCGCCGACCGCGAAAGAAATCGCCTGGGCCAAGCGCATTCTTGTCGTCATTGAAGAAGCTCAGAAGAAGGGTGCCGGCGTCATTGCGCTCGACGGCAAAATGGTTGATGCGCCGATCGTCGCCCGGGCCCGCCGCACCATTCATATGGCAGACATGCTCGGCCTGCTTGAGGAGGAATAACCATGCGCAAGACCATTCTCGGCCGCGAGATTCCCGATCAGCTCGACGGCATCGAGCTCAAACCCTTTGCCGGCGCATTCGCCGCCCGCCCCTCGGGGACGCGCGCAGCGCCCCCCGTCAAGTGCAGACTGCCGGGCGATGCCAAGTGCCTGCCGGACCTTGACGCCGTCTTCACGAAGGTCGGCCTGAAAAGCGGCATGACGCTCAGCTTCCATCATCATTTCCGCAACGGCGACATGCTGATGAACCAGGTGATTGCAGCGACTGCAAAGCGCGGGATCAAGGATCTGCGCATCGCGGCAAGTTCGATCTTCCCCGTGCACGCCCCGCTTGTTGAATTCATCCGATCCGGCGTTATCACACGCATCGATTCCGACTACGTCAGCGGACCAGTAGCCGAGGCCGTCTCCTCGGGACTCCTCCCCCGAGCTGCTGTTTTCCGTACGCACGGCGGCCGAGCCCGCGCCATTGAATGCGGCGACCTCCACATCGACGTCGCCTTCATTGCAGCGCCTTCGGCCGACGCATACGGCAACATCAATGGCGTCACGGGCGAGACGGCCTGCGGCTCCCTGGGCTACGCCCTCCCGGATGCGGACTATGCCGATCAGGTCGTTGCCGTCACAGATAATCTGCAGCCTTATCCGCTCACGCCGATCTCCATTTCTCAGGAACGCGTCGACTGGGTCGTTGAGCTCGAGAAGATCGGCGATCCCAACGGCATTGTTTCCGGCACAACCAAGGTGACGAAAGACCCGGTGCAGCTCCTCATCGCTCAGAACGCCGCCAAGGCGATTGCTGCTTCCGGCCTTCTTCAGAACGGCTTTTCGCTTCAGACTGGTGCGGGCGGCGCTTCGCTCGCCGCAGCGGCCTTTATCGCGGAAATGATGCGAGAGAAGCACGTCGTCGGCAGCTTCATCATGGGCGGCATCACCGGTCTCTTGGTCAAAATGCTCGAAGAAGGCCTCTTCAAGCGCATCCTTGACGTACAGGACTTTGACCTCGAAGCCGTGCGCTCCGTTCGTGAGAATCCCGCTCATGAAGAGGTCGGCGCATGTCTCTATGCAAGCCCCTTTAATTCGGGCTGCATTGTGAATCAGCTCGACTGCGCCATTCTCGGCGCCACTGAGATCGACACAGACTTCAACGTGAACGTGCTGACGGGCTCCGCCGGGGCCATCATGGGGGGTTCGGGCGGTCACAGCGACGCTGCGGCCGGCGCGAAGATGACCATCATCACGGCCAACCTCACCCGCTCGCGCATCGCGGTGATCAAGGACCGCGTACGCACCATCTGCACGCCGGGCGAAACCGTTGACGTTCTCGTCACCGAGTGGGGCATTGCGGTAAATCCGCGCCGCACAGACCTGCTTGAGCGCTTCACGAAAGCGAAGCTTCCAGTTCATTCGATCGAAAAGCTCCGTGAAAAGGCCGAGCGGCTTTGCGGCAAGGCCCGTCCGATTCCCGAGGGCGAGCGCATCGTCGGGATCGTCGAGTACCGCGACGGCACGATCATTGACGTTGTGCGTGCCAGAGCATAAGGGCCTGCGTCCAGCCGCATATTCATAACCTTTCAGGGAGTTTCGTTTGAGCGGGACTCCCTTTTTTTCCGTATCAATCGATCACAATCGCGCAGTTTTTCGATCTTTTTGTACCCACGGCAAAGGGCGAAGACGGTTAGGATCAGTACCAAAGAATTGCGAAATGCAGACGATCCGTCTGCACTCGAGCATAATGTGAAGCATTTTCATTATCGGCACTCCCGCTCAGGCCGCGCATCATGCGCGAGGTCCGCCTGCGGCAGCTGCTGATGCTTTGGAGCCTAATTTCAATGACTGAACCCAAAATCGCCGCGCTGGATGCGGCAAAAATCTGGCAGCTCTTTAACCTGGGCGGCACGGTGCTTGTGTCTGCAGAACACGACGGCAAGACGGACATGATGCCGGCGAGCTGGGCCTCGCCGCTCGACTACGACAAGGTGTTGGTGGTAGTGGACAAATCTCACTACACCCGCAAGCTCATGGATCAATCCGAATACTTTGCGCTCGGCGTTGCTTCTGCGGGCATTCTTCCTGAGCTCCTGTCTCTTGGATCCGTGAGCAAGAATGCAGATCCCGCAAAACTCGAAAAAAGCGGGATGGCGCTCTTCACGCAGCCAGGCTTCAAGATTCCGCTCGCCCGCGGCTGCTCGGCCTGGGCCATTTTCAAGAAACTCCCCGAAACGGACGAACTTTCAAAGAAGTACGACCTCTTCCTCGGGCAGGCCGTTGCCGCCTGGGGAGATGAACGCGTCTACCAAAACGGCAGACCCGACTTCGAGCACGCGCCCAAAGAGATGCGCACCACGCATTACGTTTCCGGCGGCCGTTTCTTCCTCCTCGGTGAAGCGGTCGACGTGGAGCCGACAGCGCAGTAACCTTTCGGCACTGCCATTCTCTCTCTGAAAATCGGAAGGACGGCGCTTCGCCGTCCTTTTTTATGGTTGATTCGCCATGATCCCGAAGAGCATTCTGGTGCGCGGCGCTCGCGTACACAACTTAAAGAACATCGATGCGGAGGTGCCGCTCAATCAGATCGTCGGCATTGCCGGCGTATCAGGTTCCGGGAAATCGTCGCTCGCGCTCGGCGTGCTGTATGCGGAAGGTTCGCGCCGCTATCTGGAATCGCTTTCAACCTACACCCGGCGCCGCATGACGCAGGCCGCAAAGGCCGTCGTTGACGAAGTGCTTTATGTGCCGGCGGCGCTCGCCATGCACCAGCGGCCTTCTGTTTCCCGGGTCCGCAGTACTTTTGGAACGGGAACAGAACTCCTCAACGGCCTGCGCCTCATCTTCTCGCGCCTGGCAAGCCACCGCTGTCCAAACGGACACTACGTGCCGCCGACGCTCAATGTCGCCGCTGAAAAGGAAATCGTTTGCCCGACCTGCGGCGTGCATTTCTTTGCGCCGGGCGCAGAAGATCTGGCCTTTAACAGCCGCGGGGCCTGTCCTAAATGCAGCGGCACGGGTCTGATCCGAACAGTTGACGAATCGACGCTCGTTCCCGATGAAAACCTCACAATTGAAGAAGGCGCCGTCGCGCCGTGGAACACCCTGATGTGGTCGCTCATGGTCGACGTCTGCCGCGCGATGGGCGTGCGCACGAATGTGCCTTTCAAGGATCTCAGTCCCAAGGAGCGCGACATCGTTTTTCACGGGCCGGCCGTCAAAAAACGGATCTTCTACAAAGCCAAGAACACCAACAGTGCGGGCGAACTTGATTTCACCTACTTTAATGCTGTCTACACGGTTGAAAATGCGCTCACCAAGGTCAAAGACGAAAAAGGCATGAAACGGGTGGAAAAGTTTCTCAAGGAATCCGTCTGCCCGGCGTGCGGCGGCAATCGGCTCTCGGACGCTGCCCGGGCGCCCCGCGTTCGCGGCATCTCTCTCGACGCGGTCTGCCGCATGACGCTCACGCAAGCCATTGATTGGGTCAAAGGCATTGAGGCATCGCTTCCGCCGCCGATGCACCCAATGGCCGAGCGTCTTGTCGAATCCTTTCTCGATGCTGCCAAGCGGCTCACGGACTTGGGCGTCGGCTACCTGCAGCTTGACCGCGCATCTTCGACTTTGTCAACGGGAGAACGTCAGCGCATGCAGCTCGCCCGCGCCGTGCGCAACAGGACAACCGGCGTGCTTTACGTGCTCGATGAACCCTCGATTGGCCTCCATCCGGCCAACCTCGAAGGACTCATCGGCGTTATGCACGACCTCCTCGCCGACGGCAATTCCATCGTGCTCGTTGATCATGATGTGCAGGTGCTGCGCGAGGCGGGCTGGCTGATTGAAATGGGGCCGGGCGCCGGCGCAAAGGGCGGCACCCTTTTGGCTCAGGGCACCGTCGCATCCATAGAATCGAACGCCGCCTCCCGCATCGGACCCTACCTCGCCGGCCGTGCAGCGCCCGCGCGCACGTCACGCGCCGCTAAGGATGAAATGTTTGCCTTCGGGCGCATTCATCTTTCTACGCTCGCGATCCACACCGTCAAGCCTCTGGAAGTCGATTTTCCCAAGGGGCGGCTCACGGTGGTAATCGGCGTATCGGGATCGGGAAAATCCACGCTGGTGCTCGAAAGCCTCGTCCCTGCGCTTCAGGCGGCAGCCGCAGGCAGAGCGCTCCCCGCCCATGTCCGTGCCGCAGAAGCGTCCGGCATCACCCGCGCGCAGCTCATTGACGCCTCTCCCATCGGCACCAATATTCGCTCTACTGCTGCAACTTACGCTGATGTCCACGACGAACTCCGCAAAGTCTTTGCCCGGACGGCAGACGCCAGGGCGGGCGGCTGGAAGAGCGGCGATTTTTCCTACAACACCGGCCGTCTGCGCTGTCCCGCCTGCGACGGCACGGGCGTGGTGAGTCTGGACGTGCAGTTTCTTCCCGACGTTGATATTCCGTGCCCGGACTGCAGAGGATCGCGCTACGCCAAGGAGGCGCAGCTTATCAAACGCACAAACAAGGCCGGGCGCACTTATTCGCTGCCCGAGCTCATGGACATGGATGTCGACGAAGCGCTTCAAGCGTGCGCAGACCTTAAAACCGTCGCCTCGCGCCTTAAAACGCTCGCTGATCTCGGTCTCGGGTACCTCACGCTCGGCGAAGGCACACCCGGACTTTCCGGGGGCGAAGCTCAGCGTCTCAAACTCGCGAGTGAAATGGGCAGAGGCCAGAGCGATGCGCTCTTTGTCTTTGATGAACCCACCATCGGACTTCACCCGGCAGACGTAGCCGTGCTCCTTAAAGTTTTCGAACAGCTCCTTGCGAGCGGCGCGACAGTCATTGTCATTGAGCACGATCTCGATGTTATCCGTTCGGCCGATTGGATCGTCGATCTCGGACCGGGCGGCGGGGATGCCGGCGGCGAACTGGTGGTTCAGGGCACGCCCGAAGACGTCAAAGCCGAGGCGCAGAGCATTACCGGTCAATACATTTGATTTCGTCTTCCGCCGATGTATTGCGTATAAGTCCTCAAGGAAGCTTTAACCGCTCTGGGCCTAGACTAAAGCTATTAGGGAACCCCCGAACCTTAAAAACCCGGATTAGCCGGGCACTCTTTATGTCAGAAGCTCTCCTCCAATCCATCTCCAACACCATGGTTTTGGTGTTAGTCGCCGGCTACGGCTGGTGGCTTGCCCATCCTTCGGACAGCTCGCACTGTTGC
>OATG01000717.1_pt1 | contig 33313 bp, 23 predicted proteins | sample 1516581 | NCBI WGS metagenome assembly OATG01 (sample SAMEA2579930, study PRJEB22360) | human gut metagenome | biome: human gut; feature: human-associated habitat; material: faeces | place: Denmark | collected 2008/2010
TCCGCCGGCTGGGGCCTTTCCCCGCCGGCGGGCCCACACCCGCCGCCGCTGGCGGAGTGCGTTGGCGAAGGCTGCGGCGAAGGTGACCAGCAGCAGCGACGTGACGGCCGTCGTCCACAGCCGCAACCGGTTGCGCACGGCCAGGTCGTTGACCACGGCGCGGTTGATCGCCGTGGCGGCCGACGAAGTGAGGGGGATGCGGGCGCCCGATTTGCAGGCGAGCGCATCGTCGAGCGTGCGCTGCATGTAGCGCGAGGCGCGTTCGAGGTCGTTGCGCTCGAAGAGCCGCAGCGCGAGGTTGTAGAGCGAGAAGTAGGAGCGCGTTCCGGCTTGCAGGTCGGCGATGGCCGAGCGCGTGTAGTACTCGACGGCGCGCTCTTCCTGTCCTGCCTGTTCGGCGATCTGCCCCATGTCGTAATAGAGCACCGCCGTGTTCCAGGGGGCGAGTTCCTTGTGCCGGAGGGGTTCCAGCTCGGCATAAGCTTCGTCGTAGCGGCCGTTGTCGGCCAGTTCGAGCGCCCGTTCCCGAATGCGGGTGAATGCAGGAAGGGATTCGACGCCGATGCGGATGTGCCGGATGCGGCGCAGCGAATCGAGCCATGCCCGGTGTTCGCCGGGATCGGTGGCTTCGGCCCGGCGCCCCCCAACGATGTTCGGGCACGCCGAACAGGCGCCGCCCGCCGCCATACGATCGCGTTGTACCGTGCATACCAGTTCCGGTATTCGAGCGTCGTCATTCCGGCCGTATCGATCTGCCGGAAGAGCGTCTCGGCCTGGTCGGTCAGTCCGCGCCCCATCAGGACGTCGGTCTCGGCCAGTGCGGCGATCCGTTCGAAGTTGTGCGATTCCCTGCTGCGGGCGAATGCGTAGAGGCTGTCGACGAAACGGGCGGCCGAGTCGAGTTCGTAGGTGACGAAGACCTGTTGCAGGTCGAGCAGTGCCCGAACGCGCTCTTCGTCGCTGCGTGCGGCCGTCAGGTTGCGACGGAGCGACGCGATGCGCCGCTGCCGTCCGGCGTCGTACTCCCCGCCGCGGAGCATCGCTTCGTCCAGCTCGTTCAGGGCGCGGAGCGTCTGCGGCGCATAGCCGTAGTCGACGGTCGGGGAGCAGGAGACGGCGAGAAGGCCGTACAGACATGCGGCCGTCAGAAGCGATAGGGTGCAGTGCGGTCGGATCATGGCGGAGTTCGGGGTTCCGAAGTTTGGGTTCCGACAAAAATACGAATAAGCGAGGGCAATGTCAAATTTTATTCGAACATTGCCGAGACGGAGTATCTAAGACGCAGCCGAAGATACGAAAAGTCGGGTGCAGAAGCAAATGACGATGCGATGCTGTCGGGATGAAATCGTTGAGATGAAGTTGGAATACGGGAAAATAAAGATGGAATCGCCTATTCGGGGACACGGCTTTTCGTCGTGATTGTCGGAGATGTCCGGTCGGGATGCCGCGTGTTCTGCGGAAGGGGCCTACCGTGCGGATGTTCGGTTCCGCAGCGGGGCGGCGCCCTGTTTTTGTCAGCGGCGCTTGGCGGGAAATGGAAAAAATTTTATCTTTGTTTAGATTTATGCGAAAAACTCGGTCTGAATGACAGTCCGGCGTTAAAGAGTTTTAGGGATGCACGACAGGGCCATATGGAATAATTTCGAGCGGTTGTATATCGATTATCAGCCGCGGTTGATCGCCTATGCGCTGCGGTTCGTGGGCGATTCCGTCGAAGCGCAGGACTTGGTGCAGGATTGTTTCGTGAGACTGTGGGACGACTATGCCGAACTGGAAGAGGACGAGGCGCCGATGCTGCTCTTCACCATGATGCGGCATCGCTGTCTGAATTTTTTGAAGCACAAACGTATCGTCAGGGAGTATGCCGACCGTCAGATCTCCCGAATACGTCCCGACCGAAGGGGGGGGGAAGAACGTCTCTATAATCTCTGTTTTTCCTATAACGAGGCCGAATACCCTTATCTTTATCAGGAGTTGGAGCGCGAGATCCAGCGTATCACGGATTCGCTTCCTCAGCGCTGCCGCGAGGTTTTCATCCTCAGCCGTTTTCAGGGGATGAAGAACCGGGAGATCGCCGAGCGGCTGCATATTTCGTTGCAGGCCGTCGAAAAGCATATCCAGAAGGCGCTCCGGATTTTTTCCGAGATGCTCGGCCGCGAGAATTCCCTCTATACGATTCTGATTCTGCTGTGGATGATGAACGCGAACCGCTGAGGCGGCGCGGTCGCCGAACTCCGTCCGATCCCGCAGGGTTCACGCCTGCTTCGGTCGGCGTTCGGAGTCGTCCTTTCATTTTTTTCAGGTCGCGGTCGGCAGCCGCGGCGGCTTGCCGTATCGGGCTTGCGCTCCGTGAATCCCGACCTGTTTCCGGCAGAAAATTTCACAGCTTCTTTCGGGGGGGGAAGTTCTAACAGCGGATTTTTCCCCTGAACTTTTGATCCCGAAGGGCTTTCGCTGAGGCGTGTGCCGAACCGGACTCGTCCGGATTCCGTACGTGCCTCGTCGTTCGCGCGACCGTTCCGGCGTGCGTCGGCTTCTCTTTTTTTATTCTTTATGTCGTGCGGTCGCGAAGATTGGGAACTGCCGGGACGGGCGGCGAACGGGCGTCGTAATAAAAATAGGTGCAGCCGGCGCGAACGAGCGGACGAAATGCCGGAGGAGCGTTTTTTTTCGATAAGGCAGGTTGGGTAAAGGCTCTTTGAGTTGTTATAAGATTTAGAACGAGCAACGAAAATACGGGCCATGAACGAACGGATCAGAGAGATCGCCCTCCGGTTTTTCGAGGGGACGATCACGGCGGAAGAGGAGTGCGAACTGTATGGATTTCTCAACGGAAATCCGCAGGGCCTCGCGCAGATGAGGGAGTGGGAGAGCTGTTGGAAGCGCGACCATGTTCCGCCGGCCGACGTGCTCGATTCGCTCGATTCGCTGAGGCGGAAGATTCGGCGGCGGCGTCCGCTGCGCCGTCTGTGGCTGCGTATCTCGGCTGCGGCCGCGGTGCTGGCGCTCGTCTCGACGCTCGTGCTGCATCTCCTTCCGGCAGAAAGGCCCGAACAGCTTTTTACGGTCGAGGCGCCGCAGGGCACGCACAGCCGTATCTCGCTGCCCGACGGTACGCAGGTGTGGCTCAATGCGGGATCGGCGTTGAGCTACGGATCGAGTTTCAACGAAACCTCGCGCGAGGTCTCCCTCTCGGGCGAAGCCTATTTCGAGGTGGCGCGCCATGCGGCACTGCCGTTCCGTGTCGAAGCGCGCGGTTGTACGTTCACCGTTCTCGGCACGAAGTTCGACATCTCGGCCTATGCCGAAGATCCCGCCGTGACGGCTGCGCTGCTGGAAGGGGCGCTGCGTTTCGAGTCGGAGGACAAGCAGGAGGCGATGACGCCGGGCGATCTGGTCACTTACGACTGTGCGACAGCGACCGTGCGTCGGGAGCAGGTCGACGTGCGGCAGTACCGGGCATGGATCGACGGGGTGATCCGTTACGACGCCATTACGTTGCCGTCGCTGCTCAGGAGGCTGGCCCGCGAGTACGACGTGGAGATCGATCTGCGCACGCGCAGATTCGACGATACGACGTTCCGCATCTCGCTCTCGTCCGCCCAAAATATCAAATCGGTCATGCGGGCGCTGTGCGACATCCTGCCCATTTCGGTCTCGTGCGAAGGCTGCCGCTATGTGGTGGACGCCCTGCCGCAGTGATGCCGCCGCTCCGATCCAACTGAAACCTGATTCACTAACTAACCTTAATCCTTAAACTTTATGCATTTACATCTACGATTCAGACGGATCGTCGCATTGGTCGCGGGGCTGTTGCTGACCCTGTCGATCCATGCGCAGGTCATTACCAAGTCGTTTCGGGGCGTTCCCCTGAAAACGGTGTTGGAGGAGGTCGAAAAGCAGACCGGCTACTCGTTCCTTTTCGAAAGCAAAGAGGTCGATGTCGACAAACCCGTCACGGCCTCGTTCAAAAATGCAACGATCCAGACCGTGCTCGACAAAGTACTGGACGGATCGCTGCGTTACACGATCAACGACAAGCTGGTGACCATTTCGCAGCGGCCCCGGCAGGGTGCGACCGTGGCGAAGGACGGTTCGGTGACGCTCTCCGGTACGGTCATCTCCTCGTCGGACAACCAGCCCATCGTGGGGGCCAACGTCTATGTCGAGGGGACGACGCTCGGCGTGACGACCGACATCGACGGCAACTATTCGCTTACCGTGCCGGCCTCGACACGGCAGGTGACCTTCTCGTTCCTCGGCTACGACATGAAGAAGATCGCGGTCAAGGACAGCGAACTTTTCAAGCTGGTGACGCTCGTCGACGCCTCGAACGAATTGGAGGATGTCGTGGTCGTCGGCTTCGGCGTGCAGAAGAAGGAGTCGCTGGTGGGTGCCGTCCAGTCGGTCAAGCCCAGCGAGTTGCAGGTGTCGTCGAGCAACCTTTCGACCTCGTTCGCAGGTAAGATCGCCGGCGTGATCGCCGTGCAGAAGACCGGCGAGCCGGGCGCCGACGGGGCGAACTTCTGGATCCGCGGCATCTCGACCTTCGGTTCGGGACAGTCGCCGCTGCTGATTCTCGACGGCGTGGAGATCACCAGCCAGATGCTCAACAACATCCCGCCCGAGACGATCGAATCGTTTTCGGTGCTGAAAGACGCCACGGCCACGGCCCTCTACGGTTCGCGCGGCGCCAACGGCGTGATGATCATCACCACCAAGAGCGGCCGCGACTCGGAGAAGATGACCATCAACCTGCGCGCCGAGGTCGGCATGTCGGCGCCGACGCGCGTGCCCGAAATCGCCGACGGCGTCACCTTCATGGAGACCTACAACGAGGCCAGTCTCACGCGCGGACGTTCGCCGCGTTACAGCGACCAGAAGATCATGGGTACGCGGCTGGGGCTCGATCCGTATGTCTATCCCAACGTCGACTGGTACGACATGCTCTTCAAGGACGCTTCGTTCAACCAGAATTTCAACTTCAACATGACGGGCGGTTCCAAGAAGCTCGACTATTTCCTCAACGCCACGGCCTATAACGAGAACGGCATCGTCCGCAAGCCCGATATTTCGAAATACGACACGAACATCAACGCGCAGAAGTACCTCTTCCAGGCCAACGTCTCGGCCGACGCCACGCCGACGACGCGCGTGTCGCTGAAAATGAACACCCAGCTGCACTACCGCCATGCGCCGATCGAGGACGTTTCCGACCTCTTCAAGTATGCGCTGACGGCCATGCCCAGCGAATTCCCGGCCACGCTGCCCGGCGAATCGTCCGACACCTTCACGCGCTTCGGCGTGACCGACGCCTGGAACGGCAGTCTGTTCACCAATCCCTATGCCCAGCTGTGCCGCGGGTACGGCGACCAGTTCCGCGGCCATTTCACCTCGGCGCTGACCGTGGATCAGGATCTCGGGTTCATCACCAAGGGCCTGAGCGCGACGGGAATGGCGACCTTCTACAACCGCGTCTATTCGGCCGTCTACCGCTCGTTCACGCCGTTCCTGTACAAGCTGACCGATTACAGCATCGACGATGCGGGCAATTACAGCTACGTGAGCGAATCGGCCAACACGGGCACGACCTATCTGGGCACCTCGCGCGGCAAGGACGGCTACCGCGAGCTGGCCTTTCAGGTGAAGCTGGACTATAACCGCACCTTTAACGAGAAACACGACGTGGGCGCCACGCTGGTCTACCACCAGAAGGAGCGCATGATGCACATCTCCGACTCGGAGGAGTACGCCGTGCTGCCCTATCGCCAGCAGGGTCTGGCCGGCCGCGTCACCTACGGATTCGACAAGCGCTATCTGGTGGAGGCCAATTTCGGCTACAACGGCTCGGAGAACTTCGCGCCGGGCAAGCGCTTCGGCTTCTTCCCCTCGGTGGCCGCAGGGTGGGTCGTTTCGAACGAACCCTTCTGGCGCGCCATCAAGGATAAGGTGAATCTGCTGAAATTCCGCGTTTCGTACGGTCTGGTCGGCAACGACGTCATCTCGTCGGAGTATGCCGACCGCTTCCCCTATCTGACCACCGTCGATATGGATCAGGGGTACGACGTCTACATCGGCACGAACCATATTCGGAAATACGGGCCCATCGTGTCGGTCTACGGCAATCCCGACGCTACGTGGGAGGAGAGCCGCAAACTCGACGTGGGCGTGGAGATCGGCCTGTTCGACAGCCTGAACATCATCTTCGACTGGTTCAAGGAGAAGCGTTCGGGCATCTTCATGCAGCGCGCGTCGCTTCCCTCGTCGTTCGGCATGTCGAACATCACGCCCTGGGCCAATATCGGCAAGGTCGACAACCGGGGCGTCGACATCTCGGTCGACTACAACAAGGCCTTCTCGAAGGATCTGATCCTTTCGCTGCGCGGTTCGTTCACCTACGCGCACAACGAGGTGGTCGAGATGGACGAACCCGCCTACAAATGGGACTACCTCTCGAAGGTGGGCCATCCGATCAACTCGATCAACTGCCTGATCGCCGAAGGACTGTTCCAGGACGAGGAGGAGATCGCCTCGTCGCCCTCGCAGGCCGCCTATGCGACGGAGTTCCCCCTCAAACCCGGCGACATCAAGTTCAAAGACCTCAACGGCGACCGTGTGATCGACGACAACGACAAGTGCTGGTACGGCAACCCGACCGTGCCCGAAATCATCTACGGATTCGGATTTTCGCTCAAATACAAGGGCTTCGACTGCTCGGCCTTCTTCCAGGGACAGGGCAAGGTGTCGATCATCATGTACGACTCCCATCCGTTCGGCACCAAGGCGACGCCGGGCGGCGGCCTGATGCAGTGGATGGCCGACGAGCACTGGCGCGAAGAGGCGCCCGATCCCAACGCCCGTTATCCGCGTCTGTCGCCCGAATGGAATACCAACAACACGCAGGCCAACTCGCTCTACGTGCGCAACGGCCGGATGCTGCGTCTGAAAAATGCCGAGATCGGCTACACCTACAAGTTCATGCGCGTCTACGTGTCGGGCACCAACCTGCTCACCTTCTCTCCGTTCAAGTATTGGGATCCCGAAAAGGGATCGGGCAACGGCCTGAGCTACCCGCTGCAACGCACGTGCAACCTCGGTTTCCAATTCACCTTCTAACCCTACAACCATTCGACAGATCATGAAAAAGATAATCAGCATACTCGCATTCACCTCATTGCTGTGCTGCTCGTGCGACTACCTCGACGTCGTGCCCGAAGGCAAGGCGACCGAGGAGGACATCTGGAAAACGACCGAGCAGGCCGACAAGTTCCGCTACTACTTGCAGACCTACATGCCCAATCTGATCGGCTATGACTGGTCGCCCGACCAGTTCGCCGGCGACGATTTCATAACGGGTGCGCGCGGCACGACCTACTACTTCTCGAGCAAGAGCCTCCTCTACAACGAGGAGACGTCGAGCAACACCTATTTCGGCCGCTGGGAGCCGAGCAGCGTGAGCGGCGGTACCAACTACGACATCTACCGGGGTATCCGCTACTGCTACTACATGCTCGACAACGTTTATAAAGTGCCGGTCATCTCGCCCGAGAACGCCGACCGTTATGCCGGTGAGGCGTGGTTCCTGATCGGCTACTACCACCAGTGTCTGCTCGAATACTACGGGCCGGTGATTCTGGTGAAACGATTTATCCCGATCGATGCGCCCGAAGAGGAGATTTTCGTACCCCGTACGCCCTACGACGATTGCGTGAAGTTCATCGCCGACTGCTACGACAAGGCGGCCGGACTGCTGCCCGAGACGGTCGTGCCGGCCGAACTGGGTATGCCGACGAAGATGGCGGCGCTCAGCTACAAGGCGCGCCTGCTGCTCTACGCCGCCTCGCCGCTGGTCAACGGCAATCCCGATTACGTGGGATTCAACAATCCCGACGGTACGCCGCTGATGAACACCACCTACGACAGGGAGAAATGGAAGCTGGCGATGGATGCCGCCGAGGCGGCGATCCAGCTCTCGGAGAAGTCCGGCCAGAACGGCGGCAAGCAGAATTACTACCTCTACACGAATATCGATTCGACGCTCGATGAATTCGAACAGGGCGTGAAGAACTACCACGGTGCCTTCGTCGATCAGTTGTGGAACGGCGAGGAGTTCATCATGGCCAAAGGTGCGGAAACGGGCGTTCAGAACATACAGCGTTACGGCGGTCCGCGTTCGATCGCGGGCGACATGTCGAAAGGCTGGAAGACGACGTGCGTGCCGACGATGGAGGCCGTCGAAATGTACTACACCAAGAACGGACTGCCGCTCGAAGACGACCCGCTGACCAAGGACGCCGACCTCTACCGCGTCGCGCCGGGCGACAGCACGGCGCTGCTGCACCGCAACCGCGAACCCCGCTTCTACGCCTGCATCGGCTTCGACCGCGGGACGTTCGAGATCGACGGTACGACCATCACGCTCAAACTGCGCGGCGGCGAACTGCACGGCAGCACGTTGAAGGAGACCGACGAGTATCAGAGCTGCACGGGATACGTCTGCCAGAAATGGATCAGCCGGACGAGTTACTACGACAAGTCGCTGAACACCTATACCTACACCCGCTATGCCTATCCCTATCTGCGGCTGGCGGAGCTCTATCTGAGTTACGCCGAGGCCGATTTCGAGTACAACGGATCGCTGAGCGGCAAGTCGCTGGAATACATCAATCGGGTGCGCAGACGTTGCGGTTTGCCCGATTTCGAGGATTCGTGGGCGCTCGCGGGCGGTATTCCCTCGGGCCAGAAACTGCGCAAGGTGCTGCATCAGGAGCGTTCGATCGAGTTCCTGTTCGAAGGCCGCCGCTTCCACGATCTGCGCCGCTGGAAGGAGGCGCCCGAGGTGATGAACAAGCAGCCGCGTTCGTGGAACCGCGACGCCAAGACGCAGGACGACTTCTATCAGGTGATCCAGGCCGCTCAGGGAGGCCGCGTGCGCGTGTTCGAATCGCCGAAGAGCTACTGGCTGGCCATTCCGCTGAACCAGATCAACAAGAATCCGCAGCTGGTGCAGAACCCGGGCTATTGAAAAACAGGATGATAACGCACATTAAATGGTGAAAAGATGAAAAGACTATTGATATATGCCCTCTGCATCGGGTGGGCCGCGACGACGGTCGGATGCAGCGATGACGACGAACGACCTGTCGCTTTCGAGGTGTCGCAGGATACGCTGTTGCTCGACAGCGATGCGGGGACGGTACATGTGATCGTTTCGGCTCCGGGAGCGTGGACGATCACCGATATTCCCGAATGGGTGACGGTGGTTCCGACCGAGGCGGACGGCTCGCGTGAAATCACGATCGACTATTCGGAGAATCTGGACGCCCTGCGTGAAGCCGACTTGAAGGTGACGTGCAACGGCGAGTTCCGCTACATCGGCATCGGACAGGAGGGTAAGAATCTCGCCGCGGCGCCTACGAACGTACGGCTCTATGCCAAGAGCACCTCGTCGCTGACCTTCGCGTGGGACGATACGAACGCCGCACGCACCTACACGGTGCAGTGTGCGGATGCACCCTCGGAGGATGCCGAGCTGATGGCGCAGTATACCTACACGTGGACGACCAAATCGACCTCCGACAAGTGGCCCTACGACTATCCTACGCGCATGACCTTCCTCGGCCTGATGAAGGGCGGCGACCGTTCGGTGGGTTCGGAGGAGAATCTGATCCGCCCGGGCAAGACCTACTACTTCCGCGTGCGCGGCGGCGGTGCGAACGACGAGGCCAAGTGGTCGGAGTGGATTTCGGCGACGCCCGAGACGCGCACTGCACCTGCGGGCGAGATCTTCTACGAAGGGTTCGACCGGGCCTGCGTGGGCGGCGGCGACTGGCTCAATCAGGCTGCGTGCGCCCGCACGAAGAACGACAATACGCAGACGAGTATTTGGAAACTGCAATGGGATACGGCCGTGAAAGCAGCCGTGACGACCTACGGCAACTACTACACGGCGGCCAATTTCAACGCCGAAGTCTACAAGTGGATCGGCTATACCCGCATTTGGGATCGGGGCACCGGCAAGGGCGACATACAGCCCTGTCCGGGCTACACGAAGTGCGGCAACGGCAGCAACGTGGGCGCGTTCCGCATCCTCGCGCTGGGCGCAGAGAAGCTGAGCGCGGAGGGCGACGCCGTGACGCTGACGTTCAAGGCGACGCCGTGGAGCGAGGTGACCACCGGTGCGGGGTACACGATGGACAACAAGCTGGTAGACGTCTATGTGAACGATGCAGTCGTGGCTGCCGATGTCCGCATCACCGATTCCGATGCCGCCGACGGCGATCCGGCCGTGTTGACGGATATGGTGTGGAAAGAGGTCGTGGTGGAGATTCCCAATCTCAAACCGGAAGATACGATCACGATCATGGGTAAGACGAACGAGGCGAAGGCCGGCAAGGGGCGTTTCTTCATCGACGATGTGTCGATCGTGAAGAAATAGCGGCAGTCGCCCGATAAGTACGAGGGAGTCCGTTTTGAAGCGGGCTCCCTCGTTTCGTCGCATGGTTGCGGGCGGATCGCAAGGCGGCGTCCGGACACCGGTCGTATTTTTCCCGCATCGCATCGTGCACGCCGTATCTGCGCATTGCGGCCGGGTGTTGAAAATTTTAACGGATGACGGCTGTGGAGGGTGTCGCTCCCTGCCGACATGAAAAATCATGTCTTGTGGAGATTATACCCCGCCGCGCGAGGTAAGCGGCCGGGGAGGGGCGAAAATAAATCGCGGGTCAGGTCTCGGCCTTTGTCGTCTTGGAAAAATTGCGGATAGGGTGCGGACATGAAAAGCAAAATTCTGTCTGAATCGACGCGGTGGGGAAAGTGTGGAGAACATCCTCGAAATAGGAATCGCTTAATTCGCCATTATCAGCGAATTAAGCGATTCATTCTGTACCCGGAGCCGGGGTCGAACCGGCACGATATTGCTATCATTGGTGTTTGAGACCAACGCGTCTACCGATTCCGCCATCCGGGCAAGGCCGTTCTTTCGTGAAAGAATCGGGTGTGCAAATGTAGGGATTTATTCTCAATTTGCAAATTCTGAACCGATAAAAATGGCTGTCGCGGTTTTTCCGCAGTCGTTACGGCCGCATCGCAGGGATACGGAGGTGCCGTATTGCGTCGGTAAGGGGCGTTCGGCGGTGCTTTCCGCATACAGGCTGAGAGTGGCGGAGATGTCGTGCGGCCTCGGAGGATCGCCGGCGGACGGTCAGGAGGATGCGAAGTGTTTGCGCAGGCGTTGCGTCCTGGCCGCACCGATCAGCTCGATGAGTTCCTCGTCGGAGGCGTTGCGGATGCGTGCGACGGTGCGGAAATGCCCGAGCAGCGTCTCGACGGTGCGGGGGCCGATACCGGCGATGCCTTTGAGTTCGCTTCTGAGAAAGTCGTTGCTGCGTTTCTGGCGGTGGAAGGTGATGCCGAAGCGGTGCGCCTCGTCGCGGATATGGCACACCACTTTGAGCGGTTCGCCCGTGCGGCTGAGGTAGTAGGGCATCGGATCGCCCGGGTAGTAGATCTCTTCGAGCCGTTTGGCCAGTCCCACGATTGGCACCTGTTTTTCGAGTCCCAGTTCGCACAGGACGGCATAGGCGTTCGAGAGCTGTCCCTTGCCGCCGTCGACGATCACCAGGTCGGGCAGCTCCTGTCCCTCGGCCATGAGGCGCGTGTAGCGGCGGAAGACGATCTCGCGCATCGAGGCGAAGTCGTCGGCTCCGACGACGGTCTTGATGTTGAAATGGCGGTACTCCTTGCGCGAGGGGCGGCCGTCGCGGAAGACCACGCACGAGGCGACGGGGTTCGTTCCTTGCAGGTTCGAGTTGTCGAAACACTCGATGTGGCGCGGCTGCCGCGGCAGGCGCCAGCCCCTCTCGCATGCAGCACGTCGGCAGCCGCAGCTCCTTCTGCATGGCGTTCATCAGCCGTTCGGTATGGCGTTCGGGATTCTTGATCTCCATGTTTTTGAGCTGCTCGGCGCGGTAGATGCGGGCGCTGCGCTCGGAGAAAGCCAGCAGGTCGAGTTTTTCGCCCCGCCTGGGTACGGTGAAGGTCACCCCGTCGAAGAGCATCGTTGCCGACGGCAGGAAGGGGACGATCACTTCGCGCGCCAGTTCGCCGCCGGCGATCTGCTCGACGACGTGCTGAATGGCCAGCGTCAGCATTTGCGCGCGGTCGGTATCGACGCCCGGCGTGAGCCGCACGGTCGAGACGGCCGTGATCGAACCGTTGCGGATGCGCAGGAAGTTGCAGTAGGCGGCATCGTCGTCCTCGACGAGCGAGAAGACGTCGACGTCGACGATGCGGGCGCTGACGATGACCGAACGGGCCGAATAGTTTTCCAGCGCGGCGAGACGCGACTTGTAACGCTGCGCCGTCTCGAACTGCAACGCCTCGGCCGCGCGGCGCATCTCCCCTTCGAGGTAGGCGCGCACGGGGCGCAGGTCGCCTTTGAGCACCGAGACGGCCATGTCGAGCAGCTGCCGGTACTCCTCGGCGCTCTGCGCGCCGATGCACGGCCCCTTGCAGTTGCCCAGGTGGTATTGCAGGCAGACGGTGTACCGGCCGCGCGCGATCGCTTCGGGAGCGAGATTGAGCGAGCAGGTGCGCAGCGGAATCACCTCGCGGATGAATTCCAGGATGCTGTGCTGCATCGTCACCGACGAGTAGGGCCCGAAGTATTGCGAGCCGTCGCGCTGCAATTGGCGCGTGGACTGGATGCGGGGGAAGTTCTCGCGGCGCACGACGATCCACGGGTAGGTCTTGTCGTCTTTGAGCAGGATGTTGTAGCGGGGTTGCAGCTCCTTGATGAGCGAATTTTCGAGCAGCAGGGCGTCGGTTTCGCTGTCGACGACGATGTGGCGGATCTCGGCGATCTGGCGCACCAGTACCCGCACCTTGGGGGGATGCTCCTTGTTCTGCATGAAATAGGAGGAGACGCGCTTGCGCAGGCTCTTGGCCTTGCCGACGTAGATGACCGTACCCGTCCGGTCGAGGAATTGGTACACCCCCGGTTCGAGCGGCAGCAGCGCTACCTGCTCTTTGAGCGGATTGCGGTCGGAGGGAGTCATCGCGGCGGTTATTTGGCCAGCAGCCACCAGAGGTAGGCGCCGTAAATAGCGAGGAAGAGCACCCCTTCCCAACGGTCGAGCGCACGGCGGCGGAAGGTGAAGGCGGCGGCGAAGAGGAGCAGCGAACTGAGGACGACGGCACCCAGCGTCACGGCGTCGATGCCGCCCGGCGTGAGCGGGACGACGGTGGAGCAGAGTCCCAGGATGAGCAGGATGTTGGCGATGTTCGATCCCACGACATTGCCCAGTGCGATGTCGGGCCGGCCCTTGACGACCGAGACGACCGACGAGGCCAGTTCGGGCAGCGACGTGCCGCCCGCCACGAGCGTAATGGCGATCACCGACTCGCTGACGCCCAGCTTGCGGGCGATGGCCACGGCGTTGTGGAGGAAGATTTCGCCGCCGAAGACCAACGCCGCCAGTCCCCCGACGATCATCAGCGCCATGAGCCAGCCGGCTATCGGCCGTGCGGCGGGAGTATCTTCGGCCGGCTGCTCCCTGCGGGCTGCACGGGCGGCCGTCCAGACGCTCAGCACATAAAGCAGCAGCATCGCGAGCCCCTCGATGCGGCCGATGCGTGCCGGATGCGTTGGGTCGAGCACCTCGTCGGCCAGCACGGCGCAGAGCACCAGCGACGCCGCGACGCCGACGGGCAGGTCGCGCCGGATGTTCTGCCGCGTGAGCGGCAGCGGGCGGATCAGGGCGCAGACGCCCAAGATGATGAAGACGTTGAAGAGGTTCGATCCCACGACGTTGCCCACGGCCATGTCGCCCTCTCCTTCGAGGGCCGAAAGGAAGCTCACGACCAGTTCGGGCGTCGAGGTGCCGACGGCTACGATCGTCAGTCCGATCAGGAAACCCGGTACGCGGAAACGTTCGGCCAGCGCCACCGATCCGTCGGTGAGGTAGTTGGCTCCGGCCAGTATGAGAACGAGTCCTGCGAGGAGGTAGAGGTATTCCATAATGAGTCGATGTTGTACGATTCGTCGGTAAAGACGGGCGGTCGAACTGAAATCGGGTCGGTCCGATCTGTCGGAACGTCGTCTGTCCGGACGGAAATTCCGCATGGCAAAGATACGAATAAGCCGCGGGCAAAAGCAAATTTATTTGCATTTTGCCGAGGCGGAGTATCTAAGACGCAGTCAAAGATAGAAAATATCGTGCAATTATCCGCCGGCCGCCGGATCGGAATTTGGCCGTTCGGCGGAAAAAGCCTACCTTTGACGCAATTTCGGTTGGAAAAATGAAACTTCGGACGATCTTCGGTTGTGTGCTTGCCGGCGTGCTGTGGGTGCTGCTCGCGGCCGATGCCCGGTGCGTCGCATCCGACGGGGAGACGCTGCTGCCCGCTCCGAGCGAACTGACACGGCAGGTGCCGGTGCGTGTGGCCGACGCCTACGGTCTGCGGGCGCTGTTGGTGCGGTTGAGTTTGGAGGCGGGCGATACGTCCGCATTCGACCGGATGCAGGATCTCGGCCGGGACTTTCCATCCCGCGACGGAGGAGCGTCCGGCGGGTGGGGACAGGATGCCTCATATGTCCTGTCGGCGGTCGAACGGCGTGTGCCCGGCGACGCGGATCTGATTCTCCTGCTGCGGAAAATCCGGATTTAGCGGATGCTCTGACCCCTGCCGGTCGAGGGTTCTTCCCGCCGGCGCGCAATTTGCCGTTGCGCAATCTTTCCGACCGTTTTCGACCGGCGGGTGCCGAAACTGCCCGAATTGTGCCGAATGCGGAAAATAAAGAAGGAAAATTTTCGTTTTCGATCAGGAGGACCGCATTGTCGGCAGGCTCTTCCGGGTGCAGAAAACATCTCTTGTAAATAAACGGATTTAAAGCGATCGAGTAATTATGATTACAACCATGCTCATCCTGTTTGTCGTAGGCTATGCCTTCATCGCCTTCGAACACAAAACGGGAATCAATAAATCGGCCATCGCCCTGCTGATGTGCGGTATTCTTTGGAGTATTTTCAGTCTGGAATACCCCTCCGCCCTGCCCGGTCTCACCCAGACGACCGTGAGCGACGAGATCCTGCGGCATCTGGGATCGACATGCGAAATCCTCGTCTTCCTGATCGGAGCGATGACGATCGTCGACCTGATCGACTTCCACGGAGGGTTCGAGTTCATCACGCGGCGCATCACCACGCGGCGCAAGGTGCGTCTGCTGTGGCTGGTGGCGCTGCTCACCTTCTTCATGTCGGCGCTGCTCGACAACATGACCACGACGATCATCATGGTGATGCTGCTGCGCAAGATCGTCCCCACGACCAAGGAGCGGATGCTCTTCGCCTCGGTGATCGTCATTGCGGCCAACAGCGGCGGCGCGTGGTCGCCCATCGGCGACGTGACGACGATCATGCTCTGGATGAAGGGCAACGTCTCGTCGGCCAAACTCATCGAGAGCCTCCTGCTGCCCTGCCTCGTGTCGCTCGTCATCCCTCTGGTCATCGCTTCGCGCTGGCTCAAAGGGTCGCTTCCTGAAACCGATCCGGCCGATGCAGGGTCGTCGCAGCCCGATTATATCTCCGACGGCGAGAGCCGCGCGATCCTCTTCCTGGGCTGCGCCCTGCTGGTGGCCGTTCCGGTCTTCAAGAGCGTGACGCACCTGCCGCCCTACATGGGAATGGTCACGGCGCTGGGCATCATGTGGGTCTTCACCGAGCTGATGTACCGCCGCAAGCGCAACATCGAGGAGTCGATCAAATGCCGCGTGGCGAAGGTGCTCAAACACATCGACATGTCGACGATCCTCTTCTTCCTCGGTATCCTGATGGCCGTGGCGGCGCTCGAAAGCGCGGGCATCCTGTCGGGTTTCGCCACGGGACTCAACGAACACCTGCACAACGTCTACGCGATCAATACGTTGATCGGCATCCTTTCGTCGGTGGTCGACAACGTGCCGCTCGTGGCGGCGTCGATGGGCATGTATCCGATTCCCGATGCGGCGGCCGTGGCGGCGAGCGCCGATCCGACCTATGCCGCGATGTTCGTGCAGGACGGTGTTTTCTGGCATCTGCTGGCCTACTGCGCCGGCGTGGGCGGCAGCCTGCTCATCATCGGCTCGGCGGCCGGCGTGGTGGCGATGGGCCTGGAAAACATCAACTTCGTATGGTATTTCAAGAAAATTTCGCTGATGGCCTTCGTCGGTTATCTGGCCGGCATCGGGGTCTGTATGCTCGAAGTGTTTCTTTTCGGAATTTAGCCCGCATGAGCGGATCGGATCGGGCGGACTTGCCGAAAAGTCCGCCCGATTTTCGTATCTTGCGGGGGAAAACGAACGAGTTTATGAGGATTTACGAAGCGACCGAACCCTCCGACCTGCTGGCGGAGGCCTTTGCGCGGCTGCTGGCGCCGCCGGCGGGACGAAAGAAGGGCACGCCCTCGCAGGCCGTCGCACGGATCGTCGCCTCGCCTGCGACCCGTCAACTGGTCGCCGCAGCGGAGGACGGCCGGATCGTCGGGTTGCTCAGCGTGGCCCTTTACGACGTCCCTTCGGGGCGCAAGGCGTGGATCGAGGACGTGGTGGTGGATGCGGCGGCGCGCGGTCGCGGCATCGGCGAGGCGCTGGTACGCGAAGCGCTGGCGTTAGCGTGCCGCGAGGGCGTCGCACGGGTGATGCTCACCTCGAATGCGACGCGCAGGGCAGCCCACCGGCTCTATGAACGAATGGGGTTCGTGCGCTACGAGACGGATTGTTTCCGGCTCGATCTATGATTCCTGCGGCAGATCGCTCAGGTCGAGCGTCTCGCCGGCGAAGGGTTCGCCGGAGAGCGGCAGCACCATGGCGCGGTCGTGCGCAGGGTCGCCCGTGCCGAAGTCGAAGTCGTCGTGCGTGCGGAAGCGCGCAGGGTAGTCTCCCGCGAAACCGAAGCCGGCATACCAGCGTCGCAGCTCCTCGCTGCCGGGGATGAGCGCGGCGTAGCGGAATCCTTCGGCGCGGCAGCGGTCGAGCGCTTCGCGCAGCAGTCCGCCGGCCAGTCCCTGCTGCCGGCAGTCGGGCACTGTCGCTACGGCGTAGATGTAGGCCGTATCGCGGAACGGCACGATGTGGAGCATCGCCGCGATCCGCCCGTCGCGTCGTGCGACGAGGCATCGCCGTTCGTCGTAGCGGCTCAGCAGAAACTGTTCGACATCGTCCTGCGTGTCTTCGGGGAAGCAGGCGAGCCATAGTTTCTCGATCTCTTTGATATTCTCGTCTCGGGATGAAATCATGGCATGAATTTTATACACAAAGCTACGGAAAAATATATTTGATACGAAATTTATATATCTTTGTACAATGAATATTCCAAAAGTATTAGGTAAGCTGATAACCGTGTTTGAGGTGTTTTAGCGAAGGGTGAAGATATATGTTGCACTTTAGAGATTTCGAGCTTGAGACGATACCCATGATCGAAGCATGTCTCGATCTCGGAAACTACGATTCTTGTGATTATTCGATCGGTGGGATTTACATGTGGGCTGATTATTTCGGTTATCGTTATTGTATCGAATCCGAGACGCTTTTCATGGAGAGCTATCGGAATGGTCGCAGGATGTTCTTTATGCCTTGCGGGGCGATGCGGACGAACGATGCCGTCCTGTTGTTGCGAAAATTCTGTTTTGAAAAGTCTTATTCGTTGCAATTATCGGTTGTGCCGGAGGAGTTATTGCCGAAGCTGCCAGCCGGATATGTTGCTGAAAATACGCCCGACTGGAATGACTATCTTTATGACATCGTCCCATTGACGACATACGACGGTCATGCGTTGAAAAATAAACGGAATCGAGCACGAAAGTTCGAAATGGACTATAAACCTTTGTTCGAAACGATTGACGGCTCGAATATTGCCGAGGCAATCAGTTTTCTCAATTCATATGTATCGTCCGATAAGTCTGGTCAACCTTTTCGGACGTATGAAAACCGTCAGACACTTTCAGTGATGGATCGTTTGGAATTGTATCCTTTCCATTCACTTGTCGTCCGTGTGGAAGGGCGCATTCAAGGGGTGATTGTCGGTGAGACGCGGCACAATGTATTATTCGTTCATATCGAAAAATCGGAAAAGTCGTTGTTGGGAATCAACGAGTCTCTGTTTAGAACTTTCGTAGCTGAACGATTTTCTGAGAATCCGGCTCTAAGATATGTGAACCGTGAAGAGGATATGGGAGACGAAGGTTTACGTCGATCGAAACTGTCATTCAATCCGATCCGAATATTGAAAAAATACACCGTGACTTATGAATGAGGAGATATTGTTTCTGGTCGGCAGGGAATTGCGTGAGGCAGCGATTGCTCTGTTGACGAGGAGTTTCGTTGACGATCCGTATTATGCGGAGTTGATGAACCGATCCGCGGAAGGGCGTTTGCTGTATTTGTCTGAAATCTTTTCACGGAGCATCGATATTTGTTTCGATTACGGAATGGTGGTGGGCAGGCGGGATGCCTCGTCGGATCGGTTGATTGCAGTCTCGTTGTGGTTCGATTATAATGTGCTTCGCGAGGAAGCGCCCGAGGCTTTCGAGTATATCTTCAGGGCTGTTACGTCCAAAAAGGCAATTCGTTTGGCGGAATGTATCGAGCGTATCGTTGGGAGCGATTCAGAATACTTATATCTGCTCTCTGTCGCAGTTGATCCGTCGTTTCGCTGTCAGGGAATCGCTTCGGAGATGGTGCGTGCAATGATTCGTTGCAATCCGCAGTATAATCTGTTTTCGGATGTCTCAAACGATAGGTTTGCAGCGGCGCTGTCGAAGATCGGATTTCGCGATATGGAAACTTGTGAAGGTTGCAGGGTTATGTGTCGTACAACGACGATGTACGAAAAACTTGCAGCCTTGCTGAGTGTGAAGCGAATCAACGTGGTGGTTCCGTCCCATTATTCAATAGCAGAAGTGCAGAATGTCGAAGCGATGGGGCATGTCTGTCTCGATTGTTTGTCTGCAATTCCGGATACGCCTTATTTCCAGCAGCATCCTTTCGTGTCGGGCGGTGAGGGTAAGGTCTTCTCCATGGACTATTCGCATTTCCGTCGATGGCAGCAACTTGTAAATCCGCTATTGTGTGAGGAATTGGTCATACCCACCCAATGGGGCGATGCGGTTCTTTATATTCGCATCGAAAGTGGCATCGAGGGATTCCTTCACTATGATGAAAATCTTCGAAATCAGATTGCCGAGCACGGATATGAATGGGAAAAGATAGCCGATGTGTACACGTTGTTTCCGATGTCGTACGATCGAGAGAATTCATTCAGCATGCTTCATACCAAGCGATCCGTTGCTGCCAGACGGCTGTTGCGCGCTCTCGCTTTCCGTACGCGTTACGAGTCGGGTATTTTGGTGGAGGGATGCAAAGAGTATCAGTCATTCGCTTCACGTATCTGTCGTCGTGCTTTGGGGTTCGTGACCATTCAACTCTATTGCGAGAGCGAGATATCGTTTGATGGCAGTCGTCGTTCGGAGAACGAAATCGGTGAGCCGGTGCAGGCGTTATTGATCATATCATACGATAGATTGACGAGTTGTGCAGTGTTACAGATGATGATGCTTTGTGCAGGGGTTTTCGTGACGCAATATTTGGATTCAGTGTCGCGTGGGCAGCTCAGTGTATTGACAGACGGTGGGCGCATGAACCTATACGATTACATGGAAGTCCATTATGGACTCCGTAAACGGGGAGCTGCTAAAAACTATATCACATTCAACGAACAGCGGGAACATCTCGACAATAGGTTTCTGGCGTCGGTGCTCTATGGGGAAACTTATTACGAACGGGGTGAGTTGTTGGGAAACGTTATTGATGCCCAGATCGTCGATCAATTATCGAATAACCATGGCGCAGCTCAGTATGACTATGCCTCAGCCTATTTTCATACAAATTCTGTCGTGCATATCGTATCTTCCTCTATCGGGGTTCGTGACCGGATTGTTTCTGAGTCAGTGACATTGTTTTATATGGAAATGGTAACCTATGAAGAGGCGGCTATTGAGATAATGAACCACAATGTCATCCATTTTCTCACACATATGGATATGATGCGTCCCGGAGCACTGATCAGACGGATCAATTCGTTACTTAATGCGCATCTCAAATCGATCGCATTCTGGAATCTGAAATTGAATTATCCTTCCTCGACTCGTTCGCTGGACATTATCCGTAATGCATTCTGCATTCCCGCTAAACGTGCAGAAGTGGAATTGAACAAACGACAACTGATTGCGTTAGCACAAACTCGTGAAAGTTATTTTACATATATCGAGAGCCGAGTTTTGACTGTATTGGGTGTTCTGCTGACGATACTCTCGATTTTAGATTTTATTCTCGATGTCCGAAAGCGGATGTTGATTCCGATCGCTTTGATTACTGTGGCGATCCTTTTATGGTTTCTGTGGCGTCGGTTCAGCCGGTTAGATCGGGGCTGAGTTGTGCGGAAGGGACGGCGGAAATAGATTATAGTTTTCCATATATTCGTAATATTGCTGGACGAAGGCTTTGACGCGTCTTTCCAGCGCTGCCGCTTCGGGATCGTTTCCCAGATCGTGTTCGCGGCGCAGGTCGTCCGTGCGGTAGGAGCCGGTCGTGCGCCGCTCGTCGAAGAAGAGCAGGCGGTCGCCGCCGACGGCCTCGAATCCGCTGTCGTAGGCGAGGGCGAAGCCCCCTTCGGGGGTCTGTTCGCCGAAGAGGTCGCGTCCGAAAGCGAAGTAAGGCTCGCGGTTGCCCATGAGTCCGAGCAGCGTGGGCATGAGGTCGATTTGCGAGACGGCCTCGTCGCAGCGGCCGCGCAGTGCGCCGTCGGGGGTGTACAGCAGGCCGATGATGTGGTGGTCGCCGGGGAAGACGCGCGTGGCGTCCGCGAATTTTTCACTCGATACATGATCGGCCACGAATACAAAAACCGTGCGACGGAACCACTCCTCGCCGGCGTAACGCGCGAAAAAGCGGCGGAAGGCGTTGTCGGTGTAGGCCACGCACTTGTGGTTGCGCGTAAGCCCTTCGGGCAGCAGGTCGCGGTAGGCGTCGGGAACGACGAAGGGGTGGTGCGACGAGAGGGTGAACAGCGCGGCGAAGAAGGGTTCGGGCAATGCGCTCATCTCCTCGCCGGCGTATTGCAGGAAGGGTTCGTCCCAGATGCCCCAGTAGCCGTCGAAATCGTCTCGGCCGTGCCTGACCTCGTAATCCTCGCGACTGTACAGGCGTTCGATGCCTGCCGAACGTGCATAGGCGCCGAAACCCATCGAGCCGGCCGCCGAGCCGCAGAAGAAGGCGGTGGCGTAGCCCTTGTCGCGCAGGATGCGCGGCAGCTGCCGCGTCGGTGCGAGCGCCTGCGGCATCAGCACGAAGGGGGTCTTGAACGAGGGGATCGATCCCAGTACGGCGGGCAGCGCCTGAATCGAACGGGTGCCGTTGGCGTACATGCGTTCGAAGCAGTAGCCCGCCTGCATGAGCGAATCCAGAAACGGCGTGTAGCCCTTGACCTGCCGGCCGGCGTAGAGTTCGGGATGGAGGTGGGCCGAGTGTTCGGCCGACATGCTCTCCATGACGAAGACCACCACGTTGCGTCCTTCGAGCGGTGCCGCGCCGACCGAGTCGGGACGGTGGACGGGCGTGTAGATACCGTCCAGTTCTTCCGGTGCGAAGTAGCGTTCGTAGCTGATCTTTCCGCCTGACCCCACGGTGCGCAGGATGCAGAAGGGGTTCGAGAGGATCAGGTTGGCGCGGGCGTTGTCGGAGGCGTAGAGCGTGGCGTTGGAGAGCGTGACGGGGCGCGTCATGCGCGTGACCCCCCCCCGCATTCCCGCTACGGAGAGCAGGGCGGCGACGACGAGCAGAACCGTACCGCCGCCATAGTAGCAGAGCGGACGACGGCAGAGCGGTTCGGGGCGCGCCTTGCGGCCGCCGGCCAGCACCAGCAGAGCGATCAGGCCGATCCCTGCGAGCAGCAGGGGGATGTTCTCGGCCATGAATTTGCCGACGAGTTGCAGCGAATTGTCGTTGTCGGCGAAGAAGATCTCTTCGGCCGTGAAACGTTTCTGCGTATAGCGGAAATAGACCGCATCGCCGAGGTTGACCGCCACGACCAGCAGGGCGTTGACGACGACGTAATAGAAGTAGAGCATCCGCTGCCACCAGCGCCGTTCGCGCAGATGGAGCGGGATGAGCGAGAGCACGATGAGCAGGGCGTTGGCGTAGAGCACCGACACGGTGTCGAACAGCAGTGCACCCCTTGCGAGTGCCGGCAGTTCGGCGTCCGCGAGGGGGCCGATGCCCGCATAGTTGTAGCGCCAGAAGATCGCACGACAAATCGCCAGCACCGCATAGAGCAGCGCCAGCCGCCACGCCAGCAGGGCGATATGGCTTTTCAGCAGCCGTTTCATGATCTCTCTCGATCGGGGTGTTCGCACGCCTGCCGGCTCCTGCACCGGCGGGCGGTCACTGCCTGCGGCCTGCTACTCGCAGGCTTTGAGCGACATGTCGAGCGAACGGATCTGGTGCGTGAGCGCGCCCACAGAGATGAAGTCCACGCCCGTCTCGGCGTAGGTGCGCAGCGTATCGAGCGTGATGCCGCCGCTCGACTCGGTTTCGCAGCGTCCGGCGACCTTTTCGACCGCCTTGCGCGTCATCTCGGGCGAGAAATTGTCGAACATGATGCGGTCGACGCCGCCTGCCTCGAAGACGAGGTCGATATCTTCGAACGTGCGGACTTCGCATTCGATCGGGATGTTCTTGTCGCGCTCGCGCAGGTATTGCTTCGCGCCGCGGATCGCGGGGACGATGCCGCCGGCGAAGTCGATGTGGTTGTCTTTGAGCAGGATCATGTCGAAGAGACCCATGCGGTGGTTCTCGCCGCCGCCCAGTTTGACGGCCATTTTGTCCAGCACGCGCATGCCGGGCGTCGTCTTGCGGGTGTCGAGCACCTTGGTGTGCAGCCCTTCGAGCCGCGCCACGTAGACTGCCGTCTGCGTGGCTACGCCGCTCATGCGCTGCATGATGTTGAGCAGGATGCGTTCGGCCTGCAACAGCGAGCGCAGGGCTCCGGACACGTAGAAGGCCACGTCGCCCGGACGCACGCGCGTGCCGTCGGCGATCCGCTGGTCGAACTCGACGGTGGGGTCGAGCCGTTCGAGAACGAGCCGTGCGATCTCGATGCCGGCGATGATGCCCTCCTGCTTGCACAGCAGGCGCATACGCCCCCGCTCGTCGGCGGGAATGCAGCAGAGCGAAGTGTGGTCGCCGTCGCCGATATCCTCGCGGATGGCCAGTTCGATCAGCGCGTCGACATAGGGTTTGTATTCGGTTTTCATGATCGTGATGGTTTCTGATTATTTGGGTGCAAAGATACGAATAAGCGAGGGCAATGTCAAATTTATTTGAGCATTGCCGAGCGGGAGTATCTTCGGCGCAGCCAAAGTACGAATAAGCCGAGGGCAATGTCAAATTTATTCGAGCATTGCCGAGCGGGAGTATCTTCGGCGCAGCCAAAGTACGAATAAGCCGAGGGCAATGTCAAATTTATTCGAGCATTGCCGAGCGGGAGTATCTTCGGCGCAGCCAAAGTACGAATAAGCGAGGGCAAGAGCAAATTTCGGTTGCATTTTGCCGAGGCGGAGTATCCGTACAGTCGGTAATCGCGGAATAGAAACGTTGATTTTCTCTCTTCGTTTTCTCGCCTCGGCATAGCCTGAACAAGTTCGGCTCTGCGCTCGGCTTAACGAAAACGTTCGTTTGTTTTCAACAGTCGTTTTCTCGCCATGGCATAGCCCGCGCGAGTGCGGCTCTGCTCATCTTGCTTAACGAAAACGTTCATTTTCATGCTCTATTTCTCGCTTCGGCAATTCGAGTAAACTCGATTGCACTCGGCTTAACGAAATGGTTCGTGCGGCGGCGTTTCGTCTGGCACCGGACAAAAAAATGCGCCGCGCTCCGATTTTCCTTTCCGGCCCGGAGTGTCGCGGCGCTCTTTGACGGCGAGCGGCGTGTGTTCAGAACCGTCCCAAATATTCGACGTCGTAGCCGATGCAGGAGAACTCCACTTCGAGAAGCGTGCCGTTCAGCTCGCCTTCGAGGTCGTAGAGCGTGTAGCGCGGCATCGGTTCTCCGCGATAATAGGGGACCGCCTGTCGCAAGTCGAATTCGAATCCGGCGGGAGTCGGGTAAATGGGGATTCCCGGCACCTCCATGTCGAGCGCCGGCATGTTCTGGACGAAGCGCGTCTTGTTCATGTAGAGGTCGATGCACGTCACGCCATAGGGGTCGGTGTAGGGCTCGGAGTATTCCCAGAAGACGTCGTAGTCGTAGAAAACGAGCCGGTCGTTTTCTACGACGGCGATCGTGTTGTCGCCCTGTACGAACTCGTCGGGGGTGTCGTCGTCGTTGCAGGCGGCCAGTGCGAAGGCCGCGAAGGCCAGAAGGAGAAATTTTTTCATCGTTCGTTATGTTGTAAATTGATTGTCAGTGTGACGCCCCATTCGCGCGGCCGGCCGCGTTGCAGGAAGGCGTTGCCGATCGACTCGAAATAGAAGACGTCGTAGCGTGTCTGCGTGAGGTTGCGGCACCAGAGGCTCAGCGAGCCGTGCCGTTGTTCGAACCGGATCGCGCAGCCTGCCAGCGCATAGAATTTCTGCCGCAGCGAGTTGGCTTCGTTCCATTCGATCGGCCCGACGCCCCGGCCGTCGACGCTCAGGACGATTCCGTCGAGCCAGCTGCGGCCGACGGAAACCGTGTACTCCGCCACAGCAGCCGCCGTATGGCGCGGTGCGTAGGGAATCCGCTTGCCTGCGTAGTCGGCGTTTCCGCTGCGGAATTCGGCGAAGGTGGCGTGGGTGAAGCCGTAGCTCAGCCGCAGGTCGAGCCGGCGTGCGACGAGCGCCTGCACCGAGAGTTCTCCGCCGCGGCTGCGGGTGCGGCCGGCGTTGGTCATCATGCGTCCGGTGGTCTGCCCTTCGGGAAAGACGGTGAGCTGCTGGTCGCGGCAGAGGATGTAGAAGAGCGTCGCCTCGCCGCGGATGCGGCCGTCTGCGAACGCGAAGTGGCTGCCGACCTCGAAGTTCCAGCTCTTTTCGGGTTTGTAGGCCACCACGCGGTCGATGTCGTAGTGACGGTCCCAGTAGACGCCCATGCGTTCCATGACGCTGTTCTGCAACACTTCGGAGAACATCTGGGTGTTGAATCCGCCCGCCTTGTAACCCTTGGCGACCGATGCGTAGAGCGAATTGCCGTCGTCGATGCGGTAGACGGCCGCCGCTTTGGGAAGCAGCTGCACGAACGACTTGTGCAGCGTGCCCCGTTCGGTGAAGGGCGTGATGCGTCCGTCGCCGAACGTGCAGTCGATGTCGGTCGAACTGAGATAGCGCAAACGTGTGCGCTCGTAGTCGATGCGCAACCCCGCCGAGAGGTCGAAGCGTCCCAGCCGCAACTGCGACTCGTGATAAAGCGCCGCCCCCCACGCGGGGTTGCGGAAATCGCTGTCGAGCGCCATGCGGTCGGAGGCGAAATGCGGCCGGAGGCCGGTGTACTGCTCGGCCTTGTCGGCGATCAGACGCTCCAAGCCGTCCTCCTTGAAGAGTACGGGCGCCTGCATCGAGCGGTGGCGGTAGAAGCCGAAGGCGCCCACCAGCCAGCCGTAGCGCCCCTCGCCGCGCGAACGGACGACGATGTCCTCGGTCAGCCCGTGATCCTGTTTGGCCTGCGTGAGCGTGAAATAGGAGTCGGGCAGGAAATCCTGGTCGAGCGTCATGCGGTCGTCGCTGTACTGGTAGCTGGTGATCGAGGCGATCTCCCACCCGTCGGCGGCGTAGCGTATCGTCAGGCCGTCGTTGAGCGTCGTGCGGTGGTAGCCGCAGGGGTCGTTGTAGGCGATGCGCCCCGTCGCGGCCGAGGCATAGGGGTAGCCTCCCTGCCGGAGCATCCCGAACGCGAGGGTGTTGTCGATGCTCCACCGCTCGTCGGGGCGGAATTGAAGCCGCATCCGTGCCCCGCCCGAACGCTCCCAGTCGCAGGTGCGTCCCGTGTATTCGTTGGTGAAAAAGCCGTCGCCGTGCATGAACCGCGCCGCCAGCGAGACACCCGTGCGGGGCGAGGGGCGGTGGTAGGTCGAGGCGCGCAGCCGCAGCGTGTTGCCCGAGGCATACTCCGCACCCAGCCGCGTCCCTTCGTAGGCGAGCGGCGAGAGGGTGTAGATGTTCATCACGCCGCCCATGGTGTTGCGGCCGTAGAGCGTGCTCTGCGGGCCGCGCAGCACCTCGATGCGTTCGATGTCCGCCAAGTCGAAGTCGTAGTCGTCCTTCGAGAGGTAGGGGACGTTGTCCACGTTGAGGCCCATGACCGGCTGGTCGATGCGTGCGCCCAAGCCGCGCACGTAGACCGACGAGGTCATGCGCGAACCGTAGTCGGGGATGTGGAAATTGGGAACGAGCTGCGAGAGTTCCTTGATGGCGGTGACGCCGCGCCGCTCGATCGTCTCGCGTCCCACGACCGAGGCCGCGACGGGGCGGTTGCGCAGCGTAAGTCCCTGTTTGATCGCCGTCACCTGCACGTTGTCCATCACTACGGCCGTGTCGATCGCCTCCGGTGCTTCGTCGTGCGTGCGCACGGTGCGACGCGGCTCGGCGTGTGCGCATAGCGCGGCGACGCAAAGCAGGAGGCATACGCAGAAACGGCGGCGGAACGGTGTCGGAATCATCGCATTGAATTTCACGGCAAAGTAACGACATTATTTCCGTTCCCGCAATCCTCATTTGTAAGGAGAAGAAAAAGACGGCGGAGGTGGAGGCGTGCCGCAACCTGCGGAGGGGGAGCCATAGCGAGCCTCCGGCGGCGGAGGCTGCGGCTCGCGCAGCTCGCGGAGCCGCTCGGATGCCGGCGATAGCGGTGGTCGGACGTGCCCTTTTACTGTTCTCCCAGTTGCTCGGCGTCGACGTACCCTTTGGTCACGGCGTAGATCGTCAGTCCGGCCACGGAGCGGATGCCGAGCTTGCGGACGAGGTTGCGGCGGTGGGAGATGCCCGTCGTCAGGGCGACGTCGAGCCGTTGGGCGATCTGCTTGTTGAGCAGCCCCGCCACGACGAGCCGCAATACGTCGATTTCGCGCTGCGTGAGGGATGGCTGCACCGTCTCGTCCGTCGTGCGGCCGTGCGGGTCGCAGGCAGGTCGTGCGGAGGGATGCGTCGGGTGCGTGGCCGGATATGCGGCGGCCGTCCCGTCGGGATAGCCCTCGCGGTGGGCGTGCTGGTGCAGCCGCAGGATGTCGCGCACGAGCCCCTCCTCGCTTTGGGCGATGTCGAGGCAATGCAGTTCGCGCAGCGTGGACTGCGGCGCGCCATCGGTCAGCAGGATGCTCTTGTGCCGCCGTTCGAGGAAGAAGGCGTTGTGTTCGACGAAGGTCTGCGAGGCGACGAAGTAGTGGAAAAAGCGGTCGGGGCGGTCGGCTGCGAAACGTTCGAAACGGTCGTAGACCTCCACCTCGGCCATCGGGATGATGCGGCGCAGGATGCTTTCCAGCCCCAGACCCGTGAGGATCGAGGGGGTGACGACGGCGATGGCGGGACGGTGGGGCTGCATGGGTTATTCGTGGTGATAGGGTTCGTGGTTGAGGATCGCGAAGGCGCGGTAGATCTGCTCGGCGAAGATCGCCCGTACGATCTGGTGCGAGAAGGTCATGCGCGAAAGCGACAGCCGGCCGTCGGCGCGGGCGTAGACCGCATCCGAGAAGCCGTAGGGTCCGCCGATGACCAGCACGAGCCGCCGCACGCCGCCCAGCATCCGTTTTTGGAGCCAGTATGCGAACTCCACCGAACGCATCTCGTCGCCGCGCTCGTCGAGCAGGACGACATGGTCGCCGGCGGCCAGCTGCCGCAGGATCGCTTCGCCCTCGGCCGTGCGCTGCTGGTTCTGCGTGAGCGAGCGCGTGTTGCGCACGTCGGGCAGCGCCGTGACGGCGAACCGGCAGTAGCGGTTCACGCGGCGCACGTAGAGTTCCACGAGCGCTTCGACCTCCTTCGAGTCGGTTTTTCCGACGACCAGCAGTTCGATGTTCATTGCATTCGGAACGGAATGGCGTCGCTGTTCCACTCCCCGTCGGCGCCGACGTAGAAGACGGGTTTCGACGGTTCGACCGATTTGAGCCACTGGTAGGCCTTATACATATTGTATCCGTTGCCCGAATCGCGTCCCAGCGCGAAGCCGATGATCGAGGTGTGGTTGCGCGAACGGTGGTACATCGCCTTCACGCGGCCGAGATACTCGTCTGTCAGACGCGGGTCGTTCGACGGAGTGCCGCCTACCGAGCGGTCGTCGCGCGCGTCGGGGGCGTAGATCGCCGCGCAGTCGACCACGTAGAACCCCGTGCGGTCGGCCAGCGTGTAGAACCAGTAGGGCTGCGGATAATCGGGCAGCAGGGTGTTGATGCCCCGGGCTTTGAGCGCCTTCATCTCGGCGGCGGTCGTCTTCTCGTCGGCTGCGGCGTTGTAGCGTTGGGGCCGCAGCGAAAGCTCCTTGTCGAAACGGTAGAAGCGGCCGTCGCGGTATTCGCTCTCTCCGAAGCCGACGTAGAGGGGGATATACTCCCACAACATGCTGTTGCGCTTGGTGTAGAGCGTCACCTTGTAGAGCGGCTGCCGCTTGTCGTCCCACTGATTGGCGTAGGCGTGGTAGATGAGCCGCTCGATGTGCACCGTGTCGCGCGAGCGGCCCTCCACCATGATCTCGCGCGAACCGTAGTCGAGCAGCTTGCCCTTCGGATCGTAGATGTCGTAGCCGGCGGTGATCGGCTCTTCGCCGTTGTAGGAGTTCTCGACCACGATGTCGAGTTTCAGCACGCCGTATTTGCGCGTCGAGTCGGGAACGAGAGCCACCGAATAGTCGTCGATGTGGAGCCGGTGCTGGAAGACGAGGTAGCTGTTGGCGTAGGCCAGCCGCGGCGCCGGCGCGTCGGCCTGCAACTGCGGAGTCTTCGAGGGGCGCAGGTCGAGCATCACGGCGTTGCGTCCGGGGCGGATGTAGGGAGAGATGAGGAATTCGCGCGGCGTGCGGTCGTCCTCGACGTCGGCTACGCGGGCGTCGTTGACCAGAAGCGTGTAGGCCGAGCCGACGTTCTCCAAATGGAGGTAGATGTCGCGGTCGGTCAGCAGCAGCGGTACTTCGACGACCTGTCCCACCGTGGTGGTGTCGGCCTGCTGCACGACGATCTGCGGGGAGAACGTTTCGTAATGGGCGATGTTGCCCCGACGCAGCAGCGCGGCGTCGTCGCGCGTGTCGAAGGGGACGAATTCCGAACGGAATACCTCGGCGGTTTGCGCTCCCGCTCCCGCAAGGGCGAAAAGAGCCGTCCAGAGTGTAATGAATCGTTTCATCTCGATATTCTTAAATTACCGGCCGCAATGTCGCAGGCCGGCGGGAGCGGAACGAGTCCGATCGTACCGCAGTGCCCGCCGCCTCTTCATGCCGGAGGTCGAGGACAAAGATACGATTAAGCCGAGCGCCATGCAAATTTATTTTATTTGCATGGCTGAGGCGAAGTATCTAAGACGAAGTCAAAGATACGAATAAACGAGGGCAATGCAAATTTATTTGCTTTTTGCCGAGCGCAAAAGTGATGCCTTGCAATTGAAAATTCTGATTTATCGTCCTAAGGGCACAGTCTGCAAAGGCTTTCGTCGTAAGGATCGGCGGTTTTCGTATTTGCAAGGCGAAATCTGCGGAGGACGCGTACTGCGGGCCTCCGCAGGCGAAGGCTCGGCCCGCACGGCGCCGTGGCGCCGCAGTGTCGCAGCGGGAGTTGCGGGTTTTGACAGGCCGGCAGGCCGGTCCGGTCGCATTGCGAAAATAGCGGATGAAGTGTCGGCGACAGTGCGGAGTCGTAATAAATCGTCGTCGGATACGATCGATTGTATGCGTTTTTTTTGTACTTTTGTAACTCGGGGAGAAGACGATGCGGATCGACTGCGGAATCGGGGCCGTTCCGTTTCCGCCCGTGCGGTCGTCTGCGCCGGAATTCTGCAAAATGCTAAAATAGATAGAACGTTATGAAAACACTACGAATCGTAGAATTGATCAAGTCGGATGCGGTCGATTGCGATGTGACCGTCAAGGGGTGGGTGCGTACCAAGCGCGGCAACAAGAACGTCGCCTTCATCGCCCTGAACGACGGTTCGTGCGTGGCGAGCATTCAGGTGGTCGTCGAGCTGGCGAAGTTCGACGACGAGACGATGCGTCAGATCGCCACGGGCGCCTGCATCCGTGTCGACGGCCGGCTCGTGAAGTCGCCCGGCGAGGGCCAGGGCGTCGAGGTGCAGGCCTCTTCGATCGAGATTTACGGCACGGCCGACCCTGCGACCTATCCGTTGCAGAAAAAGGGCCATTCGCTCGAATTCCTGCGCGACATCGCCTACCTGCGTCCGCGTACCAATACGTTCGGCGCGGTGCTGCGCATCCGTCACGCGATGGCCTTCGCCATCCACAAGTTCTTCAACGACCGCGGCTTCTACTACTGGAACTCGCCGCTCATCACGGCCTCCGACTGCGAGGGTGCGGGCGCCATGTTCCAGGTGACGACGCTCGATCTGAACAATCCGCCCCGCACCGAGGACGGGCGGATCGACTATTCGCAGGATTTTTTCGGCAAACCCTGCAACCTGACCGTATCGGGACAGCTCGAAGGCGAGCTGGGCGCGTTGTCGCTGGGGCGCATCTACACCTTCGGCCCCACGTTCCGTGCCGAGAATTCCAACACGCCGCGCCACCTCTCGGAGTTCTGGATGATCGAACCGGAGATGGCCTTCTACGAGTTGGAGGACAACATGGAGTTGGCCGAGGAGTTCCTCAAATACCTGATCGGCTATGCGTTGGAGAACTGCCGCGAGGATCTGGAATTCATGTGCAAGATGTGGGACAAGGAGCTGATCGAACGGCTGGAATTCGTGCTGCACAACGATTTCAAGCGGCTCGACTACACCGAGGGCATCGAGATTCTGAAAGCTTCGGGCCGCAAGTTCGAGTTCCCGTGCGACTGGGGATGCGACCTGCAATCGGAGCACGAGCGCTACCTGGTGGAGGAGCACTTCAAGCGTCCGGTGATCCTCGTCAACTACCCCAAGGAGATCAAGGCCTTCTACATGAAGCAGAACGACGACGGGCGGACGGTACGCGCAATGGACGTATTATTCCCCAAAATCGGCGAAATCATCGGCGGATCGGAACGCGAAGCCGATTATGGCAAGCTTTGTGCCCGTATCAAGGAGTTGAACATGAACGAACGCGAGTTGTGGTGGTACCTCGACACCCGCCGCTGGGGATCGGCTCCCCACTCCGGTTTCGGACTCGGCTTCGAGCGTCTGCTCCTCTTCGTTACGGGCATGGGCAATATCCGTGACGTGATACCTTTCCCCCGCACCCCGCAGCACGCCGAATTTTAGGCGCAGCGGCCCGCCGACCGAAAATCGGGCATACGGGGTGTGCGGAGGGTGTGCGGCGGCTCCCTTCCTCGTGTGCATTGATTTTAATTTTATCGACCCATGGCTATTCATCAGAAACAGGTGATGACGCTTCAGCAGAAGCTCTCCCCGCAGCAGATCCAAATGATTAAATTGCTCGAACTGCCTACCGTGCAGCTCGAACAGCGCATCAAGCAGGAGATCGAGGAGAACATTGTGCTCGAAGAGGCCGAACAGCAGAACGAGGAGGAGGAACCCCAGCAAATATCGGTCGACGAATACCTGCGCGAAGACGACACGCCGGCCTACAAGATGCGGGCCAACAACTATTCGAAAGACGACAAGCCCCGTCAGATTCCCCTGTCGGGCGGCCGTTCGTTGCAGGAGTACCTGATCGAACAGCTCGGCTACCGCAACCTCTCGGAAGAGGAGATGCGGCTGGCGGTCTATCTGGTGGGAAGCATCGACGAAGACGGCTATCTGCGCCGCGATCTGGAATCGGTGGCCGACGACATCGCCTTTACGCTGGGCGAAGAGGTCTCGCCCGAACGGCTGGAAGCGATCTTGAAGGTCATCCACGACCTCGAACCCGCGGGTATCGGTGCGCGCAACCTGCGCGAATGTCTGCTGCTGCAACTCTCGCAACTGCCTATGACGACCCGTTCGCGGCGACTGGCGCGCAAGATACTGACCTCCTATTTCGACGAATTCGCAAAAAAACACTACGAGAAGCTGATCTCGCGGTTGCAGGTCACCGAGGACGAGTTCCGCGATGCCATCGCCGAGATCCGCCACCTCTCGCCCAAGCCCGCCAACGGCTACTCCGACGGCGGGTCGGACGCCGCGCCCTACGTGGTGCCCGATTTCATCCTGGACTATCACGACGGCCGTTTCGAACTGTCGCTCAACTCCTACAATGTTCCCGACGTGCGGATCAACCGCCGTTACGTGGAGATGATGCGCGACATGGTGTCGTCCGACGGCCGCGTGCAGGAGAAGAACCGCGAGGCGGTGCAGTTCGTCAAGAACAAGATCGATTCGGCCAAGTGGTTCATCTCGGCGATCAAGCAGCGGCGCGACACGCTGATGCGCACCATGCAGGAGATACTGGATTTCCAGCAGGAGTATTTCAAGACGGGCGACCAGTCGAAGCTCCGCCCGATGATCCTCAAGGATATCGCCGACCGCACGGGACTGGACGTTTCGACCATTTCGCGCGTGGTGAACAGCAAGTACGTGCAGACGCAGTTCGGGATCATCCTCCTGAAATCGCTCTTTTCGGAGGCGATGCAGACCGCATCGGGCGGGGAGGTTTCGAGTTACGAGATCAAGAACATCCTGCGTAGCTGCATCGACGACGAAGACAAGCGCCGTCCGCTGACGGACGAGACGCTGATGGATATACTCAACGACAAAGGTTACTGCATCGCGCGCCGCACGGTGGCCAAATACCGCGAAATGCTGGGCATTCCGGTGGCGCGTCTGCGAAAACAGATCTGATGGACGAATCCCGAATTGCCGATCCCTCTTCCGCACTGCGCCGTAGCGACCGCAGCCTGCCCACGCGCCTGTCCAGAGCGGTGTCGGTAGTGCTGCATCCGCTGGTGATGCCGCTCTACGTCATCTTGCTGCTGGTGGCGGGACCGACCCAGCTCTCCTATTTCCCCGCGTCGGTCAAGTTCTACCTGCTGTGGGTGACCGTGCTCTACACGGCCGTCATTCCGTTGCTCTCGGTGGGGCTGCTCCGCTCGGTGGGGCGTATTTCGTCGCTTGCGATCGACGACCGGCGCGAGCGGATTCTGCCGCTGGCGATCGGTATCGTCTGCTTCCCGCGAGGCGAGCG